>WBZO01002232.1_pt1 | contig 25954 bp, 22 predicted proteins | sample 5204261 | NCBI WGS metagenome assembly WBZO01 (sample SAMN12412400, study PRJNA552823) | activated sludge metagenome | isolation source: activated sludge from anammox sidestream of wastewater treatment plant... | place: USA: North Carolina | collected 2017-09
TGGGGGCGTTGGGCGGATTAGGCGGATTCGGCGGTTATCCGGGAATTGACAGTATTCAATACCGCGACGTCGGTTTGGTGATTGACGCGCAGCCGACGATCACCAACGAAGGCTACGTCGAGATCAAGATGAAATTCGAGACCTCGGATGTCGTCGCTTCCGGCTCTGACGCTCAGAATCTGACGCCGGTCTTCACACAAAGGTCACTGAACACAGTGGCTCGCATTCAGGACGGCGTGACTTCGGTTGTCGCCGGCGTCAATCAGGAAACCAAAGGCGATTCGCGCGCCGGGATTCCCGTGCTCGGAATGCTGCCGCTGATCGGCAGACTCTTCTCGACTCCGCGCCAGGAGAGCCGCCAGAGCGACGTGATCATCACCGTCACGCCGCACATCATTCGTTCGGCGGGCATAACCAAGGATAACCATCTCGCGCTGGTCGGGCCGCCGCAGACGGGCGGTATGAACCAGAGCATCGAAGACGTGGTCAATCGCGCTCAGGTTGAAGAAGAGGCGGAGAAACGGTTGATCGCTCAAGGCGTGCCGGGTGTGCAACTTGATGCGCCCGCTTCGGCGGCAGGCTCGCAGCAGCCGGCCAGTTTCAGCAATCAACAACGAAACGGATCGCAGTCGGTAATTCAAGCCACCAGCAATTCCGACAAACGCGCTCCGCGTGTGATCAACGACCGAAATGTCGGCCCGCCTCCTCCGCCGTCTCCTACCAGAAATCAGTCCGCTGAAGCGCCGGTGGTTCCAGATTCGCCGCCGCAGCAACCGGAAGTCCAGCTTGAACCGACCGAGAGGAGCGTCGGCGGTGATCCGCAACAGGCCGGACAACCGGGGCAGCCGGGGCAGCCGGGACAGGGAGCGGGCAAGGATGGCGCGCAGCCGGAGGTAAGCTCGCTGGTTTCTCAACCTGCCGAACCTGTTCCTCAAGCGACGGTCATGCCTTCGCGTCGCCCGGAAAACGTCGAGCGCGCAATCGCCAAATTGATGGCCGAAGAGCGGGCCAGGAAAGAAGCCGAGGCGAAGAACAAAACTAAAAAGCCTGAACCGCAGGTTGATGTTCCGAAGGAGTATCTGAGTTCAGCGCCGAAGCAGAAAGTCGCTCAGGCGACGCCGAAGATGAACGCCGCTGCGCGCCCGAATTCAGCGGTGAATTTCTCTCTCTCTCCGAAACCGATCAAGCAACAGGTCGGGAAGACCTTCACGGTGACGGTCGAAGTCAGCAGCCAGGAGCAGATGAGCGGCGCCAGCGTCGCGCTCAAGTTCGACGCCTCCAAACTGCAGGTGAAATCGGTGCGCGACGGCGGATTGTTCGGCTCGCAGCCCGAGTTCAGCTACGACATCAAACAGAAGGGGACTCTGATCGTCAACGTCAAACAGCCCCATAACACGCCGACGGCGTCCAATGGCCGTTTGATCACGATTGAATTCTCCGCCATCGGCGAAGGCCAGTCGGAGATCGCCTTCAACAACACTGACACCAAAGTCCGGGTTGGCAGCGCGAATATCGCCGCTAGCGGCTCTTCAACTCAGGTGATCATTGGCCGTGATTCGGTGACGAGTTCAAATGAAAAATAGAATCAGAAAAATGGCTGGCGACAGGCGGAGAGCGATCCGCCTGTCGTCCGCTGAATCAGGCTTCACCCTGCTTGAGCTGATCATCACCTTGACGATCATTGCGATTCTGGCGGCGGGTACGATCCCAGTTGCCAGAAACATGATCAAACGCGAGAAGGAGATGGAATTGCGCCGCAACCTGCGCGAATTGCGCAAGGCGATAGACTCCTACAAAATCGCGTGCGACACAGGGCTGGTCGGCCCGCTCGATCGTAAAGTTGACGACGAATGTTATCCGCCGAGCCTGGAGATTCTGGTCGAGGGCATTCACCCGCCGAACAAAGGCGATTCGACCATCCGGTTCCTGCGCCGCATTCCGAAAGACCCGTTCACGGGAAAGACGGACTGGGGGCTTCGTTCGGTGCAGGATGATCCCGACTCGGCATCGTGGGGTGGACAGAACATTTACGACGTGTTCAGCAAAGCGCAGGGAACTACGCTTGACGGAAAGACGCAGTACAAGAATTGGTAGCCATGAAACGTAAAAACCAAACCGCAAACTTCAAATCGGGATTGCGCGCCCGCGTTCAGCGAGGCTTCACGTTCATGGAATTGCTGATCGTGATGGTGATCATTGCGATTCTGGCGGCGGTGGCGATTCCGAAGTACCTTCAACACCTGCGCCGCGCGAAAGAGATCGTGCTGATGCAGAATCTGTGGACGATGCGCCGCGCGATTGATTTTTACTGGCAGGACAAGGAGAAGCCTCCCGCGAATTTGCAGGAGATGGTTACATCGGGTTATCTGCGTGAGATACCGAAAGACCCGATGTGTCCCGATTGCCAGTGGAACGAGATCGCCGCGCCCACTGACGATCAGAATACGACCGGCATCGGCGATGTGAAGAGCACGGCGGAGGGCGTGGATTCAAACGGAAAGGCCTTCACGGATTACTGATCTCGCTGAGGCGCAATCATATTTCATATCAAATATGAAATATGGCCTACCGCAAAAAATGTTTTAACTGCATACGAGAATGCGACAAATTCCTATCTTATCCGGTTTTTTCAACTACCTGACCGCGCCCAACCTCCCGCGGACTTCACTCTCAATCAGCGAAACACATCTGGCGTTGATCACGCTCAAACGGAGCGGCGGCGAATTCGAGCCGCGCAATCTGGGTGTTCTGCGATTGCCCGACGGTGTCGTGCAGCCGAGTTTCACCGAGCCGAACGTCACGAACGAGCCGATGCTGATCGAGCATCTGTCGAGAACGGCGGCGCAGGCGGGAATGAAAAGCGTGCGGGCGTTGAGCGTCTCGCTGCCTGCGGGCAGCGCGCGCAGTCTGGTGGTTACGCTCGATGAAGCGCCGGCATCGCGCGCCGAACTGGCGCAGGTGATCGAATGGAAGGTCGAACGCGGGATGGGACAGAAGTTCAGCGACCTGAGAATCAATTACTCGCGCCTGAGCGAGGCCAATGGCCGCCCGCAATATCTGATCTCCGCCGCGAGCGAACCGGTCATCACGCAATACGAGCGGATCTTCAAACAACTCGGCTGGCAAGCGGGAATGATCGCGCCTCACCACATCGGCGAAGCCCAGTGGCTGATTCGGCAAGGCCTGGAAGACGATCAGGTCGTCGTCAGTTTGAACGAGCATGGGTTCGACGCGGTGATCGTGCGCGGCAATGAGCCGTTGCTGGTGCGCGAAGTCGAATGCGCGCCGGAAGAGCGCGAGAATGAATTTTACCGGCTGATGGTTTTTTACCGCGACCGTCTGGCGCCCGCAAGCTCCAGCGCCCCGCTCAGCCGCGTGCTGACCATTGGCGGCGCGTCCGAACAGCGCCGCTTCCGCGACGTGCTGTCGTCCGCGATGGAAAGACACGCGGTCGCGCTCGACCCGCAACAGATTGGCCTGAGAGTTGATCCGAACGCGCCGTTCAATCACTTTGCGTCCGCCGGGGGATTGGCGACACTGGCCTGGGGATGAGGCCGCCGTATCCAGGTATAGATCATCATCCGCACTTACCCGAACAAAATCTCATCAAGGCCTCATTTCACTGCGCCCCTATTTCAATCGTAAAGGACAGACTCACAAATGATCGGAAGAACACACACACACTCAAAGTCGTTCAAAATTCTCATTGTTACACTCACGGTGCTCTCCGCTTTGTCGAGCGCCGCGTGCAAAAACGATTCTGCGGCGTCGAATAGCGGCGGGCAGAACGCGCAGGCGAGCACGGCGGCGAATCCATCGGCCCCCGCGGTGTCGGCTACTGCGGATGTGGCGGCGAATTCACAGCCGGGCGCGACGCCCGCAACCGTGCCTACGACTCCTGTCGGGCCGGTGGGACAGGCGGCTCCCGGCGCTCAGGGTGATGGACAGAATGCAGAGAAGAGAGTAATCGGTAACATCCCGATGACGGTGACGAAAGCCAAGCCGCCGATCACGCCGGAGCCTGACCCGTTTCCGCCTCGCCCGACGCCGACTGTGGTGATCAAAGATGGAAAGGTCGTTCAGCAGTGGCAAGCGCCAGCGGATGCGGCCAATTTGACTAACCCGGTGAAATCCAAACCCGACGCGGCGAAGGTTGGCTACGAAATTTATATGCAGAAATGCGCCGATTGTCACGGCAAGAGCGGCCAGGGCAACGGATGGATGTCAGGCAACACCAAGCGTGACGGTAAGCCGCTGCCGCCGACAAATCTGGCCAGCCGGATGGTGCAGGCGAACACCGATGGCGAACTATTCTGGAAGATCACCAACGGAAGATCGCCGATGCCCGCTCATCGCGTTCGGTTCGACGACGAACAGCGCTGGTACATCGTCGCCTATTTGCGGAGCCTCAAAAAGTAATTTCTCGAATAAAACTCATCTTGAGTTTCATTCGTAACAATTAGACAGATCAGCGATTAGTCAGTAAACTGCCGCATCGTTGATCTGTCTTTCTGATTTTGTGGCATCTTTTCCGACATCTGGCGACCCGCGTGACCGCGTAAGCTGGAGTGTCAGTCGAATTAATCTCGTTATGAATTGGGATGAGGTAAAAGAACTGGCCCCGCTATACGCCATCGGCGCGCTCGATGCGGAAACCTCGCGCGCCGTCGAAGCGTCATTGCGCCAGGCCACGCCCGACCAGCAGCGCGCCATCGCCGAGTGGTGTGATGTCGCCGCGCTGATGCCTCACGCCCTGCCGCAGGAATCTCCGCCCGCAAGCCTGAAAGCGCGATTGTTCGACCGCATCTCCGTGGAATCGCAGGAAACTCCTATCGAGACCGCAACCGCGGAGTCCGAAGCTGAACAAGACGCTGAGCGCGTTGCGAGGAAGGTACTGCCTTTCACCCCAAAGCGCCGCATCGAGTTGAAAATCCCGCGATGGTCATTGGCCGCCGCCACCATCCTGATGACTTTGACCTGCTCGTATCTGCTCTGGCAGAACATCCATCTCAAGCTTCAGAACTCGGCGATGACGGGAGAACTGGGCGCTTTGAAGCGGGAGGTTGACGACATCGTCTCTCCTACAACCCGGATCATCGCAATGGCCGGCGACGCCGCTCCGCAGGCCAACGCCAGAATCGCCTGGGACACAAAAACGCAGCAGTGGTTCATTTACATCTTCGATTTGCCGGCGCCGCCGTCCGACAAAGATTATCAACTCTGGTACGTAACGAAAGACGCCAAGATCAGCGCCGCCGTCTTCCGCACAGACGCGCAGGGGCGGACTGTGTTGAGACTTGCGCTGCCGCCGAAGGCGCTGGCCGGTTTGGCCGCGACCGCAGTGACGCTCGAACCGAAAGGCGGGTCCCCACAACCCACCGGCGACAAGTTTTACCTCAAAGCCGCGCTCTGAAGACAATTTGAAAAACGAGCGATTTACAGTAGACTTCCGCGCGTAAATCCCAAATTAACCAGGAAAGCGTGTCAGCAGCCTGACGCTGATAGAGAGCCTCTCAGATTTCAAATTTGAGATCTGAGATTTGAGAGTGCCTCACTCACCCTCGGCGACTGACACTTTGCCGATTTATGATCAAAACACTGGAATGGACTGATGAAGGCGTGGTGATGATTGACCAGCGCCTGTTGCCGACCGAAGAGGTTTATCCCGTTTTCAAAACTTACGAAGAAGTCGCCTGGGCGATCAAGGAGATGGTCGTTCGCGGCGCGCCCGCAATTGGAGTCGCCGCTGCGATGGGCGTCGCGCTCGGCGCCAGTGACGCGAAGACCGATGATGCTGATGAACTCGACAGGGCGTTCGGTCAAATCTGCGATGTGATCGGCTCGACGCGCCCAACCGCAGTCAATCTCTTCTGGGCGATTGAGCGCATGCGCAAGCTTTACGCCGGCCTCAGAAACGAAAAGACGCCGCTCGGCGAAATCCGCGCGCGCCTGATCGCCGAGGCCAATCGGATGCACGCCGAGGACATCGAGGCCAACCGCGCGATGGGCGCTCACGGCGCCGAATTGATCCCCGACGGCGCGACCGTGCTGACGCATTGCAACGCCGGAGCGCTCGCTACCGCCGGATACGGCACCGCGCTCGGAGTCATCCGCGCCGCCGCCGAAGCCGGCAAACACGTCGCCGTTTTCGCCGACGAGACTCGCCCGTTTCTGCAAGGCGCGCGTCTGACCGCGTGGGAATTGAACAAGGACAAAATCCCGGTCACGTTGATCACCGACAACATGGCCGGACATTTTATGAAGCGCGGCGATATTGATTGCGTGGTGGTCGGCGCCGACCGCATCGCGGCCAACGGCGACGTGGCGAACAAGATCGGCACCTACTCCGTCGCTGTGCTGGCCAAAGAAAATGACATTCCGTTTTACGTCGCTGCTCCGATCTCGACCCTCGACCTCAACATCGCGTCGGGCGATCAAATCCCGATTGAAGAACGCAGCGAGCGCGAGGTGACTCACGTCAAAGAAGTCCGGCTCGCCCCGGACGGAATCAACATCGCCAATCCGGCTTTCGATGTGACGCCGAACCGCTATATCGCAGCGATCATCACCGAACGCGGCGTCGCCCGCCCGCCGTATCAGGAAAGCCTGAAGCGATTGGCCGCTGGCGCAAGCGGCTGAGAGCATTCAGATCAATGGTATTAAGTTGAGCGAGTTGAGAATGCGAAGAGAGATTATGGAAAAGACGGAAATAACGGAACAGACGGAAATCCTTTCGGTCTACCCGGTTTTTATTCCGTCTGTTCCGTCTTTTCCGTAATTTCCCCGGTCTTCTCATTTCGCTACTTCCGTGGGAAAAATGTTATGAGCATGGGTAATTCAACTGCGCGCGTGGGAGTGTATGTTGATGTTGCCAACATCAATCGCAACGGCGGTTATGGCATGGGCTACGAGGTTTTGCGCGAATTCGCCTGCCGCGACAACGCTGAGGCCGTTCGCCTGAACGCATACGTCAGCTACGACGCCGACAAAGCCCGCCGCGATTCGTACTACTTTCACCGCACCAACAGCTTCTATTCGGTGCTGCGCGACTTCGGATACAAAGTCATCCAGAAAGAGGTCAAGTGGTTCACCGACGAAGACGGCAACCGCGTGGCCAAAGCTAACGCCGATCTCGATCTTGCCGTTGACGCGCTGCTGCAATCGGAAAACCTCGACCGCGTGTTGCTGGTCACGGGCGACGGCGATTTCGTGCAGGTCGTCCGCGCGCTCCAGAACAAAGGCTGCCGCGTCGAAGTCGTGGCTTTCAAAAACGTGTCATCCCAACTGCGGCGCGAAGCCGACATGTTCATGTCCGGCTACCTGGTGCCGAACCTGCTGCCGATTGAAGACGATGACGACAATTCCTGGGGCGGAGTTGATCACCGCGTGCGCGGCATCTGCTATTACCACAAGGCCGACTTCGGCTTCATGCGCTTCCTCAAGCGCATTGACCGCAATCTCTGGATGACCGACGCCAAACACCCCGACTCGCCTTACGGCACCGCCTGGTTTCACGACACCAGCCTGCCCGCCGGATCGAACGGCCCGGTCGCGCAAGACCTGCCGAGCCGCAAATACATTTTTGAATTCAAACTGGTGCGCGCCGAGCAGGACAAGGGATTGCGCGCGGTGGATATTCAGATCGTGGCTGAGATGTGAAATGGGTTCGGGGATTACGAAGGTTGATCGAACTTCACACGGCGATAGACCTCCGGGACATTCAGCGTCAATCCGACCGATTGCAATCGCAACTCTTCGTTCATTTCGGTCAGAGCCTCCCACTGCCACTGCCCGCTATCCAGCCGCCGAAAGATTTCGATGTGTACGCGATCCTGCGCGATGATCACATACTCTTTCAGGCTGTTGACGCGCTTGTAAGCCAGCAACTTCTCCGACCGGTCAATCCGTTCCGTGCCGGGCGAGCTGACTTCGATGATTAGAACGGGCTTTCGGCGAAAGTACGGATCGGAGTCGGGCGGGTCGCAGGCCACCACCACATCCGGGTAATAAAAGACCGTCTCGCTGACCCAGACCTTCATGTCCGAGATGAACGGTTCGCACTCGTCATCCGCCAGATGATCGTCGAGCCGGTTGCAGATGTTTCTGGCGATTCGATTGTGCGTGGCGCTCGCTCCGGCCATCGCGTAAATCTGGCCGTCAATGTATTCGTGTTTGACCGGACTGTCCTTTTCAAATTTCAGATATTCCTCGATGCTCAGGTACGCCGCTGCTTTTGCTAAAACCATTATTCCATCCTCCTCTCGATTGCGGATTGTAGCGCATTCCGCAAACAAGCGCGCCGGAATATAGCCTGCGTCAGCCACAGCCTTTCATAAATCTTTCAACTAAATTTCAACCCGGTTTTAAGACTTCTCTCCCGCATCCCGACTATCTTCCGCGACGCAGGCGAGACGGTCTTTGATAGTTTTGCGAAACGATGAGCTGGATTTTGAATTTTCAAGAGTCTGGCGGGAATGAGCGCAAACCGTCGGCGAGCGCAAACGGGCGAAGAAGCGAACAGGCTTCATCACTTCATTGCAATGCCCGGCTTGATCGCGGCCAGTAAATTTGCGCATTCCCGCCAGCGACGACTTCGCCGCGTCAAGACGGCGATGCGTAGCCGCAGAGCGGCCGGACGCCGATGATGAAAACCGCGCAGACATCATTGCTCGCGTCCGGTTCCTCTGCGGCGCTTCTCGAAATGCAAAAACAAGATTAAGGAGAAGAGAGAAGAGAGATGATTTTTCGGAGTCACTGCCCCGATACCGCCAATCCCGATATGGCTTTGACGCCGTTTGTCTTGCGGCGGGCGAATCAATTGGGCGGCAAGCCCGCGCTGATTGACGGATCGAGCGGGCGCGCGATCAGTTACTCGCAACTCGCCCAGCGCGTGCGGCACACGGCCAAAAGCCTGACGCAGCGCGGTTACCGCAAAGGAGACGTCTTCGCGATTCACAGTCCGAATCTGCCCGAATACGCCGTCGCGTTTCACGCGATAGCCACAATCGGCGGCGTTGTCACAATGGCCGATCCGCTCTGTGCGGCTGATGAACTCGCCGCTCAACTCAACGACGCTGGCGCGAAATGCCTGATCACGACTTCGCAGTTGTTGAATGTGGCATCGGCGGCGATGGAGGGATCGAACCTGTGCGAAGTCTTCACGTTCGATCACGGCGACGGCGCTTCGCCGTTCGCGGAGTTGTTTGAAAGCGTGATGACGCCTTCAGAGGTTCCGACCAACGCGCTGATTGATCCGCGCAACGATCCGGTCACGCTGTTCTTTTCAAACGGCGGCTCTGGAAAAGGCAGCGGCCTGACGATTACGCACCGCAGCCTGATTGGAGAACTCTGCCGCTCCGATGCGGCTTCCGAAATTGATGAAAACGATGTCGTCGTTGGCGCCGCTCCGCTGTTTCATTTTGACGGAATGTTCGAGTTGATGATGCGCGCGTTGTGGCGAGGCGCGACGGTGGCGCTTCTGCCGACCTTCGAGCTTGAGCAGTTCCTGCGGACGATCGAGGTTTACGGAGCGACTAGAGCCTGCCTGACGCCCCCGATGGCGCAGGCGTTGGCGCGGCGCGCGGCGGTTGATTGTTTCGATCTTTCATCGCTCAAACTCATCACGGCCGAGGCCGCGCGATTAAAGCGGTTTCGTTCTGAGTGTTCAAGCCGCGAGTTGTAAGGCGGGTTCTGAACCTGCCTTGCAACTCGCCGCTTACTGAACAGGCGAATCGAAAGCGTTATAAACAAACGGCGCGGGTGATAAGTTCGCGCCGCTCATTTTGAGGAGGGCAATTGCAATGATTCGCACAAACAGATGGTTCGTGAATTGGTTGTTGATGTTGGCGCTGCTGGCTCAGGCTCTGCCCGCTGCGGGGCAGGACAAAATAATCAAAAAGCCGGTCGGCGACATCAAGCCCGGAGTGGCCGCTGAAGCGTTCGTCGAGGTCGCCACGCCGAGACCTCTCGGCGACGAAGTGACCATCAACTGGAAAGCTGGCGCGCCGGAAGGCGTGACGATCAAGGGCTTCGATGTCGCGCTCGAAATCAATTTCAGCAACGGCCAGTCGCAACGCCTGAACCGCTCGGTCGGCGGCAATCAACGCTCGGCCACATTCAGCATCAACATCCCGCAACCGGTGAAGGCGAATGACGCTCCGCCCAAGGGGTTTGGCGTAAGCAAACCCAAACCGCCAAATGGCGCCAACAGTGGCGGAAACTCGGCGGAGATTGATGTGCGCCTTTGCGAGCAGAAATGTTTCAAGGTATCCAAAGACACCAAAGCGATAACACAATGCCAGGCGGATTGCCGCAAAAACGCGGGCGCTCAGGCTGGCGGCGGCAAAGGCGATTTCAAGAAAGGCGAAGCCACGCCGCGCCGCTTCGGTGAAGGCTCTATCTCCGGCGGCGGCAAAGGCGGCGCCACGGCGGACAACGGCGGCAAAGGCGGCGCCACAGCAGACAACGGCGGCAAAGGTACCGGCGGCGGCAAGGGCGGCGGCGGATTTGACCGCCCTCTGACGCCTGTTCCGATCACGATCAAAAATCTCAGGGCCGCGGTAACAGGAAAGTTCAGCGGCGGCGCTGACGCTGCGGCCTTCCGCGAATTCGTTCCGCCCGCCGACAAGACCACCGGCGAATTGACGCCGAAGGCCGCGCGCAATCGCGGCGCCGACAACCTCGCGCTGCAGGTCAACAAACTGGCGCGCGTTTCCGAAATCGCGCAACGAGCCAGAGAATGTCCGCCGGGTCAGGACTGCTTCGAGTTGCTGGCGCAGGCGCGCGGAAACGGACAATTCAAGATCAGCCTGGAAGCGGTCTACAAGAATGGGCAACGCAGAACAGCTTCGCGCGCGGCCGGCAATCTGTCTCGCCTCATCCCGCTGAATGTTGATAAGCCTTCCGGCGCGGAGCTTTCATCCGTCCTGGTAAACATTATTGCCGAAGCCGCAAACGATTTCACCAAAACCGACACAGCAGGTGTGGCCATCCTGACTCCGACAGGGCCGATCAAAAAGTGATGGCGTCTTCAACGCGCTCCCGATTGACGCGCAATCGGTCGGGAGCGGCGTTGGCCAGTTCGTTTTGAAAATCTTTTATAGAGATTTCAACTGGCTCTCAGGATTTTAGTTCCCGCCCATGTTTACTATGCCCGCGTTGTTGATTGATTCGGCAGCGCCTGTTTCACGCGCGCGGCAAACTCTCTTGCTCGCGTCGCAATTATCGGGCGACGGCTTGCCGCATAGGCGGCTCGCCGCCGCCGGGAATTCAAGGAGGAAAATATGTCATTCAATCGCCAGTCTCTCAATTTCAAATCGCGCCGGGGCTTGATGCTTTCGCTGTTGGCGCTGTCAGTTATGTTCGCCGCTTTCAGCGTCTTCGCAGCCAACGCCGTGTTCAAACAGCGCGACGCCGCGGTGGATTTGAAGATTCGGTTGTGCAAGAAGACAGCCGACGGCAAGTGGGAAGTGGTTGATGAGGCCAAAAGCTCATTCAACTTCTCGGCCAGCGTGGCCGATGTCGCTTCCGGCAAGGACATCAACACCAATCACGTCTGGAATCCGACCAGCCAGAAGGGCCGCAAGATCAGCGTTCGGCTCCAGCGCGCAGGCAAGGTCCAGCTCAACCCGATAAACGGGCTGTTGGCGTTAGACCTGCCATTCGAGGTCACGGTGGATGGCAAAAAAATTCTGCTCAACACCAAACTTTCCACCGAAAACACTTCATCACCAATCGGCCCGCTCAGCGCCAGGAGAGCGGTGATTGACAAGAACGCCCGCACGCTGACCGCCGGGGTGGCGGGTTTCAACACGATCAAACAGCGCGACCTGGTTGATAACATTGCCCGCGTCGGTGAAGGCAAGAAAGAGAACCTGGGCGCCGCCCCTGGCAAGAAAGAGGGCATTCGCACGCCGGGAGCAGTCGGCGGCAGCGCGGGCCTGAATGAAGAGCTGATTGTCGTGATCGAGGGCGCGGGCAAGGCGACGGCTAAGGATTGAACCGCCGCTGGTGATTTGAACTCGTTCAACTTTCAACCGGCACAAACATCGCAAGGAGGTAAATACGATGAGCAAAGGAACGATAGGCAATTTCTTCAACCGGCTGACGCGTCGTTGGTCGAACAGCGATCAAACGCGCAGACGCTTGCTCAGGCTGGTTGCGGCTCCTGCTCTGGCTTTGACTGCGCTGCTGGCGCTGGCTGGCTGGGCCATCACCAACAACGCGGCCAATCCGACGGCGGGCGCCGCATCGTTCATCAGCATCAAGCTGACGTTCGACATCGGCAAGCGCACGACCAGCGGCTCTTGCGGCCCTGGCTTCGGCGTGTGCCGCATTTCGCTCTCAGTGGCCAGATCGGCGCAATCAAAATCGGCTGTGGTGTCAGCGACGCCGCTGGACGACAAGAGGTTGGAATGCCTCTTCGACAGCGATCCGCCTTCGCGCGACCGGCTTCTGATAATCGCTGAAGACAAGATTCTGGACGAAGCCATCGCGCGCAAGCTGGGCTTCAAAAGCGCGACGATTCTGCGCGGCAATTACGCGTTCGATTCGAGCAAAGGCAAATTCGGCGGAGTCGTACTCAACATGAAAACAACCAGGTAGCCGGCTGGGTGGGGCACAGCCAAATTGCCCCACCCGTTTTTCAACCAGAAGGAGAAGATATGATCAACAAGACCACAAAGACGCAATTGAGACGGCTGGCCAATCTGTGGCTGGTTTTGCTGGCGGCGTGTGTGATGATCGCAGAAGCCGGCGCGCAGGGCGTGCGCGGCGGCGGCCCGCCAACAGTGGCTATCACCCAGGTGCTCGACCTCGGCGACACCGGCGCGCAGCGCCGCTTCCGGGTGGATTGGACGGCGCAGAAACCGCCGCTTACCACGATTTCGAAATTCGGCGTCACTCTGGAGGTCAGGTTCACCGGCGGCGTGACCAAGACCGGTGTTGCGAATGCTGGGGCGTCGGCGACTTCGGCCACCATCACTTTTTCCGGCCTTCAGGCGAACGCCAAAGCTCTCGATTTCAAGGCCACAGTGTCGCCCACTTTCACTACGCCTGAATTCGGTTCCACCACCGTCACGCGCGATTTCAATCTCGACACCGACGCAATTCAAGGCGGCGTCGGCTCCGGCGTCCAACTTCCGCCAGACCGCCCCATCGTTCAGATCGCCAGCGCGACCACGATTGACGTAACCCGCTTCGAGGTTAAGTGGAATGTGCAGGCGGCGCAGGGAATCAATATCGAGCGATTCGGACTCAGCGGCGAAGTCACTTACCAACCCAAGCAGTCGCGTGACAATCCGGTTCCGCCCGTCACAAAGCAATCCCCTGTGAGCATCGCGCTCGGCTCCCAGCGAAAGGGCAGCGTGGTGATCCAGAATCCGCCGACGGGAGCGTCAGCTAAACCGCTCCGCATCAAGGTCACGCTCGTCACCGGCTTCAACGCGCCGGTTGAGCGCACGATTCAAACAATCAAAGCAGGAAGATTTTAGGTCGAACAGAGTCGTCATTTTGGAGAACTACCATGCGCGGATTTCTCAAAAATGTTTTTGGGCGTGCGACGGTGTGCGTTGCGGCCGGCCTGATGACGGCGCTCGCTCTGACATATTTCAGAGCGAGCGCCAGAGAGCAGGCCCAGGATTTAACCGTGCAAGCGAGCTTTGCTGACAAACAATCCATCGCGCCCGGCGAGCAGATAGAGTTGACGCTGAGCCGCGAGCTTGCGCCCAACGAAGGCAGGCTGGCCGTCGTCATCAGCGCTACCGATTTGACTGACCTGTTTCTGGTTTCGGCGAAAAGTTTGAAATACGGCGCGATGCTCCCGCTGCCGTTGGGCGAAAGCGAAGTCGAAATCTATCTGGTCGCTCCCGGCGGCGAATGGAAAGAGTTGGCGCGCTTCCCGCTGCGCGTGGGCGAGCTTGCCGCGCCAGTGGCCGGCGCGCAATCGTCGCAGACTACGGATGCCGCCAGCAGCAACGGTGAAGCGCCAGCGGCCACCGCCGACGCGAACGCGAATCAGGCGGTTCAATCACAAACCGGCCAGCAGGCCGTCAAACGCCGTTTCGGCTTCGACAAATTCGACATGACGCCGCAGATCAACATCGGCTTCAAATCGCAATTCGCCGAAACGCATTCTCCGGACTCGAACAAACCCGATCGGCCGACCTTTGCCGACGCGACGATCAACGGGACCTGGAAGAGCGAGATGGCGCGCGGCGCGTTCAATATGCAGAGCAATTACGAAATCGTCGGTTCCAGCTTTCGCAATGAGGCTCTGCGGTTCGGCGACCTGCAAAACCGCGCGCCGCGAATTGACCTGTCGTCTTACCTGATGCAGTTCCAGCACGGAGCGCGCAAATTCACCGTTGGCCATTCGTCGTTCGGCGCTCACCGCCATCTGATCAACAGCTTCAGCAGTCGCGGGCTGACGTTTACCATGCCGATCAATTCGCGCGTAGATATCGGGCTTGTGATGATGAACGCCACGAACGTCGTCGGATGGGATAATTTTTTCGGGATGGCCAACCGGCGGCATCGTCTGTTCGGCGGTGTGGTCGGGCTGGAATTGTTGAAGCGTCCGGGCGGATTGAGAGTCGAGGGTGGCGTCGTTGACGCCTGGTTTACCTCGAACCGTCAGAATTTCAATCAGGCCAACATCAATGACGCCGAGCGCAGCCGGGGAGTGAGCGCGCGATTGCTGGCCAAAGACAAAACCGAACGCGCGCGGCTGGACGCCGGTTTCACGCGCAGCAAATTCGTCAATCCCGAAGACCCGCTGCTCAATCAAAATATCGGGGGGGCCGGCGTCGTGCCTTCGCGTCAGACCATCCGCAACGCGCGCTACGTGGACGCGAGCCTCGATCTGCTCAAAAATTTTTCGTTCGTGATAATCAAACCTGACGGCGGCGCGAACACGCAGGCGACGCAGGATGCGCAGAGCGCCCAGGCTGCGGCTGAGCCGAAGAAATTCAATCTGACTCTGAACGTGCGGCACGAACGCGTTGATCCGCTCTTCAAAAGCATCAGCGCTTCGGCGCAGCCCGATTTGCAGCAGAACCAGATTGAGTTCACCGGTAGCTTCGGCGAGTTGAACTTCACCGCCGCGCATACGCGGTTGAACGACAATCTGGCGGGCATTCAAACGATTCTGCGCACCAACACGCGGCGCACGGCCTTCGCCGTCAACACTCCGCTGCTTGGATTGTTCTCGCTCAGGCTCGGCGCATTGCCCAACCCGTTCCTGCCGCGCATCGGCTACACGTTCGAGCGCGTGCGCGCGTCCGCCGACTTCGTCCCGATTGGCGGAGGATTCGATCAACCGGGCGCGATCCCCGATCAGGCGAACGTCAGCCAGACGTTCACCTCCGAATGGCAGTTCAAACAATTCCGCGTGGCTTACACGCTGAATCATTCGTTGCAGGACAACCGGGCCATCGGACGTGAACGCGCCGATCTGCAAAACTTCGTTCACGGCGTGTCTGTCGGCTGGACGCCGCTGACGACGCTCGAATTCAATTTCGACGTGAACTTCGAGGACGCCAACAACCGCGAACAGGCGGCCACCAACCGCACGCTGCGTTTCGGCTTCAACGCCAACTGGCAGGTCAGCGCGCGCCAGAGCGCAAGCGCCACGTTCGCAACTGTCGGCGCGGGTGACCTGGCGCGCACGAACGACAGCCGTAACATCGAACTCGACTTGCAATGGAATTACCGGCTGACCCGCGAAAACGAGAACCGGTTCAAGAAGGCGCAGATCAATTACTTCATTCGTTACTCGAACCGTTTCGCGCGCACGAACAATTTTCTGGAGAACGTCAACGCGCTGACGAAGCTGCAAACGTTCAACACGGGATTGAACTTTATCTTCTTCTAGCTCCCTGGGAGCGCACACTGCCTTGCGCGCTTTGCTTTCGGCAATGGGTTTTTCTCGAAGCCCGGCACGCAGGGATGCGTGCGCTCCCAGGATTCCGAGGTTGTTATGCGCAAATTGATTGCGATGCCATTTTTACTTGCTTGTTTCGCGGCGCTCATCTCCGCGCAGAATCAGATCAAGGTCACGCCGTCGAGCGTCAACGTCTACAGCCAGGGCGCGACGACCGTCTTTGTGACTTACGGCGCGCTGGGCAATTACCGCCCGGCTGAAACTTCGTGGTGTGGCGATGTCGCGCCGGCCACGCCCGATGTCGGCTTCAGATGCGTGCCGGGGACGATTTACGGCACGCTCCCCAGCCGCTTCGACATTTCGCGGCGCAGCGGTACGAACGCTTACACCGACATCGTCTCGGTGCCGTCTTCGGTCGCGCGGAAGGCTTATCAGGCGGCCGCTGCCGGCGAGGATTCGCAATTTTTTTACGTCCGCCGTTTCATCAGCGGGAGCGGAGGCCCCGATCAATACGTCGTCGTGACGATGCGGCTGAGCGGCAATGGCGCGGGCGCGCCGTTTTCGTTGACTGACGTGCAACTCGGATTTGGAGCCAGTGTCGGGCCGACAACCGGAGGCTCCGAACCGCTGGTGCTTTTCGTCGAACCAAACGGAAAAATGCCGCCTGTGCGCGCCGAGATCAAATACACCGGCGCGGGCCGATTGCGCGGGCGATGGGAAGTCGCGCTGCCGGGAGATGAACTGCCCGAAACGCGAGACCTGTTGACCGAAGCGTCGCTGCCGATTGAAGAGCGCGGCTCGCAACGGCGATACACGCAGGTCAGCCGATTCAACGTGTTTTTGCCGCCGGGCGGAAGAGCCATCCTGCCCGGCCCCGATCCGGCGCGGTTGCCGAAAAAAGCGGCGGGACAATATCTGATTCTGTTGCGCATCGAAGCTTCGGACGACCGCGAGAACAATTCCAACCTTGCGGACGTGGGGGCGGGCGCGAGCGTCGCGCAAGGCGGCGCGACCGCCGGGTTCCCGATGCCGGTTCTGCGTTACGTCGTGGGCGGCGGAGACAATACGAACAGCGTCGCAAAGCCGGGTCAATTCGCGCTCGTGCTGCCGCGCGATGGCGCGACGGCGCGCGCCGCCCAGCCGATTGATTTCGTCTGGGCCGCGTCGCCGCAAGCGGTTTTTTACCGGCTTGAAATCACAGACGTGAACGAAAAGCCGATCCTGTCGGCAGTCCTTAAAACAGGCGTCCTGACTTATCGCGCGCCATCCTGGTTTAAAGACAAAGCGGGAACGCAGACATTGCGCTGGCGTGTCGTCGCGCTTGATCAGCAAGGCAATAGAGTGGCCGAGACTGAGCGGCGCGTTTTTCGAGTCGCGCGCTAAAACCCTCCTGGGAACGCACGCTGGAAGCGCGCGCTCTCAGGGGCACGCTGGAAGCGCGCGTTTCCAGAGCCGCCAATTTCTCAGATTACATGTTTGCTCATGGTTCGTTATCTGCGACAATTCCTCACGTAGGGTAACCAAAATTTCCCGATTCAATCGAACATTGAGGACGAACTATGTACGACTACGTGATCGTCGGCGCCGGCTCAGCCGGTTGTGTGCTCGCCAATCGCTTGACCGCAGACCCGCAGGTGAAGGTGTTGTTGCTGGAAGCGGGCGGCCCGGATAAGAAACGGGAGATTCATATTCCAGCCGCTTTCCCGAAGCTGTTCAAGACCGAGTGCGACTGGGCTTACGAAACCGAAGAGCTTGAGCACATGAATGGCCGCCGGATGTTCTGGCCGCGCGGCAAAGTGCTCGGCGGGTCGAGTTCGATCAACGCGATGGTTTACAGCCGCGCCAATCGCGGCGATCACGACGGCTGGGGCGAACTGGGAATCGAAGGCTGGAGCTACGATGAAATCCTGCCGTATTACAAAAAATCCGAAGACAACAAAGACCTGTCGAACGAGTATCACGGGCGGGGCGGAGAACTGAGCGTCTCCAAATTGCGCGCCGTCAACCTGCTGACGCGTCGCTTTGTCGCAGCCGCGCATGACGCCGGAATCTATTACAACGAAGATCTCAATGGCGAATTTCAGGAGGGCGTGGGCTTTTTGCAGGTCACGCAGAAGAATGGCAAACGCCACAGCGCGGCGGACGCTTTCCTGAAGCCGGTTTTGCCGCGCGCGAATCTGACGGTGAAGACCGGGGCGCACGTTACGCGGTTGCTGTTCGACAACGGCAAAGCCGCCGGAGTCGAATTCGTTCGTAACGGACAGACCGAGCAGGCCCGCGTTGATCGTGAAATCATCCTGTCGGGCGGCGCGATCAACTCGCCGCAAACGCTGATGCTGTCGGGCGTCGGCCCGGCGGACGATTTGCGCGCGCTGGACATCCCAGTCGTCGCCGACTTGCCCGGCGTCGGCCAGAACCTGCAAGACCACCTGCTGATCGGCGTCGAGTACGCCTGCCAGGAACCAGTAGGGCTGCACAAAGCCGACACGATCACGAACATCCTCAAATTCCTTCTTTTCAAAAAAGGGCCGCTGACATCGAACGTGGCCGAAGCCGCCGCCTTCATCAGAACCGATTCGTCACAGCCCGTGCCGAACATCGAACTGGTCTTCGCGCCGGTTTTTTACATGGACAACGGGTTCAAGAATCCCGACCTGCACGGTTTTTCAATCGGCGTCGCGCTGCAAAAGCCGGAGAGCCGAGGCTACATCAAACTAAAGTCGAACGATCCGCTCGCTGCGCCGGCCATTCAGCCGAACTATTTATCTTCGGAAGCCGACCTGTCCGCCTGCGTCGAAGGCGTCAAGCTTGCGCGCAGGGTTTTGCGCGCGCGTCAGTTCGACCGGTTTCGCGGCAAAGAGTGGTGGCCGGGCGAAGAGGCTCTGTTCGACGGCGACATCGCCGAACACATTCGGCAGACCGCCGAAACGATCTATCACCCGGTCGGCACGTGCAAGATGGGAATTGACGCGATGGCTGTGGTTGATGATCGCCTGCGCGTGCGCGGCGTCGAAGGGCTGCGCGTGGTTGACGCCTCAGTCATCCCGATTCAGATCACCGGCCACACGAACGCGCCGACGATTGCGATTGCGGAGAAGGCGGCGGATTTAATCAGAGAAGCTTGAGATCGTTCATTTCTTGACATCATCACAATCGCCGCCTACCATTCGTATCGTTCGTGCAGTGTTCACATCCAGGCCCCGCGAACATCTCGTTCGCGGGGCTTCTGCTATAAAAGCGGCTGGAAGTTGCGCGCGGAACGAAAAACCCGAAAACAATTTTAAGGTGATAAGAAAATGGCAGTTCAATCAAAGAGACGTGTAGGCATTCTAGGCGCGACCGGCACAGTCGGCCAAAGGTTGATTCACATGCTGCGCAATCACCCGTATTTCGAGGTGACCGCGCTTGCGGCTTCGGATCGTTCCGAAGGAAAACGCTTCGCCGACGTTTGCAATTGGAAGTTGCCGGTTGAAATGCCCGAAGCGGTGAAGGGAATCAAAGTCTTCGGTTGCAAACCGCCGCTCGATTGCGACGTGGTGATTTCGAGCCTGCCATCCGACATCGCGGTCGAAGCCGAGGCCGCGTTCGCCGCCGCCGGGTTCCCTGTCATCAGCAATTCGTCGTCGTACCGGATGCCTGAAGACGTGCCGCTGGTCGTCCCGGAAATCAACCCCGATCATTTGGACGTGATCCCCGCGCAGAAGAAGAATCGCGGATATGATCGCGGCTACCTTGTGACCAATCCCAACTGCACCACGATTGGTCTGGTGATGGCGCTCGCGCCGTTGCAGCAGGCGTTCGGCCTCGAAGCCGTGATGATGACTTCGATGCAGGCGATTTCAGGCGCGGGTTATCCCGGAGTGGCTTCGATGGACATCGTTGACAACGTCATGCCGTTCATCGGCGGCGAAGAAGAGAAGGTCGAGGTCGAGCCGCAGAAGATTCTTGGCAAACTGACAGGCTCGAAGATCGTATCGGCCCCGTTCAAAGTCAGCGCGCAATGCAACCGTGTCCCCGTGCAGGACGGCCACCTGGAATCAGTCCGCGTGAAGTTGAGCAAGCAGGCGACGGTCGAACAGGTCGTCGAGGCGCTGTCGAATTTCACCGGCCTGCCGCAGGAATTGAAGCTGCCGACTGCGCCCGCTCGCCCGGTGATCGTCCGATTTGAAAAAGACCGCCCGCAGCCGCGATTGGATCGAGACGCCGAGAATGGAATGGCGACGGTGGTCGGACGAATCTCGAAAGACACCATCTTCGATTTCAAATTCACGCTGATCAGCCACAACACGATTCGCGGGGCTGCGGGAGCTGCGTTGCTGAACGCGGAGTTGTTGGTGGCGAAGGGGCTTCTGTAGATGTCGGATGTTAAATGTCAGATGTCGGCAGGTCTGGCATTTGACTTCTAGCATCTGACATCTGACATCTGACATCTATGCTGATCGTAATGAAATTCGGAGGCACTTCAGTCGGAAGCGCCGAGCGCATCGGGCAGGCTGCTGACCTCGCGGTTAAAGCCGCGAAAGAGGGTCACAAGGTTGTGGTGGTCACTTCGGCGATGAGCGGGGTGACGAACAAGCTGATTGCGGCGGCGCAGGACGCGGTGAGAGGGTTCTATCACAAGACTGTCAGCGACGATCTGCACGAGCCGCATCGGCAGGCCATCCACCTGCTGGCGCCCAACGACGCTGCGCGGCGGCGCGAGGCGATTGAATCGCTGCGGTTGCGCATCGAACGGTTCGAGACTTTATGCAAAGGTCTGACGATGGTGCGCGAGTTGACGCAGCGCACGCTCGATGCGATTTCCGGCCTGGGCGAGATATTGTGCGCGCCGATCCTGTCGTGCGCGATTGCCGAGCGCGGCGTCGCTTCGCGTCCGATCGAGGCCACCGAACTGATTGTCACCGATGACCAGTTCGGCCAGGCCGAACCGTTGATGGCAGAGACTCGCCAGCAGACGCGCGACAAACTTACGCCACTGCTCGAACAGGGAGAGATTCCGGTCATCACCGGCTTCATCGCCGCGACGAAAGAAGGCGTGCAGACGACGCTCGGTCGCGGCGGTTCCGATTACACGGCTGCGATAATCGGCGCGGCGCTCGACGCTGACGAGGTTTGGATTTGGACTGATGTTGACGGCGTGATGACCGCCAATCCGGGCGAAGTGCCCGAAGCGCGCACGATGCGCGAGATCAGCTACAGCGAGGCTTCAGAACTGGCCTATTACGGCGCGAAGGTGCTGCACCACAAAACGATCCTGCCGGTTTATAAACAGGGCATTCCGGTCCGCATTCTCAACAGCTTCAACCCGGAAAATTCGGGCACCTGCATCAGCGTCGAAGGCCGTCCGTCGGAGCGCGGCGTCAAAGCCGTGACTTCGATTCGCCACGTCAGCCTGATCACGATCAGCGGCAAAGGCATGCAGGGCATTCCGGGCATCGCCGCGAAAGCGCTGGGAGCGGTCGCCGCCGAGCGCGCCAACATCCTGATGATTTCGCAGGCTTCGTCGGAAAACAACATCTGCTTCGTAGTCAATTCACCGGAATCCGCGCGCGTGCTGAAAGCCTTGCGATCGGCGTTGGAACTGGACTTGATGCTGGGTCACATCGAAGACATATCGGCGGATGATTCAATCGCAGTCGTCGCCGTCGTTGGCGATCGTATGCAGGGAACCCCCGGCATTGCGGGCAAAGTCTTCGACGCGCTCGGTTCCTCCGGGGTCAACGTGATCGCCATCTCGCAAGGCTCGTCCGAGCGCAACATTTCGTTGATCGTGGCGGAGTCTGAAGCCGCCGAAGCCGTGCGCGCCATTCATCGCGCGTTTGAACTCGACCAGCCTTCGCAATGATAATCGGAAGGCGAGATTTAAGGGCCTGCTCGTTGCGCGAACAGGCGAATGGATAACAACCACAGATTTAATCGGCAAGGAGAAGATTTATGCGAGGAGCAAAGATAACTTTCATTTCAGCAGCGTTGCTGCTGTGCGCAGCGTCGCTGGTTTCATCCTGCAATACGAACAGTTCTCAAAACACCGCTCACAACAATCAACCGCAACCAGAAGCTTCGCCATCCGCGACTGCGCTAACGCGCAGAATTCCAGCGCATTTCAAGACGCCGCCCGATCCGAAGACGTTGCCGCCGACATTGGCGCCAGAACAGTTTACCGGCGAGACGCGCGCGGCGTATCAGGTGGCCAAAGAAATCCCGGTGACGCTGGCGCAACTGCCGTGCTTCTGTTACTGCGACGCCATCGGCCACAAGAGCCTTCACAGTTGCTACGAGGATGATCATTCGGCGGGCTGCGGAATCTGCAAGGTCAGCGCGCTGATGGCGTCGCAACTCAAGAAGGAAGGCTTGAGCGACGAGCAGATCCGCGAACGGCTGATCGCCCATTACCAGTAAAATTCGACTTCACCCCTATGCCTGTTCTTCGCTGCATTAACTGTCAATCCGATTTCCCGACATCACAAAGAATTTACGTCTGCCCGAAATGCGCTGGCCTGCTCGATGTAGTTTATGAACTGAACGAATTTCATGGCGAGCAGGCAGTGAGCGTTTGGGATGGGCGCCGCGCGTCCGCCGAATCCATTGACCAGAGCGGCGTTTGGCGTTTCCGCGAACTGTTGCCCGAAACGGACGAATCGGAAATCGTCACGATGATTGAGGGCAATACGCAAATCTGGGACGCGCCGCGCAGCGCCGAATACGCTGGAATGAACCGCCTGTCGTTCAAACATCTGGGAATGAATCCGACCGGATCGTTCAAGGATTTGGGAATGACCACAGGCATCACGCAGGCGAAACGTCTGGGCGCGACCAGCGTGGCCTGCGCCAGCACGGGCAACACATCTGCTTCGATGGCCGCCTACGCCGCGCGAGCCGGGATGAAGGCGTTCGTCTTCATCCCGTCGGGCCAGATCGCGCTCGGCAAACTTTCGCAGGCGCTCGATTACGGCGCGGTCGTGCTGCAACTCGAAGGCGATTTCGACGACGCGATGCGGCTGGTGCGCGAAGTGGCTGATGAATCGCCGCTCTATTTGCTCAACTCGGTCAACCCGTTCAGGCTGGAAGGCCAAAAGACAATCGCCTTCGAGATGATGCAGCAGCGTGGTTGGCAATTGCCCGACCGGGTGGTCGTGCCCGGCGGCAACCTGGGCAATTCGTCGGCGATTGCAAAAGGCTTTCACGAATTGATGGAGCGCGGCGTGATCAACAGGATGCCCAGGATCACGATCATTCAGGCCGAAGGCGCGAACCCGCTTTATCGAATGTGGGAGGCCAGGGCTGAAACTCTGACGCCGGTCCCGGGCGCAACGACGCTTGCCACAGCGATCAAGATCGGCAACCCGGTCTCGTGGCCGAAGGCGATGCGCGGACTACGATGGAGCGGAGGGGAAGTCGAACAGGTCACCGAGCAGGAAATCGCCGACGCAAAGGCGATGATCGGGCGCGACGGCATCGGCTGCGAACCGGCTTCAGCGGTCACGCTAGCGGGAATCAAAAAGATGATCGCGGCGGGCGGCGTCAACCCTGATGAAGATGTCGTGGCGATCCTCACCGGCCACGTTCTGAAAGATCCGGATTACACGGTCAATTATCACGCCGGTATGCTGAGCTGCACGAACAAGAGCGGAGAGAAGATGTTGATCGAATCGCGCTACGCGAATGCGTTCATGCGCGTACACGCCAGCCGTGATGCGATTCTGAAAGCGCTGGATTTGTGAGTTGAGGGCGCGCACTGCGGCGCGCCCTCCCGAAAAATTACGGGTCGCAGTTATTTGTCATTCACCGGCACTTCGTCCGGATTCTCTTCCTTCTTCGCCAGTTTCGCGGCTCTCTTCTCCGCTTTGGATTTGTCGAGTTTCAACACAGTGTCGCTTGTTCCGTCCCAGACTCTAGCGAGGAAATACTGGTCGCCGTAACGGTGAAAGACCAGCTTCGATTTGGGCTTCTCCATCATTTTTCCTCTGATGGTCATAAAGTTCACGGCTTTGCCTTTCTTGGCGTTGCGGATGGTCAGCGTGCCGGTGTCGTTTAGCGACTCGATCAGATATTCGCCCTTCGGCAACCGTTTGCTGCCGACCATAAAATCGAAGGGGATTTCGGCCCTGATCCTGACGGTGAATGGATAGGCGAGCGCTGGCGCGACGAGTGAAACGGCGAAGCTCAGCGCGACGATCAAGGCGAAGATTTTCTTCTGCATATTACTCCTATGGGTTGGGCGCGCCGGCTGAAGGCCGCCGGGCGCAATTGGTTGATTACAGATTCCTGGCATATTTTCGGATTGCAGTTTATTGAATTTCATCCCTGACTCGCAAACAAAAAAATACCCGATGCGATCAAACGCATCGGGTTCGTTTTCCTAGCCAGGGTATAAAACTTTCACCTGGCTGATCCAACTCAAACAATGATCACGCTCGCTACATCTGATGGACAATGAGTACAGAGAAAATATAAATGGGAACAGGAGCCGTGATCATTCGTCTATTCGATTCATCGGTTTTTATAAGAAGGGCCGGTTTTACCCGGCCCTTCGATCAATCGCCGATTCAGGCGTCAAGCTGGGTTAGCAGCTCGGCGGGAAGATCGGGATCGTGTAAGAGTTGCTCGGCGACAGCGTCAACTTGTGCAGGTTGTGACCGCCGTTGAACGCGTTGGCAGCCGCTCCAGCATTCTCGTTCTTGTTGATCTGCGCGCCCAGCAAGCCAGCGCCGGAAGCCAGCCAAACTTTGGCCCAACCGCTGCGACCAGCCGGAATGACGGTCTCAACGCGAGGCACCGTGCGCGGGAACGTGTTCGAGATGCTGCCGACCAACTGGCAGGCGCCGCTGCTCAACGTGAAGCTGAAGACGTTCTCAGCATCGTCGTAGAGCAATCCGAACAGCGAGCTGATCGTGCTGGCGCCGATTGCCAGGTTGCCGCCGAAACGGTTGAGAACGACCAGCGTGTCGTTGCCGTCGGCTCTGGACGGGATGTTCGACAGCGCCAGAACGAGCGGAGCCTGGTTGTAACCGGATCCAACCACGCCGTTGAAGGCCAACGTCGCCGTGATTGAGTTGCCATCGCAGCCTGGGATAACCCCGTTGTAGAGAGCCGCGAAGGCTTCCGCGCCCAAGTTGGCCGCGTGACCAGTCGTAGTCTTGATGTACTCGTCACCGATCAGATGATTGAAGGCGACCGGGCAGCCGGTGACGCCGCTCGACGCGACCGCGACGATGTAGCCGCTGACGCCCGGATCAACGTCCGAAGCCAGGAACGACGCCGTCTGGGTGGCCGTCAGGCAGATGAACGAGTCGGCCACGCTGCAGTTGCTGGCCGCCACGAAGAAGAGGTGGACAAAAGCCGCCGACGTCGTGCTGGTGTTGGTGATGTTGATGCGGGTGTTCTGAGAGTTACCGGAGGTCGCGCCCGAAGTGTAGTAATTGTAGAACAACACCGAGCCGGCCTTCTGGTCGCTGACTTCCGAAGTCGGAGGATAGACCAAACCGGGATCAGCGGCGAGAGCGCTCGCCGACATCATAACCAGCGCGAAGAGCGCCAGCAGAGCGGATGTGAGTTTGCGTGAGGTTGTCATTGTCGAAATTCTCCTTTATGGAAATGTGTTTCAGATGTGTGAACTGCGAGTTGGAGTTAAAACCACTTCCCAATGTCTTCATCAAGGGAGATTGACCCCTAACGTTAAGTAGTTAGGTCTCTGGCTCCGAGCCTATTTCCATTATTTAGCTATCAAAACTGGAAATAGCAGTGAAGCAACAGGAACGGATCTTAAAGAACGCAATTTGCAATTGTTAGGGGCTTTCAAAACGGACCCGATCCGATGAGCTTTCTTGGCCTTTAATGAGGGGCCACTTGTGAGGAAAACTCACCGATACGGCATTACGGCGGGCAGTCTACGTTGTGTGAATCCATCCTGTCAATAGTTTTAATTCATATAAAACTGAAGGAGCCGTCCCTTGCGGAATCGGCTCCTTTGTACTGAAAAAACTGGTTCAGTCGTTTGAGCGGCAAGCTGCCATTAGCAGTTCGGCGGGAATATCGGAATCGTGTAGGTGTTGCTCGATGACAGTGTCAACTTGT
>WBZO01002234.1_pt1 | contig 25952 bp, 16 predicted proteins | sample 5204261 | NCBI WGS metagenome assembly WBZO01 (sample SAMN12412400, study PRJNA552823) | activated sludge metagenome | isolation source: activated sludge from anammox sidestream of wastewater treatment plant... | place: USA: North Carolina | collected 2017-09
AATCAGATGGTAACCCTGAAACACGAAGCCAAACGCTTTACGCCGCAGCCAGGCCAACTCATCCGCCCCGAAAGTGGAAACATCTTCTCCGGCAAACCGGTAGCGGCCGCTGCTGGGTCGATCCAGACAGCCCAGCAGATGCATGAGTGTGGATTTACCCGATCCTGATGACCCGACAATGGCGATAAACTCACCTGCCCGGATATCCAGATCGATACCGTGCAGCACCTCGACCTCCGGCTTGTCTCCTCCGCCATAACGCTTGCGGATATCCCTCAGTTCGATGAGCGGCGGAAAATCATTACTTACCACCGGAATCTCCGGGGTTGCCTGGTTTCAGCCTCTTCACCAATGATGATCTGCTCCCCTTCTTCCAGCCCGGCCATTTATAAAACATTAGGATTATTACTGGTATCGACGGTTTTCCACCCGCCTCCCAGCGCCCGGTAGAGCGATACTCTGGCCTGCAGAGTCAGCAGTTTGAATTGCACAGCATTGTCCAGCGCAGCATAGAGGGTGCGTTGCACGTCGAGCAACGTCATCAGAGTCTCCGCGCCCGCCTTGTAGCGTGATTCAGCCAGATCGAACGCCCGCCGGGCCTGGATGAGCTCCTGCGTTTGTGCGGTTGCCTGCAGGTCGTAACCCGTTACCGCATTGAGCGCCACTTCGACATTGCCGAATGCACTGATGATGACACTGCGATAGCCGGCCAATAATTCCTCATGCTGAGCAACGGCCAGATCACGTCCGGCCGCCAGCCGGCCCGCATTGAAGATCGGCGCCATCAGACCAGCCGCAACACCGTAGAGAGGGCCATCGAGAGGTGTCACGACTCCCATGCTGGCAGTCAGCTGCAGATTTGGGAACATGGCCGCACGGGCAGCGATGATGCTGGCATTTGCTGCCGCCAGTTGTGCTTCAGCACTGGCGATATCCGGCCGGCGCACCAGCAGATCGGATGGCAACCCGGCACTGATGGAAGGTACCTGCAGCGCATCGAGCCGGCTGCTTTTCACGGTAAACGTGGAAGCCGGCAGACCCAGCAGCACCGCCAGAGCGGTTTGCGTATCGCTTGCCTGCTGGTGCAGAGCAGTCAGGAAACGCTGTTGTGCAGCCACCAGTCCGCGTTGTCGTGCCACATCCAGCAGCGTAGCGGCACCTGCCCGCCGACGTGCTTCCACCAGTGCCAATAAACGGCTGGCATTATCCAAATTACGCTCGGCAATATCGATACGCTGATGCAATGCCGTTGTCTGCAGCCATAGCTGGGCCGTACCGGCAGTAACTGTCAGTGAAACCGTATCGTGATCAAATTCAGTCGCGCGCAGAATCGCCCGTGCAGCATCACGCCGTGCACGATTCTTGCCCCAGAAGTCGATTTCATAGCTGGCTGCCAGCCCGCCGGAAAAAATATTATCGTGAAACGCATTGTCACCATATTGCCCTCTCCGACTGAAATCAGCATTGGCAGACAACTCCGGCAGTAACGGTGCGCCGGCAATACCGGCGGCAGCTTCGGCCTGGTGCACACGCGCCACCGCGGCTACGACATCGAGACTCTGTTTTTGCGCCTGAACGATCAACAGTTCCAGCTCTGTGCTACCGAAACTACGCCACCAGTCGCGCGTGACATCCGGCGCAGCAGGATCAGATATTGCGCGCCACTGTGCCGGTACATTGACGGCTTCCGATGGCATATTCGATTCCGTCGCAGTCAGGCTGGTACAGGCAGCCGGCAACCACACCAAAAGAAATAATACAACTCTGTTCATCTGGGACTCACTCCGAAGACAATGCCACGACCGGATCCAGCCGTGCTGCGGTCCGGGCCGGCATATAGCCGAATATCAGCCCGGTGATCACTGCACAGGCAAATGCGCCGATCATCACACCAAATGAAAAAACGACCGGTACCTCCCAGAAAACAAGCAATGCGCCTACTGTCAACCCAAGTATCACACCCACCATCCCTCCTGTGATCGTCACCAGCATCGCTTCGATCAGGAACTGGCTGAGAATGTCGTATTCCCGCGCACCGGTCGCCATCCGGATGCCGATCTCGCGCGTGCGTTCTCGGACGGTCATCAGCATGACGTTCATCACACCAATCCCCCCGACCAGCAGCGATACCGCTGCAACCAGCCCCAGCATCCTGGTCATGGTATCGCGTGTTTCCAGTTGCGCCTTCAATCTGGCGGCCGCATTACCGATATGAAAATCCTCACGTCCATGGCGCTCCAGCAGCAGCGCCCTGACCGCTTCTTCAGCTTCCTGCACCTGATCCATCGAGGCCCCTTCCATGACAGTGAAGTCGGGCTGCTCTCGCGCCTGATAGACGCGCGCACGGCCGGCCCGATAGGGAATGATTACCATGCTGTCATAATCCCAGGAACCGGATTCGGCGCCGCGTTCAGCCATGACCCCGATCACTTCGAACGGGGAGGTGCCAATCAGCAGATACTGCCCCACCGGGTTCAGCAGATGCGGAAAGAAACTGCGATAGATTTTATGGCCGAGAACGACCACGGGAGCCAGTTCACGATCTTCCGCTTCGGTAAAAAAACGTCCTTGCGCCACATGCCAGTGATAGACCAGCGGCATGACATGGGAACTGGAAGATACATAGATTTGCTTGCCCACATTCTGGTGCCTTACCAGAATCGCACTGCCGATCACCGGCATGACCCGGCTGATTTCTGGCAAACGTGCCACCTCATCCAGATCCTCTTCGGTGATTACGCCCCTTGGTCCGCCTGTGGACGGGACATCACTGTTCAGATACATAATGGTCGTCCCCATCGATCCCATCTGATCGATCACCTGCTGTTTGGTCCCTTCACCAATGGCCAGCATGACGATGACAGAAGCTACACCGATGACGATCCCCAACAGTGTAAGACTGGTGCGTACCCGGTGAATCCACATGACGCGCCAGGCAGCCCGGATCGTTTCACGCAACCCCAGCCAGAATGGTGTGCCGGTATCCGCATGGGCCTGGGTCATCTCCAGCGATGACAGTCCGGCGTGATAGGGAAGCTGCTGCCGGCCAGTCACATTATCCGCCACGATCCGGCCATCGCGGATTTCGACTACCCGCTGGGCCTGTGCAGCCACATCACGGTCATGAGTAATGAGAATGACAGTATGCCCGGCACCCGCCAGTTCACGGAGCAGTTCCATTACTTCGGCGCCGCTTCTGGAATCGAGTGCACCGGTCGGTTCGTCGGCCAGAATGATATGCCCGCCGTTCATCAGGGCACGGGCAATCGAAACACGCTGTTGCTGACCTCCGGAAAGCTGGTTGGGGCGATTGTTAAGTTTATCGCTCAGGCCGAGCCGTCCGAGCAGATCGGCCGCACGCTGCATCCGCTCATCTGGCGGCAAACCGGCATAAATCGCCGGAATTTCCACATTCTCCCGCGCTGATTCAGTCGGAATCAGATGGTAACCCTGAAACACGAAGCCAAACGCTTTACGCCGCAGCCAGGCCAACTCATCCGCCCCGAAAGTGGAAACATCTTCTCCGGCAAACCGATAACTGCCGCTGCTGGGTCGATCCAGACAGCCCAGCAAATACATGAGTGTGGATTTACCCGATCCTGATGACCCGACGATGGCGATAAACTCACCTGCCCGGATATCCAGATCGATACCGTGCAGCACCTCGACTTCCGGCTTGTCTCCCCCGCCATAACGCTTCCGGATATCCCTCAGTTCGATGAGAGGCGGAAAATCAGTACTTACCACCGGAATTTCCGAGGCTTGGTCGATTCAGTCTGTTCACTGACAATAACCTGCTCCCCCTCCTTCAGCCCGGCCATGATTTCACCGTGCAACCGGTTACGTATACCAAGCTGCAATTCGCGTACCTGCACCTGACCATCCTGAGCCAGGATGCGTGCCTGGTACAGATCATTCTGATCTTTCCGCTCCACCGGTGACAAGGCAGGTATCGGAACGGTCAGTACATTACTGGCACTGGCAATCATGAATATGACCTGTGCCGTCATTTGTGGCATCAGTTCACCATCGCTGTTGTCGACATCGAACAAAACGGTATATTGCACAGCTTTGGTACCCGCCGCCGGCGTTTTGTTGTTATCACCTCCCCCCTGTGCCGGAACTGCCTGAGGAGGCGCGGGCAATATCTGACGCACGGTACTGTGCCAGCGACGTCGATCTCCCCCCAGTGTGGTGAAATAAACCGGCATGCCAGCCCTGATCTGCCGGATATCCGCTTCGGAAACATCGGTCCATACGGTCATCCGGGTCAGATCAGCTACGCGCAGAACCGTCGGAATCTGATAGGTCGCGTTCAGTGTCTGCCCTTCTTTGGCGTCGACCCCGACCACCACCCCGGCAATAGGTGCATAAATGCGGGTAAATCCGAGCAGTGTTTCATTACCCTTGAGCGTGGAGCTGACCTGCTGGATCTGGGCACGCAGCTGGTCGATACGCGCAGCTGCAGATTTGAGGGCGGCAGCAGCCACCTGTACATCCTCCAGCCGTGTGGCGTCATCCTTTTCCATCTGCTGCTGGCGTGCATATTGCTGTTTGGCCAGCTCATGCTGTGCCCTCTGATCAGCCAACTGGGCTCGCAGACCGGCCAATTGGGCCCGCCCGGCATCGACTGTCGCCTGATGGACACGAGCGTCGATCTCAGCCAGCAGCTGACCTTTCTCGACCGTATCGCCAACCTCCACATGTAATCGCATGATCTGCCCTGAAACCTGAGCGCCGATCTCGACCGATTTCAGTGGTTGCAGCGTACCGATTGCAGCGACACTGGCTTCGATATCACCACGGGCGACTGGTACTGTCTGATAGGCAGGATCAGCATCATCCTGCCACCACATGCCTGTGCCGGTCAGCAGAACAATCAGGAGAAGCAAAAACAGCCAGCGATTCTTGCGCCGGCCCGATGTGGAAACAGCCATTCAGTGAAGCCTCGGTAACGATAAGTAAATCCGGGATTATCAATGTCATCGAATGATGTCATCGATATCGTAAAGCGGTTTCTGCTGCTGTCTTCGCACACTGCACAAGCAATACGAGCGGACAGCAATCCGATACTGCTGCGGCAAGCCAGCAGTTTTTATGTGACAAGCAATATCAGCACACCGATAACCGTTGTCCCCGCGGCGGCCAGAGCAGCCAGACGCGGCAGATAGGGCAACATCAGAATGATCAGTAACCCGCCCGCTGTCAGAAATCCGAACCATACCACCACACCGACAGCCGCCCCCCATGCCTGTATACAGGGTACGACCGCCAGTATCAACAACAGCCAGCCCAATATCCTGAAGAAATGACGCCGGCCGGAGGGCCGTACACGCTGCCCGGTCACCTGTTCATAATGGCGCGGCATGGCCAGGCTCAGGCCCGTCATTCCGGCATATGCCAGTGTAAACGCTGCAAGCGCAGCCAATGAAACGGACATTTCACACTCCTCCAAAAGTAGCATTGAGCAGAATAGTCAGTGCACAACCGATAGCCAGAAAAAATACACCCTGCCATGCCCGTTTCGGTGCTCGCGCAGAAAAAACCCAGATGATCACTCCTGTATAGGCAGCAAAACTGAGCAGCGTGGATGCCAATACCGCTTCTGCCCGGGCCATCGGCAACACCATGGGCAACAGGATCGCCAATCCGCTGGCAACTGCATATCCACCCAATGTCGCGGCCAGTACGCGCATCAGAATGCTGTTACGGTATGGGACGGACGCAGTGATTGCTTTCTGCTGAGTAGCAATCACTGCAGATCGAGGCGGCAAAACAGGTGCCATGCTGCGAGCCTTCTGCGCCATCGTTGCCAGCAGCAGACCGAGAGCAATGACGGTCAATTCCACACCCATCCTTTCCCAATCTCCCTGCAATCCGTAAGTCAGTACCTGCTGGCCGGTGGTCAGCCAGTTGAGCAGTGGCAATGCCAGACACAGCAGTGCCGCCAGTGATAATTGTTCCACCCAGGCACTGGCAACAGGCCGAATCGAGGCATGCAGCAATGCCATCAGCCAGACAGTGAAAAAGGTGGTGATCTCCCAGTGCGACCGATCTTCGATCCCGACCGGAATCAATCGGTTACTCCACAGATAAGCAATACAAGCAATACACAGCCCGGCAATGACGGCGACATTGAGTGTTTCGATGAGACGATAGACTCTGCGCGTATGCGAACCAAATTCATTCAACGCCTTTTGCCGCCGTTTGACCATGAACAGAATGGAACCGGTCGCCATCATGATTGCGCCAGCCAGCCCACTGATAAAATAGAGCCATTTGATGGTGTCACCGCCAAACCTTGCGAAATGTAAAGTCCCCATCACTCGCTGGACGGCCTGTGCCTCCCCTCCGCGATGATCGCCCGACATCTGTATATCCAGCGTTTCACCGGTGATCCCATCGAATATCACATTGCCACTACCTGGCGGAAGCAGATATTTTTCATTTTCCTCTTCATCGAAAGGGCCGAACACCGTAACAGAAGCACTGCTGTCACCTGGATGGTTGACGGAAACGAAGCTGGCTCGTCTGCCCAGCTCCGTTTCAGCAGTCAGCAGCAATTTATCCAGTGATGCCACTTGTGCATCGATATGGGTCTCTTCCCGGGGAGTTGGTCGGGACAGTAACTGTGAGAAATAAGTATCCTTGTTCGGATAGTGTGCGAATATGCCAGCCGGCATATAGAGTGAATAAAAAATGGCCAGCCCGGTATAGACAATCATGAACTGGAAAGGCAGTGTCAGTACCGATGCGACATTATGTGCATCCAGCCAGGATCGCTGGCCTTTTTTCGGTCGAAAAGTGAAAAAATCCTTGAAGATACGTTTATGCGTAATGACACCACTGACCAGAGCAACCAGCATGATCATGGCAAAAAATCCTACCATCCAGATACCGGCTTCCCCGGCATGAAACTCGAAGTGCATATGCACGAAATGGTGACCGCCCTCGGTTTCACGATCGACCGTCTTATCCAGTTCTGTACCAGTCACCGGATCGAGTCGTGTCTGCTGAAACTTGGCATCTTCATTTTCCCGCCAGAACAGATGGATAGCCGGATCGGATTCACCCGGTAATTCGATACTCCAGAATTCTCCCCGGGGCATCGCCTGCTGCAGGTAGGTCTGGGCCAGGCGGACGGCCTGTGCCCGCTGCTCGGCACTGCCCGGCGCCACTTCCGCTACAAGCGGCCGTTCCGGTTTCATCCAGCGGGTAATGGCATCATCGAATACCCCCAGCGTTCCTGTCAGAAAAATGGCAAACAGTACCCAGCCGGCCCATAATCCTCCCCAGGTATGCAGCCAGGTCATCCGCTGGCGGAATCCCCGTACGGGAGGATCAGATTCAGTAGCAGTATCTGTCAAACTATCAGAGTCGGATTTCATATTCGTTTTCACCCGGAATAATGTTTCTCAATTTTTATGCAGGCAGAACCCCTGTCTGCATGCTTCTGCGAAAAATAGAGCCTGTATACACACATGTTGATCATGTATCCTCCTGCCGTGCTCCTACCCGAATCCAGTATCGGGTAAACAGCTGCACATCGATCGGCAGAGTCTTCTGCAATATGGCCAGTATCTTGCCGATATCTGCCAGTGGATAGGTCCCGGTTACTTTCAGCTGTGCAACAGCCGGGTCACAACTCAACCAGCCGGATCGATGGCGCCCCAGCTCAGCCAGAAAATCGATGAGCGGCATATCTTTCGCGACGATCATGCCCTGACGCCAGGCGGTATCAGCCTCACACGCCATTCCCACGGTAATCACACCCTCACGCGTGAAAGCCGCCTGCTGGCCGACTTCCAACTGTTGCAAACGACCGGTGATCGGTTGAATTTCGACTGCACCTTCGAATACTGCCACGCTGCTTTTGCCTTGTTGTGACACATCGAACTGGCGCACGGTAAAACGTGTCCCGATCGCACGCAATATTCCCTGTGCAGTCTCAATCAGCAGAGGACGTGCAGCCCCGATTCCATTCGCCAGCCGGGGATCAGGCGCAGTGGTTACCATGATCTCCCCATTCATCAAACGGATCAGACGCCGTGTATCGTCAAAATTGACCGTAATGGCGCTACCGGAATTGAGCTCTATACCTGTTCCATCGGAAAGCGTAACAGCCCGGTGCTCACCGATACCGGTACAGTAATCTTCCGGCCACCAGCACCAGAGCCGCCCTTCTCCGGCCACCCATGTTCCACTACCCAGGAAAATCAATACAGTCAGCGCCTTGATTGCTCTGCGCCGGCTCGAAGAATGAGGAGGAGTCAGAGCAGCATGCGCCAGTGGAGAAGGAAGTCCCCGCAATTTTCTGGAAAAAACCTCTACCTGCTGCCAGGCGTATTCATGATCAGGATGAGACATCCGCCATTTCTGCCACTGATCACGCGTTTCATCCGTCACGATATCAGACTGTAATTCCACCAGCCAGTTGACCGCCTGACGCCGCACATCTGGTGGTACGACCGAATCTCTGGCTATTTCTTCGGTATCAGGCATCAGATATCAAACAACAATTTTGCTATAGGGTACTGACCCACCCGTAAACACTTCCTGATCATCCGATAAAGCAGCATTGTTCCAGCGCCTTTGCCACATAACGCTTGACAGTGGGAACAGAAATACCGCAACGCTGGGCGATCTCACTCTGACGCAGGCCATCGATCTGTGACAACAGAAAAACCTTGCGTACCAGAGGCGGCATACCATCCAGCAGCGCATCGATTTCCACCAGTGTTTCCAGCATGATGGCCTGAGCCTCGGGTGATGGCGCCAATGATTCCGGTATCTGTGCCAGTGCATCGAGATATGCCTGTTCGATGCGCTGATGACGATGGAAATTGGCTACGATACCCTGCGCGATCGTAGTGAGTAGCGCACGTGGCTCACGAATGACAGGAAGTGAATCCTTGCTCAGAATCCGCAAAAAAATATCATGCGCCAGATCCGGAGCCTGCAGAGCATCGCTCAGCCTGCGACGCAACCACCCCACCAGCCATTTGTGATGATGGCAATAGAGCGACTCGATACTGCAGGAAGCAAGGGAATTTTCCGGATTCTGGATCGTCACGATGGGGTTCGAACAATAAAGCTTAAGCCTGATTTGAGATAACAATAATAGGAATAATTATTATTATTTATTTGGAACGGATACCTGTCAAGTCATACCCCTATTTGCAACAACATTTCCAGCCATTACACTCACCTTGAGCGCCTCTGACCAAGCCCTCCATGAGCCACATTACAGACAAAATCGTGATGATCGCAAGAAGCGCGATGAAGGTCATAGCTATTGGGATTTGATCAGGGATTCCCTGACTGCCGGCCGTTTACAACGGCCGGCAGCCATTGCCTCAGAATCTTATATTGAGTGCAACACGAACATTACGCGGTGCGCCGTAGTAACTCGCCGGTACCGTCTGGTAATACTTCTCATCGAAGAGATTGTAGAGATTGGCGGATAAAGCGACCATTTTGGTAATCTCGAGGCGCGCCATCAGATCAACCACCGCATAACCGCCCTGGGAAATCTCGACTCTGGCAGGACCCTGGTCATTACGATAGATGCGATCCTGCCAGCGTACGCCACCACCGATCGTCAAACCTTCTGCAACAGTCGGAAAACGGTAAGTGGAAAACAGTTTGAACGTATTCCGGGGAACCTGGGTATTCAGCTTCACTTTATCCCGATCTTCCGTTACGTTATGAGCAAACCCGACTGATGCCTGCCAGTTCCGGGTCAGCATACCGGCCAGTTCCATCTCGAAACCATCGGTTCTGGCCCCGGATACTGACCGGTAAGCGGTTGAACCATCCGGTGCCAGTACATTATTCGGCAGTGCAACGGCGAGGTTATCCTGCTGAATTCTATAGACTGCACCATGCAGATTCAAACGATTATCAAAGAATGCCGCCTTGATACCTGCCTCATAGCTATTACCCAGCAACGGATCGATAAATGCACCACTTTCGCTGCGTATCGTCTGTGGCTTGAAAATACTGGTGTAGCTGGCATAAACCGTCCAGTTATCGAGAAAATCGTAGGTAATCCCTGCAAATGGAATAATTTCCGGATCCTGATTGGAATTGATCCGTGTTATGTTGCCAGTCTGATAGTTTTCGGAAAAACGCTTGAACTTCCAGTGCGTTACTCTGGCTCCCCCAATCAGGGACAATGAATCGAGTAATCTGAACCGGCCTGTCGCATAGCCGCTGATAACCTGCTCATCCTGACCCCACTCACCGATAGGCGTATCGTTGGTGGGTGGCATAGTGGGTGTATTGCCATCCCAGGTGAAAATATTACCGATCGAGTTGCTCCAGTTGTCGAAAAACCATAGCCGGTAAGTAGGTGTGTGATCTTTGGTGAACGAGAACAGGGTCCCGGCAATCAGATCATGCTTGCGTCCGAACAGAGAAAATGAACCCATGGTGTAAACATCGAGTGTATTTTGTGTAGGCGCGCCTTTCCAGCGACCGGCCCAGAGGTTGACTCCCGCACCGGTTGCTTTATCAGGATAACCACCCAGCGCGTAACCCAGTACTTCATCGTATTTAGTGACTGTACGATTCCACGATATTCTCGCCAGCCAGTCCTTGTTGAAGCGGTGATCCAGTGTCACGAATACCATCTCACCATTCCTTTTGGAATAAGCCCAGTTTGCGGCCGCGGTATCGGATCGTCCCCAGGTAGTGCGTGTCCCGTCAGAATAGAAAGCCGGTAAAGCGCCTCTCGCATTTGCAGTTTGATCCTGCTCCTGGAACATGAAACCGGCCGTTGCCAGTGTGGAAGGGGTCAGATCTGCTTCGACAATCCCGTAAAGCAGCGATCTTTTCTGTTCCTCACGATCGATATAGGAATCGCTGGTATTCAGCACACCCACCAGCCTGCCGCGCACTTTTCCCGATGGAATCAGTGGCATGGAAATATCTCCTTCGGCCCGGCGATATCCCCAGTTTCCTCCTTCGAATCTCGTCGCGGCCCGGAATGTATCGGTCGGACGCTTGCGTATCAGATTGATACTGGCACCGGGTGTGCCGACACTATTCATCAAGCCATTAGCACCCCGCACGATCTCGACACGATCGAAGATCGCCATATCATTGGTCTGAAAAATACGGTTGTAGTTATTGTAAATCTGCGGCACGCCATCGATCTGATAGTTGTCGACAGCAAACCCGCGCGCATAAAAAGTGGCGGAATCGGACTGACTGCTCCCGCCTGACTGAAATACCATCCCGGTGGTCTGATTCACGACATCAGAAAGCTGTGTCAATCCCTGATCCTCCATGCGCTGGCGTGTCATGACACTGACAGACTGGGGTGTTTCGCGCAGAGTCAATGGCAAACGGGTGGAAGTATTGGTCGAACCGGTCGTATAAGAGCCAGTGTCCTCGGTCGTCGGATCAACTATCCCGGATGTCATGACAGTCATTGCCGGTAATGTCAACGCCCCCTCTGAAGGTTGAGAAACGGTGACAGGCGATCTTCTCAGGGTATAGCTGCCGTCAGCAGTTCTTACTGCTTCCAGCCCGCTACCGGCCAGTAAAGCAGACAATCCGTCGTGAACCGTATAGTTACCATTCAATCCTGCGCTTTGCAGACTGTTGGTCAGCTCCGTCGAGAATGACAGCAAAATGCCCGCTTCTCTACCGAAATCATTGAGTACAGTAGTCAGTGAACCGGCTGAAATGTGGTAATGCCTGGCACCCTCGGATTGCTGCGCACTGACTGGCGATATCATGGTCAGGTACGGTACAGTCAGCATCATGGTCAGGAACAGGCGCGCGATCGCCCTGCCGTTCCACAAATGCTGAAATGATGGTAATGAAAAATAACGTTTGATGATGGTCATATTGTTTTCTCGATATTGGAATGTAAATAGCCCTCCTATCTACATTGCCCCTCGAAAAACAAAATGGGATCACCTCTCACCAAAAAATTCAGAGCATGCTGTAAAGTTTGGCAAGTGAAAAGAAGATACTGATCGATCGGATTTCCGGCATCAGGTTCTGCCTGTAATACCACCGACATAGCCAGTGGCTTGCTTCCATAGGTTAAAACCTGAATTTCAAAGTACCCAGGACTGTTCGCTCCAGACCGGGGTAGGCTCGCCAGCCGGGATCATTGTAGGACAGGTATTTATTATTGAAGAGGTTGCTCGCATTGATGGTAAACATCCAGGGCCCGTTATCGTAGCGAAGCATGGCGTCAAACAAAGTATAAGAAGGTGTCGTACTGGTATTCTCCAGGTCATTGAAAATTCTTCCCACATAGCGTACGCCTCCGCCGATTCCAAAACCTCGCAGCCAATTTACTCCCAGATTTCCCAGGGAATAATCCAGCCAGGCAGAAGTCATGAGATGAGGCACCTGAATTGGCATTTTATCTTTATCGATATCCGTGCTTTTGGTTACGGTTACGTCATGATAGGTAAACGATCCGATAAAATTCAGCCCGCGTAACAATTCCGCTCTTGCTTCCACTTCGACTCCACGCGACCCGATTTCACCAGTCTGCCTGTTACGAAAAAAAGGATCATCGGGATCAGGCGTAGGCACGTTGGTTTTGGTCAGATCAAAGAATGCCACTGTATACAGGCTTCTTCCTCCTGCAGGTTGATATTTGACACCGACTTCATATTGCGTGCCACGAGTCGGCTCGAAAGGGCGATTGCTGGAATCGAGTCCCGGTAGCGGAAGAAATGATTGTGAATAGCTCACATAAGGTGCAATCCCGCTGGCAAAAAGGTAAGTCAGCCCTGCCCGCCCGGTATAAGCATTGTCCCTGTTGCGGGTATTGGTAGTGCTTAAAAAATCAGCATCTTTAGTATCAACTCTGTCATAGCGGCCGCTCAATGTCAGAATCCAGTTCTCACCATATCTGATTTGATCCTGAAGATAGATACCGAGCTGATCGATCTCTTGCTTTGCATCGATATCCAGACTATCTGGTACGGGAACCGGTACGCCATAGATCGGATTAAACACATCGATACCGGGGGCCTCTCCTGAAAAGAATCTCAGGGAGGCATTCGTCCTGTTCCAGTCAACACCCAGTAACGCCGTATGATTCAACGGACCTGTATCGAGCCTGGCCTGAAGATGAGTATCGAGCACTGTTTGAGTCAGACGCTCTTTCGTTGCCATGGCGCTTCTATGCATCAACGTGGGAATATCGGCATCAAAACCGGCACGAAACATATCGTTGAAATTGCCATCTTGTTGCATATAACGAAAATTTTGCCGTGCAGTGAATGTCTCGTTAAAATTATGTTCGATCTGATAGCTGAATGAGGATTGATTCGTCGCGTATTTAACGAATTTTGAATCTGTCTGTACAACATCGGTATGTCTGCCATCGGGTGTCGTAAGAAAGAAGGGTGTGGCTTCTGCCCGGTTATTGAGAACTTCTCCCATGAGCGTGACAGTCGTATCAGTCGTTGGGCGCCAGGTCACCGAAGGAGCAACATAAAAACGCCTGAGCCCCGCACGATCTCCTCCTGTATTGGGATATCTGACCTGTGTGTCTGAATCGAGCCCAAGTGTTACCAGGCGAAACATCAAGGTACGATCATTATTTGCAAAGCCTAAATCAGCGGCAATCCGCTTACGATCGAAATTACCATATTGCAATTCGATCTCCCGAATGGGATCGGCACTCGGTCGTTTAGTAATCCGGTTGACGATACCTCCGGCATCCCCTCGCCCGAAGGTCACTGAAGTAGGTCCGCGCAGCACATCGACACGTTCCAGGCCGTAAGTATCGGTAATGAAAGAACCGAAATACAGCCCTTGAGCAGCCATGCTCAAACCATCGCGAAAAAGAGAGGTCGTGAGCCCCTGAAACCCGCGCAAAAGCAGATATTCATAGCCGCGCCCTTCAAATCCCCATTGATCGACCACCACACCAGGGGTGTAACGTAAAGCTTCGCTCATATCCTGTACGCTGCGCATATCGAGCTCACGGCGCGTAACCACAGAAATCGATTGCGGCACCTCGATTAACGGTGTATCTGTTTTCGTTCCCGAACTGCTGCGCTTTGCGACATAGCCAGTATCATCAGCATTTTCCGTGCTGGCCGAGACAGTCACGACCGGCAATGCCGTTACATCTGCCTGAGCTGCTTTGATGGGTGCCCGACGCAATGTATAGCTGCTGTCAGCATTACGTATCAGTTCCAGACCACTGTTTGCCAGTAACCGGTTGAATCCTTCACTTACTGAAAAAATTCCTGTCAGCGCGGGGCTGATTAGCCCCTCTGTGAGTACCGGATCAAACGAGAGTGCGATACCGGCAATTGTTGCAAAATGTGAGAGTGTCCGTCCCAGCGGGCCTGCCGGAATGTCATAGTGCTTTCGGGCAGCGGTATCGGGCGTATCCAGTGTGTTTTCAGTCGCCTGAGCGGGAAATATCGTGACAGCGACAATCAGTAACAGCAGCGATAATAGCCTTACCCAATCCAATGAGAATCGGACGAAATGAACAAGGGAAGCAAACAGCATGGACTTTTTCCTTCAATTTCCGGTTATAGAGAGTTTTCATCTCCCTTGCCAATCGAAATAGGAAAAAGTCTCACCTCATTATGAAAATAGCTTGCTGTCCGCAATGCCGCTCATGGAGAGCTTGATCAGAGGTTCCCTAAATGAGGTCAATCGTTAAAAAGGTGATATCAATAGTCGATACTCGCACTGACTACGAAAGTACGCGGCATACCGGCTACCAGATACCCTTGTCCGGGATAGCCACCCACGGAAGCCCAGTGTTTGCGATTGGTGACGTTATCGACGCGGCCTCGCAATGTGACCAGATGCCCCCTGAATTCAGTGAGATAACGCAAACCCAGATCCAATCGTGTCCATCCTGCCACCTTCACCGTATTGACATCATTGGCGTAACTTGAACCGGTATGAACGACACGGCTGTCAAAAGTCACGCCCTGTAACCCGGGAATATCCCAATCCGCTCCCATACTGGCCTGGAAACCTGGCACCCCGATCACACGCTGGCCGTCAGTAGTTACGTCACCGGTAGATCGTTGTTTGGCATCCAGCCAGGTGGCACCACCCAGCAGGCGGAGACCGCGTATTACTTCCCCATAAATACCGAGCTCTATCCCTCTGTGCCGATCTCGCCCGGATGAAGTGAATACATTGTCTGCATTGATGATTGAACGTGGCTTCGTTGTCGTGAAGAGTGCAATCGTAGCGCCAATGCGGCCACCATCGTACTTGGCCCCGATTTCCTTTTGTTTGGAAACATAGGGAGCGAGCACCTGGCCATTGTTGATTGCTGTACCCGGTGCAGTGTCACCCTGGGTCAATCCCTCGATATAGTTGCCATAGATCGAGAATTGCTTATTGATCTTATAAACTCCGCTTACGCTGGGGCTGATCCGATTACGATCGTATGCAGGTGATTTGGCTTCTGTGTCATAGGCATAACTTTCTATTCGCAGATTCTGATGCCGGAACCCAACTGTCAGGAGAATCCTGTCTTCCAGGATAGATACAGTATCTCCTACAGCAAAACTCAGTAAACGGGTACGTCCGGTTAAACTTGGGGAAGACAGATTATTACCCCGGAAAGCACTGCTGCTGAAATCAGGTTTTTCCCACGATACCGGGGAAAACAGGTTGGTATCCAGCCGGTTGAAAAAATCCCAGGCGTAAGCATTTTTCCTTTCATTCTCGAAGTACGAGCCTGCTATCACCACGCGATGATTTATCGGCCCGGTACTGAATTTACCTCGGATACCAATTTCTCCGGTATCGACATTATCTTTGCGGGTATTGTCAAAGCGGGTAGCATAGCCATCCCCTGTATCCCTGTCGGCCAGCGTAAAATTGGCCAGAGAGTTTTTCTCGTCAGTGCGACGCAGGCCATACGCTGCCCATGCAGTCAGATAAGCATTGATATCGTATTCGCCGCGCAGTGTTCCGAAAATATCGCTCTCGTTCGAATAGGACCAGGGCTGTGCAAAATTGGTAGTGGGATCAGGCAATCGGGGTGAACCAATAATGCCTGATCCAAGGGTAACGTTGGTACGGGTACGTTTCAACCGGTTATCCTGCCAGCCGATATCTGCCGACAGACGAAGTTTGTCACCACGCCAGTCCAGCCCGACCGCAGCCAGACCCAGTTGTACTCCTTCTTTATCAACTGCCGTACCACCGCCCCGATAGGCACCATTGAAACGGACACCTATTTTCTGATCTGGCCCAAATCGGCGGGCAACATCCACGCCAACATTATGATGCCAGCCGCTGCCGACATGCGTGGTCAAACGTGTCAGCGGTTCATTGGGTGCACGCTTGGGCAGCAGATTGATCGCCCCGCCGATTCCACCACCGCCGGGATTGGCGCCCGTCAGAAAGGCGGAGGCACCACGCATCACTTCAACCCGTTCAAATAATTCGGTAGCGATATATTGACGTGGCAGCAAACTGAAAAGACCATTGAACGCAACATCATCGGAACCCAGAACAAATCCGCGAATGAAATAAGATTCTTGGAAATTACCAAAACCACGGGCTACCCGGACGCTGGGATCATTTTGCAATACATCACCCACACTGCGTGCCTGCCGATCCTGAATCAACTCATTGGTATAACTGGTAATCGAGAACGGTGTATCCATATTATCGTTCGTACCGAGAATACCGGCCCTTCCCCCGCGCGCCACCTGGCCGCCAGCATACGGTGGTGATAATCCTTCAGCCGAAGCATCGGCACTGGTACTGACAGTAACTCCGGGCAAGAGCGTTTTACCGTCAGCAGTATCGTTATTGTCAGCCGATGATGACTGAGCGTGAACAGCGGTAATACCGAAGATCAGTATCACCGGGATCTTCCACGGGTAAAATTTGTACATGATGACTTTCGCCTGAAAAAGAAAATCGTATGATACAAAAACACGAATAATAATAGTTATTATTTGTAAATAATAGTCGGAAGAATTTTAAATCAGGAGACAGAATCGTTGATCTTGTTTCAGGGTTTCTGGCAGAGCTGGAGAAGGGATTTGATAAAGCTCGCGCTTGTGAATTACCGCATCGCTCTGCAACCAGCCTGCCTATTTCACAGGCTGGTTGCAAGAGCAGACGAAGCATTAAAACATCGTACTGACAGAGAATGCTATTGTTCTCGGTACACCCAGATAATTAGCATCTTGCCAGTAATTTTTACCAGTCAGATTGATGACGTTCAGACGTACTATCAGTGACTTATCCAGTACACGAGTTGCATATCGCGCGCCGATATCGTACAGGGTATAACTGGGAATTTTGTCGGTATTAGTCGCATTGGCATATCTTTCACCGGTATAGTAAATACCCCCGATCAGACTCAACCCTGTAACCCATGGCAAAGCGTACTCTGCATAAATCTTACCCATTCTGGAAGCAGCATTGACCGGTTTTTTTCCTTCCAGAGCAGGATCATCGGCTTTTTCTACGTTGATGTCCATCAAGGTGCCGCCTCCCATGATGGTCAGATTATTCGTTACCTTTCCAGTCAGGACCAGTTCCACCCCGTTATGTACCTGCAGACCATCCTGGACATAACTCGGGATGGGTGTGGCTAGATCTGAATATTGGTTGGCTTTTTCAATCCGGAACAGAGCAGTACTCAGCAACAGATTGGGATTGATGTCATATTTCGCACCCACCTCATATTGTTTACTAACTAACGGGGGAAGTACCTCTCCACGATTAGCGTAGGTATTACCCACTACTGTACCAACCTGAAGGGCTTCCATATAGGAAACATAGGTGGTGACATCTTCAATTGGTTTATACAGCAGTGAAACAGTGGGGGTCAGTGCAGATTTTTCATAATTGCTGTCACCATAGATACCAAATGATTTTTGTACCGTGGCAGCATAGTTAAGCCCGATCATTGCAGACCACCGCTCATTAAAGGTGATGTTATCCCCGATCAGAATATTGTTAAATCTGTTAATCCAAACAGGTAGCTTTGGGTCATTTCCTATAGAAGAACCCCACTCTGGTTCAACTATATTTTTAAGTTCATTTAACGAGAGTCTACTTGTTCCATTTTGACGAATGCCCCAGTCATTGCTCATAGAGTATTCATAAAGAGTAGATGAATAACCAAGAGTCAGCTTGTGATCAATATTGAAGGTTGAGAACCGGGTATCCAGGTAAATATAGCCCCCGTAATTTTCATGTGTTTCATCTGCTGTATTCCCTAGTATTTGGGTAAAGGTCCTATCCACTTGTTCATTTAAAGATATTTGATTAACTCTCATATTAGTATGCTGATAGAAAAAAGCGCTTCTGAGAGTGAAATGTCTGCTCGGATCCCAGCGCAAGCTGGTGTAAGCCTTATGGCTTTCCAGGTCATTAGATGCCCACTTAGGGGAGTAGCGCTTACTGGTATCGATGGGAGTTCTTTCCATCAGAATAAACCCAGGTTGTGTCGCCTCTCTTCTGTAATCGTTATAGGTATATTTGATGTCGGCATAGAGGGTATCGGTAAGATGGCCATCCAGAACGATATTGGCAACTTTCTGGTTGACTGGTTCACCGATGGCAGTATCTCCTCCTTGGTAGAGCAGATTGGCCCGGTAACCGAAACGGCCCCGGTCATCGAATTTCCCGCTGATATCGGCATGGCCGTAAAACTGCGTTCCACCGTAGTTGCCGAATGTCAGCCTTCGGAGGGGGACACTAGTTGGACTTTTAGTCACGTAATTTACTGCACCTCCTACTCTTCCGCCGCCGTAGAGAAAACCCGACGTTCCGCTGAGAATTTCAACCCGGTCGATCTCGATCACTGACACAGCAGAACCATTTGCACCAGCCATAGGTATCCCATCATAAATCGGGTTAATTGTTTGAAATCCGCGTATGACAACGAAAGGTACACCGGTAAAATTCTGGATAATCGGTTCCTGGGTCAGGGGATTCATTTTAAAGATCTGTCCCATATTCTGGGCATTGATATTCTCTATTAAATCAGAGGGCACAACGCTTATCGAATAGGGGGTATCTCGCAGGTTGCGTTCTCCCCATAAGCCAATCCCGCTGATGTTACTGACCCGATAACCTTCTTCCGCTGTGCCTTGTTTCAGGGAATCGGTGCTGACTGTCATCAGGGGCAGTGTTTTCCCAGTGATGATGGACGCTCGCTGCAAGACATAGCCAGCATTCGTTTTGCGGATCTGGTAGCCGCTGCCTGCAAGAAGCGTGGCGAACCCTGTTTCGATGCTATAGCTGCCTGTCAGACCAGGTGTCTGCAGTCCCTTGAGCTGGTCGGCTTTTATCGATATCGCCACACCAGATTGCCGGGCGAAGCGGCTGAGCGCATCGATCAGTGAGCCGGCCGGAATATCGTAATGAATAGTGGTATTGCGAGTCTGAATCTGATCAGGATGATGATCGGCTGCGATGACTGTGGCAGCCAGCACAGAATTGACGACAATGCTGAGTACAACACAGCAGAGCGTAATGGAAACCCGAGGTTGCATGGTTGAAGAATCCCCTTATTAACGTTTCGTATGTGCAGTGGTGAACGAAAGCGAAAACAAGGGGGCTGACAGGTAATTTTCTGTGGGCTATCCGCCGATCCGTATTTATCGCTTCCGTTAACCTTGACGGATGAAGCACAAAAACACGAACCAGGGAATTTCCTGTTTTTAAAAATTTTTATTCAGATGCGGGCGCCAAATCCACCAGCACCAGATAAGGCGTCAGTGTACGCACCCGAATCATGGGCAGACTATCGACCAGTAATTGCAGTGCGCGGTCGGTATCGTCCAGCGGCAGGACGACTGCCATGTCGATTCCCTGAAGCTGTGCGGGATCATAATGGATATGGCCGCGGCGGTGGCGGTTCAACTCATCCAGCACTTCGGTCAGTGGCCGGTTCTGGACGACGAGATGACGATACTGCCAGGCGTCTGAAATGGTACGTGTATCGATCGTTTCGATAGCACTCACTCCCTGGGCAGTGATATGGATACGTTTACCTGCCCGGACGAGAATGCTTTCATGACCAGGTTCCGCTCCTTCTATGCGTTGTCTGGCAGTCTGTACGGATACTTTCGATTCGAGCATGGTCAGTGTCGTCGTTTGTTCATGACGATCCACCACGAAACGTGTTCCGAGTGCCTGAATACGGCCTTCCGCCGTTTCGATCAGGAAAGGCCGTTCAGTATCCTGTGCAACATCGACCAATATGGCGCCAGTGATCAGTTCCAGCGTGCGGCGCTCGGTATCGAACTGCAGATTCACCGCGCTGATGCTGTTGAGCGTAATGCGGGTTCCGTCAGGCAGGTTATGGGTTTCCCATTGTCCGGTCATCGTGCGCAAATCGGCCATGAGATAAGCTGGCGAATAAATCTGCAGGAATTGCCAGGTCGGCAGCAGTAACGCACAGATAACAGCAAGCGTGGCAACCGTTTTTCTGAGACGGCGGCGAGAACGATTTCCTTCAGCCAGTGCTGCTTTCAGTGCGGCATGGGCCGGTTCGGGATTGCCATGAGTTGTAGCGCGGACTTCATTGACCCGGCCAATGACCTGCTGCAGGCTGGCGGCTGCTTCCGCATGGGAAGGATGCTGTTTTTTCCAGGCTTCGAAACCGGAGTGCGCCTGCTCGCGCTCAGTGGCATCGCCGGCGGTAAGTCGTACGATCCAGTCTGCTGCCTGTTCGGCAATATCGTCAGGAATCGGTTGTTTCTCCGGCATGGCAGGTTGTTTAATCCGCAAGGGCCCGGTGGCAGCACAGCAGTGCCTGTGCCAGGTATTTCTGCACCATGCGCACTGAAACACCAAGCCTGGCAGCAATGGCCGGCTGGGTTTCATCGAGGAGATAATGCTGCAGAAAAGCTTCGCTGGCATTTGCCGGCAAGCTTTGCAAAGCATCACTGAGTTGTTTCAGTGCTTCCAGTGCCATCAGAATGGCTTCCGGTGAGGGTGCACCTTCCATCGTGGCTGCCATCAGCGCAAGTTCATCCAGATAGGACTGCTCGACTTGCCGATGGCGGGCACGGTCGATCAACAATCGTTTTGCGGTGGTCGTCAGATAGGCACGCGGTTTAGTCAGTCCTGTCAGTACCTCTCCGGAATTCAGGATACGCAGAAAAGTATCATGCACGAGATCGGCAGCCTGTTCACTGCAGCCCAGCTTTTTGCATAACCATCCGCGCAACCATCGGTGATGGTCGCTGTAGAGTATTTCTACCTGTTTGCAGTGGATGTCGGGCGGAGGCATGGAAAGCCAGTGTTGTAATAACGGTGACCGGGCACAGAAAAAATTCACGAATAAGAATTGTTCGCATTGTAAGGGTGAACGGGTGTTTTCTGCAATGCGAATCAGGATGTGTGAAGACATGCCATGCTCTATGGGATAACCAGCGAGAGCAAATCAGAGATTTTTATCCGGGGGGAGAAGCATGCTGGCGATTCAACCAGACCAGCCATGCGCCCGCCCTCGGGAGCTACTACCAAACCGCAGTGGCTCACCATTTATAACGCAGCGTCGCGTAAACAGTCCGGCGATTGCCATAGAAACAGGCCATATCAGCGCAGGTGGCAATATATTTGTTATCGAACAGATTATTCACATTCACGCTCAGGCTGGCGCCCCGCAGCATACTGTGCAGATGTTTCATATCGTAGCGTACCGCTGTATCGAACAAGGTATAGGAAGGTGCCTTCAGATTATTGACGAGATCACCGAAGTTCGAGCCGATATGTCGCACCCCGCCGGCAACACCCAGTCCGGCGAGCAGGTTGCCCCGGAAAGTGTAATCCAGCCAGGCAGAAGTCTGATGCCGAGGAGTCAGTGATAACCGGTTGCCAAGCTCGTCCGGATTGTTACTCTCGGTCACCTTTGAATCAGCAAAAGAATAAGCAACGATGAGATTGAGATTGTTCATGAGATTCGCTTTACCTTCCACCTCCACTCCCCGTACACGCGCCTCACCGGTCTGCACGTTATAACCGAAATGCCCGGGCATGAGATCGGGAGTGACGACATTCTTCTGCGTCAAATGATAAGCCGCGACAGTGAGCAAGGCGTTATGGTTGACCGGCTGATATTTGATACCCGCCTCATACTGCCGGCCGGTAGTCGGTTTGAATGGTGATCCGAAAAAATCGGTTCCTGCAATCGGCTGAAAAGATTCGGCATAACTCGCATATGGCGCAATACCATTGTCGAACAGATAATTTATGCCGGTGCGATAAGTGAAGGCGCGATCATTCTGCCGAGTGCTGCTTCTCTCATCAAAGAACAGATCATGATTTCGTGTATGTGCGCTGGAAAAATCGTAACGGACACCCAACGTCAGTATCCACCGATCATATTTGATCTGATCCTGGGCATAGAGACCGATCTGATCGCGCTGCTGTTTGCTGATGAGATCAATGACCGGCAAACCAAATGGCTGACCATAAACCGGATCATAGATATCCAGAAGCAGCATGTCTTCAGAAAAACCACGGCGGTTATTGCCGGAAAGATAGCGATAATCTATACCCAGCAGCAGGTTATGCCGGAGCATGGTCGTATCAAATACACCCTGTACTCGGGTATCCATCGTGAACGTACCCGCCTTATCCTGATAAAGGGCCGCCAGTCGGTCAATTGTCCGGAAATCCAGCGGTACCCCATCATCATCTCTCAGAAAATCGAGATAAAACGTAGTGGGGTAATTGCTGGATACATTGGCATAACGTAAATTCTGCTGCACGCCCCAGGATTCATTGAAACGATGATCAAACGCGTAACCGATCGTATATTGCTCTCTATTGTATTTATCGAAACCGGGTTCTCCGATAAAACGGCTGGTTGGTATTTGGCCGTTCGGATTTTCCAGCAGTGAGCCTTCCGGGGGCAGAAACTGGAGGGTATTGCCGGCGTTATCCTTCTGAAAATGACTCAATAACGTAAAAGTGGTATCGCCAGTTGGCCGCCAGCTAATGCTCGGCGCGATGAAGTAACGATCTTCATGAGCATGATTGATCTGCGTATCACTATTGCGCACCAGTCCTGTGAGCCGATAAAGAAACTGACCGTTGCTGTCGATCGGCCCGCCGAGATCGAGTCCGCCTTGAATACGGCCAAAGCTTCCGCCGGTAATGAACGCTTCACGTATCGGTACGGCCGTCGGACGTTTACTCATCATGGCAACCAGCCCGCCGGGTGAACTTTGGCCGTACAGGGTAGAAGAAGGCCCTTTCAGTACCTCGATGCTTTCCATTCCATACGGTTCGATACGGAGGTTGGCATAATTCACCCCCCATAAACCCAGTCCGTCGAGAAACTGCGGCGCATCAAATCCCCGGATATTGAAATAGTCATCCCGCATTACAGGTCCGTACATTTCTGTCAGCACACCGGGTGTATAGGAAACTGCCTGGCTGATATTCTGCACCAGCCGCGCATCGAGCTCACGGCGCGTAATCACTGAAATCGATTGTGGTACCTCGATCAACGGTGTATCTGTTTTCGTGCTTGAACTGCTGCGTTGCGCGACATAACCAGTATCATCAGCATTTTCCGTACTGGTCGAGACAGTTACGACCGGTAATGCGGTTACCCCTGCCTGGGTCGCTTTGATGGGTGCCTGGCGCAGTGTATAGCTGCTGTCAGCATTACGCATCAGTTCCAGACCGCTATCTGCCAGCAGCCGATTGAATCCTTTACCTACTGAAAAATTTCCGGTCAGCGCGGGACTGGTAAGCCCCTCTGTAAGTACTGGATCGAACGAGAGTGCAATACCGGCAACCGTTGCGAAATGTGAGAGTGCCCGTCCCAGCGGGCCTGCCGGAATGTCATAGTGCTTTCGGGCAGCAGCAGGCGTATCCAGTGCATTTTCAGCCGCCTGGGCGGGTAATGCTGCGACGACAATGATTGGTAGCAACAGCGACAATAGCCTTACCGGGCCCAATGGGAATCGGATGGGATGAACGAGGGAGGCAAACAGCATGATTTTTCCTTCAGTTTCTGGTTATAAGGGCCTTCACCCCTATTGCCAATCGAAACAGAAAAAAGTCTCACCTCCTTGATGAAAATAGCTTGATCAGCGTGGTACCAGCGTAACCCAGTAAGGAGTGCGATAAACGATACGCACTGGATAGGTGGCTTGCAGCATTGCCAGCGTACGGTCAGTATCGCGGATCGGAAAAGCGCCCGATATTTGCAAGTCAGCCAGGACGGGATCACACCGCACGATACCCTGCCGGTATCGGGACAGCTCATCGGTAAAATCAATCAGGTGCATCTTGTCAGCCAGCAGCATGCCTTGCGTCCAGGCAATGTCGGTATCGTCAGCCGGTCTGGACACTTCGATTGCTTCCGCAGTGAACACAGTTTTGTTGCCGGCATGCAATACTTGCGCCACGCTGCTATTGCCTGCTTTGGGATGAATTGCCACAGCCCCATCGAATACTGCAACGTGACTGCGTTCCTCACCCTGACGAACTGTAAAACGAGTCCCCAGCGCATACAACCGCCCTTCTGTAGTAAGTACCTGAAAAGGACGAGGTGTGATTGCGTTGTCTGCTGCGGTCCGGATCAGAATCTCACCGGTATGCAAAACGATCAAACGCTGTACCGCATCAAACTGTATATCGATTGAAGTCGCTGTATTGAGCCTGACCTGGCTGCCATCGGCGAGCTCGATTTCACGCTGCTCACTCACCATCGTACGGTATTCCGCCATCCATGCTTCCCACGGTGTTACACGCCAGGCCGCCCAGCTCACAGGCAGTGCTGTCATCAGCAGGGCAAGTTTCTTGATCGCAGCACGCCGGTTATTACCACGGGAATGAGTTAATGCAGCCATTGACAGCACTGGCGGGAGCTCTCCCATTTTATTCATCAGTTGCTCCGCTCGCTCCCAGGCCTGTCTGTGCTGCGGGCTGCGCAAGCGCCACTGTTCCCAGGCATTACGTTCCGTATCGGTAACCGTACTGGCGTGCAATTGCATCAGCCAGGCAGCCGCTTCATCCAGTATTCGGGGATCGATTGGCGAGTGCTCTGAAGTATCCTCTAACCGGGTATTCATACTGTTTGCTTCATTACATTAGAAGCAGGCATTGGCGGAAAGCCTGCTGCATATAACGTTTGACTGAACCGAGTGAAACCCCAAGCTGTTCTGCAATCACTTCGTATTTCAAACCTTCGATCTGTGAGAGCAGGAACGCCCGTCTGGCTTTGGGAGCAAGCGAATCGAGCATCCGGTCTATTTCATGCAACGTTTCGAGAATGATCAGATGCTGTTCGGGTGCCGGTACTTCCGTTTCGGGCATATGTGCCAGGGCATCCAGATAGGCGCGTTCAAGTGCCTGGCGACGATACCAGTTGACCATCAGGCTTTTGGCGATCGTAGTCAGATAGGCTCGTGGTTCGCATACAGTCGTCGCATCCCGTGAAGCCAGTATACGGGTGAAGGTATCCTGAGCCAGATCAGCAGCATTGTGAGCGCATCCCAAACGGGAGCGCAACCACCTTACCAGCCAGTCATGGTGATCACTGTAAAGCGTATCCACAGCGTTCAGGTGTGCGGAATCGTCGATCGACATCAATAGCCCTCCCAGGCTTCTCTTGTAAAGTTATGTAAATGCCGGCCAGGGAATCTCTGCAAAATTATCTGCGTTGCCATTTCTGCGTTAAAAGTCGACTCAGAATGCTCATTTATTACGTATAAACTCGGCTTCTTCGCCGACGTTTGCCTTGAATTGACTGCCTTGCTAACGTTTTTCAGAGGTTTCCTGACGTTGTGTGCCGAATACCCCGGGCATCTGGAAAATTATTTTTATATTGTTCCGGATCTCGCTGACGCTTTTCAGAACCTGTTTACGATCTTTTTGCTATCCCTGATAATGCATGGATGAAAAGAATCGAGTATGCCAGCGACATTAGTAGAGAGAAGTTTGCCGAGATAGAGCTGCTGTTGCGCAGCGTACGACGCAGC
>WBZO01002235.1_pt1 | contig 25949 bp, 16 predicted proteins | sample 5204261 | NCBI WGS metagenome assembly WBZO01 (sample SAMN12412400, study PRJNA552823) | activated sludge metagenome | isolation source: activated sludge from anammox sidestream of wastewater treatment plant... | place: USA: North Carolina | collected 2017-09
TCTCGGAGCTGACGAATCGTGCGCTCCCTGGCTCGAATCATTTGCATTCCCTGTGGGATACGCCAATCCAGACCGATGAGGAAAGTGACCGCGACCTGCTGGCTCCACAGCTGTTGGTCCGTATGAATCTTGTAGGGCTCCAGGAAAGCCCCGTTCTCATGTTGGCGTGCGAAGTAGGCGAACAACGTTCTGAACGTCGGAATGAACTTCTCGGCACGTTCGTCGTCAGTGACGGCGCCGAGTCGAAACATCCGCGCTCCGAGAACTGCCTTCCACTCTTCATTACTAAGGCTTGGAACCGTGTCCTTCCCGCGCCGCCTTGGCGTGACCGGCCAACCCGAGAAGCTACCCTTCGGGAAGAGTACTCGGCTCGGACGGGCCGCGGAGCGCTCAACTGCGATGGCCTGGCCGTGGAGGTCGAACTCCATGCCAAATGTGTGTTCCTTCAGAAGCGGGTCGAGAAACATGCATTCGCCCTTGTTGCATGAGCCCCCCGTCAGGAAGTGCACAAGTCGCAAGAAACTCGACTTCCCGGCTCCGTTCCGGGTCTGGAGCGACGTCGCTCTCGGATCCCGATCGGCGATCAGGACGTTGAAACCCTCACTGAAGCGGAGGGTTTTGAACGCCGAATCACTGCTGTAGATTCGCCGAATCATGGAAGGGTGCCACTAATCGACCGTGATCAAGGCGAACAGCGCCCATCAAGAACAAGAGGTCCAACGACAAGACGAACCAGCCAAACGTCACGGCAGGTGCGTCTGGCGCCGTTTCGTACGAGCGCTGGAGCTCGGGCCAGAGTCTGGAGATGGGTTTGGGCTCGTCCTTGAGCAGCCGGAGGACGCTAGCCCCAACTCCGAGGAGACAACGCGATGACGGAAGCGTCTTCGTGGGCAGAATCATGACGACGCCATTTGCCCGGGTCGCTCGAATATTTCACAAGCCTCGAACAAGAACGCGAGCAGCGCCACGACGGCAGAGTGCTCACGAGTTGATGTCAGCGCATCTCGACCCGCGAACTCGTACAGCGACCACAGAATCTCGTCTGGCGAGCGCGTGCCATCTGCTCGAAGCTCCTGGTACCGAGCGTTGAACCCCGCGGTGATCCGATCGCCGACGCCGGGCTCCCACCTATCGAAGAACTGACGGACTCGATCGGAGACCTGCATGCCGAGCGTCAAAAACAGACGCCCCTGGTCGGACAGCTGGTTGAACTCCAACTTTTGAGGTGGCACGGGGCGTAGGTCGAGCGGCACCGGTGCCATCGCGAGCGCTCCGGCAAGAGCTGGAAGCACGTGCCGCAGGTCCTCTTGTCGTACGGCCATCACGTCACGCCCGGTTGGCGCTGCCCCAAAAAGCGCGACCAGGTCAGAGGCGTTCAGACCGCGCACTTTGATCTCCAGTTCGGGAAGCCCCCAGTGTGTAACGGTCACCGCGATATCGACGCCCTTGAGATCCTCGAGAGTTTGCAGAAGGTCAGGCGGCAGCCCGTGATGGTCGTTGTGCACGAACGTCCAAGCGTCCATGTACGGCTTCCAATGGAGAAGTGCGCCGGCATGATCGCCCCGAACTTTTTCAACAGCTCGTGGAAGAGGACTGAACTCTTTGGGCCCGTAGCACCCGAACACCATGCGCTCGGAGGCGAGGTAACCATCGCACTTCTTGTCGCCAATGTTGCCCCACGGCTGGACCTTCGTGAAGTCTCCGGGGTGTGCCCGCTCCATCACGCCGACGAACAGGGACTGAAACTCGTCTCCTTCGGCAACTGAGTACTTGTACCTGAACGTCAGGTCGTACCACGCAGATGAGAATCCGTCCAAACTCATTCGTGCCGGTCCTTGCTGGAACATCGGGTGCAGTCGGGAACCCGGGATCCGATTGCTGGACGCTAGTCTACCCGGCCCCTCGCCCTTTAACGACAGAATGTCCTGGTCCGATGCCATCGGCCTTCGCGTCACTCGGTCGCTTCTCGCCAACTTGCCCTTACGAGTTTCTCAAGCCTCGCTTGCCGCTCCTTCACCCAGGGCGCGTAGTGCTTGGCGACCACCTGCGGCGTGTTGCCAAGAATCGTGGCGACGTCCTCGACCGACGCCCCGGCCAGCAGCAATTCGACCGCGCACGTGTCGCGGAACCGATGCGAGTGCCCATCCTTGATGTCCGCGAGCTCGAACACGCGTCCGAGGTACCGCGACCAATTCGACACGGCCGATCGGATGTTCGCGCCCGTCCAGAAGTACCGCTCGGATCCGCTGTCCGCCTTCTGGAGGGCCTGAACGACCTGCGGCGGCACGGGTACGGTGACCGCCTGTCCCGTCTTCGCGGTCCGCACGAACACGGTGCCGTTCGACACCTGGCTCTTGGATAGCCGAATCGCATCGCCGATCCGGAGCCCGGTGAATCGCATGACCAACACGAACGCGCGAATCCGATCCTTGTTCCCGCCGTACTCGTCGCAGGCGTCGACGATGCGCTTCATCTCGTCGCGCGAGAACGGCAGCGTCGGGCTGGCCGTCACCTTCGGCGGCTTTACCGACGTCGCCGGGTTCTGCTTGATCCAGCCCGCCTGCTGGCAGAAGCGGAGGAAGGCGCGGAGGCGCTCCAGATTCTTCGTGGCGTAGAGCGGGCTGTCCTTCCACGACTGCCGGAACTGGCGGAGGGCATCGACCGTCAGCTGGCGCAGGTTGGAGAGCCCCTTGGACTCACACCAGCTCAGCAGTCGATCCTCGAGCAGGTGGCGGTACTTCCGCTTCGCTTCCCACCCCAGGTGCCGGGCGTCGAGGTCCGCCAGGAACTTCGTGATGGCGTCGCGGACACTGGGCGCCTCGGCCTTCACGACCCCGATCTCGCCGGAGGTAGTCCAGCCGAGGATCAGTTCGGTGGCGGCTTCCCAGGACGTCTGGTCCAGGGCACGCCGAATGGTCTGGCCACCCAGCGTGCCGTAGACGTGAATCGGGCACTGGCACCGCCGGTACCGCGTGGACGTGTGCGGGCAATCCTTCAGGTGACGCCTGATCAGCCTCAGCGCCATGCCAGAAGCTAGCACGAAGGGCACGTATTGAGCACGCGCAAGATCGTGCTCAACGTAAGTGCTTTATTTTCAGTGTTTAAGTTGTGGCGGAGAGGGTGGGATTCGAACCCACGTGCCGGTTACCCGACAAGACGCTTTCGAGGCGCCCCCGTTACGACCTCTTCGGTACCTCTCCGTTGCGCAGAACGCGCGGGTCGTGCAGAAAGAGGATTGTAGCAGCTAGACACCCGGCCATGCCAGCCCCAGCCACCCCAGGGGCCCATCCGTCGCGCCCAGCGGCCTAAATCGCCGCGAGCCGCTTCTGCACCGCCTTCACCGAAATCCCCTCGTTCGCCTCGTAGGTACCGCTCCCGTGCAGTCGCTTCGTCTGTGATGACCCGCTGTGGTGCACGGCGATCACCTCCCAGGCACTGTTGAACACCGGACTCCCCGAACTGCCAGGCTCGGTCGGCGTCCGGTAGTGCACCAGCCGCTCGTCGTCATCCACATCCAGCAGCACGCTGTCGTGCAGCGAAATCTGCAGCCCGCTCCCCTTCGGATGCCCGATGACGTACGCACGGGTCCGCGCGTTGATGGTCGGCAGGAGATCCGTTGCCGGCAGCGTGCAGCAGTCGGCCGGCAGTCCGTCCAGCCGCACCACGGTCACGTCCAGCTCCTTGTCGACCTCTCCAGGCGGCGGCGACGTGAACAGCAGCTCGCTCACCGGATAGAACTTCGGCGTGACCGACGCCGTCGACTCCACCTCGAAGGTCGCCCGAGCCTGGTCCACCCGAATCGCCGCCTTCACCTCGTTGCTGATGACGTGCGCGTTGGTCACCATCACGGGCGCGTCACCCCACGCCGCCCTCAGGGCAGATCCCTTCACCATCCAGCCCGTGCCGAGCCGCTCGCCCGCACCGTTGGTGATGCACGCAATCGACGCACACGCCCCCAGCATCGTCCGCACCGCATCCACCGAGAAGCCGAAGGCCCGCGAGAAGTTCTTCTCGAGCGCGTCGCGCTCCTCCGGCGTGGCGCTGGCCGCACTCTGCAGGTCGGACGGCTGCGCCAGCCACATCCCCTGCTCGCGCATCTGGTGCCGGGACATGATCCCCGCCAGCCGGTCCGCACATGTCCGCTCCGGGCCGACAATGCGCCCCTGCCAGATCTCGCGGAGCTGCCGCGCATAGCTGTTCACCGCAAACGGGTCGGTGGCAGCATGCAGGAGGAAGCGATACAGCCAGAGTTCGGCCTCGTCGCACCGGCCCAGCGCCAGGCAGGCCTCCGACATCGTCGCGAACCCCCAGTGATCGTCCGGGGCGGTCTCGAGCTTCTTCGAGACCTGCGCCAGCACACCGGCCGCCATCGCCTGCACGTCGACGCCGTCCCTCGGCGTCAGGTCTTCGCGCACTTCGCGGGCGAGCAGCGCAATCGCGTTGATGCCGTGCCAGTACGGCTTGCCAGGCGTCCCGTCCCACACGGCGTAGTACAGGTCGGTGGCCAGCCGGAGCTGGTCGGGGTCCTGGTTCTCGACGAAACGCTGCTTGGCCACGCGGCCGAGCAGCCCCCGGAACTCGAGCCGCTCCTTGCGCGCCAGTTCGGTGGTGGGCATGCCGTCGAGCGTCTGCAGCGCGGTGCGCAGCAGCGCTTCCGCCTCGTCGAAGGCCGACAGCTCGATGAGCGACTGGGCGTAGAGCTTTTCGATCGTGGGGTCGAACCCGTTCACGTCGCGCCACGCACGCGCGAGCCCGCGCGTGTGCTCGAACTGCTTCGCCCCCTTCAGGGCGCCAGCCGCCGCACGCACCTGCTCCACCTTCACCGCCGGATCGCGGCGCGTGATGGCGTCGGCAATCCAGGTGACCGCTTCACCCACTTCCCAGGGGCGCGCCGCCGCACGCTTCCCTTCGAGCAGGCCGGCCGCAAGTTGCTCGACGGCCTCCGGGGTCACTTGGTCAGTCCCAGTGCCGCGGACAACTGCGCGCGGAACTGCGTGCCCGCGAAGTAGTGCGTGATGGTGTGGCGCCAGCTGCCCCAGTTCGACTCCTTGATGTCGACCACGCTCTTGCCGGTGACCGCCGCATAGTCGTTCGAGAGCTTCGGGTCGGCCCCGCACACCGGGTCCAGCGGGTCGTACACGTTCACCCAGCGGTCCAGCGCCCGCGCCGGGAAGTCCAGGGCCGGCGCATCGGCCGCGCGCAGCTCGTCCTGCACCTCCTGAATCCCCAGCGGCGATCCCACGGTGATCAGCGTGTCCACGTGCGGGCAGTCCGGGCAGTTCCGCAGCACGTCGTACGCCACCATCGTCCCCATGCTGTGCGAGACGATCACCACCTTGTCGGCCGCCTTCCGCGCCTCGGCCAGGTCCTTCAACAGGCGGTTGCGCAGCTCGTCGCGCACCTGGAACGTGGTGCCATCCCCGCGCGTGTAGGGCTTGTTGAAGAGGAAGTAGTACGACTCCATCGCGGCCTTGCGGATGATGGCCTGCTTCACCGACGCCGGCAGCCAGCTCGCAATCTCGAGTTCGGCCGATCCGCCGGCACCAATCGGCGTCCCCTCGCCGGGCGCCGGCTCGGGTTCGGTCACCGTGGACGGCACGGCAGCCACGTCGAGCTTCGCCTCCATGCTCTCGAGGAACGCCTTCTCGCGCGGCGTGGAGGGCTGTGGCGGCGTCAGCTCCGCCTCGATGCGCGCCAGCCCCTCGGCGTCGGCCACCTTGGTCTCGGCCATCTCGTAGTACGACCCGAACTCGGTTTCGTAGTCGGTGCCGTAGAACACGTCCGCGTAGTAGTTGAAGCGGTACGGAACGCCCTTCACCTCGAGGTTCACGCCCGGGTTCGGCGCCGCGAACACGTCAGGACGCGGATTGTCCAGGCCGAGGCCATCCAGCCAGATCTCCTCGAGCTTCTCGGGAGCAGGCTTCTTCGCTAGACCATGGATGAAGACAACGGCAACGGGCTTCGGCATCGGGTTCCCTTTCAAGGACAGGCACTCACGGTATATGGCGGGGACAGGCTCCTGTCAACGGTGTACTCAACGCCGAATCACACGCGGCCGAACCAGACGATGCGGTGCGCGGTCCGCAGACGCTACTTCAGCCGCCACTCGAGGCTGACCAGCCCCTGCACGCCGAGCAGCGGCGGCTCGATACCCCCGGCCGGACGGAAGTCGTCTGCCCCCGCCGACGCACGCCAGCGCACCTCGGGCTGCAGCACGAATCGGCCCGCGCCCACGCGCACACCGGTGTGCAGTTCCCAGGCCGCCTTCGTGAGCGACCAGTCGGTGGCCACATTCGGCGTGGTCGACACCACGACTTCACCGCCGGGTCCCATCGCAAGGCCAGGAGTTCTCAGCGTGCCGGTCGACCTGATGATGCCGAGGCCACCGCCCACCAGCGGGCGCACGCGGCGTCCAGTCGGACCGAACACGTAGCTGGCGCGGCCGAACAGGCCTACGGCGTCACCGTCCGCACGGAGGTAGGTCAGCGTCCGCCGGTGCGACAGCCAGTCCACGTCGCCAGACACCCTGACGTGGTCACCCAGCCCGGTAGCAACACCCGCCGCCAGCACCGTGCCCGTGCCCAGGTTCGTCTCGTCGTCCCACAACCGCCCCACGCCAGCACCACCCGACACGGCGATCGACTGTGCGTGCGCCACACCACCCGCCAGGAGCCAGAGGACTGCGCCAGCCGTAACGATGAGCTGCTTCACGGAATCACCGGTGTTCACTTGACCGTCACCGTCCGTCGGCCCTTCTTCCCCCGGTCGTCCTTCACCGTGACGACGAACGTGGTCGAGAGTGCCGGCGCGTCGTTCACGGTCACGGTCACCGTCCGGGCCGCGGAATCGATGGTCACGGTGGTGCCGTCCGGCTTGTCGTCGGTGTCGACCGAGAAGCTCGGCGTGCCGCCGTCGATTGCCAGTTCGAGCGGCGTCCCCTTCGTCGCCTCGAATGCCGCCGCCTTCAGGGTGATGACCGGCTCCACCGTCAGGTCGAACGTGCTCGTGGAGGTGATGCCGCCGGTGCCGAACTTCACCTCCACCTTGTAGATCCTCGGGTCTTCGACGAGCGTGTCGAGCGGACCGAACCGCCACTCGTTCCCGCGCGGCGGCGCCTTCGCGTCCTGCTTCTCCGGCGTCGGGAACCGGGGTGCGCCCGCGGGCGGCGTGATGGTGAATCCCGACGCCTCCACCGGAATCGCAATCGGCACATCCACGTGCGCGTCGGAGGCGATCGTCCGGGCCGGCAGCACCGGCAGCGCCTTCACGTCCACGATGAAGTCGCGCACCGGAACCCAGAGGTCCTTCTCGAGGTAACTGCGCACGTTCTTCAGGCCCGGCACGCCGTCGTAGTGCAGGTCGAACGCCGGCTCGTTGTTGGCGTCGTTGGCGGTGTCGTTCTTCCGGAAGATGCGGAAGATGCGCACGCGCAGTGTCGCCGTCGCATCGCCAACGACAAGCTCCCACTTCTTCCCGCTCGCCGTGAGGGCCGCCTTTGGCGCGGCCGTCCCGTTCACGGCCTCCACCTGCGCCTCGTAGCCCTTCGTCGGGACCACGTCGTCACCCGGGTCCTTCATCTGGAGATCCGGGCGCTCGGTGATGAACCGCTCGACCAGCGGTGCCGCTGGCACAGCCGGATGTGCAACTGGAGCCTGCCAGGGAATGTCGTCGTCGCCGAGATGCACGGTGCCACCGACCGTGAGCGACACCTTCCAGGTCTCGGCATCGCCCTTCTGCCCCCTGCGGCTGTCGTAGCTCGCCACCTCGTAGACGGCAGGCTGGGCCGCCATGAAATAGAGGCCCGCGGTGCGCAGGATGCGCGGCGGCAGCGGCACCAGCGTGCGCAGCCGCGGCTGCATGTCGGGCGTGGAGCCGCCAGGCGGGGTCGCCGGGAACTTCAGGAAGTCCACGGTTCCGCCAATCGACCTGGGCGCTTCGATGGTCACCGTCGGCGCCACCGCCCCGACGGCCTGGTAGAGATCGGGGTGGAACAGCGTGTCGACCGGTGCGTTGATCGACACGAGCGGGAACACGCTGCGCTCCTCGTTGTACACCACCGACGACACCGCGCCGGAGGGGCAGTTCGCACGGTCGTAGGGGAACACCCGCTCCCAGCGGTCGCCCGGGTACACCATCAGCCGGAATACGGAACCCAGGGCCTTGGTGCGATCGGCACCATGGTCGTCCTTCCAGGCACCGTCGGCAATGCGCATGGCGAGCTTCGCGTTGAAGCGATCGTCGGTCGACACGATCGTCGAGTAGAGATCGCCCGACATGCGGCTCGCGCCCTGCTCGATCGGGTTCTGCGGACCGTCGGGCAGCCACGTCGGCACGAAGCCCAGGAACGGCGTCCACGAGCGCAGATCCATGGCACGCGCCAGGAAACGGACGAACGCCGTGCCGAAGTCATCCTGCCCCAGCGGCAGGTTCGGCTCGATCGACGGGAACTTGTCGATCAGGTTGCCCCAGAACGGGTTGAAGAACCGGTTCATCGTCGCGAAGTTCGCCTCGAGGATCGTATCGCTCGCATCACTGGAGATGTGGGCGGGCCCCAGGAACAGGAACTTCCAGGCCATGAACATGATCCCGCCGATGCTGAAGGTCTGCAGCGGGTGGATCCCCCTGAAGAAGTCGCCGGGCAGACTCTTGAACCAGTCCGGGGCATCACTCCGCACGTCGGCGATGTCGACCACGTTCAGGATGATGGCCTGGAGCGGGAAGGCACCGAGCAGCGGTCCCCAGTAGTTGCCCTGGAGCGTGTGGTGCATCTCGTGCTCCTCCAGGGCATCGCCAAGGGCATAGCAGAACTGCGGGTCGGCCGGCACGACGACTTCCGCCGCGTGTGCGGTCGGAGCATCACCGCCCACGCCGCGGACCGCCCCGGTGGTGTGGAACTCGCGCACGTGCACCTGGAACCCCCCGGCTGGCTTCGCGCCGATGCCGCGCCACCGGTACGACCCATAGTTCGGCTCGTCCGGGTCGAACTTCCAGATGAAGTTGCCCGCACTGTCGTCGTTCTCGGCAATCGGCAGATCCTCGTCGAGGACGAAGTAGTGATCGGTGCCGAACTGCAGCGGCGACCACGTCCGTGTGTACGAGGGGTCGAGGTTGGGCGCGTCCTTCACGAAGAACGCAGTGAGCCGGAGGTCGCCACCCGGGTGTCGGACCTGCAGCACATCGTCGGGGAACTTGCCGAAGGCACCGGGTTGCGAACCGCTGACGTGCCGGAGGAACCGGCGCAGGGCCGGCCGCTCCACGTCCTTGATGCGGCAGAGCGACGTGTCGCGCTTCGCGCCGCTCACGGTGAACGGCTTGGTGCCGACCACCTCGTCCGAGAGCGTGACCTGCGCCTTCGACATCCTGGCCAGCGCGCGGATGGCCTCGTTTGCGCCGTCCTTCAGGTGCAGCAGCAGGCCTGGGACGAACGGCTTGAGGCGCGGCACCTCCATCGCGAAGCTCGTGCCGGTGGGACTGGGTGCCGTCCCCTTCGGGTCGTCGTCTCCGTCCTTGTCCACCAGCCTGCGCACCTGCAGGGCGGCCGGCGGCACGGCGCCGAGCGAAGGCCCGAGGATGCTGAGGGTGGCCGCCTTGCCGTTCAGGTCCGTCAGCTTCGCGAAGGTCTCGACCGCTCCAGCCTTCACCGAGACGTAGTCGCCGTTCGACAGTCCGCTCGGCCCGTCGGCGAACTCGATGTCGCCGGGCACGGCCTTGAGCGTCGCAGCCTGGACCTTGCCCTTGCCGGTCATGGTGGTGACGGTCGTCGTGGCGCCGAAACCGGGCAGCAGCGCCTCGGCGAACTCCAGGGTGGCGGTCACTCCCTTCACGCGCGCGTGGATGGTGTCGATGTTCGCGGGGGCACCCGGCAGGCCCAGCGTCGGTGTGGCCGGTGCCGCGGTGGCCGCCTTCACCTTCACCAGGTCGTCCTTCGCGAGGTTCGGTGGCCAGTCGGCGAGCCCGGCCGGGGCCGGTGCCTCGATCACCGTGCGGCCGCCGACGTCCTCCCAGCCCGCCGTGGCGGTAACCGACGTATCGTCCGCGATCCGGTGGACGATCATCTCCTCCTTTACCGCAGCAGTCCTGAACCGGGCCGGCAGTTCACCCACCAGGAACAGGAGCGAGAAGTCGTCGAGATCCTGCACGCGGCCGATCACCATGTGCGCGTGGTCGAGGTGCAGCGACTCCGCGGCCTCGATCTCGATGGCGTCGCCGTTCTTCAGCTTCTCCTTCTTGTTCTGCTCCAGCTTCAGCGCGAACCAGACATCGTCCACAACGTCTGCGACGGCATCGTTCCGCGGCGCCGCCGGGTCGCGCAGGTACTCGCGCACGACCAGCTTCTGCTTGTCCTTCGCACTCGTGGGCGGGTCCCAGTCGAGCGGCACCGGGGCAGACAGGTGCACCGTGGTCTTCGTACGACCGCCCGTGTCCTCGAAGGCCAGCCCTGCGCCGACGGTCTTGATCGCGGTGCCGAACCCGCGGGTCCAATAGGCACCATGAATCCGGTGCCTGCCCTGCGCATCGACGATGTCGAGGCCGAGAATCGATTCCTTGCCAGGGTCGACGTTGAACGCGGTGAGCCCCCCGCCGCCGTCGATGCCGTCCAGTTCCACAACCAGCGGCCGGTTGAGCGATGACAGCTCGTGGCGGTGAATCCAGACGACGTTGCCGATGGTGACGGCCCGATCGGCACCGATGCCGCCGCCCGAAATCACGCGAGGCAGGAACCCGTTCAGCGCCAGGCTGATCTGCGCCTGGCGGGCACTCGCGAAGGCACCGCGCAGGCCGAAGATCGAATGGTTCGCCCACGGATGCCGCTGGATGAAGATTGCGATGATGCCGGCCACCACCTCCATGTAGAGGTTGAACGGCAGGAAGAAGAACAGCGAGATCGACGTGAGCGGCATGCCCCACGTCGGCCCGAGAATGAGGTTGCCCAGTCCGCGGAAGATGCCGGCCACAATCGCACCGCCAGACACGTGGCCGTCGTAGTCCGCGCGGCCCACTGGGTCGAACCGGCACAGTGCGTAGTCGTGCCGCAGCCCCGCGCCACCCTCGAGCGGCGCGTCCTGCACCCGGTCGTACGTCTCGCCGAACCGGCGCTCGTCGTCCGGGCCGCCGTGCCACGGTTCCGGCGTCAGGAAGGTGGCCGACTCGGGGTCGAGTTCGCGCGCGCCACAGTGGATCAGGCCGGTGAGGGGATCGCCGACATGTCCGTAGAGCGTCGGCCGCAGCGGATCGCCAATCGTCCCGTAGGGCGCAGCCGGCAGCGTCGACGGCTCCGCAGACGCCGCGCCGTCGCAGCGGATCGCGAGAAGCGGCGTGCCCGTGGGGTCGCAGAGATACCCGGTGCGATCCTGGCTGTCGAGTGCACCGTGCACCTGCAGCAGGATGCGTCCCTCGAACCACACGTAGGTGGCGATCGCCCGTCCGTCGGCATCGGTGACGGCCCAGAGCCGGCCGTCCGCGTCGCGATGCTCGAACCGATCTTCAGCGTCGCACCTGACGAGCACCCGCCTGCCGAGACCGTCGTATGCGCACGCAATGGTCCGTCCGTCAGGCCTGGTGATGCGCACCAGGCGGTCGAGCCCGTCGTACCCGTATCGCGTGACCGCATCCCCGCGGATCGTCGCCACGCGGCGGCCGCGCACGTCGTGCTCGTACCGCACCCCCGTGCCGTCGGCCTCCACGAGGGCCGTCACCCGGCCGGCCGCATCGGTCCGCCGCTCGACGCTGCCCGACGCGCCGTGGATGCGGGCCAGTTCGCCACCGTTGAACTCGTAATCCGTACGGACCCAAGGCAGGTCGTCGGCCTGTCGCACGCGATACATCGTCAGCCGGCTCTCGGCGTCGCGCGCGAACTCCTCGGTCCGTCCGTCGCACCAGGCCCTGCGGATCGTCCGGCCCAGCAGGTCGGTCTGCAGCACCACCGACCGGCCGTCTGACCCCACCGCATGCGCAGACAGGGTCCAGCGCGTGCCCTCAGCCCGCTCTTCCATCACCCCGGCACCGATGCGCCAGCGCCGGCGCTCGGCCCGTTCGGTCATGCGGGCCACAATCCTTCCGGCGTGTCGCAGGACACACCCGTCCGGGCCATGGTCGAACTCGAGCGGCGCAGCGGACCCCGGGATGCGCACACGCGCCACGCGGCCGCTCCCGTCACGCTCGAGCGACAGCTCCGGGGCGGGTGACGACGATGCGTCCGGCACCCGGGTCAGCGACCACCCGTCGGCCGAGATGCCCACGTGCGTGACGCCGCCAGCGTCGTGCACGTGCATGTGTGTGGTGGGGCCGCTCTCGATGTCGGTCTCGATCCGTGTGCCATCGGCGTCGAGCACGCGGATGCGCCCCAGCTCGTCATACTCGACCGACACCCGGGTGCCATCGGCCCGCGTCACGCCCGCGATGCGACCAAGCGGGTCGCGGGTGATCTGGCGACGGCCTCGCGCGGTATCCTCGGCCCACCCGGCAGCCGCCGGCGGTACGAGCACGACCTCAGAGCGAGACGCTGGCACTGGCCCCTCCCGACTGGCTCTCGAGGAACGCGATGAGCGCCTGGAACTCCGCCTCCACCTTTGCCACCACCGCCTCGAGTTCGGCGCGCAGCGCTTCAAGGGCCGCACGGAGCGATCCGCCGAGGTCGATGGCAAGGACGGCATCCAGCGTGGCCGTCAGCTCCTTCGTGGAGGCCACGAGGGGCGCGAGCACCACCGACGGCCGCAGCGCCGCGAAGGCATCGATCACGCCGTCAATCAACTGAAGGTCGCCCAGCAGCGCCGCCGGGTCGAGCTCGTTCAGCTTGCGCTTCACGCCGTCGGTCAGTCCGTTCAGCTGCGACGCCAGGTGCGCAGGCGAGAACAAATCGAGCCCGTCCACCAGCGCGTCCACGATGTCGCGGACCTCCTGTTCGAGGACGGCTGGATCCAGCACGGCGAACTCGGCACGCACACGTTCCATCCCGGCCTTGATGCGGGCAAGCATGCCCAGGGGCGTGACCGGAAGGACGGCCTGCATCGCGCGGTCGAGAATCCGCAGGATCGCCGCGACGATCTGCCGCGCGAAGCCTTCCAGCTTGCGCATGATGCGCTGGCCGATGGCGTCGAGTTCGTCGGCAATGGCGGCGAAGTCGATCGCGTCGAACAGCGCGCCGATCCGGCTGGCGATCGCGTCGGCCGCGTCCCCGGCGAGGGTTCCCGACGGCATCAGCTCCTGGACGTGGAGACCGACCTGCCGCAGGGCGTTCGCGATGCCGGGCTCTGCCAGCGGTGCCCCAACGGCACCCGCCTGGATGGATGCCTGCGCTGACAGGTTCGCCGTCGCATGGAGGTCGAGATCGGCCCGCATCCCGCCGACGTGGACGCCCACATCGATCCGCCCGCTGGCAGCGGCCACCGCGCCGTTCAGTTCATTGAAGGCCACCACCAGGTCGGCCCCCGGCCCGCCGGGGGCGAAGAGGTCGAGCGTGCGATAGCGCGCCTGTATCTCGTCGGCGATGCGCACGAGCAGGCCGCCGCCCTGGCTCACGATGCCGGCGAGACGCCGCAGCGGCGCCTCCACCAGTTCGATCGCCTCGCTGACCAGGGACGCGGACAGCTTCTGGATCCGTGCACGCAACTGCGCCACCAACGCCGCCAGCGGACGGATGAAGTCTCCCCACTGGAACTGTTCACCCGTGGGATCCGTGTTCAACGTGGTGCCGGCTCCCCCCAGCTTCCCCTTCACCTGCTGGTGCAGGCGGTCGCCGAGCAGCTGCGGCACGCCGGCCGTCTTGCCCACGATCTTCCCGATCACCTTCTCGAGATCGAGGAGGTCGACCAGCTCCATCAGCTTCGCGAAGAGGGCGCGCAGGGGCGCGAAGAGCGGTGCGGGATCGATGGCACGGCGGACCGCGTCGGTCAGCTTCCGGAACTCCGCATCGAGCGGTGCGATGAGCCGTTCCGGTTTCAGCACGTCGACCGCCGACGTGAGCCGCTGGAACTCCTGCGAGATGGACGCCGTGATGGCGTCGGACCGGAGCCGCTGCAGTTCCTCCAGCAACTGGTCGAACGGCTGCTCCAGTTCGTCGATGAGCGCGGAGGGGGTCACCTTGCCCAGTGCCTCGCGCACACGCGCGGTGACGCCGTCGAGCGGCGCCGTCACCTGCGAGACGTCGATCGACCCGAGCACCTCGTTGAACGGCGCGCTGATGCTCACGGTGAAGTCGATGGACTTGAGCTGGCCGGCCGCCACGCCAATCGCCGCCTTCGCCGCATCGGGCACATCGTCGGAGCCAACGACCGCTTCAACCTTCTGGCGCGCGTCGCCGATGAGGCCGATGGCGGCATCCCCGGCGGCGTGGAAGTCGACGGACTGGAGCTGCTCGGCAATCTCGTCCACCTGCTTCGAGAGATCGGCCAGGGCGCCGGTGAACTCACCCACCACGTCGCCCAGCGCCTCCCCGGCCTGTGCCGCACCGTCCTTGATCTCGTTCACGGGGAACTGGTCCACCAGCGCCTGGATCTGGCCGGCGAAGGCAGCCACCCGGTCCCGCACGGCGGAGAGGTCGACGGCGTCGATCTTCTCCTCGATCGCCCGCACCTTCCCCGCTATGGCGTCGGGCAGGCCGAACCCCTCGAAGCTGCGGATGCGCGCCTCGATGGCGTCCAGCTCGTCGATGAGGTCCTGCCGCATGCGGCGGATCGGCACCTCGCGCATGTTGTGGATGACGATGTCGAACAGCTCGTCCACGCCCTTGGTGAGCTGGGTGGCACCACTGCGGTCGGACGCGAACCCGGCGAGCTCCTCCTCCACCGACGCGAAGTGCGCCTCGAGCTGGGCGGCGGTCAGCCCCTCGATGTGGGTCGCGAGTGCGCGCATCGGCTCGAGCATGTCGACATCGAAGCGGAAGGCCGGTGCAGCCGCGAGCGATGTGAGCGGTGCGAGCCGCGCCGCGAGGTCCGCGGCCACGCCCCGGCTGTCCACCCGGTCGAGTTCCAGCGCCAGCTTCGCCGCCGCTCCCGGCAGCGTGTTGTGCACGAGCAGGCCGAGGTCGCCACGCACCTGCGCCATGCGGGCCGCGAACTCGGGCGGCACGGCGCCCCCGGCGTCGAGCGACACCGTGAGGTCGCGCATCGATGTCGCTATCCGCCGGATCTCGGCCTCGATCGGCGAGAGATCGCCGCCGGCCATCCGGATACCGCGGAACAGCCCATCGAGGCGTCCGCCCGTGGCATCGAGATCCTTCAGGTTGAGGCCGAGGACGAACGGCGCGAGCAGTTGTGCGAGTTCGGCGCCGCTCGCCGGATTTCGGGACGCCAGGGTCCGCAGCATGCCGAGCAGGCCGGTCACCGACTCGGGGATCTGGGGCTGCCAGGTATCGAACGCCTTCCCGACGATCTCGTCGAAGAACGCGTCGAGCCCGCCAATCTCCGGCAGCAGCGCATCCAGGTCGATATCGCCACCCAGGCGTCCGGCCGCGTCCTCGAGCAGGGCGACAATGCGTTCGAGGCCGCCGGAGACGTCGCCGAGCAGCGGCAGGTGCGGCAGCTGCACGAGCGCGTCGAGCTTCGCGAGCCCACCCCCGACCGATTTCGTGAGGTCGGCCGGATCGATGCCGAAGGGGTTGTCCGACTTGAGGAGCGTGCCCAGATCGCCGAGCAGGTCGCGGGGATCGAGCCCCTGCAGCGACGCCCTGCCGTCGCTGCCCACCGTCAGCTTCGCCGACTGCAGCGTCGCCGTGAGTGCCGAGAGGTCGACGGCGTCGAGCTGTTCGATCAGCGTGCTCACGACACCACCGATGCCTGGAAGGGGTCGTACTCCAGGGCGAACTTCGTGATCTGGACACGCAGCGCGGCACGCGAGAAGAGCAGCAGGTGGCTGTCGACCTTCCCCGAGCCGGCCTGCTGCGACAGCAGTGTCGACAGGGCAGACGGCAGCTCGCCGCCAGCCCACTCGAACTCGCGTGGACCCTTCCGAACCGGCGTGCGCCGGCCCGAGCGCAGCAGGTCGACGGAGAGGACCGTGGATGCACGCTGAAGCCGGATGGACGGTTCGGGTTGCGGGTCCGGCACGGCGTTGAAGCACTGCACGAGCAGCTCACGGCTGCCGCCAAGCGGTGCGTCCGCCGTGCCCCAGCTGCCGCCCTCGTCCAGGCTGACGAGCGGTGCCTCGCTCGCTTCATCATCAGAAGCAAACCAGTAGATGTCCTGCGAGTTCGTGCGCATGGTGACCCACAGGCTGGTGTCCGCAGCCGGAGACGTCCAGGGCTTTGCCAGGTCGAACGCCAGCCACCCGGAGAACCCGGCGGGAACCTGCCGGACGATGGGAATATCCAGTGGTGCGCCGGGCACACCCGCGGCGTCGGCACGCAGGTCGAGCACGGCTTCAGCGGCCGACAGTGTGGCGACGAAGGCGCGCACGGACACCAGCGGGGACGCTGCTGGTGAGGCCGCGTCGCGAGCGACGAAGCGCGAGCGGGCGGCGAGGATGGTGCCGCGGCGCACGCGTGCGCCGCGCGAGGGCTCGGTGGGTTGCGGTTCGGGGGAGCCCGCGTTCAGCTCACGGCCGAGGGCGGTGATGGTCAGCGCCACGTCGGCCGAGCCCGGCCGGAGTGCTGCTGGTGCGGAGAGGATGAACGGCGTCAGCGCACCACCCAGTTCGAGCGTGCGCGCCTCCGGCGCGACCGCGTCTGCCGTGTAGCGCGCATCGAGAGTACGGGTGTTGACGGCGAGGTCGCCGCCCGCAGACGAGGCGAAGTCGAGGGTGACCGGCAGCGTGACCGTGGATTCCGGCGTGCTGGCGGCGAGCGCCTCGGTCAGGCGCTTCTGGGCGAGCGGCGTGAAGTCCAGCTCCTGCACGCCCGCCTCGGGCAGCAGCAGGTCCGGGTAGGCCCAGATGCGGGGCGACTCCGAGGCCAGCGCCAGCGTGACATCGAGGTCGCGCGGCAGCGCATCGACTTTCACGTAGCGCACGGTGATCGGCACGGCGAGCGGCGCGAGCTTCACCGCCTCGTCGCCAAGGGCAAGCTGCACGAGCCAGGCATCGCCCAGCGGTTTGGGCAGCGTGAGCACGGCGCCGGTGGGCGTGCGTGTGGCCGACATCCCGGCCAGCGGCGCGGCGAACATCGGTCCGGGAGCACCGAACCCGGGGTCGGCAAACAGCGGCGGCCCGGCCGCGAAGCCACTGCCCTGCTTCGCCGCACTGCGGACGACGAGCCGTTCGAGCTGCCCGGGCGGAACGAGTCCGGCCGGCACCGAGAACGTGAGCGCGATCTTCGAGAGTCGGGCGGTTCGTGGCAGGGCAATCACGACGCCGGGCGTGCCGGCCTCGTGCACGCTGAACTCCGCCTCCATCTCCCGCGCCCGGCCCCGCACCTGCAGCCTCGCGCGGCTGACAGCCACGGCATCCATGCCCGGCAGGTAGGGGATCGCCAGCTCGCGACGCACCGTGCCCCCCTGCGGTCCGGAGAACTCGATCAGGTCGACGAACGCCGGTTCGATGAGCCCCCTGGCGTACTGGCGCAGGCTCCGCAGTTCGATCGATGCCGGATAGAAGAGCGCGGACCCGGCCATCAGGGCACCACCGGTGTCAGACGGATGGGCACCGTGCCGAGCTGCAGGCCCGGCGTGCCGTCGGGCGTGGCCACGTGCACGGCCACGTGCTCGGTGCGCGCACGCGGGAAGCCTGGCGGGGGCGCGACGTAGGTGATGGTGGCCACCCCCTGCTGCACGGCATACACGGTGAATCCTGGCGTGGATGCGGCACTGCCATCGGCCAAGGAGCCGCGTTCCGCAGGAGGCAGGTCGCCGAGCACGGTGACAGCGAGCCTGGCTGGTGCCGTCGAGGGACCGGAGCCTCGGGTGCGCGACAGCACCTTCACGCGCACCTCGGTCCGATCACCGGCCCGGAGCACCGGCTGCACGGCACGCAGGTCAACCGGCAGCGCCTCGATGAGGGTGTCCACCTGCCGGATGATCGTGCCCTCTTCGGAGACGCCGGGCGGCCACACGCGAGCCGTGCCGCGGTACTCGAGCTCGCCCAGGACTGCGCCGTCCACCAGGTCCGCCTTCACACTGCCCCCGGCCAGCACGAACGAGAGCACGTCGTAGCCCGGATCGCCGGCAGCATCGAGGTCGTCGCCCGTGCGGAACGGTGTGCCATCGAGCGCATGGAGCACGATCGACAGGTCCTCCAGCAGCAGCCGCCTGGCATCGCTCACCTGCTGGGGTTGCGCTCCAGCCGGCTGGGCCATGCCGCGCACGCGGCAGGTGAAGCCGAGGTGCACCACGCGGCGGCCGCGCAGGTCTGGTGCCTCGCCGGTGAACATGGTCCGTTCAGCCTCGAAGTTCTGGGCAGCCGCCACGCTGTCGAGCGACACGCGGACCCTGCGCTGCCCGGCCGCCGCTGCGTCGAGTGGCAGCGGAGCCTGGCTCACGGCGACGCCGCGCGTGCCGAGCGCCTCCGCCACCCTTGCCGTCAGCTTCGATTCGAGCGCAGCCAGCACCTCAGGGCTCCGTGACTAGCCGTTCGGCCGCGTGATGACGATCGGACGCGTGCCGCCAGGATTGAGCGGCGACGTGGTGGAGGACGTGACGCGCGTGTTCAGGTCGGTGATGCGGGTGTTGCTGGCATCGATGGCCGTGGTCGTTTCCTGCCGCAGCGCCGCGACCAGGTCGCGCGACTGCGCAACGGCAGACTGGACGCCGTTCGCCACGGCCGCGCCGATCTCGCCGCGCAGGCCGGTCACCGCCGCATTGATCGCGGCCGTCTGGTTCTGCTGCACCTGGTTGAGGCCCACCTGCATCTCGCGCCGGAGCGTGGTGGTCGCCGCATTCACCGACGCGGTGATCTGGCCGGCGATGTCGGCCCGCGCCAGCTCGAGCTGCACGGCCGACGCAACGGTCGTCTGCAGGTCCGCCGTGGCCGCGGTCACGGCACGCCCGATGCGCGTGTCGAGATCGGTGAGCTGGCTGGCCACCGCGGCCTGGATGGTGGCGGTGAAGTCCGGCGTGGCGGCGCGCACGGCGGCCGGCACCTGCTGCGCAAGCTGGGCCGACAGCGAGGTGCGGGTGTCGGCGATCAGCGTGTTCACGTCGCCCCGGAGGGCCGCGTTCGCCTGGGCCACCGATGCCGTCACCTCCGCATCGATGCGCGCCTCGGCCGCCGCTAGCTGCCGGGTCAGCGTGGCCGATGTATCGGCCAGCTGCTGCGTGAGCTTCGCGTCGAGGGCATTCCCCTGTGCGGTGATGTCCGCACGCAGGGTCTGTGTGAGCGCGTTCCGTACGTTCGACTCGATCGCGGTGCGGGCACCCGCCACGGCGCCCGTGATCTTCTGGTCGACGTCGGCGGTGATCTGCGCGCGAGAGGCCGCCAGCAGGTCGGTGGTTTCCGTGCGGATGAGCGGCCGCTCGCGACGGAACGCCGCATCCAGCTGGGCGACCGTGTCGGCCCGCGAGGCGGCGGCCGCCCCATCGAGCTTGCCCTGGAAGGCAGTGGCCGAGTCGCGCAGCGCCGCTGTCAGCTCCGACCGGCGCGCGGCCGTGTCCTCGGCGCGGGCGGCAGCCAGTTCGGCGCGGACACCGGTGAGCCCGCCGTTCACCTGCTCGGTCACCTGCGTCTTGACGTCGGCACTGAAGCCGGCGAAGCGGGCATCCAGGCCGCTGGCACCCGACACGCCGGCGGCGTCGCCAATCTCGTTCAGGCGGAGCTCGAGATCGCGCAGGCGCAGCGGCTGGCCGCTGATCCCCTTGAGGCTCTCGCGCACCGACTCGAGCCCGTCGACCTGGGCCTTCAGCGCGCTGACGTCGATGCGGTTACCGGCAGCGTCGAGCAGGCTGCCACGCAGTTCGAGCACCTGGTCGACATTGCGCCGCACCGAGGCGACCTCGGCACTCACGGCGTCCACCGACACCTTCAGGCCGTCGACCGCGGTCACCCGCGTGTCGAGCCGGCCGATCACCGCGGCGCGCTGCACGTCGCTGACGGCGAACCGGTCCACGGTCTTCTGCTGCGTCTCGACTGCGGTGTCGAGGCGAGCGATGTCGCGGCCGATGCCCACGAGCCGCTCGCGCAGGTCGGCCAGCCCGGCCTGCACCGACACGCCCGAGCCGCCGGACGCGAGCGACTTCTGCAGGTCGGCATCGAGCCACTCGCGCGACACCGCGCCCACGTGCGCGTGGTTCGCCGGGGCGTACTGGGCGTCGAGCGTGCCCGACGTGTCCTCCTGCACGCGCTCGATCTCGAGGATTGCCCGGAGGACGGCGACCAGCGTGTTCCAGTCCTCGGCCTCGATCGGCAGGCCCCTCCGCTTGCCAGCCACCGACTCCAGCCGGTCGGCAAGTTCGGCGATGCGCTTGAGCTGTTCGGCAGACGCCATGGAACCCTCAGTTCGTGAGCTTCAGGCCCTTGACGCCGAACCGGCTCGTCTCCTTGCCGAGATGCGCCAGTTCGCTGCCATAGGTCGTGGCCCGCTGTGTCTTCGACAAATCGAGCGCCGCACCGAGGTCCTTCACCGGCGCCGAGCCCGCCAGGGCCGGGTTTGCCGCCTGCTCCTCGAGCAGTTGCTCCAGCTTCGTCGTGAGCTGTACCGCGGCGGTGCGCGTCTCGCGCCCGAACTCGCTGGGCGACCCGGCCACCTTGGTTTCGAGGCCGTTCACCAGTTCCAGGAACTCCTTGCCGCGCGCCGACTCCTTGTCGACCCCGGCCTGATCGAGCACGTCCAGCACCTGCTGCTTCAGGCGCTGCGTCTTGATCTGCCGCTGCAGTTCCGTCATCGACTTGCTGAGCGTGTCGAGCAGCGTCGAGAAGTTCTCCTGCATCTCGTCGAACTTGCGGACGAACTCCGGATGGTCGTGCCCCACTGGCGAGACGAGCCGCGTCAGCTCGCCCACCGCCCCCGCCAGGTCGCGGATGGCCGAGGCCATGCGGTTCCAGTCCTGCGCGAGGATGGCCTCGCCCGGCCGCTTCTCGGCCAGCGACGCCACCGACTCGGCCACCGATCCGGACAGCGCCCGCACCGGCTCGAGGTTCGCGTCCGGGATGTCCTCGATCGGCGTGTTCCGGAACTTCGAGGGATCGATGACGATCGAGACACTGGTGTCGCCGACCGGCAGCACGCGGATCGGCCGGCGCACAATCGGCAGCGTCAGGTTGGGGTGACGCAGCGTCACCTCGTAGCTGCCCGGCTCGATCTGCGGCACGCGCACGGTGCCGTCCAGGAACGGCTGCACGGTACGGATCACCTGCTGGGTGATCGGCTCGCGTACTTCGACCGTGATGTCGCGGTTGACCTCGGGAAAGCCGAGGATGTTCATCGTGAGGCTGTTCATACGTGCCCTTCTCCGCTGCTAACCGAACGGGAACTCGATCTGCCAGAAGAACGTGACGTTCTGGCCCACCCGCAATGCCACCGGCTCGAACACCACCTGGTTGTAGAGCCGCTCGGCCGACGCCAGCGCCGCCTCGGTCACCTCCACCAGGTCGACCGTTGGCTGGAACACCGCGCTGACCGCCACGGTCACCACGCCAGGCCGGTCGGTGGCGATCGTGAACGCCGAGGCCGGCAGCGCCGTCTCGAGCGCCGCCGCGGGCACCGCTGCGTCTGCGGGCGGCGTGAGCGTCGTCGTCTCCACCGACACCGCCTCGCGCCCGAACCCGACCCGCACGCGGTCGATCGGACCGGTGCCGTCCACGCCGGCGAACCGCCTGGCCATCAGCTCCGCGCCGCCGCGCAGGACGATGTTCCGCACGTCGCGGTGCGCGATCTGGTTGCCGTCCGCGTCGCAGACGGTCAGGGTCAGCCGTCCTCGCGGCCTGCCCGCCACAGTCACCTTCGGGTCGCTCATCGCACTCTCCTGCTGCCCGCCTACTCGAACCGCGACTGCCCGATCCGGGTCTCGCCGAAACGACCGCCGAGCGTCGCGCCCCGGTCGATACCCGAGGGTCCGCGCTCCGGGTCGAAGACACGGAAGGGCAGGTCGAACTGCTCACGCATCGGCTGCCGCTCCACGAACGGCTCGAACCGCACCGCCGCCCGTACGCCGGCCGCGTGCAGCCGGCGCACGCTGTCCACCAGGCCGCGCTCCACCACGTCGTGCGGCGGCTCGGGCTGCTCGCGCGCCGGCTCGATCACGACCGTCCTCGGCACGCGCACCTCGAAGGCCGCGGGCTCCGTCTCCGTCCACGCGAGCGAGAGCCACGCCAGCGGCCCGGACGGGAACAGCGACTCGTCGAATCCGGTTGCGTCGAACACCCCTTCCCGCAGCGCGTCGCCCGCCATCGACAGGAACACCCGATCCAGCCCGCGCACGTCGAAGTGCGCGAGCTGCAGGTACAGCCAGTCGTTGGGTCCCCGCACCAGCCGCGGCACGCGCGGTTCGGCGTCCAGCGCACCGGCGTCAATCGGCACCCCAGGCACGAAGCCCGACACCGAGAAGAGCCGGTCGGTCACGTCGCGACCATTCAGCCTGGCCGCGGCGGCTCGGGTGCCGGCGTCGCCGCCGATCTCGAGCCGCTCCCCGTAGCGCAGCACGTCGCGATAGCCGATCAGCTCGCCCGTCGTGAGGTTCACCACGACCGGCACCGCCGTCGCACCGCCGAAAAGGCCACGCAGGTCCAGGTCGATGGTCGTGTCGTCCAGGCCACGATTCGTCTCGGTCCAGCGCAGCAGGTAGGGCACGCGGTTGCCGCGCGCCCCCAGCACCGGGCTGACACGCCTGAGGGGCGGGTTCTCCACGAGCGCCAAGGGACGGAACACCGGGCGCCGGGCGCCCGCGTACGCCTCGTCGAGCGGCGTGCCATGCAGGCCGAGCATCACCGTCGCATCCAGCACGTGCTCGGCAGCGTTGAGATAGTCGTAGACGAAGGTCCTGATCTCCTGCGGACCGGTCGCTCCGTGCAGGCGGGCCACCGCCATGGCCACCAGGCGCTCGCGATAGAGGTCGAGCCCCTCGCCCGGCAGCGGCGGGATGTCGAGCAGCGCCCCGAGCTTCTGCGCTTCCTCGATGCGTCGCGTCGTGCGGATCCAGTGGGTCTGGCGCACGCGCTCGACGTCCTCGTGCGCGGCCTCCACCTCGAAGGCCATCACCTCGAGCAGGCGCATCAGCACCGAGTCCGCCGCCACCGTGAGCGGCGGCGGCAGCACGTCCTGCATGCGGCTCATCACGCTCACGGCGTCACCTCGACCACCACGACCGTGAACCGGTGCCCCGGCTGCACGGTGAACGACGGCCCGCCCTGCGCCACGCGCACGAACTGGTCGCCGGCCGTGAGCGTCACGCTCGAGGTGAGCGGGTCGATGCCGTACTCGGTATCAGCGCGCAGCGCCTGCAGCACCGAGGCGGACGACACGGTGACACCAGGCGCGAGCCCGGCCAGCATCTGCTGCAGCCGCTTCGTCAGCGACGCCTTCGCCTGCTCCATCGTCGTGCCGCCCACGAGCTGCACCGTGAACGCCCCGCGCACGTCCACCGGCACTGCCTGCTCGGCGGCCGATGCCGCACCCGTGAACTCCTCGGCCTCGAACGACACGCTGGCCAGTTCCATCGCCGCTCCGGGGGCCGGCTCGAAGTCGGCACCCGGCTCGCCCACGCTGCCACCGTCGCGACCGAGCGCCACAGCCGCATCCACAATCCGGTCGTCGGCCAGCACCGATGCCGTGAGCGGACGGTTCCGCAGCCGCTCACCCACACCGCGTCGTCCCACCTCGTCGGTGAGCGCCTGGCGCACGCGAGCCCTGAGCTGCTCGATCTCGGCAGGCGGCAGCGGCGCACCGGCCAGCGTGAGCCGCACGCGCGCCGCCAGCTTCTCGGGCGACGCCACGCCGTGCAGTACGCGGATCCCCGCCGGGCGCAGCACCTCGAGCCGCTCGATCACCTTCGGCGGCAGCTGCGAGCCTCCCTCGCGCAGCGCCACGTTCACCCGGATCTCACCCGGCACACCGTTCGGGAACTCCTCCACCTTCACGTCGCGGACGATGTCGGTGAGCTGCAGGAGCCCGAAGCGGATCGACTCAATCGTCCCCTTGTTGGCGCCAAGCAGCGCCGACTTCGCCCGCGCGCGCAGTTCCTCGTCGGTCTCCGCCTCGTTCACCCTCGTGGTGTCGCGCTCGTTGACGACGCCGTCGAGCCCCGCGATGGCACGCTGGATCACCGTGAGCGTCCCCGCCGGCACCGGCGGAGTGGACCCCGCCGCACCGCGCACGCGCACCTCCGCCACACTCTCGCCAGCCAGCATCGTCCGGGTCTCGACCGTCTCGTAGCGGACCTTGTCCGCCGTGTCGGTCACCGGCGTGCCGGCGGGAATGGTGATCGACCCGACCGACCCGGCCCTGCGCCGGAACACCACCGCACCGGCCGGGCGACCGGCCGGGAACCGCCGGTAGCCGAGCAGCGCCACCACCCGGTCGAGCGAGTCGCCGGTGGCGGTATCCACGAACGCCGAGTCGTACACCGCGTTCAACTGCGCGTAGACGATGCCCACCTCGCGGCTGACCGCCTCGAGCAGCGTGCGCACCACGCTGCCGACGTTCAGGTCGGTGACCGGCGCGGGGTCGGTCGTCCGCGGGTAGTAGTTGATGGTGAGGTCGGTGCCGGGCGCCGGCTTCTGCCCGAAGGGTCGGAAGCGGATGGTGTGCAGGTCGGCCGCATCGGGCGTGTCGCCCACCAGGTCGTAGTCGTTCGCCGTGAAGACGAAGGGCACCGGGGGATTCGACGGATCGGCCGCGGCGACGAAGCCCTGCACGAACGACACGCGGCGCACGGGCCGCCGTTCGAGCGTCACGGCGGGCAACACCGGTGGCTTCGCAGCCGGGTTGTAGTCGATGCGATGCACCTCACGCGTCACGCCCTGCGTGAGGTTGGTCAGCACATCGCGGACGATGTCAGGGTAGGTGCGGTCGATGAAGCTCACAGCGTCACATCCAGCGACACGGCGATCGCGTCTTCGTCACCCAGCGGCACCACGTCGAACTCGATCCGGATGGTGTCGGGGTAGCCGTCCACCGGCTCCACCAGGAGCCGACGCAGTTCCTTCACGCGCGGCTCCTCGCCCACCGCCTCGATGGTGTAGAGGCGCGCAAGATTCCTCGTGCGTGCGTCGTTCAGGGCGCCCACCAGCGACGGAATGCGGCTTCCGTACTGCGGATGCCCGAGCGGCGCCAGCGCCCCCTTCATGGTGAGCAGCCGGAGCAGCAGCGCCTGCCCCAGGTTCTCGCGTCCACTCGCCACCGCAAGATCGAGTACACCCGCCCCGCCGCGGAGGCCGCCCTGACCGCCAGGACGCACCCGCAGGTCGAGCTCGCGCCACGAGTCGGCCGTGGTGAGTTCCACCATGGACGCCACGCCGGAGTAGCCGGTCAGCGCGAGGTCGCTGCCGAGCACGGTGTAGGTGCGGGACGCAGCCACCATCAGCCTCCGATGAGCACCATGCCCGACGCCACGACCGTGCCCACCGGCAGGTCCGCGGGGTCATTGCAGGTTTGCGCGATGTCGCCGTTGCGCGCTGCCGCCTTGCCGCCAATGGTCACCGTGGCGCTTCCCATCGCCACCGTGCCCTGGTTGGCCGGCGGCTTCTGGAAACTCACGCCGGGCGGCGTTGGCAGGTGGGGCGGCAGGTTGTGTGCGACCGACCCGACGGTGGCGGCCGGCTGCCCGCCAATGGTCACGGTCGGCACCACGCCGCTGTCGATGGTGCCCGCGAACGCGTGCGGCAGCGGCGTCGGCACCAGGCTCGGCCCGGCCACCACCAGGACGATATGGGTGTCGGTGGCGGTGATGCGGTCGGTTGCCTTTGCAGCGGGTTGGGCCATGGCTGTTCCGTCAGTTCAACTGCACCGTGGTGCCGGCGATCTTCACCTGCGTATCGCCGGAGATCTCCACCTTGTTCCCCTTCAGCTTCAGGGTGCCGGTCGTCTCGATCGACACGTCCCCGCCCTGGGAAAAGGTGGCCTTCGCCTGTCCGACTTCGATCCGGACCTGCCC
>WBZO01000168.1_pt6 | contig 25937 bp, 26 predicted proteins | sample 5204261 | NCBI WGS metagenome assembly WBZO01 (sample SAMN12412400, study PRJNA552823) | activated sludge metagenome | isolation source: activated sludge from anammox sidestream of wastewater treatment plant... | place: USA: North Carolina | collected 2017-09
CCATTCCGGCGATAGTCAGGCCGCGAAAAACATCGAGCGAGATCAATCGCCCGGCCATCGCGGGCTGCGGGCCTTCAACTTCCGGCAGAACCTCTTTCGCCTTGTTCCTGACAGCTTCTTTGGTTTCAAAAGCCAGAGAATCTTTTTCCGCTCTGATCATTGAACTTTCTCCATTGATGACTGTTGATGACTGTTGATGACTGTGATCGGAAAAATTACCCGAATGCAGGCACGGCGGATTATAGCCAAAATCACGCGTGACGCACGCTGACTATGACAATTATGTCCGGTTCCGACTTTCCCGTTCGTCATATAAGCGCAGGTCGCAAATCAGGCTTGGAGAAGAGATGCCAGGCCAGCTTGGCGTTAAAATCGAACGTAATCGGAAAAGGAGAAGCAAAATGGCGAATTCTATGATGGAAAAGAAAGCGCAATGGATAACGACAGCAAGATGGATCTACTGGACGGTGACATTATTGTTCGTTTCGACGATGATGGTGGCGGGTTTGACATACCTGGCAGGCGCGTCGTTCAACGTCGAAGGCATCACACACCTCGGCTACCCCATTTATTTGCTCAAAATTCTGGGAACCGCCAAACTCCTCGGCGGCATTGCAATCCTGCAGGGACAGTTTCGGACTTTGAAAGAATGGGCTTACGCGGGGTATACGTTCAACCTGCTCGGAGCGTCAGCCTCGCATGCGCTTTACGGCGATCCCTTCGTGAAGACGCTGACGCCAATCATCATTCTTGCTTTCGTCCTGATTTCTTATCGGCAATGGAAGACTGGCTGGATGTAAGAGCGAACCGAAATACCAGAAAAGGAGAACACAAAATGGCAAAGTTTATGTATTTATTCCGGAGTAACCCGGCGGCTTATCAGTCCATGTCCCCGGAACAGATGCAACAAACGATGAAGAAGTGGATGGATTGGAAAGACGCCCTGGAAATGAATGGCCACCTTAAGCAACTCGGAGAGCGGTTGGATGGAACGGGCAAGGTTGTCCGGGGTAAGGCCAAATCGGTCACTGACGGTCCCTTTGTTGAAGTGAAGGACTCCATTCAAGGCCATATGTTTGTCGAGGCTGGCGACATGGCTCAGGCGGTGGAGTTGGCTAAGGGCTGTCCCATTCTGGAAAGTGACGGGTCGGTAGAGATCCGCGCCATCATTTCCTAAATCAAACCATAAAACTCCGGGACGGTATTTGTGACGCAGAGCCGCAGCGTCACAGAGCAGTTGGAGGGACTATTACGAACGAAGTAGCAGGATTAGTTGATCATCTTTTCCGCCGGGAAGCGGGGAAGATGATCTCATATTTAACCAGGATTTTCGGTTTGGGCAGCCTCGATCTGGCAGAGGACGTGGTTCAGGACACCCTTTGCCGCGCGCTGGAAACGTGGCCTATTCACGGCCTTCCTGACAATCCGTCAGCATGGCTGATGCGTGTGGCTCGCAACCGCGCTATTGATCTCGTGAGGCGGGACGAGCAATTCCGTTACTTCGCCCCGGAACTCACCCGCCTTTTGAGGCTCCGTGAAGATTTGCCAGTGGAAACGCCGGCCTTTGAGAAAGAGCTTCAGGACGACCAACTGCGCATGATGTTTTCCTGCTGTCATCCGGAGCTTTCAACAGAAGCCCAGGTGACGTTGATTCTAAAAACGCTTTGCGGTTTCAGCGTTTCCGAAATCGCCTACGCCCTTCTGGCCAGTGAGGATGCAATCGAAAAACGATTGGGCCGGGCGCGGAAATTGTTCCGGCTCTCGGGAGCTTTTGTCGAAATCACCAACGCTTCTGATGTAGCCGCGCGCCTTGAGGCCGTCTACCAGGCCATCTACCTTCTTTTCAACGAGGGTTACCACAGCAGCCAATCCGATCAGACGGTTCGCGAAGACCTTTGTTTCGAGGCCATCCGCCTGGCGCTTCTTTTGAGCGAGCATCCGGAAGGGAATAAACCCAGGACGCACGCTCTGCTGGCCCTTCTGTGTTTTCACGCGGCCCGCCTTGCTGGCCGCATGGATGAGGACGGCGGCTTGATCCAACTGGAAGCGCAGGATCGTTCCAAATGGGACTGGGATTTGATTGGGAGAGGATTCCATTTTCTGGAAAGAGCCTCGACGGGAAATGAGTTGAGCGAGTACCACCTGGAAGCGGGGATCGCCTCTTTGCACTGTGCGGCCTCGACCTATGAGAAAACCGAATGGGCCAAAATCCTTGAACTTTACGACATCCTTTACCGGTTGAAACCTTCCCCCATTGTAGCTTTGAACCGGGCCGTCGCCCTGGGCAAAGTCCTGGGGCCGGAAGAAGGTTTGGTCGAATTGAGGAAGATCCCCGATTCTGGAAAGCTCAAGGACTATCCCTTTTACCCGGCGGCGGAGGGGGAATTTCATCTTCTTGCGGGACGCTTGCCAGAGGCGGCGAAGCATTTTGAAAAAGCCATGAATTTGGCTCGAAGCCCGTCCGAGACGAATTTTTTCGAGCGCAAGTTAAAGGCGTGCCAGATAGGCGCCGATTCGTAATCAACGCGTTATCTAAGTGGGTCTTCGATCTTCCCCTTCTTCCCCTTCCTGACCGGCTCATCCTGCGGTTGAGGTTTGGGTGTTGGAGGAGGTTTAAGTATTTTGGGCGGCTCCACTCGTGGCGCCTCGACCGGCTGATCGCGCACCGGCGGCGGGGCGGGCTTGACGATGAGGGGAGCGAGGTTGTCGCTGGTTGAAGGCCTGCCTGCCAGAGGATCAAGGTTCGGCACATCGTCGGAGCCGGGCAGAATGTCTCCGTCACGAGCTGCGATGCGCGCCAACTCGCTGGCGTGTTCGCGCGCGCGAACCGCCTGAACCTGCCTTAAATCATCGGGCAGATCGGGAACTCTGCCGAATTTCTCTTTCGGTTTGTCCTTCAGGTACTTCTGCATGAAGTCAATCCAGAAAGGCAACGCGGCGGAAGATCCCGATTCGCCTTTGCCGAGCGGTTTCTTGCTGTCGCTGAAACCGATCCAGACTCCGCAGACGACCTTTGGTGAGTAGCCGATGAACCATGCGTCCGTAAAATCGTTGACCGTTCCCGTCTTTCCAGCCAGTTCGTGTCCAATCGAGTTGGCCGCCGTCGCGGTTCCGAACTGCACGACACCGCGCATCATATCCACCATCTGCCCGGCCACGTAACTCGAAATCACTTTATTTTGCTTCGGCTCAGTTTGATCCAGGACGGCGCCGTCGCGGTCAACCACCTTGCGGATGCGAATCGGCTCGACGCGCACGCCGCTGTTCGGAAAGGTCGAGTAGGCCGAAACCATCGCCAGCAACGGCTCTTCGGTTGCGCCCAGCGCCGATGGCAGGAATGGCGCCATCGGGTTCGGCAGCCCCATGCGTTTGACCAGATCGGCGGTATTGCGCACGCCCACTTCATCCATCACGCGCACCGCCGGGATGTTGCGCGATAACGCCAACGCCTGGCGCAAAGGCATCGCGCCTTTGAACTGATTGTCGTAATTGTGCGGCGTCCAATTGCCGCGCTGGAACGGCGAATCGTCTACGATGTCGTCGGGCTTGAGTCCCTGCTCTATCGCGGTCGCGTAAACGAACGGCTTGAAGGCCGATCCGGTCTGGCGATTGGCCTGAGTCGCGTGATTGAACTTGCTGGTCGCAAAGTTATAGCCGCCGACCATCGCCTTTATTTCGCCGGTCTTCGCGTCGAGCAGGATCAGCGCCGCCTGCACATCCGGTTCGGGATCGAGCGTGACCGACAGCGTCTTTTTCGCGGGATCAATCGCTTCGATCTTGAACTGCGCCAGATCGCCGCGCTTGAAGAGTTTTGAAGGCGGCTTGCCCAGCGCGTCGGTTTGCTCGGCGGTGATCACGGCGGAATAGGAGCCGAAGGAAACGTGCGTGCCGCGATCATTCACGTCCTTGATCATCCCGGTCACGATGTCGCCGACTTCAGGCACGGCGATCCACGACGGGTGGCGGTAAGTTTCAATCGAGGCGCCTTCTTTTTCGATGACGTTGTCGAATTTGACATGCCATCCGTGCCGCTTTTCGTAATTCCGCGCGCCCTTGCGGACGGCGTCAACCGCCCACTTTTGCGCCTGGGCGTCGAGCGTCGTGTAAACGCTCAGCCCGGCCTTGTAAACATCCATCGCATCCGCCGAATGTTTCTCGACCATGATGCGCTGCAACTCCTGGCGCACCTCTTCAACAAAATAAGCGTATGGCGAGCGGTCGTTCTTGCCGCGTTGGTCGTCCACCTGGATGCCGAGCGGTTTGGTCTTGGCCGCGTCCGCCTCATCGTCCGAAACGAACCCGGCGTCGGCCATCGCCTGAAGCACCAGATTGCGACGCTCTCTGGCCGCTTTCGGATGATGAATCGGAGAGAACTGCTGCGGCCCTTTAGGCAACGCCGCCAACAGGGCGTATTGCTCCAGAGTCAGGTCTTTCAGCGGCTTGCTGAAATAGTAATTGGCCGCCGCCTCGAAACCGTAAGCGCCGCCGCCCAGGAAAATCTGATTGCAGTAGAGTGTGAGAATCTGCTCTTTGGTGTAAACGCGCTCGATTTGGATGGCGTAGAGAGCTTCTTTGAATTTGCGCGTGTAAGTGCCCTCGCGGCTCAGGAAGAGGCCTCGCGCGAGTTGCTGTGTTAGCGTCGAAGTGCCGCGCGCGCGACGCTGGCGCAGGACGCTCTCCAATACCGCTCCGCTCAGCCGTACCGGATCAATTCCCATGTGCTCGTAAAACCGCGTGTCTTCGATGGCCAGGATCGCCTGCTTCATCCGCTCCGGAATTTCTTTGTATTCGAGCGGGATGCGCCGTTCGAGCGATAGCTCGCCGATCAACGTTTTGCCGTCATCCGCGTAAACTTTCGTTATTTCGGCGGGCCGGTAATCAGCCAGTCCGTCCACCTCGTCGGCGTATACCGAGAAACTCATCTGGTAGGCGAGAACCAGGCCGGTCATTCCGCCAGCGATCAGAGCCAGCGTCACCAGCGCTTTGGGCGTCGAAGCGCGGAAGAAATCTTCCAACCGGGCCACCATTTCTGCTAGTTTATCTGGCAACGCCATCGAAGAGGATTTTTTGCCAGACCCGTCCGGGTCGTCATCTGGAGTCAAGAAGTAGTTGTCGGACATAGCGGCGCAATTATACCAGCCGACTATGCCCCTCACTCAAGCGGTTCCGGGCCGTTCGCGCGCGCTTCGGAAACCGCCGATCAAAGGAAAAACGCTAATGAAAAAGAAGATTGAGATGAAACTGATAAGCCTGGGCCTGCTTTGGCTTCTGATTGCGCCAGTCGCGATAGCTCAAACGCAGAATAAACCCGTTCAGCCAAAATCTGGCGAAGCCGAAATTCGCGCGGTGCTCGACGCCCAGGTCGCCGCCTGGAACGCAGGCAAGCTGGAAGAATTCATGGATGGTTACTGGCGTTCGCCGGACCTGACGTTTTTCTCAGGAGGCCGCAAGCTGTCGGGCTGGGACGCGACCATCGAACGTTACCGCAAAACTTATCAGGCCGAAGGCAAGGAGATGGGCAAGCTGGCGTTTTCCGATCTGGACATTCAGCCGCTGGGCGGGCGCGCAGCCGTCGTGCGCGGGCGTTTTGAACTTACGATGTCTGACGGCAAAAAACTGAGCGGGCTTTACACTCTCATCTTCCGCCGCTTCAGACAGGGATGGAAGATCGTGCACGATCACACTTCGTCAAGTTAGGCCGGATTGAGGTAAGGCAATTTGGCAAATTGTCTCACCTCATTGCTAATGTCTGCCGCCGATCTTTTCGCCGTACCGGACGATAGTTTCAATTCCTCTGTGTGAATATTCCGCGATGTCTTCATCAATCTTCGCGGCGCCGTGTTTCAGCAGCAAAATCACCGTCGAGCCGCCGAATTCAAAATAGCCTTTCTCTTCGCCTCTGGCGAACTGTCCGCCCTGCGGGTGATTTTGAACGATGCGTCCAACGCCCGTCGCGCCCACGTCAATGTGGATCACGTCGCCGAAATTCGCGGTCTTGAGAACGCAGTATTCACGGCGGTTTTCAGTGAAGACGGCTTTCATCCGCCGCAACGACAGCGGATGCACGCTGCGGTAAAAACCGTTGATGGCTTTCACCGGCGTTTGATCACAATCGTCAACGTAAGCGAAGCGGTGATAATCCACCGGCGCCAGCCGGAAGATCAGGCACAGGCCGCCGGTGTAGCTCTCCGCGATTTTTTTATCGCCGACCAGTTCGGCGATTGTGAACGATCTGGCTTTCACCGGATAAACCTCGCCTTTGCGAATCGAGTAAGCGGACAGGCGGCAGTCGGCGATTGAAATCAGATTGTCGGGGTTGCAGTCAATCGGCCTTGCCGAAGGCTTCAGCTTTCTGATGAAGAAATCGTTGAATGACGCGAAGGACTCGATTGGCTCTTCGATCTCGTCAATGTTGATGCTGTGATTTTCGATGAACCGTCCGATCTTCACGCGGGAGCGCGGGCTGCGCATCCGCCGGGCGTAAACTTCAGTCGCCAGCCTGCGTTTCAATAGCCATTCAGTCAGCGCGAAGCCGATGGGATGGCTGTAAAGAAATCGCATCACATCTTTTTCAAAAATGCTCTCTTCTTCTATTGATCTGGTTACACGGTTATAAAGTAGAATCGGTGTCATAGAGGTTCCATTTTATAGCCTCTCGCATCAGTTCCGAAGCAACGCGCTGTTGACCGGCCCCAGCGACATCCCAAAGGTGGTATAACCCGTGAGTCCTGAATCAGAGTTTTCATCAAAACCTCAAAGCCTCTTTTCATCGGACGGCTTCACGCGGCGCGACGTTTTCGCGCTGGCCGGAGTCGCCGCGCTCTTCGCGGTGATGCTCGTTCAATCGTGGCATCGTTGGCTGCATCCGATCATAGATCACGGGCGCGAGATAAATTTGCCTGCGCGGATTCTGGCCGGTGAGACGCTTTATCGCGACGCGCAGTTCCTCTACGGCCCGTTCGCTCCTTATTTCAATGCGTTCCTTTATCGCATTTTCGGCGTTCATCTTTCGGTAGCGCATGCTTCCGGCGCTGTTTGCGCGGCGCTGATTACGCTGATGATTTACTGGCTGTCCAGACGGATGATGGGAGCCTGGGAATCAGCGGTGACGACCGGCTTGATGATCGTGGTCTGCGCGTTCCAACCAAGAGGGAATTACGTGCAGCCTTATACCTATGCCGCGCTCTACGGTCTGGTCTTCGCGCTCGCCTCGCTGGTTTGCACAGCGCGATACCTGCAAGCCGGTCGCGTCCGGTCGCTGGTCTGGGCCGGAGTCTGGACCGGATTGGCGATGATCTCGAAATTGGAGCTTTCGCTGGCGGCGCTGGCATCCGCGTTTGCCGCCATCGCGATCGAATCGTATTCCGCGCGCAAGTTGCTCTGGCGTGAGGCGGCGAGTTTCGCCGCGCCTGTGATTGCAATCGCAGCGGGCGCGTTGGCGTTAGTCTTGTGGCGCGTTGAATGGCGCGCGCTGGTTGATGACAACTACGTCTTCATGTTCAACACGCCGCCGCAACTGGTCTACTTCAATAAGCTCCTCAGCGGCCTCGTCGCGCCTCGCTACTCGTTGTATTTTTCCGCGTCAGGGCTTGGCGTGGCGGCCTGGTGGGCCGGCGGGAGCGCGCTGGTGGCCGCGCTGGTGGCGTGGCGCATGCGGTTGGAATGGCGCGAGACGTTGAAACGCGCGGTGATTGTCCTGGCGCTTGGCCTGGCCTTTTGGGCGAAACTCCAGATGAAGTGGAAATTTCCGATCCGCGCGACGCCATTCTCGGCGGTGGCGATTCTGGCGCCGCTGGTCGCGCTGTTCATCGGTTGGCGCGTCTGGCGCGCGCGTTTGGACAAAACCCGCGTCGAATTCGATCAACGGCTGTTGCTCGTGGTCGCCGTATTCGGATTTGTTTCGACGCTGCGCGTGATTTTGAACGTGACGATCAACGGGCCGTATACGCCGTTCTTTCTTCCGGTCGTGATAGTTCTTTATCTGGCGCTGCTGTTTCGATACGCGCCGGAATTTTTCGCCCGGCAAAAAAGCATGCAGACAGGCGTCAGGCTCGTGGCGATGGCGATGGTCACAGTGGTTTTGCTCCAGACGGCCCAGGATTCGATCAAAGTTTTCCGTGAGAACTACACATTTCCGATTCATACGGCGCGCGGCAGTTTCATCACCGAGCCGCATCTGGGACGGCCTTTTCTGGATGCGTTGCGTTTCGTCGAGGAGCGAACCGCCCCTGGTGATTACGTGGTCTGCGTACCGCAATTAACCGCCATCAATTTTTTCGCTGACCGCGGCTATCCGCTTAGAGAAGAGGTCATCAATCCGGGACTGCTCAACAATGACCGTGACTCCATCGAACGGATCAGGTTCCGACGCGTCCCTCTGCTTCTGATCGTCAGTCTGGACACGCCGGATTTTCGCGACAGATTTTTCGGCGGCGATTACAACCGTGAACTGATGGACTGGATCAGGCAAAACTATCACCCGGTGGCTGGGTTCAACGCTGGAAGAACGGTCAAAGCCGAATCGGGCAAAGAAAATAAGATAATGGGCTTTATTACCGCCTACGAACGCAACCCGTAATCGCTTTGCCGCCAACTTTGCAAAAAGCCAGTGGCGTGTTTATTATCTCGGCTTACTTCCGCACTGATCAATTTCATCGCGCAGTATGGGCGTCTGGGGCGTATTTCAACGCGACGCCGAGTTTTGCGCCACGCTTTGTTTGTGAAGAAGCGAATCCAAAAAATGCCTTAGGTTTTTGAAGGAGAATAATGGCCGAATCATTTGATGTAACAGTCATTGGCGCGGGGCCGGGAGGTTATGTGGCGGCCATTCGCGCCGCGCAGGTAGGTTTGAAAACAGCGATCATCGAAAGAGATAAAGACCTCGGCGGCACGTGTTTGTTACGAGGCTGCATCCCCACCAAAGAACTGCTTCACGCCGCTCACGTTTACGACCTGGTCAACGATCCCACCGAATTCGGCGTCAGCGTCGAAGGCATCAAATTGCACTTCGACAAGGTGATGGCGCGCAAAAACAGAGTCGTCACCAAGCTGTCCAAAGGCGTCGAATTTCTGATGAAGAAGAATAAGATCACCGTCTTCAAAGGCACCGGCAAATTTGAAGGCAAAGGCCGCGTGACCGTGACCGACGCTTCGGGTCTCCGCCGCGAAGTCCCGACGAAGAACGTGATCATCGCGACGGGGTCGGCGCCGCGCTTGTTGCCTGGATTGGAGGTCAAGTCGCCGCGCATCGTGACCAGCGACGAATTGCTCGATTTCAATCACGTGCCGAAATCAATGATCGTGCTGGGCGCGGGCGCAGTCGGCGTCGAATTCGCGTCGGTTTTCAAACGGTTCGGAACGGACGTGACGATCATCGAGATGCTCGACCGTCTGGTGCCCATCGAAGACGAAGAGACTTCCGCCGAATTGCAGCGGGCGTTTCGCAAACGCGGCATCACCTCGCTCGTCAAAACCCGTTTCGAGTCCGCCAAAGTCAACGACGATGATGTCGAGGTGACTTACACCGGCGCCGACGGCAAACAGGGAACGATCAAAGCCGAGACTCTGCTGGTGGCCATCGGACGCCGCCCGGTCACCGACGGGCTGGGGCTTGAGAACACGAAATGCGAGGTCGAACGAGGCTACATCAAGGTTGACGAGTTCATGCGAACCGCTGAGCCGAACGTTTACGCCATCGGCGACGTAGTGCCGACGGCATGGCTGGCGCACGTCGCGTCGAAGGAAGGCTGCCTGGCCGCCGAACACATCGCCGGGCGCAATCCGCGTCCGCTCAACTACAACCGCGTGCCCAACTGCACCTACTGTGAGCCGGAAATCGGCAGCGTCGGCTTCACCGAGGCGAAGGCGAAAGAGAAAGGACATCAGGTCAAAGTCGGCAAGTTTCCGTTCTCGGCGCTGGGCAAGGCGATGATCCTGGGCGAGACCGAAGGCTTCGTCAAAGTCGTGGCCGACGCAAAACATGACGAAGTGCTCGGCGTCCACATCATCGGCCCGCACGCGACCGACATGCTGGCCGAAGCCTGCGTGGCGATGGGCCTGGAATCAACAGCGGAAGAACTAGGCCACATCATGCACGCGCATCCGACGCTCTCGGAAGCCGTGATGGAAGCGGCGGAAGCGGTGCACGGGATGGCGACCAGCATTTGATCTGTTCATTTGAGGTAATGGCAATGGCAGTGAAAGCGATCAAAGCGAAAAGAAAAAAAGCGATTTCGCTGCTCTGATTTCAATTGAGCGATAAAACGAAAAGCAAATAACAGGAGAGAAGAATGGCTACGGATGTTTTGATGCCTCAGATGGGCGAATCCATCGCTGAGGGAACGATTGTCAAATGGTTGAAGAAGGTCGGCGACACAGTGCAGCGCGACGAGCCGTTGCTGGAAATTTCGACCGACAAGGTTGACGCTGAAATTCCGGCGCCCGCTGGGGGAACGCTGGTCGAGATTCTGGCGAAAGAGGGTGAAACCGTCGCAGTCAACGCTGTGATCGCGCGATTGGGTGAAGCCGGTGAGGCGAGCGCAAGCGCGTCCGCTGCGGCTGCGGCCCCAGCCCCCGCCATACCCGCAACCGGCGAGGCCAGACCCGCGCGCGAAGAGCCTTCGATTGAAAGTCGTCCGGCTGTGGCGCCTCCCGCGCAAGTCGCGCCGCCGCCACAGGCCGCGCCTCCTGCGGCGCCCACGCCCGCGCCCGCTCCGGCTCATGAAGCCGCAGGCAAAGTGCGGTCGTCGCCGCTGGTGCGCAACATCGCGCGCGAGCACGGCATCAACGTGGAAGAAGTTCCGGGCACCGGCCTGGGCGGACGCGTGACCAAAGACGACATTCTCAATTTCATCGAACAGCGCAAAGGCGCTCCGGCTCCTGCTGTCGCGCCCGCTGCGCCGAAGCCCGCGCCCGTTCCGCCCGCGCCCGCTCCATCTGTCGTTCCTCAGGCTCCCCCCGCGCCGCACGTTCCGGCCTTCGCCGCTGGCGACCGAGTGACCATCGAGCCGATGAGCAACATGCGCCGCAGGATCGCCGAGAACATGCTCACCAGCAAACGAGCCTCGGCGCACGTCACCACCTTCTTCGAGGTTGATTTCACGAACATCGCCCGATTGCGCGAACGCGTGAAGAAACAGTTCGAGGCGCAGAACGGCACGAAGCTGACTTTCCTGCCCTTCGTCATCAAAGCCACGATTGACGCGCTCAAGGCCATTCCGGTGGTCAACGCTTCGGTCGAAGGCGAGAACATCGTCTACAAACACGATTACAACATCGGCATCGCCGTCGCGCTCGATTGGGGCTTGATCGTGCCGGTCATCAAACAGGCCGACGCGTTGAGCATCACGGGCCTGGCTCGCGCTTCGCAGGATTTGGCCAACCGCGCGCGCGGCAAACAACTCAAACCGGACGAAGTTTCCGGCGGCACGTTCTCGATCACCAACTTCGGTTTGTACGGCGGCTATACCGCCACGCCGATCATCAATCAGCCACAGGTGGCCATTCTGGGTATGGGCGGAATTCACAAGAAAGCCTGGGTGGTCGAGACGGACGACGGCGATGCGATTGCCATCCGTCACATCGGCGTGATCAGTTTGTCTTTCGATCACCGGATCATTGACGGCGCGGTAGGCGACCAGTTTGTGGCGCATATCAAGAAGACGATTGAGACGACCGATTTCTCAGCGCTGCTTTGATCAGGTATCAGGTGTCAGTTTCCCGGTGTCAGGTGTGTGAGTGGCGCCTGACACCTGACGCCTGATACCTGACACCTGACATCTATGCCTGTTTGCGAAACACGTTATCTTGGCCTTGCGCCTTACGGCGATGCGCACGAATTGCAAAAGGAACTGGCCGAGAAGCGAAAGAGGGATGAAATTCCCGATCAGTTTCTGCTGCTTGAACACCGGCACGTCATCACGCTGGGACGCGCGGCGAATCGCGCGAATGTTCTGGCCAATGATGCGATGCGCGCGCAATTCGGCGTCGAGCTTTTTGAAACCGGGCGTGGTGGCGACGTGACTTATCACGGCCCCGGCCAGTTGGTCGGCTATCCGATCATCAAACTTTTGCCTGGACGGCAGGACATCCGTCGCTACGTGCGCGACATTCAGGAAGTGTTGATCCGCGCGGCGCGCGATTTCGGGGTCGAAGCCGAGCCGCGTGGAGGCGATTTCGTCGGCGTCTGGGTGGGCAAGGAAAAGCTGGCGGCGATAGGCATTCGCATCTCGCGCTGGGTGACGATGCATGGTTTCGCGTTCAACGTCACAACCGATTTGAATTACTTTCAACTGATCGTACCGTGCGGAATTAGCGGGCACGGAGTGACTTCCCTGCAAAAATTGCTAGGCCATCCTGTCGAAATGAGCGCGGTCGCTCAAAGCGTCACGCGGCATTTCGGCGAAGTGTTCAACAGAGAGATGTCAGATGTCGGAGGCCAGAGGTCAGAGGCTGATTCGACATCTGACATCTGACATCTGACATCCGACTTCTACTTCTATGAAAAAATCCGGCCTCTCCCTCACGCAGCAAATCATGATCAGTCTCCCCGTTGGCGTTGCGGTCGGCTATCTGATCCACAAGTTTTTTGATGACGATCCGCACGCGAAAGAACAGGCGATCCAGTGGGCGCGCGTGCTCAGCCGCATCTTTCTGAGCCTGATCAAAGTCATCATTGCGCCGCTGATCTTTTCGACACTGGTGGTCGGCATCGCGGGCGCAGGCAGCATCCGCGAGGTCGGACGCATCGGGTTGCGTGCGATGGTCTATTTTACGATTGCGACGACGCTCGCGCTCTTCATCGGCCTGGGCGCCGTCAACCTGACCAAGCCGGGCGTCGGCGTCAATTTGCCTTCTGAGCAGAGCGCCGAGGCCAAAGAGATCGCCGCGCGCGCGGGCAAGATGACGGCGCAGGATCACATCGTCAACGTTTTCCCGACCAGTCTGCTCAAGTCAATGGCCGAAAACGACGTGCTGCAGATCGTCGTCTTCAGCCTGATCTTCGCCATCGCCGTCGCTTCGATCGGAGAGAAGGGAAGACCGATGCTCGCCTTCTGCGAATCGCTCTCCGAGACGATGTTTAAATTCACAAACTTCGTGATGAAGTTCGCGCCATACGGCGTGGGCGCGGCGATGGCCGTGACGGTAGGCAACAAAGGCTTGAGCGTGCTGATCAATCTGGGGAAATTGATATTGACGCTTTACGGCGCGCTCGCGGTCTTCATACTGGTCGTGCTGCTGCCGGTGGCGTTGATGATCCGGCTGCCGATCAGGCGCTTCATCCGTCTGATCAGAGAGCCGGCGATGCTCGCCTTCACGACCACGTCGAGCGAATCGGCGTTTCCGAAAGCGCTTGAAAATATGGAGCGGCTGGGCGTTCCGCGCCGGATCGTCAGCTTTATCCTGCCGCTAGGATACAGTTTCAATCTGGACGGCTCGACACTCTACCTGTCGCTGGCCGCCGTCTTCGTCGCGCAGGCGTCCAATATTCATCTCTCATGGGGACAACAGTTGATCATGCTGTTGACGCTGATGCTCTCGACCAAAGGCATCGCCGCCGTGCCGCGCGCGTCGCTGGTCGTGCTGGCCGGGACGCTGGCGCAATTCGGACTGCCGCTCGAAGGCATCGCGGTCATTCTCGGAGTTGACGAATTGATGGATATGGCGCGCACGGCGACCAACGTCATCGGCAACTGTCTGGCGACCGCCGCCGTCGCGCGATGGGAAGGCGAATTCAACGATAAGGGAAATGAAATTGTCGAGCCGGTAGCCGCCACAGCCACGCCGCATTAGCGCTGGCGGACTGCTATAATTCGATTGTTATGAGATCACTGAAAGACAGATTGCCGAAGCCTGAGTGGCTGAAAATCAGGCTCAACATGGGCGAGGACTTTCTGGAAGTCCGGCGAATGGTCAACGACTTGAGCCTGCACACGGTTTGCCAGGAAGCGCGCTGCCCGAACATTTACGAATGCTGGTCGAATCGCACGGCTACTTTTATGATCGCGGGAGACGTGTGCACGCGCCGCTGCGGATTCTGCGCCGTCAGCAAAGGCGCGCCGAAGCCGCTCGACGCCGCCGAGCCGATGCATGTCGCTGAAGCCGTCCGCAAACTGAACCTGCAACACGCGGTCATCACCGGCGTCAATCGCGACGACAAGAGCGACGGCGGCGCCGAGCATTGGGCCGCGACGATTCGCGCCGTCCGCGAACTAAATCCGAACTGCAAGGTCGAAGTTTTGATCCCGGATTTTGAAGGCAACGACGACGCGTTGGATGTCGTGCTCGACGCGCAACCCGACGTGCTCAATCACAACACCGAAACCGTGCCGAATCTTTACCGCCGCGTTCGCCCGCACGCGCGCTATCACGAATGGACGTTGAAGCTGCTGCGCCGCGCCGCTGAACGCCGCGACCGCGAACAGCGCGGGATGCTGACCAAATCTGGAATCATGGTCGGCCTGGGCGAAACGAACGAAGAGATCATCGAGACGATGCGCGACCTGCGCGAGGTTGATTGCGACGTGCTGACCATCGGCCAGTATTTGCAGCCCGCTGAACGCCGCCTGCCGGTCGAGAAATATTACACGCCCGCTGAGTTCGCCGAATTCAAACGCGCGGGGCTTGAGATGGGATTCCGCTACGTCGAATCAGGCCCGCTGGTTCGTTCCAGCTACCACGCGCACGAGCACAAACCGGAGAACGCGCATAAGTTCAGCGAAGCCATCTTCGCCGAGCAGGAATCGCAAGACAGCCGGCGCGAATTGCGTGTGTTGAACAATCTCAACACGGCATCGCCCGTCGCAATCCGATAGCTTTCGTTATGGCCAATCCGAACGATAAGCTCCCGGAAAACGCGCCTGGACATTACTACGTTGATTCGCAGTGTATTGATTGCGATCTTTGCCGCGAGATCGCTCCAAACAATTTCACCCGCGAAACCGGCAAGGGATATTCATTCGTTTACAAACAGCCGAAGGACGCAGGCGAAGAACGCTTGTGCCGGGACGCGATGAAAACTTGTCCGGTTGACGCAATCGGTAACAGTGGTGAGTAACTCCACCTGAGTGAGGATGACCATGCTGATTCGATCCGTTTTAGCCGTTGCCTTGATCTTTTCCTTTCTGGCCGGAGTTTCCGCCGACGATCGCTGGCCCCAATTTCGCGGCCCGCAATCCACCGGCGTCGTCGAAGACCCGAACCTGCCCGATAAATGGAGCGCAACCGAGAACGTCGCCTGGAAGACGAACATCCCCGGCCTCGGCTGGTCTTCTCCTATCGTCTGGCGCGACAAAATTTTCGTCACTTCGGTCATCAGTTCCGCCGACATCGAACCGCCGAAGAAAGGTCTCTATTTCGGCGGCGAGCGTGGATTGCCCAAAGACGAGCATCGCTGGATGGTCTACTGCGTTGATTTTAGAACCGGGAAGATTTTGTGGGAGCGCGAAGTTCATCGCGGCGCGCCGAAAACCACGCGGCATCTGAAAAACAGTTACGCATCGGAAACGCCCGTGACAGACGGCGAGCGCGTTTACGCCTACTTCGGCAACCTGGGATTGTTCTGTTTCGATTTCAAAGGCAATCTGGTTTGGAAACAGAATTACGAACAGCGCAGAACCAGATTCGGCTGGGGCGCCGCGGCTTCGCCTGTCGTTTACAAAGACCGCGTCTACATCGTCAACGACAATGACGAGAAGTCGTTCTTCGCCGCGTACGACAAGAAAACCGGACAGGAAATCTGGAAGGTCGAGCGCGAGATCGGCACCAACTGGGCCACGCCTTACGTTTGGGAGAACAAGCAGCGGACGGAAATCATCATACCTGCGACGAAAGCCGTTCGCTCCTACGATCTGAACGGCAAGGTTCTGTGGGAGTTCAAAGGTATGTCGTCAATCGCCATCCCGACGCCGTTCTCCAAATTCGATCTGCTCTACATCGCGTCAGGCTACGTCGGCGACCAGCGTCGCCCGGTTTACGCCGTTCGGCCCGGAGCTTCGGGCGACATTTCGCTTAAACAGGGCGAGACGAGCAATCAGTTCATCGCGTGGTATCAGCCGCAGGCCGGGCCATACAATCCTTCGCCGATCATTTACGGCGAGCAGTATTACACGCTCTATGATCGCGGATTCTTCACTGCCCACGACGCCAGAACAGGCAAGGAGATTTACGGCAAGCAGCGAATCGAGCCGAACATCACCGGCTTCACATCATCGCCCTGGGCTTACAACGGCAAGATATTTTGTCTGAGCGAAGACGGCGACACGTTCGTGATTCAAGCCGGGCCTGAGTACAAACTGATCGGCAAGAATTCGCTCGACGAAATGTGCATGGCGACGCCCGCGATTGCGAAGAGCAGTCTGATCATTCGTACGGCGTCCAAGCTTTACCGCATCAGCAAAGGCGGAAAGTGACAGCGCCCGATCCGATTCAATTACAAAGCGCGGATCAGGCGCCTCATCAGGCTCGCTTACCGGGTTACTGAAAGCGTCTTGTCCAGGAATTTTCGGAAGTCGTCGTTGATCTCCTGGAGCGGCTTGCCGAAACCTCTGACGAGCGGCAGCGTCTCGTCGCTCAGTTCTTCCGGGACTTTGCGGTTGCGGTATGCGAAATAAACTTCAGCCAGCTTGCCTCTCTCCTGAAGGTAGAGCGTAAGGTAGCAGATCAGGGCGTGATTGACCGCGCCGCGCGCCTGTTGCTCGTTTGTCCTGCCGCCTTCCAGATCAGTCCAGGTCAGATTGACCAGGTCTTTCACGTGGATGGCGTTTTGAGGATTGAAGAGCCGTTTGAGAACGGCGCTGCGCCAGTTGCTATTCGACGCGATCAATCGGCCGTTTTCCAACCGCGCGACGGCGTAGGCCGAAGCCATCCCTTCCTCAAGCCAGTTCGGAATATCCGCGAAGTTGTCGTGCACCATCAAATGAAACAACTCGTGAGAGATCGTCCCCCACATATCCGGGGATTGAGTCAACGCCGCGACGCTCAGGTCTTCGTTGGTCGAATATCCGATCACATCCGCCGACTTATTCATACCGTGAATCTTCGTGGCGATTGCTTTGAGTTCATCCGGGTAGCGCGCCAGATAGATCGTGATCAGCCGCTCCGGCCAGAGCATCCGATAGTTCGTCTCGTAAAACTTCATGACGCGATGAAGATTGCGCTCCAGCTTCTCAAGATCGGCGGGTTTCCATCCCCACGCGCTTTCCTTTGAGACAAAGACGAACTGGCCGAGAGAGTTCACAGAATATTTTTGATCAGGAAAGCTTTCGGCCATCAGCTTCTTGATCGCCGCTACAGCGTCGCTGCGGCGTTCGGGAGCGAAGAGCCTGGCGCGGAGCGTTTCGATGGGAATGCTGGCCACGTTCATCGCCGCTCCGACAATCGTGGGGTCATTCGGGCTTTCATCGTCGGGCAGATGCTTTCCGCCGAAGAAGTAGCCTCCCTTCGTGCGGCTGGTCACACCCGGCTGTGAATTCAATCTGGCGGCGGTTTGAGGCAGAGCGCTGACCGTATCGGCCTGTCCGCATTGGCTGATGACATCGTCGAAGAAAGATTTCTGCGCGGGTTGCGCCTGCCGCTTGCCGTATTCCAGCCACGCCCGGCCGGTCGGGCTGTCATTGAGCTGGCAGCGGCAGAAGCCGAGGTAATAATAGACCTCCGGCGTTCGTCCGTTGCGTTGATCCGGTTGATTTATCAGCTTCAACAGTTCGTTCGAGGCTTTATCGTACTGGCCCTGAGCCATCATCGCCTTGCAATCTTCCAGCTTCATCTGCGCCGCTACGGTTAGCGGCAGTGACAAGGCGATGAGCAGCGGGAGCGATATTCCGGCTGCGGAATTTGAGAAGAACGCTTTGCTGAGAGAAAAAATCTTCATAACTCCTGACCTCCTTGCGATTTTCATTTTCGACGCTTTGTGAAATCACGCCGCATCCTTATTGCTTGCCGGGCGGTTTAGCGGATGGCGCTGCTGCGGCCTGCCTGGCGCCTTGGTCCGCTTCATTGGTGGTGGGTGGAAGCGGGAACGGAGTCGGTAAAGCTGGGGGAAGGGCGCGCGAGCCGGAGTTTGTAACGGGCGGTGGCTGAAGGTAAGCCGTCCCGTCGCTGACGGCAATCTCGTGCCTGACCAGAATTGTCGAAAGCATCAGCGCCGTTCCGAGAACAGCGAGCGCCAGTCCGGGCGAAGCCGTCGAAACGGACATCTTCCAGAGGCTGGTGTCGGCGTTGATCGTCGAGTTCGGTTCGCGCAGCTTGCCGAGCACGAAAACTGCGCCGATCAGCGCCAGAATCATCCCGGTGATGAAACCGAGAAAGCGCGTCCAGATGCTTTCGATCAGCAATATCCGCGCGTGGGTGTAGCGGCGGTTGAGCGCTTGCGCTTCCAGCACCGCCAGCGATTCCCAGCGGACCTGATCGTAATTGAGCGCCTGCCCCGATTGCTGATGCCGCGCCATGATCTGCTGCAACTCCTTTTCCATATCCAGGGCCTCGATCTTCCCGGCCTGACGCTGCAAATCGCGGGTTTCAAAAGTGCTGATTCCAACGAAGGCGGCGGTCAACGCGATCAGAGTCCCGGCCATCAACGGCAGCACGCGGCGCTGCCAGCGTAATTTCTCCCTTTCGATTTTCAGACTTGATGAATCCTCTTTCGCTTTTTTTTCGGCGGAGAGGGCTGCGGCTGTTTCTTCGGCGGTTGACATAATCACTCCAGATTGTCCACGTTGAATTGATACGACTACTGTGACCTGATTATATCGGCGCGGCGCCAGAGCGGCAATCAGTTCACTTCAGTGTAACGTTGCCGGCCCTCCTGATGTCGTAAGCGATGGTGATGAATGTTTGCAGGTAGAGGATTGTCGCAAATGATAACGCGAGGTAAACCAGCAGCGGCGTTTTCGGCTCGCCGCTCAGGATCACAGCCGAAGCCGCCGCCGCGAGCATCACAGCCGCAATCAGTTTCCGATAGATCACCCGATACCACAGGACGAAGATCGTGATGAAGCCCAGCACGGCCACCAGCGTGCCCAGGCCGTGCGGCAGAGCCAGCAGGATCGCCAGCGAGGAGTAATAGCTCACGACGGCGCCTCGCACGAATTTTTGCAGTGAGTAATAATCTTCGTAAAAGAACGGGAAGAACGCGGCCAGCGTGGCCACGAGCAGCAGATCGTTTCTGTCGCCCGCAGGCGCGGCCAGCGCGCGCGTCAGTGGGTAATGCCAGGCCAGAATCAGCCAGATCGGCATCGAATTGCGAACCCATTTCGACAAGCGCGCCGGTTTGATCAGCGTCAGATCGGCCATCAAATAAAGATAGTAGATCGCGGGCGGCAGGAAGAGGCCGAGCCAATGCGCGCCGAACGTTCCCCGGCGGATTGCGACCAGCGTCGCAATCAACGTCGCAATGAGCGGCGCCCATTCGTAGCTGCGGATGTGCGACGGCGGCTGTTGATACCAGCGTTCGACTGACTCAGCTCCGCGAATGGCCGGAGTGAGCGAGCGATTGATGCTGGCGGCGACGCGCTGCATTACCTGCTGGTGGAATTCGCGGTTGTCACGGTTCGCGGCGCGCTCCTCTTCACTCAGCCGGATCGGCTCGTGGTAACGCACGATGATCTTCGCTGACCTCGGAAGCAGTTTCCATTTCGGCCACGCGCGGGTTGCGCCGCCTATGGTCACGGGCACAATCGGCGCGCCGCTCTCAATCGCCAATCTCGCGACGCCCGTGCGCAACTCGCCCATCGCCGCCTGTTCCGACCGCTGGCCTTCGGGGAAGATGCCCAGAGCGGCGCCGCTTTCGAGCACGCGCAACGCTTCGCGGAACGCCGCTTCGCCACGGCCTTTGCGGATGTCAACGGGGAACGCGCCGATGGCTTTGATGATCTGACCGAGCACGGGGACTTTGAAGAGCGCGTCCCAGGCCATAAACCGGATCGTGCGTTTTATCGGAAGCCCGACCAGCAACGGGTCAAGGTACGACGGATGATTGCCCGCGATAATCACCGCGCCATCTTCGGGGACGTTTTCGACGCCCTCGTGTTCGACGGAGAAGAGCGCGCGGAAGAGCGGATACGCGATGAGTTTGATGAAGGAGAAGAGCATAGTCTTTGTTTCAAGTTCCGGCATCGGTCTTTACGGCTTCGGATACGCGCCGGATTTGCGCCGGGCGGAATCTTAACTCAGGCGGAGTCAACGCCGCGAGTGGGAGCGAGCAAAGATCATCAGGCGGATAGGTGGCGCCGCCGGAGATTTGTTGCTTGAATAATTGTTTCCTGGTTGACAATCCACCGGTGAATCTGTATGATGCGTTCGTATGGCAAAGAGAGCGAAAATTCCACCGAGCGTCGCCGAGCAGGCGATGATTAGATTGATGAGAGTCGGCGACCGTCTGTGGCGCGCCTCGGACGAACGATTCGGGCGCTGGGGCCTGACCGACAATCATTACAACGTGCTGCGAATCCTGAACGGCGCGGGCGAACCGATCTCGCAGGCCGAGATTGGGCGGCAGATGCTTTCGTCGCGCGCCAACGTGACGAAGTTGATTGACCTGCTCGAAGAACGCAAATTCGTTAAGCGGTTGCCGTGTGAAGACCGACGCGTCAATCTGGTCGAACTGACCGACGAAGGCGCGAAGTTCGTCGAAGAAACCGCCGCAGATGTGATCGGCTTCGCCAATGAAGAGATGAAGCGATTGACGCGCGAGGAACAGAAGACCCTCTTCAGCCTGATGGGCAAGCTGCTGGATGAATAGTGTTACAGCCCGCCGGACTGGCGGGCGAATTTTACGCCTGATTGTTAATCAGGAAACAGTTAATCAATAAACAAGCAAGGAGGAAGTTGAGATGCAGGTCATCAAAGCAAAAGACAGATTTCATTTGGAGAGCGATTGGCTTTCGGCCTATTGGTTGTTCAGCTTCGACCGTTATTACGATCCGAACAACATGACTTTCGGGCCGTTGCGGGTCTTCAACCACGACACGGTGAAAGGCGGCGCGGGATTCCCCACGCACCCGCACCGCGAGATGGAGATCGTGACTTACGTGCTCGAAGGCGCGCTGCGCCATAAAGACAGCACTGGCGGCGCGGGTTTGATCCGGGCCGGGGAAGTGCAGCGGATGACGGCGGGCACGGGTGTCGCGCATTCTGAATTCAACTCTTCGGAAAAGGACGCGGTCAGGCTGCTTCAGATGTGGGTGTTGCCAGAACGCGCTGGGTTGGCGCCATCCTACGAGCAGAAGCAATTCACGGCCGAGCAGCGCACAGGCGCGCTGTTGCCGATAGCTTCCGGGCAGGACGCTCCGGGCGCGGTGAAGGTTCATCAGGACGTGACGTTTTACGTTTCGCGTCTGCGCGCGGGCGACAGCGTCGCGCACGAATTGAAACCGGGCCGTCGCGCGTTCGTCTACGTGATTGACGGCGAAGTCGCGTTGAACGGCGAGAAACTGAGCGCGGGCGATCAAGCTCGCATCACTGATGTTACGAAGCTGGAGATAGCTGGAGACCATCAGAGCGAGATCATTCTGATTGACTTACCGTAAATCGAGAAGGGCGCGAATTTTAAGCCGGTTTGAACTCAATGGGTTGGCGTGTATAATTTGCCAGCCTAACGGGGCGTGGCTCAGCTTGGTAGAGCGCTCGGTTTGGGACCGAGAGGCCGGGGGTTCGAATCCCTCCGCCCCGATTGTTCAGTATCAATCACTTAGAGCCGGTCAGAAGATCGGCTCTTCCTCTTTACGGACACTTTCACGGACACTTAACCTTCCAAATCAACATTTTTCCCGCTCAATGGGTGTTTGGGTCTTCTACGGTCAAACCTTCCGCCATCGCCGCAGCGTTCAAGGCCAGATCAGCCGAGACGAGTATCAGCGCCGGCATACCGAAAGCCTGCCGCTCGTTCTGCACCTGTAAGGCTGCGGCCAGTTGAACGTCGTCATAGGCTCGCAATCCATGCATCTCCGCCAGGTCTGCCGCCTGACCGACTAATAGACGGGAGATGTCAACCGTCGCGTACTCAGTCGAGAAGTGCGCCCGGAAGCTTGCGGTAGCCGCCGCCGCGTCCGTCGTTGTGAGCGTACCGGTTCGTTTGCGCCTCTCGATTGCCGCGATCACTTCGACATGGGTGATCCTCGCCAGAAAGACGTAATTCCGGGCGGCTACCGTTTGCACCCACGCTGTTCCGGTTTCCTGCGCGTAACGTTTAACCAGCGCGCTGCTGTCGAAGAAATATGCGGCCACTACCGGCGCTCCTCAATGATCGTTTCGGACAAGGGCTGTCCCTGCACCCGGATTGGCCGGAAGTCTTCTTCCTCGCGTTCTTGAAGCGGTTTGGGTAATTCGGTAATGATGCCCTCGCTCATCAGGCGCATCTGAAACTCTTCCTCGGTCATCGCCGGTTTTGGCGATTCAGCTTGAGAAAGCATTTCAATCAAACGCCGAAGATCATCTGGCGGCAATTGCCGCGCGTCGTGAAAGACTTGATCAAGTGTTGGTGTGTTCATTATTTCACCGCTCCTTTCTTGGCAGCCTTCTTTGCCTTCTTCCTAGCTATCGGTTTTGCTTCTGATTGACGCCTTACTCCGGCGCCGCCAACCTGCGACAAGACGCGGCGAGTTTGCTTCTCGATCTGAATGTTCCGTGTTGCACGTGATTTCATAACTTATTTGCTTTCTTTCTTCTTCGCGGCTTTCTTCGCCGTCTTCTTCGATCCGGTCTTCGGCTTCGTTGCAATCACTGACGGTTTGCCTCTGGCATCCTTCTTTGCCGCTTTCCTCTCTACCCTCGCCGCCTCCTCTTCGTCAGTTAGCGGCGGCCTGCCCATCTTTGGGCGGACAAAATCTTTCAACACGTCACCCGGAATCATCCATATTTCCATATTGCCGAGCTTATGCAGGAACGCGCCAGGCACTTTGCCATCACGTAACCACTTCGCAACGGCTGGGTATGCGGTATTCATTTTTTCCGCGAACTCGGTGGCCGTCATAAATTTATCAATCTCAATTCTGGAAAGTTAATCCGTTGCTATCTGCAACGCAAGCCATTTTACGCGCACTAAGGTCGAGCTTTCCTACCTCCCTGGTTTCAGGCCGTACGCTACTTCGACAACTACGCTCCCGGTTGGTGCTATGAAATCCGCAGCGTCAACCAGATCGGCGACAAGCTTGTTATGACCGTCCGCATCGTCATCCCGTGCGTTGAGGCGAAGTCTGGCGCGAAGCCAGCGCGCTTGAGCCGATTCAGGGTAACGGATTCGGCGACGCAGCCACGAACGCTGAGAGCGCAGCATTGCGCCGCGCGGCGGCAAAGTTCGGCCTTGCGCTCTACCTCTACGACAAATAATTGAGTTTGCGTCTGTTCTCATTCGACAGACGCAGCGGAAGTTACCGAACCCGACCGATCCGAGTGTCTTTGCATTCATGCGGCGGCGCAGATTTTTCTTGTGAAACACCAGCCACCAGTAGTATTAATCCTCGCATCCGATTCCCCAAATCAGACTTGGCTTTTGGTTCTGGCCATTTTCCTCAATCCTCAGTGCCCCAGAATTAGGCGTCTCGTGGAAAGTCTCGATAATCACGACATCATCATTGCTCTATTTGCGGTTCTTGCCCTTTCTCTGCTCATCAATGGGCTGCTGATCTGGCAGATTCAAAGAAGGGCGGAGAAGATACACCAATCTTGGCGTGAAAAAGACATTGAGAGAATGCGGGCGGAACTCGCATCCGCTGTGCGCATCAAGGCCAACGCCGAATTGCAGCAATGGAAAATTGAAAATGAGCTTGCCATTAGACAGGATGCAATTTTCAGAAGCCAGGCTGTAATCATCGGAAAGGTTACAGAACATCTGGCCCCGCATCTGCCAATCTTCCCATTTAACCCCAAAGATGTCCGCTTTGTGGGAAGTCCGATTGATTTCCTTGTGTTTGACGGCGCTGATGAAGGAAGTGTACGCGACATAATTTTTCTGGAAGTCAAAACGGGCGCATCTTCGCTGAACCCTCGTCAGAGGCAAATCAAAGATGCGATCCGTTCGGGCAGGGTCGCGTGGCGCGAGTTGCGAATCAATTCTGAACAGCCGTATTAAATTCGGAAATGACAATCTTTAGGAGCGTCGGTTGGCGAGATCGCCTTCCGTTGGCCAAATTACTTGCTGAGTCCAAGCCCAGTGAATAGCACAATCCAAAAAATCATTGCGCCCGAAGAGCGGGAGCTAAACAAAAAGTTAGCCGAACTGGCTGAGCTTGAAGATGAGCTGTCGCGGCGCGAATTGGATTTGGCGACGCTTCAGGCAGAGCTTCGAGCTTTTGAGCGGCGGTACATACGCATTGTCGGCTCGCGTTACGCTGAGCTTGATGAAATCAGAGCGCAGATTGCTGAAGCCCGCGCTCGCCTTTGTCCTGAAGACAGACGTACTCAGGAACAAGCGGAAGAGGCGCGAACGCGGGCGGATGAGTCTTCCGAAGCAGCGGCTGACGCGCAGGATGTCGGAGCGCGTCAGCAATTCAAGCCCTCTGACAGTCTGAAAAAGCTATACCGTGAAATAGCTCGCCAGATTCACCCTGATCTCTCAACAGACGAAAATGATCGTGCCCGCCGTCATCAGTTCATGGTTGAGGTCAACCGAGCCTATGCAGCAGGCGATGAAGAGCGGTTGCAAAACATTTTACAAGAGTGGCAGCGTCGGCCCGAGTCGGTTAAGGACGAAGGTATAGGCGCAGAACTGATCCGCGTCATTCGCAAAATTGCTCAAGTTGAAGACCGCCTTGCCGCCATTGAAACTGAGATTGAAGAGTTGATGGAGACAGAACTTCATCAGCTATTTGTCAGAGTGCGGGAGGCGGAAGATGAGGGGCGTGACTTGATTGAAGGGATGGCAGAAGAGATTGATGTGGAGATCACCAGTGCTAAGGCCGAAGGCTATAAAGTGCTTGTAGAACTACTGATGAAAATGGATGGACGATTTGGTCGGAATAGGAGGCTGAAATGAGTAAAGAGCCGAATGATAGCCCGAAGAGTCTGATTAAAACCGGTACTCAATTATTAAGCGAGCGTTCAACCGACTTAGTAAAGCGCGGACTTGCCAGCTTAATCGCACGTGAGAATCGAGTCATATACTTTCCGTTCCGTAGGTTCATTGGCTATCTAAATGTCTTCGCGGACTCCGTGACCGCTTATGAGGTCATGGAGAATGAATGGATAGAAAGATACCCGGCAAATGGAACCGTCACCGTACGAAAAAATGCGAAATTGATGCTGGAAATAGATGAATGGTATGTTAAGTCAATTGACTTAAAGCGCCTGATCAAGGAGGTTGATGGGATTGACGACATAAGCTATACAGGTCTACTTCCATTCGGTTACTTTGAGCATTTTTCTCATCTGAGGTGGCTAAAGCTTACAGATAAGTTTTTGCCTCACGGCGAGCCGTGGAATCTAGTTGAGATGGCAGAATTGACCCAACTCCAAGCGTTAGACCTATCCGGCACAAAAATAGAAAGAGGCAGTTTGGCTCACCTTCAGAATTTTAACCAACTAGACTTTTTAAATTTGTGTGACACCGGCATTGATGATTGCGAGTTGCGTTTTCTTAAGAACTTAAACCAACTCCAGTGGCTATGTTTGGATTGTAATCCTTATATTACAGATACTGGGTTAAGTTACTTACTAGCGCTGACCCAATTAAAAATGCTATGCCTGGTAGGTACCAGCATAAATGGCGAAAAAACTGCCTCGTTTTTAGAACGATCCCTTCCACAATGCACAGTGTGGTGGCAATAACACGCGTTGATTTGAAGTAGTATGTGAATCAGGGGTTGAAATATCTGCTGGCTTATCAGGGCTTATCGGCTCGAAAAACCCGGGCTCTGTAGTGGACCCCAAAAACTGGACAGTTTTCGATCAACAGCATACAGTCCAGAAAGGGGAATCCACAGATGCAAAAACATCGTACTTTCAAA
>WBZO01002237.1_pt1 | contig 25930 bp, 22 predicted proteins | sample 5204261 | NCBI WGS metagenome assembly WBZO01 (sample SAMN12412400, study PRJNA552823) | activated sludge metagenome | isolation source: activated sludge from anammox sidestream of wastewater treatment plant... | place: USA: North Carolina | collected 2017-09
AAAATTTCGGCAGCTAAATTAAACTCTACTTCCCCTCTAATTTAGCTACGCCTCTCAGGCTAGTCGACCTTGGGGTCCAAAGTCAAGTCATTTGTCATAAAATTACCCCCTCATCATCAAGGATTTCCCACAAATATATCCATTTTCCCCTTTCTACACAATAGAATATCTAATGCCATAAGCGATCTGATCTCAGCGTGTACTGCTACCGCTCAACCACAAAATAGCACTCACTAAACCTTAAAACCAGCAGGAAAACTCAGACAAATTGACCCGCCGCATAACCGGATGACCAAGCCCAGTGAAAATTATATCCCCCTAAGTGTCCCGTAACATCAACCACTTCACCAATAAAGTACAATCCAGGCACACGTTTGCATTCCATTGTTTTTGAAGATAACTCACAAGTATCAATACCGCCAGCCGTAACTTCTGCTTTTTTGTAACCAACTGTTCCAATTGGTATAATCGACCATTTGTGAAGCTTTTCGATGATGCACTGCAATTCTCTGTCTCGATATTCACTCAACGAACGTGAAGAAATTAACATGTCAGGAAAAAATTTTGAACACCAAATTTTGACAAAACGTTTGGGGAGATAACACGCTAAAAAATTAGGTAAAGTGGTAGAGAGTTTGCGAAATTCGGAAAATGATTGTTGCAAATCCTGATCAGGCAATAGATTCACGTGAAGTGTCCGACCTGGGCGCCAATAGGAAGATATCTGTAGAATAGCCGGACCACTTAAACCACGATGCGTGAATAAAATATTTTCACGAAAAGACGCACAATCGCAACTGACTTCAGCATCAATGCTCATGCCTGATATATTTTTAAATTCTGCAAAATCCCCATCTGCAAAAATTAATCCTACCAATGCGGGTCGTAAAGAAATAACAGGAATACCAAATTGTTCAGCAATTTTGTAACCAAAGGCACTTGCACCAATCTGCGGTATTGACAAACCACCTGTCGCAACAACAAGCGAATCGGTCTCAATGCAGCTCGTTTCCGTTGTAATACTGAACTTACGATCGACATGATCCTGCTCATTTTGGGTAGCAAGATACGCTATCTTCTGTACTTTTGACGGCATTTGCCAATCAACACCGGCAGAATCGCACTCAATTTTCAATAAATCGATAATTTGTTGCGAGCTGCCATCACAAAACAACTGCCCTAATTTTTTTTCATGATAACGGATCCCGTGTTTCTTGATCAGGGCAATGAAATCTTGCGGTGTATAGCGTGCCAGTGCTGAGCGGCAAAAATCCGGATTGCTGGAAATATAGTTTTCCGGTTTAACATAACGGTTTGTGAAGTTGCAGTGCCCGCCGCCCGATATGCGGATTTTTTCGCCAATTTTGCGGGCATGATCCATCAACAATACACGGCGCCCGCGCTTGCCAGCTTCGATCGCGCACATCATTCCGGCGGCACCCGCTCCAATGATCACGACATCTTTGAAAAGCTTCTGTAACCCCATTCAGTTGCGGAATGCGCTGGATTGAATTGAAAAAGTAAAACTGCTTTTTACTCGTCCAGCATTTCCAACCGGGTTGATATCATCATTACAATAAAAAGAAAAAGTGACAATCCGATACGGATACTTAGCGACCGGACCATGCGAGTCGAATGCCCCTGATCCTTAAACATGTAATATAGCGCTGAACCCAGATTATAAATTATGATTACAAATAAAGTAATGGCGAAGATTTTCAATGGTAATTCCCATAACAGTTAATTTAATTTGAAGTTTAGCCGAGTTTCGCTGATTGTCCAATGGCTATTTCATTATACAATTCGTATTATCTTTAGCGCTTCGGCAAATGATTGGACAACACTAACTCTAAATTTATTCCTAAGCGAATATCAACAATGCTCCCATCAGAAAATTTCCCACCGGTGATTTTTTTGCTAGGCCCTACTGCAAGCGGGAAAAGTCAAATAGCCTTGGATATTGCTGAAAATTTTCCGGTCGAAATTATCAGTGTTGATTCCGCGCAAGTATATCGATACATGGATATCGGAACGGCAAAACCTGAACCAGAAACGTTAGTCAGAACTCCCCATCATCTCATCAATCTCATCGATCCGGATCAAAGTTATTCTGCTGCGAAATTTCGACAAGATGCTTTGAAGATCATGAATGAGATCTGTCAACGCAATAAGATTCCTTTACTCGTCGGTGGAACCATGCTTTATTTCCGTGCACTGCAAGATGGTCTTTCAGTTTTGCCGCCGGCAAATAAAGAACTTCGTCAAGGCTTGGAAGAAATGGCCAAAAAAGTTGGCTGGCCTGTCATGCATCACAAACTCTCTGAAATCGACAAAGAAACTGCAATACGAATCAAACCAACGGACAGCCAGCGAATTCAACGCGCACTTGAAGTTTGTTATCTGACTAAACAGCCCATGTCGAGCATTTTACAATCCCGCCATCAAGCAGATTTCCCGTTTCAAGTGATCCGCATTGCTCTCCTTCCTAGTGATCGTAGCGAATTGCACCAAAGAATAGCCAAGCGTTTTGAAACAATGCTGAATCGCGGATTGATTGATGAAGTTCAACTGATCCGGCAACAATTTCCGGATTTGAATATCGAGTCCCCGTCAATGCGCTGCGTCGGTTATCGCCAAGCTTGTCTTTATTTGGATAATGTTATTGACAACAAAGCGTTATTGGATATGGGAATCGCTGCTACTCGCCAGTTGGCTAAGCGTCAACTGACTTGGTTAAGAAACATGAGAACCACGGACAAGCTATTTGAATTCGATTGTTTGGAAACTAATCTAACAATTAAAATCAACAATTTATTGAATTCCACCATTCCGGCTCATCTGAGCCTGACTTAAAAGTTGTGTTGGAGGAAAAATAAATATGTCTGCTTGTCGGTTAATGAGCGGAAGAGTTATGATTTGGCACAAGCTGCACAAAACTCAATCAATAAACAATAGAAATTGTAAATTTATCTTTAAACTACTAATCACAAACATTAAAATTACAAAGGGAAGAATTATCATGTATAACAAACATCAACTATTGATATTCACTCTTATACTCTTCAGTACGATGGTACTGAGCGGTTGTGAGAATTATGCGGAAAAAACCCACCCATCATGGGTTGCGCCACCGGCAGGCGCTGTTTTTGATGACTCGACCATTTATGCGCGCATCTCGCAAGCGGTGCAAACAGACCCTGATTTACGCGGAATCAATATCGATATCAAAGTTAAAGACGGTAACGTGATTTTATCTGGAACCGCTGCCAATGAGAATCAAGTCACCCGCATCAACATGCACGCGTGGATCGCGGATGGTGTGAAGAAAGTCGACAATCAAATTTCAATTCGATAACTGCTACTAAGAATCCCCTTCCGGGGATTCTTAGTCTCTCGCGCGAAATTCGATTATATCCCGCGCAATAATTCATTAATTCCTGTTTTTGAACGAGTTTTAGCATCAACCTGCTTGACGATCACCGCACAATATAAACTATACTTGCCGTTTTCTGCGGGCAAGTTGCCCGACACGACAACCGAACCCGGCGGTATGCGTCCGTATAAAACTTCTCCGGTCTCGCGGTTATAAATTTTAGTGCTTTGACCAATATACACGCCCATTGAAATCACCGAGTTTTCGCCGACAATGACACCTTCCACAATCTCAGAACGCGCACCGATAAAGCAGTTATCTTCGATAATCGTCGGATTGGCCTGAACCGGTTCGAGCACACCACCGATGCCAACACCGCCGGATAAGTGCACATTCTTGCCGATTTGCGCGCACGAACCGACCGTTGCCCAAGTATCGACCATGGTGCCTTCATCGACATATGCGCCAATATTGACGTAAGATGGCATCAGTACAACATTGCTAGCGATGAAAGCGCCTTTTCTTACCGCAGCGGGCGGCACAACGCGAAAACCGCCATCACGGAAATCTCTGGAACTATAATCTGCAAACTTGGAAGGCACTTTATCGTAATAATTCGAAAAACCGCCTTTAATAAAACTATTATCCTCAATCCGGAATGACAACAAGACCGCTTTCTTGATCCACTGATGTGTCACCCAGTTATCTGCGATTTTTTCCGCCACGCGAAGTTTTCCGTTATCCAGCATCGACAACACTTGCGCAATCGCCTCCTTTAAACTGGCATCGACATTGCGCGGCGTAATCTCAGCCCGGCGATCAAAAGCTTCTTCAATGATGGTTTGCAATTCACTCATATCATTCCTTAGTTGTTTAAATTCAGGCCATTTAAGCCAAACGTGTCAATAAATCCTTGATCCGGCCCATTGCTTCCGCGCATTCCTGCGGTGAAGCGACCAGTGCAATCCGCACATAATTTTTACCCGGGTTCGTGTCATGCGCATCGCGTGCAAGATAGCTACCGGGTAACACCGTCACATTATAATCGCGATAAAGCCGCTTGGTGAATTCGGTATCGCTGACCGGCGTTTTAAGCCACAAATAAAAACCGGCATCCGGTTTCTGCACATTCGCCGCAGCCGATAATAACGAAATTGCGGTTGAAAATTTTTCAGCATATAAACGCCGATTCTCCATCACATGCGTTTCATCACGCCAAGCCGCTGCACTAGCGGCTTGCACAGCCGGGTTCATTGCGCTGCCGTGGTAAGTTCGATACAACAAAAATTTCGCCAACAGTCCGGCATCACCCGCGGCAAAACCGGATCGCAGGCCCGGTACATTAGAACGCTTCGACAAGCTGTTAAACACGACAAGCCGCGGAAAACCCTTGCGTCCCAATCGATTGGCGGCGTCCAATGCACCCAGTGGCGGGTTCGTTTCGTCAAAATATATTTCCGAATAACATTCATCTGCGGCCACCACAAATCCATATTGATCCGACAGCGCAAAAACTTTTTGCCATTCATCCAGCGTCATCACACTTCCGGTCGGATTATTGGGAGAACACACGTACATGAGCTGAGTTCTCGACCATACATCAGCACTCAATTGTGAAAAATCGAGTTGATAGTGATTCTCCGGCAGAGTATTAAGAAAATGTGGCGTAGCGCCTGCAAGATATGCAGCGCCTTCGTAGATTTGATAAAACGGATTCGGACAGACCACGACCGGGCGAACATCATCGGTGTTGATGACTGCTTGCGCAAAGGAAAATAACGCTTCGCGGCTGCCATTGACAGGAATGATCTCAGTATCCGGATTGATTTCCGTCAAGTTGAAGCGCCGCTTTATCCATTCCGCTATGGTATTTCGAAGCGCGAATACCCCCAATGTGGATGGATAGACCGACAATCCATCCATACTATCGGCCAAAGCACGGCATATGAAATCCGGTGTTGGGTGCTTGGGTTCGCCAATTTGCAATTCAACCGGGGTGAGTTTGGTATTCCGGGTTACTCCATCCAGCAGCTGGCGCAATTTCTGGAAAGGATACGGTTGCAATAAATTTAGTTTTGGATTCATTCCGCAGGAAAGGGTAATAGTTTGGGAAAAACTGCTATCGATCGGCTTGGGTAAATGGATTCGGGAGTGAATTATAAACGGTTATCGCGTGATGACCAATCGATTGCAGTGCTGATCGATTCTTAGTCAAATACTAATTTGAAATCCGCAATCTGCAAGAAAACTTGTTCAGTTGACAAATCAACCAAGGTGAGCGGATGCTGATCAAGCCACCTGGATGGAAAACGCAATATGACGTTGTTACCATCCACGTTAATATGAATATCCGGCAAACTGACATTGGACCGGCTCCGGTGCAAGACCACCGCGAGACGCAACAAGATACAGAGCCTTACCAAAGCGACACGCATTGCAGGAGGAATCGGCTCAAATTCCTCCTGCGGAAATTTGCGCCGATGGCTGCGAACCAGCATAGCCAACTTCATTTGCTCTTGATGGGAAAAACCGGCCAGATCGGAATTGGCTGTTAGATATGCGCCATGCCGGTGGTATTGATTGTGCGCGACAGAAAGCCCGATCTCGTGAATCAACGCGCCCCACGACAACAATTTTAAATCTGCTTTTTTATCCAGTTTCCAATCATCGCTGACTTGAATAAAAAAATTCTCAGCAGTTTCTTTTATCCGCTGAGCTTGCTCCATATCGACACCGTAACGCTGAGCGACTGCTAAAACGGTTTTATCCCGGATATCTTCGTCATGCACACGGCCAATCAAATCGTATAGCAAACCTTCACGTAAGGCGCCTTCCGAGATGTCCATCTTGTCCAGTTTCAAGGCTTCAAAAATACCGGCCAATATTGCTATACCACTTGCAAATACCGGTTTTCTGCGATCCGACAAACCGGTGAAATCGATCGCCGCACTGTCGCCAATCGCAATCAAACTTTCCATCAAGTGCGTCAATCCAGCCGCTGTAATACCTGTGTTACACCAGCCTTGCGCTCGCAATACTTCACCGATGGAAATGATCGTGCCGGATGAACCCAATGCATAATCCCAGCCCATCTTCTTGTAGGCGGATTCCAGCGATTCCAGTTCCTGCATCGCAAACAATATGGCCTTGCGCATCCGTTTTGCCTTGATCTTACCGTCCGCAAAAAAGCGCTGACCCACGTTCACGCAGCCCATATACAGACTTTCGGTATAGAATGTATCGAACCCCCGGCCGATGATCAATTCCGTACTGCCGCCGCCAATATCGATTACTAATCGTTTATGTGTTTCATCATACAAGCTGTGCGCGACCCCCGAGTAAATCAGTCGCGCTTCTTCACGTCCCGCGATGATCTCAATCGGATGACCCAACGCCGCATGGGCTTTTGTCAAAAATTCGGCGCCGTTCCTTGCTTGACGCAGGGTATTGGTCCCCACGGCACGGACATTCAAATGCGGGACTTGGCGGATGCGTTGACCGAAACGTTGCAAACACTCCAGCGCCTGCTGCATGGATTCCTTCGACAATTCCTGCCGGTCGTTTAACCCCGCTGCCAATCTGACCATTTCCTTCATTCGATCAATAACCTGCAACTGACCGTCGATAAGATTAGCAACGATCATATGAAAACTGTTGGAACCTAAATCAATAGCTGCGTAGGATTCATCCATGACAAGTGTTTTCTCAATACCGATAAAAAGATTGATTAAAGCTTAACATCTGCAAACAAATGAAAAGTAGATTGATTTTGATGCGCCACGCCAAATCGGATTGGACTGGTGAACATTGTACGGATTTTGACCGTCCTTTAACCGCGCGCGGGCAAAAAGCCGCCAATAAAATGGGAATATGGTTAAAACAGCAATCCTATGACTTCGACCGGATCGTTTGCTCACCCGCGGTGCGAGCCCGGCAAACCTGTCAGCATGTTCTGAAAAAATTACACTTCTCTCATTCCCGGGTAATTTGGGAGCCTGCTATCTACGAAGCTTCTCTGAAAACCTTGATTACCTTGATTGACCGTCATAGCCAGAATGTCCGGACGCTGCTTATGATAGGACACAACCCCGGGCTTGACCAATTGCTTTGCCATCTTTCGATCGACCCGCCTGCCGTCAATCAAAGCGGTAAACTTTTAACCACGGCCGCAATCGCAGTTCTTGAATACGATCATGGCGGTATTACTACTAAACCCCATCAAGCACGGTTACGATACTTCATCAGGCCCAAAGAATTAAATTTCAGCAATATTCATTAACGGTTGAATAATTCACGCATCTCGCCGGACATCAGGATTTGCTCTTGTTTTTACCTTTCTTTTTACGATCTTTTTTGTTCTTCACTTTTTTATCTTTATCTTTTGCTTTTGTGTTTTTCTTACCGTCTTTTTTCTTTTCCTTCTTTGCTTTCTTTTCTTTTACTTTTGGTTGCTCAGGTTCATTCATCACTATGGATTTGCCAGCGGCGCTCGCCTTAGGGATTGCCGTTGCGGCGGAAGTTTTTATCTGACCGCTTTTTGCAGCCGCCAGCCTGGGTTTCTTGCCTTTCAAACAATCCGCAGCCGCTTGCTTAACCGCTCGAGCTCGCGTGCCACCGCCAAATCCCGGAATCTTTTGTAACGCTACCAATGTGATAGCCGCCAGCGCTGCGACTGTCTCAATTTGGTGATCCGACAGCAATTTTGCGGTTGCCGGACCGATACCGGCGACATCGGTTAATTTCTCCATGACAGACTCCTTGTTTGCATGAAAACATTCATCGAGCGCTCACTCCGGTGTTTCCGCGCCTCCTTGATGCGTATTCCGTATCGTCAGGCTTAGCGGGTCAAAACTTTCTAATGCTGAGAAGCAATTAATTGATTTCCGATATGTTTGGCACGGAAAAAAGGACCGGCACCCTGCTAATGCCCGGCATATAATCGATCAATCGCGGTCTTATGCTTCTCAAAAACTTTTCCACGTTTCAGTTTGAGTGTCGGTGTCAGCAATCCATTTTCCACACTCCAGGGTTCATCGATGACCGCCACCCGCCGGATCTTGGCATACCCTGGAAATTCGCTGGTTTGCAGCGCAATCCGCTCCAGCAGAATTGCTTCCAGTTGCTGTCTTTGCTGATCACCGGTCAAATTCCCATCCAAACCGTGTTGCGCGATAAAATCCTGCCATCGGGTTCTATTTAAAACAGCCAGAATGCTTAAATAAGAACGCGCCTCCCCGATCAGCATGACTTGCTCAAATACCGGATCCCGCAAAATCGCCGCTTCCATGTCGGCCGGCGGCACTTTCTCGCCAGTCGATAATACAATGATTTCTTTCAAACGCCCGGTAATGGTGACATGCCCTTGCTCATCAATCGATGCGATATCCCCTGAGTTCAGCCAGCCATCGGAAGATATGACCGCCTTTGTAGCTTCCGGATTATTCCAATATCCCAGCATCACATTCGGTCCGTGAATCAGCAATGCATTGTTTTCACCCAGCCTGACTTTCACACCGGGAATCGGCAATCCGACACTTGATGGCACATTATCATCCAGTCTGTTTGCGCAAACGACCGGACTGCTTTCGGTCATGCCGTATCCTTGCAGAATCGGCAATCCAAGTCCGATAAAAACGCGTGAAACTTGCGGAGGTAACGCAGCGCCGCCACTCATCGCAAACCGCAAGCGGCCACCGAGTTTATTCAATACCTTATCGGCCACCACTTTCTTCAGCAGCGGCCACAGACAATGCGATGCGCGCCAATGCCCCCTTCCTTGCCGGTATTCGAACCGGCTATAGCCAACATCCACAGCAAAGTTAAACAACCATCTCGCCAAGCCGGAGCCTTCCGCAAGTTTGACATGAATACCCGAAAACACGCGTTCATAGATGCGCGGCACAGAAATCAGCAAGGTCGGGCGAATCGACAATAAATCTTCCTGTAATTGGGGTATCGACCGCGCATAGGCAATGACCGCACCCGCCATCATTGGCACATAATAGCCCGATGTGCGCTCAAACGTATGCGACAGCGGCAAAAAAGAAAGCAGCAAATCATCCGGCAGTACCGGTATTACCTGCAAACAACCTAAGGCATTCGACAAGATATTGTGATGGCTGAGCATCACGCCCTTAGGCCGGCCGGATGTTCCGGAAGTGTAAATAATCGTCGCAAGTGCGTGCGGATCGGCAGGGATATGTTTAACAGCGCTGGCTTGCACCGCTAACCAATCCTTCGCGGCAATCACGCGAACCTTATCGCATGGATTGACACAATCCGGTTCAAGCGGACGGAGAATAATCACTCGCTGCAATCCCGTAATTTCGTGCTGGATGGTTAAAAATTGCTGCCATTGATGGGCATTTTCCAGCAACAAAACTTTAACATCCGCATCATTGATCACATACGCCGCATTCTCAACGCGGTCATCGGTATACAGCGGAATAACCACCAAACCAAGACCTAGTGCGGCTTGTTCGAACATCACCCATTCCGGGGAATTCTTCATCATAACAGCCACACGATCGCCGGGAACCAGCAATTCTTTCTCCAGAGCGGCTTGCCAGCGCGCTACGAATTGATTCATCTGCACCCAGGTATAGTCCGTCCACTCTTCGCTGATCGCGTTGAAATACCGGTAAGCCGGTTTATCCGGAGTGCGCTGCACGCGTTCATTAAAAAGACCATCCAGGGTTTTGGCTTTTTCTATCGGAATAATATCGATCATTCCGTCGTGCTCTTGTTGCGATGCATTCATTTCATAAAACCTCGGGCAACGGATTAGAAATATTTACAGCACTCCGGGATTACTTGTTGTCGTTGAAACAATTCAATGCTTCCCTTGTTCTTCGGCAACCGGAGATTCAGTCGCCTGCTTAATGTTTTCAGATTAATCAGTAGCTTCAGAATTTCTGTCACTTTCATGCGATGCCGCGCGTTTGCCGCCAACCGGGTCATTCTGGGTACTGCGAAGCGTGTGATCTCCACCTGAACCGGTTTTTGTTTCCACACCCAGATCGGGAGAAAAATCATCCACTTTCACAACCCGGTTGCGCAATTCGTTCAGCTTATTCAGAAGCGCCGCTTCCTCCGCAGTAATAATATGTTGCTGCAAAGCTTGCGCAATCTGCTGGCTGCCATATTCGGTCACTTTATGTGATTTAACCGCCTGACGCAATTTGGTTTCAATGGCGCCGCATTCGATCACGCACTGTAAGGCTTGCTCCAGATCAGCCAACGGTTCGTGTTCCGCTACCGGCAGATAGATGCCGGACGTTAGCCGGTCACGCACCGCACCCGGCTCCATCATGAGCTTCGCTACTTCATGCGTTAGCGCATCAGTTGGCGGTTTACAACGTTTACCCAACGGAAACATCAATCCCCGTAACACCCAACCAACAACCGTCGGCACCGGGAAATTGGTCAGAAACTCATCCAATGCTTGCTGCAAGCGATAAAGCGCATCCTGCATCGACCAATGCAGCAATGGCAGATCCGCACCCGGGCGATAATCATCTTCAAATCGCTTTAGAGTTGCCGAGCACAAATACAGCATACTCAGAATGTCCCCCAAGCGGGCGGATAACCGCTCTCTGCGTTTCAGCGACCCTCCCAGCCACATCAATCCGATATCGGCGATACAAGCAAAACTGGCGGAGAATCGCGCCAATTGACGATAATAATCAGCCGTCTCCGGCGCGCAATTGTCCGGCGCATTGGTCTTGATGTACTTGCCGGCAAGTGCGTATGCAATACTATTGCCGATATTTCTGAGGGTAAAGCGGGCATGACCGACCAATGCCTCGTCGAAGGCCAGTATGGCACGGTCGAGATTATTGTCATGCGCGGCATTCACTTCTTTTAGCAGATACGGATGGCATCGAATCGCGCCTTGACCGAAAATAATCATATTGCGCGTCAGAATGTTGGCGCCTTCAACCGTAATACTCACCGGAATTTGCTGATAGGTCCGTCCGAGATAGTTGCGCGGACCGATACAAATTCCCTTGCCGCCGTGAATATCCATCGCATCGTTAATCGCCTGACGGCCGCGCTCGGTCAAATGATACTTAACGATCGCCGATACCACCGATGGCTTTTCGCCCAAATCGACAGCGCCAGCGGTCATGACACGAGCTGCATCCATCATGTAGGTATTACCGCCAATACGCGCCAAGGCTTCTTCGATACCTTCAAAATACCCGATTGGAACTTTGAACTGCGTGCGCACCCTGCTATAAGCGCCGCTGGTGCGGGCTGCCAGTTTTGCAGCCCCTACACTGGTCGCCGGCAATGAAATCGAGCGGCCTGCAGCAAGACAGTTCATCAGCATTTTCCAACCCTGACCAACGCCCTCTGGTCCGCCGATAATCCAATCCATCGGAATGAACACCTCTTTGCCCCAGTTCGGGCCGTTCTGAAATGCGCCATTCAATGGATAGTGCCGGCGTCCGATATGAACGCCCGGTGTGCGGGTCGGAATTAATGCCAACGTGATCCCTAAATCCTCTTCGCCGCCAAGCAACCGGTCCGGATCATACAATTTGAAAGCCAGCCCCAAAATGGTTGCGACCGGACCTAACGTGATATAGCGTTTTTCCCAGGTAACCCGCATGCCGAGCACATCGGGTCTGCCCTCGAATTCGCTGCGGCAGACGATCGCAAAATCCGGCATCGACCCGGCATCTGACCCGGCGTGCGGAGAAGTCAACGCAAAGCAAGGCACTTCCTGGCCTTTGGCAAGCCGCGGCAAATAATATTGTTTCTGTTCATCGGTCCCATAATGCAATAGCAATTCAGCCGGTCCCAACGAATTCGGCACCATCACGGTAACTGCCGCCGTACCGCTGCGAGAACCGATTTTCATCACCACTTCCGAATGCGCCAATGCGGAAAAACCATAACCGCCGTACTGCTTGGGAATAATCAACCCGAAAAAGCCTTGATCCTTGATAAACTGCCATACTTCCGGCGGCAAATCCTTCAGGTCATGAGTAATCTTCCATTCATCCAGCATCGCGCATAACTCTTCCACCGGACCATCCAGAAACGCTTGTTCTTCGGCAGTCAGTTGCGGTTTCGGATAGGCCAGCATTTTTTTCCAATCCGGTTTACCGCTGAATAAATCCCCCTCCCACCAAACCGTCCCGGCATCCAAAGCCTCCTGCTCGGTTTGCGAAATCTGCGGTAGCATTTTCCGGAAAACCTTCAATAGCTGACCGGTCACCAGAAAACGGCGGATCGGAGGAATTCCCAAAATCAGACCGGCGGTTACAACGAGAAACAAGAAGACATAGAAGAGAAACAGGAGCATGATGATTTTCCCCGTAGTAAGAGAAGCCCAATCAAATGAAAAATTTGGCCTTCCGGTTGCGTAAACCCGGATCCGGATTGGATCCAGCTTCTGCTAAAAAACTTGCAGTTTCAAATTTACATGATATTCGTTTAAACCCCTACTTTAAAGCTGAAGTTTCTCCAGCCGGTTGTTGTGAAATTCAGACACCTTATTCGTTGCTATCCCAATATGCGGGATATAACTTTCTTGACCCAGGCAGTATATTCTTTAACCAGGCAAAAAAATGCAAAAAAATTCAGTTAGTAAACTTAAAAAAAGCACCTTGCGGCGCTTTTTTACGAATCAAGCCTGCCTCAAAAATTATGACGCATACCGGCGGACCAGATATTCATATCCCTGAAGAAATCGGACGCGCCGCTACCGACCATCACCCGTTGGTAGCCACCGAATAAGCTCGAACGGCTGCTCAAATTGTGGATCATTCCCACCGTAAACTGGCTTGTTTCACGCTTTCCCGACAAGGCGGTTGCGTGCGCATGCGACATACCGCCTTGCGCAATAAAACTGGTATTGCCCCAGTCGTATTGCCCGCCCGCAAACCATAAGTTACCGTCGCCGCCCATATTCATGGCGGAATTACATTGTCCGCGCGAATCCAGCGAACCGGTTGCAGGATCGCCCAATGCCGCCTGATTGGTACAAGTTGCGGCGCCAACCGCATTGTTGATATTTTCATATTGACCGTTCAATTTGAAGTTTTGCCAACTCCATGATGCGCCGCCGCGCCATACGTGTTCGTTATTTGTCAGTCCTTGAGAGATTCTTTGACGGATGCTGACATTATCCCGCGAATAACCGCCAAATATCCCAAAGTAGTGGCCTTGCAAGCTGGTATCGTACTTACCGGCAACTTGGAAATCCCACTCACCGTCTTCACCGCCGGAGTTGGTTTGGCTGCCAGGAAAACCGCCGCTTGGCGCGATAAAATTCGCCGGATCCAGCCGATTGGAGTCGCCCGGCATCAACAATCCGGCAAAGCTGAAGCCGTCGACTTTCGGAGAATCGTAGCGGATCGCGCTGTTTACAAAACCCATCGCGCCTGCGCCCAATCCATTGGCTGAAGCCGTCATGGTGCCGCCGCTACCGGCTGCTTGCAAGGTCGTATAGGCAAACGGATCAATGGTCATGCCACCGGCAAAATCTTTGAACGGCGATTGCACCCGGCCAAATTTGACTTCACCCCACTTATCGCCCGCGAGCGCTACCCAGCGTTCACGCGCGCCACCAAGATTACCCGCGCCGGTATTGAAACCATATTCGGCACGCGCTTTGACTTTAAAGCCGCTGCCCAGATTTTCGGTCACATGCGCACCCATTTTCGAGCGGCCGGTGTCGTCGCCGATCAGCGCCTGACTGCTTTGGCCATCGCGATTCACGGTGGCATACTCCGCTTGCAAGCTGCCAAACAGAGTCAGATTTGTTCCTTGCGCTATCGCAACCACCGGTGCTGCAAAGACACCGGCCATCGATAACGCTATCATTTTTTTCTTCATCCTGATATTCCCCAAATAATTCAATGAGATTCATGCTTCGCTGCTTGAGACGGAACGGAATCACTCAGTCACAGAAAGACTGAAATGCCGCGGCTCTATTGCACCGCTCACACTTCAATGGTGTGCATTTTTCGTCATTTGGATTTCCCGGTCGGAGAAATCCGGGCTGATTGTGCCTAACGGCTTAAAATTCTGCAAGAATGATCGAAAAGGTTGGCCGGAAAATTCGTCGCCGCGTGCTTTGAAAATCGCGGTATCGATATCAATAAAAAACAATGGAGGCTTTTACGAACGGGAATCTTCTTCAAAAAATGCAAAAAGCCTCGTATCGCGCCCGGGAGGTAAATCGAACACGATGCAAGGCCAATTTCTCATGCATCACAACTTGTGGAAATACTGAACCTTAGATGCAAGCACTATGTTTCTTCAAGCAGCATGCAAAACACACTTTTTTGCTGATGCGGCGTATCGCCGTAATTCTGTCCGATTTACATCGTATGCATCGGACTGTTCAGTATTTCCCGCAGCTCTTTTCAAATCAAATGCGTTGGTTTCAAGCTGGCCGGCGGCGGCTGACGCTAAAGCCGATCAAGCCTAAACCGGCCAGCAGCATCGCGTAGGTTTCAGGTTCCGGAACGACTGCAACCATACCTTCGATACCTAGCGCAGTGAACGGTGCTGAGGAATTTAAATAATCCGTGCCGCCGACAAAAATCGAATAATCACCCGCTGTCAAATGGAAGACTTTCGATACCATGTGATCGGCCAGGCCATCGGCGCCTGGAATCACACCGGTGCCATAGTCGATGCCAAGGCCGTCATAAGCATGCCCTACGTAGGTAAACACACTGGCCGGATCGTTGTTATCGTTGGTAATGCTCCAATCGGTCAACGCGCGGAATGAACCTTCGGTCAACCCGACACCGCCGACCGCATCGCGGATTGCAATCGATCCTACCGCAAAGTCATGATCGGCCGCGAACGGCGCCACATGCGCCAATCCTTTGTAGAGGCTGAAGCCGGGCATGATGCCGGCGATAACAGAGGCACCAGTCGGCGTAACATAAGCTTGTTCTTTAAAAGAGATTTTGACATCGGCATCATTTTCCAGCGTAAAGCGGAAAGCGCGTGTGCGATGAGAATCACCCCAATCCGCATCGGTGCCGTCGATCCAGCCGTGCCAGCCTGAGGCCGCTTGATTGGTGATGGTACTCGACGCAACCGCCGTGCCGGTGAAAGACCCGAAATCACGGCCGCCGTAACCAATATGCGCCATCGCAGGCACTGAAGTCAGGCCGGCAACTAATAATGCATATTCCAATGTTTTGTTGATTGATTTATTTTTCATAACTGACCCTAAAAAGACTAACTTGATCGTCTAAAACCGCGGAAAACTTTCCTTATTCCCGCACCGAACGTTGGCCAACGCGCCCGCAGTATTGATCAAAGCTTTTAGAGGGTCAATGCGGTAAATTGTCGCACCCCATGATGCCGGTCTTATTGATCACATTAACCTATCAGTCGATTTATTATTTAAAAACAGTCTATTATTTCCAATATCAAACCCTCTGCCCGGCAAATGTATTTGCAGTTACATACGATGCGACAATTTGTCGCATTGTTTTTTTCCGGGTTTCAAAGAAAATAGAGGAGTAGAAGAATTGCCACCCTTGCCGCAAGGCAAGTCCGGAAAACTCAGGGTCTTTGCAACGAAGATAGCCTGGTTGCCTCCTCTGAATGACGGGGAGTTTCTGAAAATCAGCGTATGAACGATCATGCGCCATACTCGGAACGTCATTCAAAAAAGAGGCGCTGTCAATTGGCCGTTTCCCAAAGCAGCAAACAATCGACGGCGCCTTGAAATCAAACTAATGCATTTTTTTGGAGAATCAATTATGCAAAAATCACATTATAACAAAACCAGTTCACTGCTCTCGTTGGCTATTCTATCCGCTGTGGCATTCACCAGCAGCAGTGCGTACGCAGCCGCAGTAAGCCCCAAACCGTGGGTTGGCGGCGATAATACCCTGGAATTAGGAATTAATTCCATTACCGCCAATGAAAGCGCATTGAAAAGCGCGTATTCTGACAACCCGAGCTTGAATTATTCCGCATGGGCGCATGTCGGCGATTGGTTCGTTTTTCAAAATCACGGCCCGCGGGATGTCACGGTGACAGTTAATGGCAGCTCGGGATTCGTACCGGGAGTCACCGTTTGGGCAACCGGAGAGTTCGTATTTGATGGCGGCACCGAAGGTTTCGGTTCTGAAATCAGCTTAGCCGGTTTCGGCACCCCGCACTCATTCAACGCAACCGGAAAAATGGGTGATGCCGGCACGCTGTGGATGGCCAACGGTCAAGGCGGCAATGTTTTGGAAACATTAGGTTATGCGGTTGCCGGTGCTTCACACACGGTTGACACCGGGTGGGGTGAAACTATCCTGAACGGCGCCAACGATGTCAGCCTGACCAACACCTTTGAAAACGGTGTCGGCGGCAGCGTGGGCGCAAATACGGCATCGCTGACATTCAACGACTTGGCGCCCGGCTGGTATCTGGCCTATGTTGGCGGCACGGATCACGCATCTGCAGGTGGCGCGTATGAACTGGCCGTCAGCGCGGTACCGGAAGCCGAGACCTACGCGATGCTGTTGGCCGGTTTGGGTCTGGTCGGATGGCGTGTGCGTAAGCATCACCGAGCTTCGATTCAGGCCGCGGCCTAATCAGCGGAACATTTAGCCACGGGAGAAACGGGGGTAGCCGCATCGCCCCCGTTTTTACCTAAGGAAATGCTGATTAATTCAACGAATGAGATGAAGCACAAGGCGCGCGGAACGCAACAACCGGGATCTATCAATAAGATAGGCGAGGATGCGAGTACCGCGCATTGATGCGATTCGCTCGTGCAGTCAATTAATCAGCGTTTCCCTAACAAAGCACACTCGGCTCTGTTTCAGCAAGAATCCAAATCGTTTATTCGCGCAGTTGCAGCAAGCGATTTCAACTTTAAAGATAGCAGGAATGCCGGGTTATTGAACTCCGAGGAATTCAAATCATGCTAAAAACTATTAAAAAATATGGCATCCAGTTACTAACAGCGAGCTGCCTGATGCTGCTGACTTGCTCAACCTTGCATGCCGATTTCGGGCCGATGCCGATGTCGCTAAAAGGCGTACCGGTTCCTGAAGTACCCGGCTTATTGGACGGCAACAACCCGATTATCATCGATAAAGCGAGCGCCATTGCGCTGGGTAAAGCTTTATTCTGGGATATCAATGTAGGAAGCGACGGCATTGCTTGCGCCAGTTGTCACTATCATGCCGGCGCCGACCGCCGCACCAAGAATGCGATTTCACCCACCGGCAGAAACAGCAAACTGCCAAAAGAATTTTCACAGGCCCGTGATGGCAGTTTACTGGGGCCTCATACCGAACTGAAAAAAAGCGATTTTCCTTTTTTCCAAACCGATGATCCAATGAGTCCATTGGGCGCTCCGGTTTACATCAACGATGATGTGGTCTCGTCATCGGGCACCTTTGGCGGCGTCTATCGCGACGCTGAAACTTTTAACGAAATAAACGATATCTGTGATCGCGACGTTGATCCGGTTTTTCATATCGGCTCTGTCGGCGCTCGCAAAGTTGAACCGCGCAACACGCCCACGGTCATCAATGCCGTTTTCAATTTCCGCAATTTCTGGGATGGCCGCGCCAACAATATTTTCAATGGCAGCAGTCCATGGGGGGATCGTGACCCGGATGCCGGTGTTTGGATAAAAAACCCCAATGGCAGCTTCACTAAAAAACGGCTCCGGCTGCTTAATTCATCGCTTGCATCCGTTTCGGTGGCGCCTCCGCTCGATGATTTTGAAATGAGCTGTCACGGGCGAACCTTCCCCGAACTGGGACGCAAGCTGTTTTACCGCAAACCGCTGGAGCATCAGCAAGTCCACTGGAATGACAGCGTATTGGGCGGTTTGGCTCAAAGCAAGCCGAACAATATGCAAAAGGGCTTAAAAACCCGGTATTACCTGATGATCAAAAAGGCATTCCATCCAAAATACTGGAACGACACGCCGAATGAACAATTCGGTTTCCCGCCCGCATCGTCAGCCAGCCATACAATTCCTTATAGCCAGACCGAGGCAAACTTTGCGATGTTCTTCGGATTATCGCTGCAGATGTACATGGCCACGTTGATTTCCGACGACTCTCCATTCGATCGCAGCGAAGTCGACGAGCATGGCGAGCCGATTGGATTGAGCGAATCGGCGCAACGCGGGCTGGATTTCTTTCGCGATGCGCATTGCGCGCTTTGCCATATCGGTCCTAATTTCACGGCTTCCGCGGTCATCACCAACAGCATTTTGCAAAAAACCAATCCGCACGCCTTCGGAAATGAATTGTTCCGCATCAGCACCATGAACGTGGTAACCCATTTACCTTTGACGGCCGGCATGATGTTTCAGGACACCGGATTTGCCGGCACCGGTGTCACACCGGTGGAAAACGATCCAGGGTTGGGTGCGACCGATCCTTTCGGCAATCCACTGTCGTTTGCCGATCAGTACATCCAGATACTGGCTGGGAATTTGTCGGGAGCGGTCGATCCTTTCGTCGTTAACGTACGGCCGTGCGATCTCGATACCGCCGTTGCGCTGGATCGCGACAAACCGCATCCGCTGCTTTTTACGCGGTCCGACGGCATCCAAAAACAATTTCAAAGCACCGAGGGTTGTTTCAATGCAAGCGGTGCTTTCATCCCGACAGTGGCCACTGTTCAAGCGGAATTGGCGAAACCCGATCGCAGACGTCTTTTGAGCGCCGCCAAAGGCTCCTACAAAATTCCGTCCCTCAGAAACATCGAATTGACAGGACCCTACATGCACAACGGCGGCATGGCGACTTTGGAAGAGGTATTGGAATTCTACATCCGGGGTGGTAATTTCATAACGCCGCCGAAAGAGTTCGGCAAGGTTTTCTCACAGCCTGAATTGCAATTATCCGCAGAACGCCGCGCGGATTTGCTCAATTTTCTGAAAAGCCTGACGGACGAACGCGTGCTTTATTCACGAGCTCCATTCGACCATCCGGAATTAAGAATACCGCATGGCCATGGCGGCAACACCGTCAGCAATCCGATCAGCAGTTCACTCGCAGCCGATCAGTGGATGATCATTCCCGCCGTCGGCGCCGAGGGTAATGCAAGACCCATCATGCCGTTTGAACGTTACCTGCGTTAAATTCGCTGGTTATTCGCAATAACCGCGCGGAAAAAGGCCTTTCAATGGAAATTGAAAGGCCTTTGTTTTTTTCGTAATGAGAAGCCGCCTTTTTTGAAACAAAATCAGTGCAATTTGAAAAACTTCTCGTGAATACGCCGCGTCGTCCGCCACACCACCCATAGCACCGCCGGAATCATCAATCCGGTCGCCAGTTCCGGATGTATCGGCAGGCCCGCCGCTGCACCGGCTTTCGTGATGTATAGCAGCAAGCTGATCACGTAATAGGAAATCGCCGCGATCGATAAGCCTTCCACGGTGCTTTGCAGCCGCAATTGCAGCTCTTGTCCGCGCGTCAATTTTTCCAGCAATTGCTGATTCTGCGTTTCCGCCAAGATATCGACCCGCGTGCGCAGCAGTGAGCTGGTCCGTGAAATGCGCGCGGACAAATAGCTCAGCCGTTGTGCAGTTGCTTCTACAGTACTGATCGCCGGCGATAACCGCCGCTGCATGAATTCTCCGATCGTTTGTGTGCCGTGGGTAGCCGTCTCCCGCAACTCCGCGATCCGTTGCATGACCAGTTTGTTGTATGCTTGTGTTGCGGCAAAGCGGTAAGCATGTTCAACCGTCGCCCGCTCGATACGTACCGCCAGCGAAATCAGCGTATCCAATAATGCCTGATCCGAAGCGCCTTTATTTTCCAGTTGCGCGGTAATTTCGGCGAGTTGCTGCTCGGCGCCGGTCAATTCCGGAATGAGGCGTTTGGCCACCGGCAAGCCGCGCAGCGCCATCAGCCGGTAAGTTTCAATTTCGAGCAAACGCTGCGAAACACGTCCTGCCCGCGTCTCGGATGCATCGGCTGACATGACCACCAGCATGCGTTCAAATCCGCTGGGACGCAGCATGAAATCCGTCACCGCCAGAGAATGCCTCTCCCGGCCGATTATCGAAGCGACGATCGGATTCCCGCCAAACCACTGCCGCGCTTGTTTGAGCAATTCATCGGCAGCGTTCAAATCACCCGGTACCATCGCCAGTTTTACCGCCGCAATTGTCCGGCCCGGTATGTCTGCGAGCCAATCGCGCGGCAGCGCCAGAAATGCCAGCAAATCAGGATCGGTCGCGCCTAGCTGCGCTTCATCGGGTAAATGCTGCACCAGCGAATAACGGGTGAACTCGGTATGACGTTCCCAGCGCAGCGTATAACCTTGCAGCCGCAACCGTAAAAAATTGTTCTGTAACTGTTCGAGCAACAAACTTTGCTGCCCGGGAAGACGGCGCAAATGCTCGCATTCTTGCTCGCGGGTAATACCGTCATTGATGGCGACCACATAAATCACCAACGCGGGTAAACGGATGCGCTGGCTGGGCCGAGCATGTACTTCATTGTGCAACAATACCCGCTGCGGATCGTTATCCGGCAGCAAATCGATAAAATCGGAATCAATCGGAGAATGCATGTAAACAATTCAAGCAATGAAATATGAAAATTGAATGTACCAAGGATCGGTTATGCGGTCAAAGAACCCGCTAATCAATGATACTTGTCAGCCACCCATTCCGGTCCCAGGATCGCGGTTATGAAATGGTAAGCTGTTTAACCGAAGCTGCCGCGCCGATCAAACTCATACCGGCGCGAGCGCCTCAAGAGCGGGTGTACAGCTGAGTCCCAAGGCTTGCGCGACCGCTTCATAGGTGATCCGGCCGCGGTAGACATTCAAGCCGTTGCGCAGATGCGGATCATCCAGCAAGGCATTGCGGCACCCTTTGTTAGCCAGCGCGAGTACAAACGGCAGCGTCGCATTATTGAGCGCGAATGTCGAAGTGCGCGCCACCGCGCCCGGCATATTGGATACGCAATAATGCACCACGCCGTCCTGGATGAAAATCGGATCGGCCAATGTAGTCGGCCGTGAGGTTGCAAAGCATCCGCCTTGATCGATCGCGACATCGACCAGCACCGCGCCGCGATTCATGCGGCTGACCAGTTCCCGGCTCACCAGCTTGGGCGCCGCGCCGCCCGGAACCAGCACCGCGCCGATCACCAAATCGGCGGTGGAAACATGCTCTTCCAAAGCATCCACCGTGGAAAAAACCGTGTTGATTTTCGAACCGTATTGGGAATCCAATTGCTGCAAGCGATGAATCGATTTATCCAGTACCGTGACATGCGCTTCCACGCCCATCGCAATCCGCGCGGCATTGGTGCCGACAACACCGCCGCCGATGACTACGACGCGCGCCGCTGGCACGCCGGATACGCCGCCGAGCAACATTCCCCGTCCGCCTTGATCCAATTCCAGCGCATGCGCGCCCGCTTGAATCGCCATCCGTCCCGCCACCTCGCTCATCGGCGCCAGCAACGGTAAACCGCCAAAGTGATCGGTAACCGTTTCATACGCAATCGCGATACAACCGGATTCCATCAATCCTTTGGTTTGCAGTGGATCCGGCGCCAGATGCAAGTAAGTGAAGAGCATTTGCTCTTCCCGCAGCCAGGGAATTTCGGAAGGTTGCGGCTCCTTGACCTTGACGATCAACTCGGCCTTGGCGTAGATCTCCTGCGGCGTATCGACCATCATCGCCCCGGCCATCTGGTATTTGTCATCGCTTAAATCGATTTGAGCGCCGGCCAGTTTTTGCACCATGACCCGATGACCGTTGGCGGCCAATTCGCGGACCGCCGCCGGCGTCAATCCAACCCGGGATTCATGTATTTTAATTTCCTTGGGTACACCGATAAGCATTCTCTCTCCCCTACTTTCCGTTAGATTATACCGCCATTGACGCCGATACTCTGCCCCGTCACCCAGCGTGCTTCGTCGCTCACTAAAAATAATACGGTTTGCGCAATATCGCCGCTGTCTCCAATCCGCCCTAATGCGGCCATCGCCGCCATGCGTTCAATATCGGCGGCGGTTTTTCCCGCCCGGAACAATTCGGTATCGACCGGACCCGGCAACACCGAATTGGCGGTAATACCGCGCTTGCCCATCTCGCGCGCAAAAACGCGGGTCAACTGTTCAATCGCAGCCTTGGTCGCCGCATATACGCCGTACTTCGGCAGCATCAGCCGTGTCACCGTGCTGGAAATGGTAACGACCCGCCCATGATCCGCGAGTTTCCCGGTTGCCTCCCGCAGTGCATAAAAAACGCTCTTGAGATTGATATCGACGATGCGATCCAGCTCATCGTTTTGAATTTCGGAGATTTCCTTGAACAGCAAAATACCGGCATTGTTAACCAGGATATCGATCCGCTGGAATTGTTGCAGGGTTTTATCAAAAAGATTTTTTACCGCAGCAGGGTCGCTGACATCGGCCTGGATGGCGATTCCTTGGCTACCGGCTGCTGTAATGGCCTCGCAGGTTTTCTCCGCCGCCGGCTGGTTGCGCGCATAATTGATCACCACCGTAGCGCCCGCTTTCGCCAAAGTTAGCGCAATCTCGGCGCCGATCCCCCGCGAAGAACCGGTCACAATCGCGACTTTCCCGAGTAACGGTTGCATGATCAATCCGTTACAAAAAACCCGAATGATTATTTGGATTTTGCATGACTTTTAAGAAAATCGGCAATCTCGCCATATTCGCGCTTTTCCGCCCAGCTTAGCGCGTTATCGCCTTGTTCATTGGCTATTCTCGGATCGGCCCCATGGTTGAGCAGAAAAGAAACCGCTTTCAAATGATTGCCTCTGACCGCCATCATCAAAGCCGTCGAACCATTATCCGAAGTGGAGTTGATATCCGCGCCGCCGCCCAGCAATACCCGCAAGGTATCCAGATGACCTCCGGAAGCGGCGTAAATCAACGGATTCCAGCCGCCATGATTAATTTCCGCGCCTCTGATATACAGTAGCTTAACCATTTCCGTGAATCCTTGATAGCTGGCCAGCATAATCGCCGTTTCGCCGAACCGGTTGCGCAAATCCAGTTTCGCGCCAACTTCAATCAATAACTCAGCCATTTTGAGATTCTTCTCCTGAGCCACGATCATTAATGGCGTATAACCCTCCTTGTTCGGCAGGTCCGGATTCGCGCCTTTTTCCAATAACCGGGAAACCTCGGATAAATTCCCCCGTTCCACTGCCCATATGAAATCTTCCTGAATCCCGGCGGATACCTGACTGGATAAACAAATCAGCAGCGCCGCGGCAAAACGCAAAATATTTTGTGATTTAATTGGATAGGTCATATCGGGAGGACTTGAATAAGTTAAAAAAATTACCGGTCGTCGCATTCGCGATCTCGTCGATGCTGACTGCCCGTATCCGCGCAATCTCTTCCGCCACATGCCGGACATAAGCCGGCTGATTTTGCTTGCCGCGGAAAGGCACCGGCGCCAGATAGGGTGAATCGGTTTCAATCAGCATTCTATCCAATGGAATATTCTTGGCAACTTCTTTCAACGCTACCGCATTTTTGAATGTCACGATGCCCGAAAACGAGATATAAAAATTCATTGCGATGGCTTGCTGCGCAACTTCCCAGCTCTCAGTAAAGCAGTGCATGACGCCGCCCACGCGATCCGCGCCTTCTTCCTGCATGATCCGCAACGTATCGGCTGCCGCCGATCTCGTGTGAATGATCAAGGGTTTATTGATTTTAAGCGCCGCGCGGATATGCTGGCGGAACCGTTCGCGCTGCCATTCCAAATCGCCTTGCAAGCGGAAATAATCCAATCCGGTCTCGCCGATGGCAATCACTTTCGGATGAGCGGCCAAATCAGCGAGTTCGTCGGCTTGCGGTTCGATTTGGTCCTCATAATCCGGATGCACCCCCACCGAAGCGAACAAATTGGCATGCGCTTCCGCCAGCGCGCGCACGCGCGGAAAATCCGGCAAATTGACGCTAACGCATAATGCATGGGTAACTTGATTGTGCTGCATGTTTTGCAGTATCGCATCCAGGTCTTTGGCAAGATCCGGGAAATCGAGATGACAATGTGAATCAATGAACATAATTTCCAGTAATGGTAATGTGATTAAAATCAGCGCCTGCCACGCACCGCGTCGGCCCAGCAATTCGGCGTTTCATACAAACGGACTTGTTCGAGTTGCAGATGATTGCCATACTTGTCGCGGTACGCGCCTTCTAAAATGCCGAAAGCGATCAACGCCAGATTCTCCGCCGTTGGCTGAACATCCAGTACCACCGTTTTATGATCTTCGATGGATCGCAAGAACTGTAACACCTTGGTATCGCCCGAATAAACCAGAAAAGCATGATCCCAATGATCCACTAAAACCGACTTTGCAATTTGTTTGACTTCGGAAAAATCCATGACCATGCCTTGCTGCGCCACACCTTCGTCAGCGATAATATCACCGGACAGCGTGATTTCGAGGCGGTACCGATGCCCGTGCAAATGGCGGCATTGACTATTATGGGTGGAAATGCGATGACCCGCATCAAATTCCAGCCTCCGTGTAATTAACATTCGTACATTTTCTTCGCAAAATAAACAGACGGAATTGTAGCATTGCAAACAACTTCTAAACTATTGAATACCGCCGATCATAGCCGCGACAGCGCCGGGTTGACCTATGTATACCCGGTCATTTCACGGCGCGCGGGCGGCGTTTCAATCGGCATTAATTTGAATCCGAATAACGCTTGCAATTGGCGTTGCGTCTATTGCCAGGTTCCCGATCTCAAACGAGGCTCAGCGCCGAAAATCGACTTGGATAAATTAGAAGCCGAATTACGTTTCTTTCTGAATGAATTGATTCATGGCAATTTCATGGCGCGTCACGTGCCGCCGGAAACCCGGAAAATCAAAGATATCGCATTATCGGGAAATGGCGAGCCGACCAGCGCCAAAGAATTTGACCGGGTCATCGAACTCATCGGCCATATCAAACAGGATTTTGCGTTACCGGTCGATCTGAAAACGGTGCTGATCACCAATGGCAGCTTGATTCACCGTGTCAACGTGCAAGCCGGATTACAGCGGATGGCGGCACTGAATGGCGAGATTTGGTTCAAATTCGACCGCGCTTCAACCGAAGAACGGCGCCGCATCAACAATACTACGATCAGTTTAAAAAGAATTCATGACAATTTAATGATCGCCGCATCGCTATGCCCTACCTGGCTGCAAACCTGCGTTTTCCAGATCGACGGCATGCCGCCGGCGGATGAGGAAGTATCGAGCTATCTGGTGTTCATCCGGCAATTGCTCGACCGTCAAATACCCATCCAAGGCGTTTTGCTGTACGGACTTGCCAGACCATCGTTGCAACCCGAAGCATCCAGGCTCGCAGCGGTTGAACCGGTTTGGTTTAAAGATTTTGAAGCAAAAATCCGCGCACTGGGCGTGGCTGTCAAACCCAATCCATAACTTCAACCGGGCGGCTTTATTAGGGAAGCGCTTACATGGACACCGCCCGTTTTGCAAGCACTGATGTATAGAAACACAAGGTTCGATTGCACACTTACATTCGGCTTTTGATAAGAGCGTTTAGCTCAGAGCCCCTATGGTGTATT
>WBZO01002241.1_pt1 | contig 25867 bp, 24 predicted proteins | sample 5204261 | NCBI WGS metagenome assembly WBZO01 (sample SAMN12412400, study PRJNA552823) | activated sludge metagenome | isolation source: activated sludge from anammox sidestream of wastewater treatment plant... | place: USA: North Carolina | collected 2017-09
TGTTGCTCATTACGGCGGTTCTTACCCGCCGCGTGGGTTTAAAACTCGCCGAACAGGATGTCTTCGTCAACGTGGTGGGCGGCATTCAAATTGACGAACCCGCCGCGGATTTAGCCGTAGCCGCCGCGGTCGCTTCTTCATGGAAGGATGCGCCAATTCAAGCGGATGTGGTTCTCATCGGTGAAATCGGCTTGGCAGGCGAGTTGCGTATGCCGGGGCAAATGGTAGCGCGTCTGCGTGAGGCGCAGAAACTCGGTTTCAAAACCGCCATTGTGCCGAAGGCAATCCGTAAAGGCGAAGAATATCCGAAGGGCATCGAGATTATCGAAGTCCGCTCGGTGGATCAGGCGTTGGACAGGGCGTTGAGGAAATAGAGATTGGAGAATAGAGAATAGAGATTAGAGATTAGAGAATAGAGATTAGAGATTAGAGATTAGAGATTAGAGATTAGAGATTGGAAAGCGGTGAGTGAGTAGTGGTAAGAATTGAGTAACGAGTAACGAAGAAAGAGGAAAGAGAGTGTTGAAATGTGTCGGAGCATCAAACCCCTTAGAAATATGGATCGCCCGGCTACAGAACGGGAGATTCATGAAGCCGCCCTGCAATATGTGAGAAAAGTCAGCGGGTATCGCAAGCCGTCCAAAATCAATGAAGAAGCGTTCAACAAAGCCATCGAAGAAGTGGCGGATGCGACGAGGAAAATTTTGGGAAACCTCAAATCGAAACAGCAGGAAATTCAACCCACCTGAAACTTGAAACCTCGCACCTGAAACCTTCCACCTGAAACCTGGAACCGCTTTCCTCCGTATACCTCCTTGCACAACCTGAGGAGGTTTTTCTTATGTACCAAAATTTTATACCCTTTGTCGCAATTCTCGCGCTGACGGCGCTCGCCTGCGGAATCAACGCTCCCAAGCCGCCGACTCCCATGCCCGAAGTGACCGAGGATATCCGCGTAGAATATCCGGACTCGGACGAAGTTATTTTGAACCTCGCTTTCGGCGCGGGTGAATTGACTCTTAAACCCGGCGCGGAGGTCCTCGTGGATGGAATCGCCGCCTACAACTACGAAGAGTTCAAGCCGCAGGTCGAGGTGGCTGGCGGCGTCGTGAAATTGCAGGTCGGGGACGGCGACCTCGACTTCATCCACGGATTCAACAACCCCAAGAACAAGTGGGATCTCAAACTCGGCGGCGAAGCGATGAACCTGTCCATTGACGCGGGCGCGTACGACGGCGCCTTTGAATTCGGCGGACTCGCCCTCACCCGGCTCGACATCTCGGACGGCGCGTCGGACGTGGCGATCAACTTCTCCGAGCCGAACCCGGTGGAAATGTCCACGTTCACCTACAACACCGGCGCGTCGAATGTGAAGATCACCGGGCTGGCAAACGCCAACTTCAATCTGTTCGATCTCTCGGCAGGCGCGGGAGATTACACGCTCGACTTCTCCGGCGACCTTCGGCGCGACGCGTCGGTCAAGATCGAGACCGGCTTGAGCAACGTCATCATCGTCGTCCCCGCAGGGATGGACGCCGCAGTCACAGTGGAGGGCGGGCTGTCAAATGTGAACGCAACCCCCGGCTGGGAAGGAAGCGGAGGCGTGTATCGTCAAAAGGGAGAAGGTCACACCCTCACCATCATCGTCGAGATGGGCGCGGGGAATCTCACACTGGCGCGATAGGCTTGTTCTGCCGCGCCGCCGGTTGTAAAATAAGCCGACCCATCCCGGGGAACAAGCGCATGAGCGAACCCAACTCCAGACCCATGTACCGCATCGCGGACCTGCATGAATCAGACCGTCCGCGCGAACGGCTGGCGGCGCTCGGTCCGCAGGCGTTGACGAACGCCGAATTGCTGGCAATTCTTCTGCGCGTGGGCGTGCGGGGCGAAAACGCTGTGGATGTGGGTCAGCGCTTGTTGAAGGAGTTTGGGGGGTTGCAGGGTCTTCACCGCGCGCCGTTCAAGCAATTGATGGATCAGCGCGGCATGGGCGAAGCCAAGGCGTCGCAGATCAAAGCCGCCATTGAACTGGGCAGGAGGCTGACGATTGAATCTCCCGAAGAGCGTCCCGCCATCAACAGCCCGGCGGACGCGGCGGCGCTCGTCCAATACGAAATGTCGGCGTTGGAACAGGAGCATTTGCGCGTGATCCTGCTCGATAGAAGAAACCGGGCGCTGGAGATTGTCGAGGTGTATAAAGGCTCGGTCAATTCGTCGCAGGTAAGAGTCGGGGAATTGTTCAAGGAGGCGATCCGCGCCAACGCCTCGGCGATCATCGTCACGCACAACCATCCCAGCGGCGACCCGACGCCCAGTCCCGACGATACAGCCGTGACGCGCGCCATCGTCCAGGCGGGGAAACTGCTGGATATAGACGTGTTGGATCATCTGGTGATCGGGCAGGGGAAGTGGGTTTCGTTGAAGGAACGCGGGCTGGGGTTTGCCTAGGATCGCCCGCGCAGATTCGCATCGTCCCGAATGTTGCGGCGGAGCGCAAGCGCGGTTTGCGGGAAACTTCGGGGCATTATCGGTTACAGACTCTTCCTGACGCTGAAATCAACCAGGTCGCCGTCCGCCTCCTCCCACTCGATCCGGGATTCATCCACCCGCGAGGCGCGCGGGCCCTGTTTCACCATTTCGATGAAGCGCTGCGTTTCGTCGCGCGTTCCCTGCGCCACGGCTTCCACCATATCGCGTCCGACGTTGCGCACCCAGCCGCTCACGCCGATGCGCCGCGCGTAATATTCCACATGCGCGCGAAAACCCACGCCCTGCACCCTTCCCCTGACCCAGACGTGAACGCGCACGGTCTCACCTGGCTTTGGCGGCACGTCTCCTCCGTTGACGGATCACGTCCACCGCGCCCCAGATGGGGACGATCAAAACGATGAACAACAACAGCAAAAATGGAAGCAGGTTGCGGAACGCGACGCCGCCGCGGTTCATGCCGAGCGCGGCTTCGCGCCAGCGCGCTTCGAGTTGGCTCAGCGACGAGCCGAGGGCTTTCGTCGCGCCGAGGTCGCAATCGAAGCCGTCGCTGTAGGTGGCAGCCAGGCGCGAAAGACCCGAAACGCCGAATGAATCGCGGATGTAGGAAACAAAGGATTGGGACTGGGCATAAGCCAGAAACGCCGAACCGGAATCGGCGGGGAACGAGGCGCACAAATCCCCGAAGGGAATCAACGTCCCGTTGACGCTGGCTATCTCCAACGCGCGCGCATAATCGGGGTTGGGGTAACGCTCCACCATCGAAGCCAGTCCCTCGACAAGCCAAACAGGCTGGTCGTAATATGAATCGCCGAGCGCGCGATACATCATCACATGCGCCAGTTCGTGCGGGATGATCGAATCCATGACGAGCGCCTGCCCGCTGCCCGGCGGAACCGCGACCAGAATCACGCCGAGATCGGCATGGGCATGCCCTCCGGCCCAATCGCGCCCGCCGAGCGAAAATGTCGCATTGAGGTCGTTCACATTGGAATAAATATAGATGTGAACCGGCTCCGCCAGCGAGACCGGAATAATATCCTTCATCGCCGACAACCCCGCCCCGGCGCTATCGAGCGCGGCTGCGCCAAAGGCGTCGTCGCCGGCATACCAATGCGCGCTCACAAGACCCTGCGAAGCGTCGCGCCATGGAAAGCGATTGTCGGTATACGAATACGTCCTGGGTTCGCTGGTGTGGGTCTGTCCGTCGTCGAGAGTCGCCTGATACCAATAGACGATTTCGCTAAACGGCGAAAAAACATTCAGCGACGCGTCGTAAACGAAGGCGGTCGAGCCGTCCGCGGCGACCTGCAATGTTTCGACGCGCGTGGCTTCTTCGTCAACCGCGCGGAAAAGAAGCGACGCAGACTGAATGGGGGCGGGCGAGTGAATCTTCGCCGTGAAGGAGATGGATTTGCCAAACTCGTGCGTGACCTGCGACTCCACAACGAGAGTCTCCTGCGGGCTTGGGCGGCTCGCGGACTCCGCCCGGGCTGGGTTTGGTTTCAGCGAGAGAATCAACGCTGGAAGCGCGAGAGCGGCAATCAGCCGGATGCTGTTTCGCAACGCGTTCATATCACCTTGCAAGGTAAACGATCAGCGGCGTAAGCGTGATCGGGCTGAGAAGCGTCCCAAAGAATACGATGGCGGTGACGAGCGACGGTTCGAGTTTGTATTCCGTTGCCACGACCGTGGTCGCCACAGCGGCGGGCATGGCGGCTTGAACGGCGCTCGCCTGGCGGGCGTGACCCTGCAAGCCAAAACAGGCGGCGAACAAAAAACCGATCACAGGACCGAGGAGCAGTTTCAAGCCGACGCCCAAAGCGACGGCGCGCAGGCTGTGCGACCATTCGATGCGGGTCAGTTCCAGTCCGAGCAGGACGATCATGGCGGGGATGGCTCCGTTGGCGGCAATCTCGATGGCGCGCGCGAGCGGCGTTGGAATTTGCGCGCCCGCCCCCTTGACGAACAGCGCAATCGCCGCCGCGTAAAGGATGGGAAGTTTGAACACCCCCAGTATAGCGGATTTCAAGTCCAAATGACCGAGCGAGGCGATGACCACGCCGACCGTGTTGAACAGGATGGTGGTTGTGACATAAAAAATAGAAGCGACCGCCAGCGCTTCGTCTCCGAAGGCAAACTTGACAAGCGGCAAACCGTAATTGCCCGTGTTGCCGAACGCCACCGTGAGAATGACGGCAAGCAGGCGCGCGCGCTGTAGTTTGAAAAGTTTGCCAAACAGGAAGGCGAGCGCTCCCAGCAGGGCGATCACAGCGGAGGTGTAGCCGACCGTGGCGAGCGCCTGTTTCAAGTCCAGCTGGCTTGTAACCGTCAGGTTGAACACAAGCAGGGGGCTGAATATATAGAAGACGATGCGCCCGATGGCGCGCGAGTCGACGGTGAGGGTTTTGCCGAGGATGAATCCCGCCGCGGCGATGAGCAGAATGGGAAGCAGGTTGCCGGCAAAGGTATTGAACAGTTCGGCGATGGACATGACGACCGGATTATAACCCCCGTAAAGTCAAAACTTTTTCAAACGCAAATATTACAGCGAGAGCAATTCCGGTTGTTTGAGCAAACTCGCCTGCATGGACCACGGTCCCGCCCAGGTGACGGTGACGGGCAGGAGTTGCCCCAGCAGGTCTTCATCCGATTCGACAAAGACCAGTTTGTTTGTGGGCGTGCGTCCCTTCCAACGGTTCTTCACTTTTTCTTCGAACAGAACTTCGACGGTTTCGCCGAGATATTTTTGGTTGATCTCCGCGACGATGCCTTCCTGCAATTCCTCCAGCAGGCGGAAGCGGCGCATCTTTTCCTCCTCGGTTACATCGTCTTCCATGCGGCGCGAAGCGACGGTTCCCTCTCGAGCGGAGTAGCGGGCTAAATGGGCCACATCCAGCCTGAGGTCGGAGAGGAGGCGGTGGGTTTCCATGAATTGCGCTTCGGTCTCGCCGGGGAATCCGACGATGATGTCGGTGGCGATGGAGCAATCCGGGATGCGGTCGCGGATTTTTGCGATCAGGTCGCGGTATTGTTGTTGGGTGTATCCGCGCTTCATGTTTGCGAGGACGGCGTCGTCGCCGGCTTGAATGGGCAGTTCGATGTGCGGCATGACGCGCGGCAGGTCGGCGATGGCTTGAATGAGGGCGTCGTCGAAGTAGTTGGGGTGCGAGGTCAGGAAGCGGATGCGTTGAATCCCGTCCACTTCGTGGATGAGGCGCAGCAGGTCGGCGAGTTTGGGTCCGTCGGGGATGTCCACGCCGTAGCGGTCCACGATCTGTCCGAGCAAGGTAATTTCCTTTACGCCCTGTTTTGCCAGCGAGCGGGCTTCGGCGATGATGTCGCCGATGTGGCGCGAGCGCTCGGCGCCGCGTTTGTATGGGATGATGCAGAAGGCGCAGGCGTGCGAACAGCCGTAGACGATGGGGATGTGCGCGCTGACGGTTTTTCCCCGTTCGGCGCTGGGCAGTTTGAGTTCTTCGTCCATCATCAAAAAGCGGCGCGCGGTTTCGGAGTTTTCGAGCGATTGAATCTCTCCCTGTGTGAGGTGTGAGATGAGCGGGCCCGGGTCGGACGGAGGGGAGAATACGTCCACATAGGGGAGGCGTTCCCTGAGTTTTTCCGCGCCGCGTACGCCGACGAGACAGCCCATCAGGTTGATGATGAGCCAGGGTTTTTTTTCTTTGAGCTTTTTAAATGAACTGACGCGCCCAATGGCTTTGTCTTCGGCGGACTGGCGTACGACGCAGGTGTTTAATACGATCACGTCCGCTTCTTCGGGGTTTTCGGCGCTGATATAGCCGAGGTGTTCCAATGAAGCGCCGACCCGCTGGGAATCGGCGACGTTCATTTGGCAGCCTTCGGTCCAGATGTGGTATTTCATAGGGTGGGATTATACCAACGAGCGGTCGGGATGTGATGTTCGCGCGCGCGCTAGTGCGCAAGCAAAGGTTGTCAGCGCCTCCGCTCAAGCCGCCGTCCTGTGCGAAGCCCCCTGTGGGCGGCGGCGGTTTACGAGGGAAATCCCGCGCCGAGGACGGCGCCGGGAGCAGGTTACCTGACATGTTTTGCATGCACACCGCGCACTATCGTCCTATGGAAGAGGGCGGCTGGTCTGGTATACTCTCGAAAAAAGGATAGTATGTCCCATATCAATCTCGACGTTGACCCCTGCGACCACATTACCGCCGACGCCATCGGACAGCCCGGTCAGCGGGTCTTTTATCTCCACGCCTACCAGGACGCGCGCACCATTACCGTTATCATCGAAAAAGCGCAATTGGTCACGCTCGCCATCGGCATCGAACAATTTCTGGGGCAACTCAGCCAGCAATATCCGCAACTCGAAGAAGCCTCCGGCGATTATGTCGAGGACGTGATGCGCATCCATCCGCCGGTGGACCCGCTCTTCCGCGCCGGGGAGATCGGCCTGGGTTACGACAAAGACCGCGACCGCGTGGTGGTCTTCGTCAAGGAATTGCTCGGCGAAAACGCCGAACCCGACTCCGCTTCCCAGATCCGCTTTTGGGCGACGCGCGCGCAACTGCGCCAGCTGGCCCGCTGGGGACAGGAAATCTCCAGCCGCGGACGCCCCCTCTGCCCGCAGTGCGGTCAGCCGATGGAACCAGGCGGTCACTTCTGCCCAAAGAAGAACGGGCATTTGCATTAGGTTGGGTAGTTGAGTAGTGAGTAGTTATCAGTGGTTGCGGACGTAAGCAATGTCCTTCAGTTCGGCGAGTATGAATTGAGGGGTCAATTTATGTTGGGGTCGAACTACACCTTCCTTGTGGATGTTCATCACGAAGGCGAGACCGTCAAAGCCGTTTACAAACCCAGCAGGGGCGAACAACCGCTGTGGGATTTTCCCGACAACACGCTTGCCTTGCGCGAAACCGCCGCGTATCATCTCAGCGAGGCGCTCGGTTTTCACATCGTCCCCGTCACCGTTTACCGCGAGGACGGCCCGCACGGGCCCGGTTCGCTTCAGCAATATCTCGATTACGACATCGAATATCACTACTTCAACTTTACGCCCGCAGACAAGGATAAACTTCGCGCCGTCGTCCTCTTTGACCTGCTCGCCAACAACGCCGACCGCAAGGGCAGTCATGTTTTCTTCGAGGATGAAACAAACCATCTTTACGCCATAGATCACGGATTATGTTTTCATGAGGAGGATAAACTCCGCACCGTGATCTGGGATTTCGCCGGTCAGCGCATCCCCGACGAATTGCTCGCGCCTCTTTCCTTAACCGGAGCCTGGTCCGCCCTCCTTCAGCCTTATCTTGCGCCGACGGAGATTCTCGCCCTCCGCCGCCGCGCGGACGATTTATTCAAGACGAGAGTCTTCCCTCATCCCCTGCAGGGACGCAGGATGTATCCGTATCCGCCAATTTAACCCGTCATTGCGAGGAGCGTCCTGAGCGGAGGCGCGCTTTTACGCCGAAGTCGAAGGACGGCGACGAAGCAATCTTCTGGGAAACGGGAGATTGCTTCGTCGCAAAGAGCAAGAGCGCTCCTCGCAATGACGAAAAGGAAAACCATGCATTACAACCTCTGCTTCATCGGCTTCGGCAACGTCGCCCGCTCGCTCGTCCGTTTGTTGGAACGCAAACGCGACGTATTGAAATCGAAACACAACGTCACATATTCCATCACCGGCATCGCCACCGGAAAACACGGCTTTGCGGTCAACCCGGATGGATTGGATATTCAAAAGGCTCTCGAACTCGTCGAAAGCGGACAGGACATCTCCCAACTTACCAACCACCAACCCTTCGACTTCGCTCAGGGCAAGTCACCAATTACCAATTCCTTGGATGTCATCCAACATTCCTCCGCAAATGTAATGTTCGAGAACTCGCCCGTCAACACGCAGACGGGACAGCCCGCCGTGGATCACATCCGCGCGGCGTTGAATTTGGGGATGCACGCCATCACCGCCAACAAGGGCCCGGTTGTGCATGGCTGCCGCGAACTGACCGCGTTAGCGGCGGAGAGGGGAAAAAAGTTCCGGTTTGAATCCGCGGTCATGGGGGGCGCGCCCGTTTTCAGCGTCATGAGAGAGACGTTCCCGCTGGCGGAGATCGAATCCTTCAAGGGCATCCTCAACGCCACCACCAACGTCATCCTCTCCAGAATGGAGGGCGGGGAATCCTATGAAGAGGCGCTGGCGTACGCGCAAAAGATCGGGCTGGCCGAGACCGACCCGACCAACGACGTGGACGGCTGGGACGCGGCCATCAAAGTCGCCGCGCTTGTGACGGTGTTGTGGGACGCGCCGCTCACGCCGCAACAGGTCAACCCGACGGGCATTCGCGGCATTACGCCTGAGATGATCGCGGAGGCGAAGGCGGCTGGCAGGCGGTACAAACTGGTTTGCTCCGCCGAAAAGACCGACGGCAAGATTCAAGTCGGCGTCGCGCCGCAACTGGTGGATGCGGCCTCGCCGCTGTACGGCATGATGAATTCCAGCACGGGCGTCACGTTCCGCACCGATGTCATCATTGATTATTCGATTATCCTCTCCGAAAAGCCGGGCATGACCGGCGGACCCGAAGAGACCGCCTACGGTTTGTTCGCCGATTTCGTGAATATCGCCAGGTCGTGACCGTCCCGATTCGCATCATGGGTTGATGTTGAAACGGCGTTACACGCGGCTGCCGTCTTTATTGGACGTTATTGGATAAAGTCTATCGTTGATTGACCTTCGCGCGGCTGTAGATGGCAATTCCCGCCGAAGCCGAGACGTTGAGCGACTCGACTTTATTGCCGATGGGGATGCGCGCCTTGAGCGTGGCGGCGTTCTCGATCTCAGGCGAACAGCCTTCCTTTTCGCTGCCAAAGACGATCAACATGCGGTTTGAGACGGCGGCGAGATCGTCAATGGTCTTGTCCGCGTTCATGTCCATGACGAGCAGGGTTTCCTTGTGTGTCCTGCAATAATTCAAAAAGTCTTCGGTGGATGCGGGGATCATCGGCAGGGAGAAGAGGCAGCCACGGCTGGCGCGGATCAGGCGGCGGTCGTACAGGTCAACCGGGTCCATGTTGAGGAGGACGATGCCGCCGATGCCGAGGGCGAGCGAGGTGCGCGTGATGTTGCCGATGTTTCCGCTGATGCTCAGGTCTTCCAGTACGACAATGTCTTTCTTGATTGTCTTCAGCGCATCCAACGCGATGCGTTTTGGCGTTTGGGCGACGGCGAAGATGCGCGAGATTTTATCGTTCTCGAAAAGTTTCTTGGAGGTGCGCTTCGCCACTTCGTGGATCGTCGCCCCCGGAGTGAGTTTTTTGCGAAGTTCGTCCGAGACGGTTTCCTCCCCGGCGTAATAGACCGACTCGATGTCCACGCCCGCCTCGAGCGCCTGGAGGATGTTCTCCTCGTCGTCTATCAGGATTTGATTCAGTTCGCGCCGCCCTTCGCGGGAGAGCAGTTTGCGGATGGGACCCGCCAGCGGATGGTTGAGCGAATCGATGAAAAAAGGGTTGTTTGCGGTGGGTTCGTCCATGCGGGCATGATAACGCCCCAATCGAAGCGGGTCAAGCGCGGCGCGGATTTCGATGCGTTACAATGTGCGGACGATGCGCATCCTTTATCGGGACGACGCCGTTCTCGCGGCGGACAAGCCTGCGAATCTTTCCGTCCTGCCGGAGGGGTGGGATAAATCCGCGCCGTATCTGGTTGGGATGCTGGAGGAGGAGTTCAAAAAGGTCTGGGTCGTCCACCGCATTGACAAGTCAACGAGCGGGGTCGTGCTGTTTGCGTTGTCGGCGGAGGCGCATCGTTCGTTGAGCGTTCAATTCGAAAAGCATGACGTGGAGAAGATTTATCACGCGCTCATCAACGGCGTCCCAAAATGGGAGGAGAAGACGACGAAGTTTCCCCTGCGGGTGAATGTGGGTCACAGGCATCGCACGGTGGCAGATGACCGGAGGGGAGTCCGCTCGGAGACGCGCTTCAGGCTTCTGGAACGCTACCAGTCCGGGGCGCGGGTCGAAGCGTCGCCGGTGACGGGGAGAACGCATCAGATTCGAGTCCACGCCTACGCGATGGGGCATCCGCTCGTGGGAGACATCCTCTACAGCGCGCCTGAAACGGACATAATCTCCCGACCCGCTTTACATGCCCGATCGTTGACGTTTACCCATCCCGATACGGGCGAAAGAATGAGCGTTCAGGCGGACTATGCGGATGATTTTGCGAATGCCATTGTCATGTTGAAGAGCGCAAAATAAATTTTGCAGCGCGCACTGCGTTATGGTATATTCTCTTTAAGGAGCGATGCCATGAACGAGCGAATCCTTATCATCGAAGACGATCAAGCGATTTTGAAGATGTTGCAAAGGGGGCTGGCGTATGAAGGGTACACGGTGGATACCGCCACCGACGGGCGCATGGGGTTGATCGCGGCGCGCGACCACACGCCCGACTTGGTGGTGTTGGATTGGATGCTCCCCGGCATGGACGGGTTGGAGGTCTGTCATCGTTTGCGGCAGGGGGGATCAATTCCCATTTTGATGCTGACGGCGAAGGACACGGTTCAGGACCGCATCCAGGGTTTGGACGCGGGGGCGGACGATTACATGGTCAAGCCGTTCAATCTCGACGAATTGCTGGCGCGCGTGCGCGCGCTGTTGCGCCGAACCCAGCCGGAGCGGATTCCCGTTTTGAAGTTCGCCGATCTTTCACTGGATACCGGCTCTCGTCAGGCGACGCGCGGCAGCCGCACCGTGGCGTTGACCGCGAAGGAATATGAATTGCTCGAACTATTCCTGCGTCACCCGAAACAGGTGTTGACCCGCGAAGTGATCTTCGACCGCGTCTGGGGCTACGACTTCGGCGGCGAGAGCAATGTGCTGGAAGTGTACATCCGCTATCTAAGGCAAAAGCTCGAAGCGGAGAACGAAGCGCGGTTGATCCATACAGTGAGGGGCGTGGGTTATGTGATGAGGGAGAATCCGTAGGGGGAGATTGGTAATTAGAGTTTGGTAATTGGCGATTTAGCGATGAAACGCAATGGGCGGCTCGTCGCCCGCGCTTGTCGCAAACAATCCTCAATCGTAAATCTCCACTCTCTAACTTCTAATCTCTGAGCTTCAATCGTAAATGTCCCTGCGCCTGCGTCTTACCCTGTTGTACTCCGTGTTCATGGGCGGGATTCTGGTTGTCTTCGGCGCGACAGTCTATCTTCTTGTCAACGTTATTTTATATAACCGGGTGGACGCCATGCTGGCGGATGTGGCGCGTGAAATTGCGCGCGCAACTACCGTGGACTCAAGGGGCGGTTTGAACCTGGTCAGCCTGCCGCAGTTGGATATGGCCGCCAGCGCCTACGTTCAAGTCTGGGACTCGGGCGGGCATCTGATCTCTTCTTCGCCAAGCATCGGTATGTTGAATAAACCGCTCAACCCGGCGGGGTTGGAATCAGGGAGGACGATGTATGCGGATTCCTATTTCGCCGGCGCGCATTTGCGGGTGCTGACCGTTCCGCTGAAATTAAGGAATCGCATTATCGGCACGCTGCAAGTGGCGGCCAGTCTGACGATGGTGGACGCCATGCGCACGAACCTGCTTACGACCATGGCGCTGATCGCGGCGATCGCGGTCGCTTTGGTGATGTGGGGTTCGTGGGTTGTGTTGGGGCGCGCGCTTGCGCCATTGCAAACGATCGCCGATACGGTGGATCAGATCAACAAAGCCGACGACCTCTCGCGCCGCATCCCAATGCATGAAGGCGCGCAGGACGATGTGGCGGAACTGGTCGTTTCGGTTAATCAAACCCTGGAGAGACTGGAGTCGCTTTTCACCTCCCAGCAAAGATTCCTCGCGGATGTCAGCCATGAATTGCGCACGCCGTTGACGGTCATCAAAGGCAACGTGGATTTGATGCGCAAACTCAAGGAAGCCGACGAAGACCTGCTCAACAGCATAGACCAGGAGGCCGGCAGGTTGAACCGTCTTGTCAGCGGCTTGTTGATGCTGGCGCAGGCGGAGTCGGGCAAACTGCCGTTGAATTTCTCGCGCGTCGAACTCGACCTGCTGTTTACAGAAGTATTTACGGAAACGCGCGTGCTGGCGGGCAACAAAGTCCATGTGCATCTTAACCAAATTGACGAAGCCATCGTCAACGGAGACCGCGACCGCTTGAAGCAGGTTCTTTTGAATCTGGCGGCAAACGCGATCCAATACACGCCGCAGGGGGGCGAGATCTTCATGAGTCTCTCGCGCGTCGGGGAACAGGCGCGCCTCATTGTGCGCGATACGGGACCGGGGATTCCCGCCGAAGACCTGCCTTATATCTTCGACCGTTTCTACCGCGCCGAGAAGTCTCGCACGCGATCCACGGCGGGCGGATTCGGGCTGGGCTTATCCATTGCGAAGTGGATTGTGGAACAGCATGGAGGACAGATCAAGGTTGAATCAAAGGAGGGGGAAGGGACGACGTTTGTGATTTGGTTGAATGTGGTCAGGTAGTTGGGTGGTTGGGGGGTCGGGTGGTTGGGTGGTTGGGTGGTCGGGTGGTTGGGTGGTTGGGTGGTTGGGTGGTCAGGGCAAGCCGAGACGGTGGGCGGCTTGGTTGCAGAGACTGGCTCCGTAGTTTGTGTACCATTCATTCAGGGCGGGGCTGGGGTTGATTCCGTTGACCGCGTCCGTGTAGATGGGTAAACCGTATTGGACGTATCGCTTCGTTTCGGCGCGCCAGGTCCATTCGGGGCGGGGGATGACGCTGATGCCGCCGTTGTATCCCGCCATCGCAAGGCGGACATCCCCATTTGCGGCGGCGAGGGAACGGGCAAGATAACCCAATCCGCGCAGGGCGTTGGTCTCGGGGTCGTAGGGATTCTCTCCGCTTTGGAAGTGAAAGGGCATGACCTGAAAGAGTCCCATCGCGCCGGCGCGGGATGCGGCGCGCGGGTCCCCGCAGGATTCGATCTGCATAATGGCGGCGACCAGGTTCGGGTCCAAAGATGAAGCGCCCGCCCACCTGAGGATGGAATCGGCCCAATGGAGGACTTCCCGCCGGAAGATGGGGGAAAGATTTGCAGACATGGAATCGGGCAGGGATTCCCGCGAAAGCGAATCGGACTGGATCGCGAGCAACCCAAACAGAACGCTAACAACCAGCACGGAAAGCGGGGCAATCATAAAATCAGAAAAACAGCCGCTCCCTGTGTCTTGCGGGATGACGGCTGTTTGCCTGTATGTTTTTGCGCGAGCGCGGGGCATGTATTTTCTCTTTTCTGGGTCTAAAGGACCCGGCTCGAAAAAGTTGATATGAAATTGTTCGAGTTCGTGTCTATCTGTGCGCCTGATATCCTTTATGCATCGTAACGTCGTTCGCCGCCTTCGGGGTTGCGCGCTTCATACGAAACGGGATGATATGTCGGTTCGGGCGGGATGAATGACGTTTGATGCGAAGCAACAGGTTTGGGCGCCGGGCGGAAGTTGCCCTGTGGGGGCGCGGCGTTGATCGGACGATTGATCTGCGAGGCGGGGCGCAACACAGGCTGGTTGACCGGCTGGTTGTACTGATTCGGGCGCGGCGCCTGGCTCTGATAGACCGGGCGCGGCTGGTTGTAGGAACTGCGATAACCGCCTTCTTGCGCGATGGTGAAGAGACGCTCGCCAGCCAGCGAAAATGTGCCGATGATCAGCAAACGCACCAGCCAGACCATGCCCGCCACGAAGATGGGAACCAGTTTTGTGATGGTTTCCGAACTCATGGCGGCAGCGCCTTGAATGTTGCCGTTGTTGGCAATGGCGACTGAGACGCCCCACCAGGTGAGAGTGGCGTTGAAGCCCGCCGCGAGAAGCCATGCGCCGAAAAGGTAATAAACCTCGGCGGGTTCGTCGCGCCCCTGTTCGGGGGTGAAGATGCGCGCGATCCCCGCAAAATCTATGCCGCAGAAGGCAATGGCGAGGATGGTGGACCATTTCATCCCGGCGAAGGTCAGGTCGCCGAGCATGTCGTGCAGGGCATATTGAGTCGTGCTGAAGTTGAAGACCTCAAACGCCAGCAATGCGCCGAGGATCATCGCGCCCCAGGCCGCCCCGCGATTGAATTGACGGTTATGGAGCAGATTGCGCCAAAACTGCTTCAAACCGTCCCCCAATGGGTTACGTCGGTAATTGCTCATTTCGACCTCCTTGCCGAAAATTGAACATATGTTCTAATTACAGGCGGATTTTAGAACTGATATTCTATTCTGTCAAGGGCTGGAGGAGCGTCAATTCGCGCTGGGTCTATCGAAGCGGCGACCGCAAGTTACGAGGGAATTTTTATTTGCGCGCCAAAAAACCCTTGACACATATTGCGGCAGTAGTAGAATACCGCCCATTATGTTTGCTCTGTTCGCCCTGCCTCGCACCCGTCGTCCGAAGCCCGCTTCCCCAGGAAGGTCGGGAGTTTTTTGTTTTGACGGCGCGAACGCAAATGTGAACTAACCATAATAGTCACAGGTCAACCCAAACAGCCCTTCCTTCCCGGATGGGCTGTTTTTATTTTCGTTTAGATGCGGTGTAAAAAGGCGTTCTTTAACGCCGCAACATAAAACATAAGGAGAAGCAGTGAAAAACAAGCCAAAACCCAGCGTCAAGAAAGTCGTCCTCGCCTACTCAGGCGGATTGGACACATCCGTCATTGTGCCGTGGTTGAAGGAAAACTACGGCTGCGAGGTGGTCTGCTTCTGCGCCGATGTCGGGCAGGGCGACGAAGACCTCGCCAAACTGGAAGATAAAGCCATCAAGAGCGGCGCGAGCGAATTTATTATCCACGACATGAAGGAAGAGTTCGTCGGCGAGTATCTTTTCCCGATGCTCAAAGCGGGGGCGGTGTACGAGCATAAGTATTTATTGGGCACATCTGTCGCCCGTCCATTAATTGCAAAACATCTTGTGGAAGTCGCCCGCCAAACCGGCGCGGATGCGATTGCGCACGGCGCGACGGGCAAGGGCAACGACCAGGTCCGCTTTGAACTGACCGTCATGGCGCTCGACCCGCGCCTCAAAATCATCGCCCCGTGGCGCGAATGGGAGATCCGCTCCCGCGAAGACGCGCTCAACTACGCCGCAAAACACAACGTACCCGTGACCGCCACCATCAAATCCATCTACTCGCGCGATTCAAACCTCTGGCATCTCTCGCACGAAGGCGGACTGCTCGAAGACCCCTGGAACGAACCCGAAGAAGTCATGTACCAGATGTCCACTTCGCCGGAGAACGCGCCCGACGAACCCGAATACGTCGAGATCGAATTCGAGAGCGGCAACCCGGTGGCGGTCAACGGCGAAAAACTCTCCCCCGCAAAAATTGTCGAAACGCTCAACGCCATTGGCGGGGCTCACGGCATCGGGCGCGTTGATCTCGTCGAGAATCGCCTCGTCGGCATGAAATCGCACGGCGTGTACGAAACCCCCGGCGGAGCGATCCTGCTTTACGCCCACCGCGAACTCGAATCGCTCATCCTCGACCGCGAAACCCTGCAATACAAACAGATCGTCGCCGTCAAATACGCCGAACTGACCTACAACGGGTTGTGGTTCACGCCCCTGCGCGAAGCGCTGGACGCCTTCGTCAACGCCACACAAGGACCCGTTACCGGAGCCGTGCGCCTCAAACTGTACAAAGGCAACCTCATCAGCGCCGGACGCAAGTCCCCCTTCAGCCTGTACCGCGAAGACTTCGCCACCTTTGGGCAGGAGGATGTCTACGATCAAAGCCACGCCGAAGGCTTCATTCGCCTGTACGGCTTAAGCCTCAAAGTTCGCGCGCTCAACGGCTTGCCCGTTTCCGGCCTCGACATGCCCAAGCCGGATTATTCAAAGTTCAAGAGAGATTGATGTCATTGCGAGGAGGGTGTTCTTCCCGACGAAGCAATCCCCGACACACTTGGAGATTGCTTCGGGCAGAGAACAAGAGCGCCCTCGCAATGACATGGAAGGAGATTTTATGACCCTCTGGGGCGGACGCTTTACCCAAAAACTGGATGACCTCGCATGGGCGCTTAACGCCTCCCTGCCGGTAGATCAACGCATGGCGATTCAGGATGTGGACGGTTCTCTCGCCTGGGCGGATGCGATTCACAAGGCGGGCATTCTTTCGGATGAAGAACACGCTTCGCTCTCGCTCGGGCTGGATACCGTCCGAAAAGAATTTGCTTCGGGACAGTTTATCTTCCAACCCTCCGACGAAGACATTCACACCGCCGTCGAAAGACGACTCGGCGAACTCATCGGCGCGGCGGCGGGAAAACTGCACACCGGCAGGAGCCGCAACGACCAGGTGGCGACAGATTTCAGATTATGGATGCTTCAAACCATCCCCGATCTGCTCTCTGCCTTCCACCTTCTGCAAACTGCCCTTGTCGAGCAGGCGGAACTCGCGGGCGAGACCGTCATGCCAGGCTACACCCACTTGCAGAGGGCGCAGCCGATTTTGCTGGCGCATTGGTGGTTGAGCCATTTTTGGGCGCTGCGGCGCGATGTGGAACGCCTGCAAGATTTGACCAAACGAGTCTCTGTCCTGCCGTTGGGAAGCGGCGCCTTGGCGGGCGCTCCATTCGCGCTGGACCGTGACGCGCTGGCAAAATCCCTCGGCTTTGCGGATGTTTCGCAGAACAGCCTCGACGCGGTGTCCGACCGGGATTTTGCGGCGGAATATTTATTCGTCTGTTCGATGGCGGCGGTGCATTTGAGCAAACTCGCCGAACAGATTGTTTTGTTCACTACGGCGGAATTCGGCTTCTTTGAACTCTCCGACGCCTTCTCGACGGGTTCGAGCCTGATGCCGCAGAAAAAGAATCCCGATGTCTTTGAGCTGACTCGCGGCAAGGCGGGGACGTTGATCGGCTTGCTGACGGGGTTGATGTCCACGCTCAAAGGCTTGCCCTCCGCCTACGACAAGGACTTGCAGGAAGATAAAGCGCCTGTCTTTGCGGCGACGGATGCCCTGCTCTCGATTCTGCCCGTGATGGCTGGCGCATTGCGGACGATTGCCGTCAAGCCGGAACGAATGCGCGGCGCGATTGATTCGACGATGATGGCGACGGATTTGGCGGATTATCTGGTTGCGAAAGGCGCGCCGTTTCGGGAGGCGCACTCGCTGGCGGGGAAAGTCGTCCGCGCGGCGGGGGAGAAAAATGTATCGTTGGAGAAAATGCCGCTCGAAGCGTATCAAGCCATCAGTCCGGTCTTTGAGGCGGATGTGTATCAGGCGTTCGATCCGCTGGAATCCATCAACAAAAGAAATACGGTTGGAGGCGCGAGTCTTCAATCGGTCAGAATGCAGATTGCAGAATGCAAAATGCAGAATAGTAGATAGCGTAGAAAATTCTATATTCATCATTCACAATCCCAAAATAAGGAGAATAAAATGTCTACAGTTGTTTGTCCCGAATGCGAAGCCCAGGTTGAACTGGCGGCTGGAACCGAAGCGGGCGAGATCATCGTCTGCCCGGATTGCGGCGTGGATTTGGAAGTGACGGGCATGGAGCCTGCCGCCGTGCAACTCGCGCCGATGGAGCAGGAGGATTGGGGAGAATAGATGGTGGACGATGGACGATTGACCATGGTCTGTTGTCCATCGTCCATCGTCGTCTGGTGACATTATGCAACGACGACTTAAAATTGGCGTTTTGTATTCCCGCGTGCGCGTGGAAGAGAAGTGGATCTTCGGCGCGATGGAAAAACGCGGCATTGATTACGACCGTTTGGACGACCGCGCGATTCATTTTGACCTGGAGAAGCCTGAAGCATGGCGGCAGTATGACGCGGTGTTGGAGCGCAGTATCAGTTACAACAGCGGCTTGTACGCGCTGCGATTGTTGAATGCGTTTGGCGTGCCGACGGTGAACACGGCGGCGGTGGCGGAGGTATGCGGCGATAAACTGATGACAAGCGCGGCGCTGGCGCGCGAAGGTGTGCCCCAGCCGCGCAATGCGACGGCGTTTTCGCCCGAGGCGGCGCTGGAGGCGATCGAGGCGTTTGGGTATCCCGTGGTGTTGAAGCCGGTGGTGGGTTCGTGGGGGCGTTTGCTGGCGAAGATCAACGACCGTGACGCGGCAGAAGCGGTGCTGGAGCATAAGTCCACGCTGGGGTCGGTGCAACATTCGGTCTTTTATATTCAGGAGTTTATCGAAAAGCCGGGGCGCGATCTGCGAATCATTATGATCGGCGACAAGGCGTTGACAGGCATGTACCGCAACTCGGAGCATTGGATCACGAACACGGCTCGCGGCGGGAGCGGCGAACTTTGCCCGATTACGCCGGAGATCGAGGATATTTGTCTGCGCGCCTCCAAAGCGGTGGGCGGCGGCTTGCTCGGCGTGGATTTGGTCGAACACCCTGAAAAGGGGCTGGTGGTAAACGAGATCAATCACACGATGGAGTTTCATACGATGCAGCCTGTGAGCGGCATTGATATTGCGGGCGAGATCGTGGAGTATGCGGTTGGAATTGCAAGGATGAATTATGAAGGATGAAGGATGAATTATGAAGGATGAAATAAAGACATCTGTTTCCATCATCGGCGGGTCGGGGTATGGCGGCGGCGAGTTGTTGCGTTTGCTGTTGGGCCACCCGAACGTGGAAGTCAAGCAGGTTACTTCGCGCTCGCGGGTGGGAGAGTATGTGTATCAGACTCATCCCAACCTGCGAAAGCGGACGCAGTTGAAATTCAGCGACCCTTCGCAACTTGAGCCTGCGGATGTTCTCTTCCTTGCCCAGCCGCACGGGCAGGCGCAGAAGAACATCGAGGCGTACGCCAAACTTGCGCCCAGAATCATTGACCTTGCGGCGGATTTTCGTTTGCGCGATGCGGATTTTTACGAGAAGTGGTACGGCGAAAAGCACGCCGCGCCGGAGTGGCTGAATAAATTTGTGTACGGTCTCCCTGAATTGCGCCGCGAAGAAATTTCAAAGGCGGGTTACATCAGCGGGGTGGGGTGCAACGCCACGGCGAGCAACCTGGCGCTGTTGCCGCTGGTCAAGGCGGGTTTGATTGACTTGTCTTCGCCGGTTTTTATTGAGATTAAAGTCGGTTCGTCCGAGGGCGGCGCGGAGGGGAATTCCGGTTCGCTTCACGCGGAGCGGGCGAATGTGATTCGGACGTTTTCGGCGTTCGGGCATCGCCACACGGCGGAGGTGATTCAGGAGATGGGGGTTGAGGACGTTTCCCTGACCATGACCGCGGTGGATTTGGTTCGCGGCGTTTTGGCGACGGCTCACGCAAAGGTGAAACAAGGCGTTGCGACAAAGGATTTATGGAAAGCCTATCGCGCGGTTGCCAATGAAAACCCGTTTATTCGCGTGGTCAAAGAACAGCGCGGAATCTACCGGGTCCCTGAACCGAAGATTTTGTCCGGCTCAAATTACGCCGACCTCGGCTTTGAGCTGGACGAGCGCTCGGGTCACATTGTGGCGATGTGCGCGATTGACAACCTGATGAAGGGCGCGTCCGGCACAGCCGTTCAATGTATGAATTTGACGATGGGCTGGGATGAGACGACGGGGCTGGAGTTTATGGGACTGCATCCGATATAAGAATGAATGATGAATGATGAAGGATGAAGGGAAATATAAAATTCATCATTCATATTTCATCCTTCATCCTTTTGAAACGAGGAGAGAAAACAATGACGCTGGAAACTTCTGTTACAGTGGTTAAACTCGGCGGCGCGGAGGGCGTGGATTTTTCGGCGATCTGCGCGGATGCCGTTGAGTTATTAAAGGAAGGAAAGAAACTTGTCTTCGTGCATGGCGGGTCGGCCGAGGCGAACGCGCTGGGCGAAGGGTTGGGCGCGCCGCCGAAGATGATTACTTCGCCTTCGGGCTACACCTCGCGCTACACTGATCGTAAAACGCTGGAGATTTTTCTGATGGCGGTCAATGGCAAGGTCAATTCGCTGCTGACGGAGCAATTGCAAATGCTGGGCGTGAATGCCTTTGGCTTGTGCGGGCTGGACGGCAGACTTATGCAAGCCGTTCGCAAAGAATCTGTGCAGAGCATTGAAAACGGCAAACGCAAAATCATCCGCGACGATTACACGGGAAAGATAGAGAAAGTAAATGGCGATTTGTTATTGGTAATTTTGGAGATGGGATACTTGCCTGTGATTGCGCCCGTCGCCGTCAGCGGGAAGGGTGAAGCGCTCAACGTGGACGCAGACCGCGCGGCGGCGATGACGGCTTCGGCGCTGAAGGCGGAGACGCTTGTGTTGCTCACGGCGGTTCCCGGCTTGATGCAAAACTTTCCAGACGAGACCACGCTCATTCGGCAGCTGCCGAAGAGTCAACTATCGGCGGCGGGAGAGGCGGCGCAAGGCCGCATGAAGAAGAAAGTCCTCGGGGCAGAGGAGGCGCTTCAGGGCGGCGTGAGGCGCGTCATCATCGCGGATGGGCGGATTCAGAATCCGATATCCAATGCGCTGGCTGGGAATGGAACGGTGATACAGTGAACGCACAACAAATTATTGACATTGAAAATAAACATACGTCGGGCGTATATGCCAAACAAACGCTGACCATCGTGCGCGGGCAGGGCGCGTCGTTGTTCGATGCGGACGGCGTGGAATATTTGGATTGCTCTTCAGGACACGGCGTTGCCAACCTCGGTCATGCCCACCCGAAAGTCGCCGAGGCGTTATATAAACAGGCCAACACGCTCGTCACGCTGTTTGAAACCTTCCCCAACGATCAACGCGCCGCGCTGATGGAAAAAATCACAGCGCTGGTTCCGGGCTTGGATAGAGTCTTCTTCTGCAACTCCGGCACGGAGGCGGTGGAGGCGTCGTTCAAGTTTGCGCGCATATCCACAGGACGCAAGAATTTCATCGCGGCGAATCGCGCCTTTCACGGGCGGACGTTCGGCTCGCTTTCGGCCACGTTCAACAAAAAATATCGCGAAGGTTTTGAGCCGCTTCTGCCCGGCGTTTCGCATGTTTCGTACAACAATGTCGAGGCGCTGGACAAAGCCGTCAATGAGGAAACTGCCGCCGTGATTTTGGAAGCGGCGCAGGGCGAAGGCGGGGTGCATCCCGCTTCGGCGGAGTACATGCAGGCGGCGCGGCGGATTTGCGACGAGCGCGGCGCGCTGTTGATCGTGGATGAAATTCAAACCGGCTTTGGGCGCACGGGCAGGATGTTTGCGGTTCAACACTTTGACGTGACGCCTGATCTGTTGACCTGCGCCAAGTCCCTCGCTGGAGGCGTTCCGATGGGCGCGGCGCTGATCGGCGCGAATGTCAAGAATCTCACGCCGGGAGTCCACGGCTCGACCTTCGGCGGGAATCCGCTTTCGTGCGCGGCGGCGAATGCGGCGCTGGACGCGATGATGGAGGAGAATTTGCCCGCGCAGGCGGCGGCGAAGGGCGCGTATTTGATGGAAAAATTGAAAAAGATTCAGTCGCCCAACATCCGCGAAGTGCGCGGACTTGGCTTGATGGTCGGCATCGAAATGAAGCAAAAGGCAGCAGGTTATCTCAAGGCCTTGCAAGAGAAAAAAATCATCGCGCTCAACGCGGGCATGACCGTCATCCGTTTATTGCCGCCGCTGGTGATTACCTATGAACAGATTGATCATTTGACAGGCGCGCTTTCGGAAGTATTGACAAATGAAACGCAGAATGATGAATGATGAATGATGAAAATTTTGATACCTTGATTGGGTTGGTTTCGCACTACAGCCCGTCTGGACGGGAGCGCGGCGCGGTGGAATGGCTTGTGGCGCGGATGAAGTCGCTGGGCTATGACGATGCGTTTGTGGACGAGGCGGGCAACGCTGTCGGCATTCTGGGGCGGGGCGCAAGGCAAATTGTTTTGCTCGGTCACATTGATACCGTGCCGGGGGAGATCAAAGTAGCGCAAGTCGGGGGCTTGCTTTACGGGCGCGGCGCGGCGGATGCGAAAGGTCCGCTGGCGTGTTTTGTGGACGCTGTGGCGCAGGTCGGCGCAAAAGATGGCTGGCAGTTCATCGTCATCGGCGCGGTGGAGGAGGAACGCGATTCGGAGGGCGCAAGATTTGTCGTCAATCAATATACGCCGGATTTCGCCATCATCGGCGAACCGAATCAATGGGACAGGGTCGCGCTTGGCTACAAAGGGAGCGCGTGGGCGAATGTCACGGTCAAACGCGGGCAGGCGCACACGGCCAGCGGAGAGGAGACGGCGGCGGAAGCGGCGGTGGAGGTTTGGCTGAAGATCAAGGCGTATGTCGAGGCGTATAACGCGGATAAACAAAAAGTCTTCGATAAACTTCTGCTCACTTTGCGCGGCATGGAATCCGATTCGAATGATTTCGAGCAGTGGGCAAAGTTAAAAATCGGCGTCCGTTTGCCGGTGGAGGTTTCTCCGGAGGATTGGTATGCGCGATTGAAGGAAACGGCAACCGGGGCGGTTGTCGAACCGGCGGGCTTCCCCGTCCCGGCGTGGAAGTGCGGGAAAAACTCTCCGCTGGTGCGATGCTTTTTAAACGGAATCCGCTCGCAGGGCGGCGAGCCGCGCTTCGTCTATAAAACCGGAACTGCCGATTTAAACATCGTCGCCCCGGTTTGGGGATGCCCCGCTGTGGTATATGGTCCCGGCGATTCGAGCCTGGATCACACGCCGAATGAACATATCGAACTGGAGGAGTATGCAAAAGCCGCGCAGGTGTTGAGCGCGGCGCTGGAGAGGTTGAGCGCCGGTCTATGAGGGAAACCCCGCGCCGAGGGCGGCGCCGGGAGCAGGTTATCTGAATGTTTTGCATATACAAGTCCACAATTTTTATATTGCCTTATCCCGGCGGGGGGGATACAATTCCGGGCAGATTCAGCCTGCATTGTCTTTGAAATTCCGTCTTCATACCTGGGAGGGTTGCCATGACATTCTTCAAAAAATTCTTCTACGGATTCATCTGCGCGAGTCTATCTCTGACCGCGCTTGGGACCCAACCCGCTTACGCCGCCAGCCTGACGGTGGACAGCGCGGCGGACACGGTCGGGAACGACGGCGCCTGCACGTTGCGCGAAGCGATCACTAACGCCAACGATAACGCGGCGACCTATCCCGATTGCGCGGCGGGTTCGGGCGCGTCGGATACGATCACCTTTGCCGCAAATTACACAATTACGCTGGTCGGCAGTCAACTGCCCGTTGTGACTTCGCAAATCACCATCACGGGCAACGGCACGGCGAATACCATCGTGCAGGCTTCTGCGTGTAACCCCGTCACCCTGCCAGGCGGTTGTACACCCGCAACGTATCGCGTCTTTGAAGTGAACGCCGCAGGCAACCTGACGCTCGACGGGCTGACCGTGCGGCATGGGCGTTGTTACGACGCTTGCGCCACACGGGACAGGGACGGCGGCGGGATCCTTAATAACGGCGCCCTGACCGTCACCAACAGCACGGTTTCGGATAACGACGCACGCAGAGCGGGCGGCGGAGTCTACAACGGCGCTGGCGCGCTGACCGTCACCAACAGCGCTCTCTCGGGTAATTACGCAGGGTACGACGGTGGCAGCGGCATCTATAACGCCACTGGCGCAGTGACCATCACGAACAGCACGTTTTCAGGCAACAGCGCGAACTGGAGCGGCGGCGGCATCAACAACAGCGGCGGTGTAGTAATCATCACGAACAGCGCGCTCTCAGGCAACTACGCAAGGTTTGGCGGCGGCATCCATAACGCCACTGGCACGGTGACCGCCACGAACAGCACGCTTTCGGGCAACAGCGCGGACGACGGCGGCGGCATCTATAACGACACTGGCACGCTGACCATCGCAAATAGCGCTCTCTCGGGCAACTCCGCTTCCTACGGCGGCGGCATCTACAACTATCACAGCGCGCTGACCGTCACAAACAGCACAATTTCGAGCAACAGCGCGGTTTACTACGGCGGCGGCATCCTCAACTTTGGCACGCTGAACTACAGCAACACCATCATCGCCAACAGCGCTTCAGGCGGAGATTGCGATAACGGCGGCTCAATCGGCACGAACGTAAACAATCTGGTGGAAGATGGAAGTTGCCTATCTACCTTTAGCGGCGACCCCAACCTCGGACCCCTGCAAGACAACGGCGGTCCCACCCAAACCCACGCCCTGCTAACTGGCTCCATCGCCATTGACGCGGGGAATGCGGCTGTCTGCGCCGCCGCGCCTGTCAACAACCTCGATCAGCGCGGCGTGACGCGTCCGCAAGGCGCGGGTTGCGACATCGGCTCGTACGAATACTCAAGCGACACTACCTTCCCGACCGTCGTGTTTACCAGCCTCGTGCCGTCCTACACAACGGGACCCGGCAACTTCACCGTGACCTACAGCGAGAACGTGTACGATCCAGCGGGCGATTCGAATCCCGACGACGTGACCAACCCCGTCAACTACATCGTCGCGGAGGATGGCGCGAACGGCGCGTTCGACACCGTCTCATGCGCGGGCGGGCTGGCGGGCGACGACACCCAACTCAACGTGACAGGCGTAACATACGACGGCACATCCATCGCCACCGTCACCCTCAGCGCCGCCGCGCCGAATGGAACTTACCGTCTGTTCGTGTGCGGCACGGGCGCAACCTACATCGCCGATCTCGCTTTAAATAGACTCAACAATGGCGCATCCGATTACACTTTTGACTTCACGGTAGACACTACTTTCCCGACCGTCGTCTCCACCAGCCTTATGTCCTCATATACAACGGGACCCAGCAACTTCACCGTGACCTACAGCGAGAACGTGTACGATCCAGCGGGCGATTCGAATCCCGACGACGTGACCAACCCCATCAACTACATCGTCGCGGAGGACGGCGCGAACGGCGCGTTTGACACCGCTTCCTGCGCGGGCGGGCTGGCGGGCGACGACACCCAACTCAACGTGACAGGCGTAACATACGACGGCACATCCATCGCCACCGTCACCCTCAGCGCCGCCGCGCCGAATGGAACTTACCGTCTGTTCGTGTGCGGCACGGGCGCAACCTACATCGCCGATCTCGCTTTAAATAGACTCAACAATGGCGCATCCGATTACACTTTTGACTTCACGGTAGACACTACTTTCCCGACCGTCGTCTCCACCAGCCTTATGTCCTCATATACAACGGGACCCAGCAACTTCACCGTGACCTACAGCGAGAACGTGTATGATCCAGCGGGCGATTCGAATCCCGACGACGTGACCAACCCCGTCAACTACATCGTCGCGGAGGATGGCGCGAACGGCGCGTTCGACACCGCTTCGTGCTCGGGCGGGCTGGCGGGCGACGACACCCAACTCACCATCACGGGCGTGACGTACAACGCCGCGCTTTACACCGCCACCGTCACCCTCAGCGCCCCCGCGCCGGACGGGACGTATCGCCTGTTCGTCTGCGGCACGACCTCCATCGTGGACCCCG
>WBZO01002242.1_pt1 | contig 25867 bp, 26 predicted proteins | sample 5204261 | NCBI WGS metagenome assembly WBZO01 (sample SAMN12412400, study PRJNA552823) | activated sludge metagenome | isolation source: activated sludge from anammox sidestream of wastewater treatment plant... | place: USA: North Carolina | collected 2017-09
GACGTCGAGTACGACCTGTCGCACGTGATGTTCATCTGCACGGCGAACGTCCTGCACACGATCCCGCAGGCGCTGCGCGACCGCATGGAGGTGCTGCAGCTCGCCGGCTACACCGAGATCGAGAAGGTCGAGATTGCCAGGCGCTTCCTGGCGCCCAAGGCGATCGAGGGCGCGGGGCTGACGAAGGAGAACATCACCTTCACCGACGACGCGCTGCAGACGATCATCAACCGCTACACGCGCGAGGCCGGCGTCCGCAACCTCGAGCGCGAGGTCGCGTCGATCTGCCGCAAGGTGGCGCGCAAGGTGGTGGTCGAGGGCAAGACCTTCTCCGAGGAGATCACGCCCGACAAGGTGACGCAGTACCTGGGCGTGCCGCGCTTCCGCAGCACCATGGCGGAAGAGAGCAACGAGATCGGCATCGCGACCGGACTGGCCTGGACCGAGGTGGGCGGCGAAATCCTGGTCACCGAGGCGACCCTCATGCCGGGGCGCGGCAAGCTGACGCTGACCGGCAAGCTCGGCGACGTGATGCAGGAGTCGGCACAGGCCGCGATGAGCTTCGTCCGGACGAAGTCGGACGAGTACGGCCTGCCGCAGGACTTCAGCCGGAAGAACGACATCCACGTGCACGTGCCCGAAGGGGCCATCCCGAAGGACGGCCCCTCGGCCGGCATCACCCTGGCCACGGCGCTCGTGTCAGCCCTCTCACGGGTGCCGGTCCGGAAGGACGTGGCGATGACCGGCGAGATCACGCTCCGCGGCAAGGTGCTCCCCATCGGCGGCGTCAAGGAGAAGCTGCTCGCGGCGCATCGCGCGGGCATCACCACCATCATCCTGCCGAAGGACAACGAGAAGGATCTGGCCGACATCCCGAAGACCGTGCTCGACACCCTGAAGGTACACCTGGTGCAAGGCATGGACGAGGTGCTCAAGATCGCGCTTGTCGAGCCGCTCAGCGGCCGTATCCCGGCCGAGGCAACGCCGGAACCGGTCGAGACGGCCGACGTCGACGACAGGATCACGCACTGACACGGGAATGGCAGATGGCTGATCGCAGACTGCCGACTGGCATCGCCGGCCTGAGGCATTCTGCAGTCTGAAGCCTGAAGTCTGCATTCACCGTGAAGATTTCAGCCTCATTCATCGTCTCGGCCGCCAGCGCGGCGGACTTTCCGCGCGATGGCCTGCCCGAAGTGGCGATGGTCGGGCGCTCGAATGTCGGCAAGTCGAGCCTGATCAATGCCCTCACCCGGCAGAAAGTGGCACGCACCAGTGCCGAGCCGGGCAAGACGAGGCTGGCGAACGTCTACCGGGTGCAGCGGGGTGCCGCCGCCCCGTTCTACCTGGTGGACCTTCCGGGCTACGGATATGCACGGCGCGCGAAGACGCCGGAGAGCACGACGTTCGCCGCGCTGACGGACGCCTTCTTCGCACGGGAGCGCGCCAGCGCGCTCCTGCTGGTGGACACCCGGCATCCCGGCCTCGACAACGATCGCGAGGCCTGGCACTGGCTGCGGCAGGCAGCCCCGGCTGCCGTCGTGGGGACCAAGATCGACAAGCTGCCGCGCGGACAACGGATACGCGCGCTCAAGGCACTCGAATCCGTGTTTGAAGACACCGTGCTGCCGGTTTCAGCCGTCACCGGTGAAGGACTGGACGAACTGTGGAAACTGATCGACAGGCTGGCGAACAGCCGGCAGCCGTAACCACCGCGCAACAGGAACAGCCCGCCAAGGGCGGCAACGGGTCGGCCCAGGCCGGCCAGGAGCGCGGACGACCGGGCGAGAACAAGCCCGAGAAGATCGAGCGCATCGACCTCGCCACGCTGAAGGACATGAGCGTGGGCGCGCTCACGAAGATCGCGAAGCAGCTCGAGGTGCCGGGCGCCACCGGCATGCGCAAGCAGGAGCTGATCTTCGAGATCCTCAAGGCGCGCGCCGAGAAGAGCGGCCTCATCTTCTCCGAAGGCGTCCTCGAGGTCCTGCCCGACGGCTTCGGCTTCCTGCGCGCCCCCGACTACAACTACCTGCCCGGTCCCGACGACATCTACGTCTCCCCCTCGCAGATCCGCAAGTTCGACCTGCACACGGGCGACACGGTGTCGGGCCAGATCAGGTCACCCAAGGAAGGCGAGCGCTACTTCGCCCTCATCAAGGTCGAGGCGGTCAACTTCGAGCCGCCGGAGCGCACGCGCGACAAGGTCTTCTTCGAGAACCTGACGCCGCTCTACCCGCAGAACCGCATCCAGCTCGAGACCGAGGCCGAGAACCTCTCCGGCCGCGTCCTCGACCTGATGGTGCCGATCGGCAAGGGCCAGCGCGGCCTCATCGTCGCTCCGCCGCGAACCGGCAAGACGATGCTGATGCAGAACATCGCGAACAGCATCACGAAGAACCACCCCGAGGTCTACCTCATGGTCCTGCTGATCGACGAGCGGCCAGAGGAAGTGACCGACATGCAGCGCTCCGTCCGCGGCGAGGTGATCTCGTCGACCTTCGACGAGCCGGCGCAGCGCCACGTGCAGGTGGCCGAGATGGTCATCGAGAAGGCCAAGCGCCTCGTCGAGCACAAGAAGGACGTGGTCATCCTGCTCGACTCGATCACCCGCCTTGCGCGCGCCTACAACACCATCGTGCCCCCGTCGGGGAAGGTGCTGTCGGGCGGTGTCGACAGCAACGCCCTGCAGCGCCCGAAGCGCTTCTTCGGTGCGGCCCGGAACGTCGAGGAGGGCGGCTCGCTCACCATCATGGCGACGGCGCTCATCGACACCGGCTCGCGCATGGACGAGGTGATCTTCGAGGAGTTCAAGGGCACCGGCAACCTCGAGATCCACCTGGATCGCAAGCTGACCGACCGTCGCGTGTTCCCGTCGATCGACATCCAGAAGAGCGGTACCCGCAAGGAGGAACTGCTCATCCCGAAGGAAGACCTGAACCGCGTCTGGGTGCTGCGCAAGGTGCTCACGCCACTCTCGCCCGTCGAGGCCATGGAACTGCTGCTCTCGAAGATGGGCAAGACCAAGACGAACCAGGATTTCCTGTCGGCCATGTCGAGCGGAAAGTAGGACGGGAGTGGCTGACGTGGTGAATCCAGTCACCACGTCGCCCACTCACCGGCATTCCCCGCTCCCCCTGCTATCCTCGCTCCGGTGCTCCGCCAGCAACTGAGGGGGCTTCTCCTCGTCCTGTTCGCCTGCTCGGTCATCACGGCCGCCCTTGCCTCGGGGCTGCGTCCCGACACGTTCTTCGTCGGCGATCCGGGCGTGAAGCTGATCTCCACCCGGAACACGCTGCGCACGCCCGCCAGCCCGCTGAACATCCCGCTGCCCCACATCGGTACCGACCAGGTGCCGCACGTCGAGCAGTTCTTCGCGGTGCACGACACCCACGCGCACGCCGTCACGTCCGAGTTCTTTCCGCTGGTCACGGCCCCCCTGCTCCGCCTCTTCGGGCTCCGCGGGATCTATGTGCTGCCCGCCCTGGGCTTCCTGGCCACGCTCGCAGGTACCGCCTGGCTCGGCTGGGTGCTGGACCACCGGCGCAACATGGCGCATGTGGCCGGCGTGGCCGCGCTCGGCTCGCCGTTCCTGTTCTACGGCCTGGAATTCTGGGAGCACATGCCGGCGGTGGCGCTGCTCGTGTGCGGCACCGCCCTGCTGTTCCACGCGACGAGGCGCCAGCCCGGTGGACATGCTGCGACACTGCCAACCTTCGCGGCCGGCCTGCTGTTCGGTGCGGCCACCACGTTCCGCCCGGAAGCGGCCTGCTTTGTTGCGGCGGTCTTCGTCGCCTCGCGCCTGCTGATTCATCGCCCGTCCTGGCGGTCACTCGCCGTGGCCACGGCAGGCATGGTGGTGGGGCTGCTGCCGCTCGAGGCGTACACCGTGGTGCACTTCGGGTCGTGGATCCCCGGCCACGTCGGCACCAATGCGGCGCTGTTCGGCGATGCCTGGCTCGCCGAACGGGCCACGTTTGCCTCGAACTGGCTGCTCCCCGCGCCCTGGACCGGACGCGGACCGACGCGGCTGGACAGCTTCTGGAGCGTGGCCCCCGCGGCGGTCGTCGCCGCGGGCGGCCTCTTCCGCGCGTCGAACCACGACGAACGCCCCTTCCTGTGGACCGTGGCCGTGCTCACCATCGGGCTGACCCTGCTCGTGGCTCCGAACGACGGCGGTGGACAGTGGGCGCCCCGCTACCTGCTGCCGGCCTACGTGCCGCTCGTCCTGCTGGCTGCCGACACCATCCAGGCCCTGCCACGCACCGTCTGGGCGATCGCACTGATCGTCGTGCTCGCCGCAGGCGGTGTCTGGGTACAGCGCGCGGCGTACCGCACCCTCCGTGGCGCCAAGAACACCTACGGCCGCCTCGCCGATGCCGTCGAACGCCTCAGCAGCCCTGGGCTGCCCGTCATCACCGACGTCTGGTGGCTCGATCAGCTCGCCGCCGCGGCCCTCGACGATCGCAATGTGCTCGTCGCAGCCGACCCCTCAGCCGGCCGCGACATCGTCCGCCGCTTCAGCGACCTGGTGTCGCCAAGTGTCACGGTGGTTCGCAGCCACGAGATTCAGGGCGGGGTCGACGCGTGGAACACCGGCACGTGCTATTTCGAGGAAGCCCGCGAGGAGGTGGACGTGCGCGGAGTCGTCGTCTACCGGTTGCGCCACCGGTGCGGGCACACAGACGGGAATCGCTGATTGCGAAACGCCAAGCCCTCGCTGAACCGTCAGATTAGCAGTCGGCAATTCGCAATCAGCAATTCTGGAGGGTGGTCGTGAAATACAGGCAGTTTGGCCGTGTGGGGTGGCCGGTGTCGGAGATCGGCTACGGCATGTGGGGCATGGGCGGCTGGACCGGCTCCGATGACGAGGAGTCGCTGCAGGCGCTCGGGCGCGCCATCGTCCTCGGCTGCACCTTCTTCGACACCGCCTGGGCCTACGGGCAGGGCAAGAGCGAGCAGCTCCTGGCCGAGGCACGGCGCCGCTACCCCCACGCGCCGCTGCGCGTGGCCACGAAGATTCCACCGAAGAACATGCGTTGGCCGGCCCGGGCTGACGACCCCGCGCACGACGCCTACCCGGCCGACCACATCTGCGAGTACACCGAGATCAGCCTGAAGAACCTCGACGCGGAGTCCATCGACCTCCAGCAGTTCCACGTGTGGAGCGACACCTGGGCAGACGACGATGGCTGGAAGACAGCCGTGCGGGCGCTGAAGGAGGAAGGGCTGGTGAAGGCCTTTGGCATCAGCGTGAACCGGTGGCAGCCCACCAACGTGATGCGCGCGCTGAGCACCGGGCTGATCGACAGCGTGCAGGTCGTCTACAACATCTTCGACCAGGCGCCCGAGGACGAGCTGTTCCCGTATTGCCAGGCCAACAACATCGCCATCATCGCGCGGGTGCCGTTCGACGAGGGGAGCCTCACCGGTACGCTGACGAGGGACTCCCGTTGGCCGGACGGTGACTGGCGGAACACGTATTTCACGCCAGAACGGCTGGAGGAGACGCTCGAGCGGGTCGAACGGCTCGACGTACTGATTCCGGACGGGATGGACCTGCCCGAGCTGGCGCTCCGCTTCATCCTCGAGCACCCGGCGGTGACCACGACCATCCCCGGCATGCGCCGGGTCGGCCATGTGGAGCGAAACCTGGCCGCCGCCGACGGGCAGCGGCTCCCTCCGAGGAGCCACGAGGCGCTGAAGTTCCACCGTTGGGACCGCCGCTGAGCCCTGGGCCAGCGGACCGGTGGTATACTCAGGGTTTCCGGAAACGCCCAAGGAGTTCGCTGTGCAGGAAGGTATCCACCCGAAGTATCACGACGTCGAGGCCCGCTGCGCCTGCGGCGCAACCTGGCAGACCCGCTCGACCAAGCACGAGCTGCACCTCGAAATCTGCTCGAACTGCCACCCGTTCTTCACCGGACGGCAGAAGCTGATCGACACGGAAGGCCGCGTCGAACGCTTCACGAAGAAGTTCGGCGCCCAGACGTCGGAGAGCCGCAAGGCGGCTGCGAAGGCGAAGAAGGGAACAGCGGCCGCTCGCTGACCAGCTTCCGTTCGATGCGCGCGAGGCGATGCCGCACGGCATCGCCCCACGCCGCCTCCGCTCCCGCTTCCAGGCTCTTCAGCGCAAACATCCTCGCCGCTTCGAGGTCTCGGTCCCGGTGCTCGTGGTGAATCGCGAGCGCCGCTGTGGCCTCGCGCCTGATGGCCGACGGGCACCCCGCTACCTCGAGCAGTTGCCGCCACCAGCCGGCTGCCTCGGCATATCGCCGGCTGCGCCGGGCCGCCACCGCCAGCGACCGTAACGCCTCCGCTCGAATCCCCTCGGGCGTCCAGGTCCACTCCACCGACCCTCGTCGCCGCTCGCCACGCGCCAGGCCCTGGGCCGCCATCCGCTCCGCGTGCTGGTAGGACGCAATGGCCTGCGCACCACGCTCCGCCCGCTCGTACAGCTTCCCCAGGGCCAGCGCCTCTCGCGCGCTCGCCGCCGCCTCCGGCCCCTCACGCAGCAGCTGGAGCAACCGCGCCGTCACGCCGGCAAGCGACAGCAGGTCGAGCCGGTTGTGCTCGAGCACGTCGGCCAGCGGCGCCGCGTCGCCAGACCTGATGAACTGGAAGTAGCGCGCGGGAATCTCGAAACCGGGCACATCACCCACCCGCCTTGCCCCGAGCAGCTGCTGCTCCAGTGCGATGAGCGAGCACCCGAGCACCGGGTCGCCTCCCCAGAAGCGACGCGCCGGGTGCAGCACGTCCACGTGCGGCAGCTGCGTACACGGCGAGGTGAGCCGGTGGAACAGGTAGCGCGTCTCGATGACCGGGGCGTCGAACGACTTTCCGTTGAAGGTGACCAGCGCGCCCGCATCGGCCAGGTCCTGCGCCACCAGCGCGAGCATCCCCCGCTCCGCCGCGTAGTCGGTCATCAGGTGCTGCTCGACGATGAAGGCGCCGCTCTCGTCGAATCGCGAGCAGCCGACCAGGAACGCGTGCGTGCCTGCGCCGCCGCTCAGGCCGGTCGTCTCGAGGTCGAAGAACACGAACGACCCGCACGGCACGCCGGACGTCAGCAGCGACGCCGCATCCCCTGCCTGGACCAGCCGGGCCGCAATCTCCCCCACCGCGACGCTGCCGTACCGGGCATCGGCCTCGAACCGGCGGGTCACCACGAACGACCGCGCGCCGTTGCGCTCCCGCCACTCGCCCCCAAGGATCCGTTCGAGCCCGGCGCGCGAACGCGGGACGGCAGGAGCCGCGGAGCCCTGCGGCATCGACGGCGTTGCCGGCGCGCCTGGTTCCGCCCGTGTGCCCTCGTCCGCGCGTGGAGGCGGTGCCTCCATTCCTCCGGATGGGCGTGGTGGAGAGACGATCCCCCTCAGCCGATCCCGCAGCCGTGCCGGGTCCATCATGGTCATGCGGCCAGCCGATCCGCGAGCAGCAGGTCGAGGATGCGGAGCGCCGCCGTCTTGGCCAGCGGCCCGGTGTTCCCCACCGGCCCCACGCAGCCGGGACAGCCGTGCTCGCAGGGGCACTCCGAAATCAGCCGCTGCGTGGCGGTGAGCAGTTCGTCGTGCATCCGGTACAGCGGCGCGCTGAATCCGATGCCCCCCGGGTAGTTGTCGTATACGAAGATCCGGGGGCTCTGCTCCTCGGTATCGATCGAGATGCCGATGTCGTGCCCGTCGCACATCAGGAGCAGTTGCGCCACCTGCTTCATCGCGTACGACAAGCCGACGATGCCGTCGCGCCGGTCGTCGGTGGCGAACGGCAGCACCCCCATCAGCTCCGCCGGGATGGTGAGCCAGTACGACGTGGTGTGCATCTGCTGCTCGGGGAGGTCCAGCTCGCCCGACCCGATGTTCTCGTTCGTGTAGAACTTGATCTTCTTGAAGCCGACCACCCGCGAGACGACGTGCACCTCGCCGTTCGACGGAACCGCAGGCTCCGAGAACGTGTCGATGATCGTCACTCGACTGTAGGTGATGGCATCGGTGTAGTAGTCGCAGTCGATCTCCCGGACGTACGCCTTCCGCCCCTCGAAGTCCAGCTTCTCCACCTGGTAGAGCGTGCCTTCCACGATGTAGATCGCCTTCTCGTGCAGGGTGGACGGTCCGCTGGTGAAGTCGGTCTCGCCGATCACCCGCGGCTCGTGCGTCGTGTCGACGATGATGAAGTTGTCCGAGGAGACGGATCGCAGGCTCACGGCATCGGCCGGGTACGACTCGCTGGTCCAGTGCCACTGCCCATCGTCCGAGGGATGGTCAGGATCGTCGCTCCCACCGGTCCGGTGCACGAGCCCCTGCTCGGCCAGGATGCCGAGCACCTCCTGCAGGTCGTGCCGGCCGAACTGCTCCACCGGCGTGAACGGCAACTCGAACGCCGCGCACTTCACGTGGTCGACGAGGATGTGCAGGTTGTCGGGGTCGACGAGCGCGCGCTCGGGCGACGCATCGAAGAAGTACGACGGGTTGCGCACGATGAACTGGTCGAGCGGTGCGCTGCTCGCGACCATGACCGCCGCGGAACGGCCCGCGCGCCGTCCGGCACGCCCCGCGCGCTGCCAGGTCGCGGCAATCGTCCCCGGGTAGCCGGCCATGACCGACACGTCGAGCGCCCCGATGTCGATCCCGAGCTCGAGCGCATTGGTCGACACCACGGCACGCACCGCCCCTTCCCGCAGCCCCTTCTCGATCTCGCGCCGCCTCAGCGGCAGGTACCCGCCGCGGTAGCCACGGATCCGCTCCGGCTGTCCCGGCTCGTTCTCGAAGTCGTCCTTGAGGTACGTGGTGAGGATCTCGGTCGAGAGCCGGCTCTGGGCGAACACGATCAGCTGCAGGTTGCGCTTCAGGAACTCGGAGGCCACCCGCCGGGTCTCGCTCAGGTACGAGCGGCGGATGCCGAGCTGCTGGTTGACCACCGGTGGATTCACGAACAGGAAGTACTTCTCGCCCCTCGGGGCGCCGCTGCGCGCCACGAGTTCGAACGGCTGCTCGGTGAGCCGCTCGGCAAGCTCGCGCGGGTTGGCAATCGTCGCCGACGAGCAGATGAACACCGGGTTCGACCCATAGTGACGGCAGACGCGCCGCAGCCGCCGCAGCACGTTGCAGAGGTGACTCCCGAACACGCCCCGGTACGCGTGCAGCTCGTCGATGACGATGTACTTGAGGTTCTCGAAGAGCTTCGCCCAGCGCGGGTGGTGCGGCAGGATGCCGGAGTGCACCATGTCCGGGTTGCTGAGCACCAGGTGTGCGCGCGAGCGGATCGTCCGCCTCGCGTCCTGCGGCGTGTCGCCGTCGTAGGTGTAGACGCCTATCTGCTCGCCCGTGGCCGAGGCGATGTGCTCACAGAGGGTCTGGAGTTCCGCGAGCTGGTCCTGGGCGAGGGCCTTGGTCGGGAACAGGTAGAGCGCGCGGCTCGACGGATCCTGGAGGATCGAATGGAGTACGGGCGCGTTGTAGCACAGCGTCTTGCCCGAGGCCGTGGGCGTGATCACCACCGCGTTCCGACCCGCGAGCGCGTGATCGATCGCCTCCGCCTGGTGTGTGTAGAGCTGGCCGATGCCACGTGACCCGAGTGCGTCCCGCAGCCGACCGTCGAGCGCCTCGGGAAATGGGGCGTACTCGGCCGGCACCGGATCCATGCGGCGAACGGCCGTGACATGACCGTCGGGGTTGTCCGGCCGGTCCGGCACCCGTCCGGGGACGAGCCGATCCAGCGCCGCGTCGAGCGCGCCGTCCCTCCCGGGTCTGCGGACGCGCGTGTCGGTCGTAGTCGTCAGCTCGTTCATCCCTGGCACTTCCAGACTGGTGGCGAAAATTCACCGAAATCGTAGCAGCGCGGTTCAGGGGCGATCAAGGACCGAAACGACCCGGGGAGCCGGGCGAGGGCCGGACAGGCGGCGGTATCCGGATTGCTGTCCCGTTGCCGCATGAACAGGACCCAACAGACCGCACTGGCCGCCGGCGCCGTGGCGCTGGGCGCCGCCCTCCTCAGTCGAGGTCTTCGAGCCTCACGCCGCATCGACTTCTCCAGGCGCATCGTCGTCATCACCGGCGGGTCGCGCGGCCTTGGACTGGTCATGGCCAGGCAGCTGGTGGCCGAGGGGGCCCACGTGACGATTGCCGCACGCGACCGGGGTGAGCTGGAGCGGGCGCGGGAGGAGCTGACCGCAGACGGGGCGAGGGTGCACGTCGCGGTGTGCGACGTGGGCCGGCGCGAGGAGGCAGAGCGACTCATCGAGGAGACCCTGCAGCGGCACGGACGGATCGACCTGCTCGTCAACAACGCCGGCGTGATGAAAGTGGGGCCGATCGAGCACATGGCACATGCCGATTTCGAGGAGGCCATGGACGTGCACTTCTGGGGTCCGCTGCACACGACGCTGGCAGCGGTCCCGGCCATGCGCCGCCAGGGTGGCGGACGGATCGTGAACATCTCGTCGATCGGCGGACGCATCGGTGTGCCGCACCTCGTGCCGTACTGCGCGAGCAAGTTCGCGCTGGCGGGACTGTCCGATTCGATCCGGGCCGAACTGGCGAAGGACGACATCTTCGTGACGACCGTCTGCCCGGGGATGATGCGGACCGGTTCGCCGTTCAACGCCTGGTTCAAGGGGGACCACCGGGCCGAGTTCGCCTGGTTCGCCATCTCCGACTCCATCCCCGTTGCATCCGTCGACGGCCGACGCGCCGCCGCACAGGTGATCGACGCGGCCAGGCACGGCGATCCGGAGCTGGTGATCACACTGCCGGCCAAACTGGCGATCATCGCGAATGCCGTCGTGCCGGAGGTGGTGGCCAGCGTCATGGCCACTGCCAACACCACGGTGCTGCCGGCGCCACGCGACGAGGCCGGCACCGATGCACGCAGCGGGTGGCAGAGCCTTTCGGAGTGGGCCCCGTCCCGCCTCACGCGGCTGACCGAGCGGGCCGCCAGCGAGAACAACGAGGTGCCTCCGGCCTGACCTATACTCGGCCGGTGACTCATCAGTCCCACCGGCTCCCCCGCACGCTCGGCCTCGGAAGCGCCACCGCAATGGTGATTGGCATCACGATCGGGTCTGGCATCTTCCGCTCCCCCGCTGGCGTGGCGCAGCGCGTCGAAGACCCGACGCTCTTCATGGCGCTCTGGGTGGTGGGCGGCCTGCTGGCGCTGGCCGGCGCGCTCTCGCTCGCCGAACTCGCCGCGGTCTTTCCGGAGTCCGGAGGCTACTACGCGTACCTGCGCGAGACCTGGGGCCGGCCCACCGCGTTCCTCTTCGGGTGGACGCAGCTGGTGCTGCTGCGCGCGTCGGCCATCGGCGGCATTGCGCTGGCATGCGGCCAGTATTCGCTGCGCATGCTCGGCATCGACCCCGTGGCCAACGCCGGCACGGCGCAGCTGGTATCGGCCGGCGCGATCATCATCGCGGCGGGAGCCAACATCATCGGCGCCCGGATCGGCGCCGCCATCGTGAACGCATCGAGCAGTGCGAAGTTCGTGGCGCTGGTCGGCCTGGCGGTCGTTGCGCTGGCGCTCGGCGGCGCGCATGGCGGCTCCACGGCCAACTTCGCCGCGAGTGCACCGGTCACCGTGAGTGCCTTCGGGCTGGCGCTCGTCAGCGTGCTGTGGGCGTACGACGGCTGGGGTGACGTCTCGTTCGCGGGCGGCGAAGTGAAGGACCCGCAGAAGACCCTGCCCCGCGCGATCATCGGGGGCACCATCGGCGTGGTCATCGCCTACGTGCTGGTGAACCTGGGCTACGTCTACGTGCTGTCCCTGAAGGGTGTCGGGGGCTCCCCGCTGGTGGCGGCCGACACGATGACGCGCATCATCGGTCCGGCGGGCGCGGCGCTCGTGTCCATGCTCGTGGCGCTCTCCACCTTCGGCGCACTGAACGCAGACTTCCTCGGCTCGCCCCGCATCTTCTTTGCGATGGCAGACGACGGGCTGTTCTTCAAGGTGATCGCGCGGGTCCACCCGCGCTTCCAGACGCCGCACGTGGCCATCCTGCTGACGGCAGCGATGTCAGTCCTGCTGGTGTTCAGTCGCAGCTTCGAGGCGCTGACCGAGACCTTCGTCATCGCCATCTGGCCCTTCTACGGGTTGTGCGTCGCCGGGGTGTTCCGGCTGCGGCAGCTCCGGCCCGACCTGCCGCGTCCCTACCGGGTGATCGGCTACCCGCTCGTACCGGCCGTGTTCCTGATCGCGGTCTTCGGCTTCCTGCTGAACGCACTCGTCAGCGAGCCGTTCTCGACGATCGTGACGTTCGCGATCATCCTCGCGGGGTTGCCGGTCTACTGGGTTGCGTTCCGAACCTAGAAGTCAGGAGTCAGAAATCGGAGAAGAGCGCTTCGACCGTGGCTTCTGGGAGGCAGGGATTCGAAATCGGACCCTACAGGTTCGACTTCGACTGGCAGCCGTCGACGGTGATGCTCGCGCCGCTGACCCAGCTGGCGCGCGGCGACACGAGGAAGGCGACCACGTCGCCGACCTCCTCGGCACGCCCGAACCGGCCGAACGGCAGTTCACGACGGACGAACTCGGCCATCCCCGCCGGATCCTCCTGCTGGCGCTTGTGCCACGACCCGCCTGGAAACGAGATCGACCCCGGGCACACGCTGTTCACGCGGATGTTGTCGCGCGCCAGCTGTTGCGCCATCGACTTGGCGAGGCTGATCTCCGCCGCCTTCACGGCGTTGTACGTCATCCGCCCTCCCGACTCCCGTCCCCAGATCGACGCAATCATCACAATCGACCCGGCGCCACGACGGCGGATGTGGGGCACGGCGAGGCGCGACAGGCGGATGGCCGGAAACAGCGTCTGGTCGAAGGCCTCCTGCCACTCGGCGTCGACGGTATCGACGATGGTGGAGCCTCGGGCAAGGCCGACATTGTTCACGAGGATGTCCAGCCGGCCGAAGGTGTCGACCGTCTGCGCCACGACGCGCTCCGCGTCGGCGGCGACCGACACGTCAGCCACGATCGGCAGGATGCCGTCATCCGAACCAGCCACCTCGCGCAGCGCCGTGGCCGAGGCCATCAGCGTGGCCTCGCCGCGGGCGCAGATCGCCACGCGGCACCCTTCCGCCACCAGCGCGCGCGCACTCGCGAACCCAAGCCCACGGCTGCCGCCGGTGACAATCGCTACCTTGTCAGACAGGTCGAGATTCATGCGGAAGATTGTACAGGGGCCGGACAGACCGATTGCAGATTGGAGATTGCTGATTGCTGATTGCTGATTTGAATTCTGAGTTCTGACGTCTAGGCTCTCACGTCGGAACGCACTTATCTGCCCGTGAGGTCGTTCAGCGACCAGTCGAACGGCAGGTACTCCATCCGGAAGGAGTTCCGCTTGAGGAGGTCCTGCTCCGCCGTCAGCATCTTCGGATCGATGAACGCCAGCACGGCCCGTTCCACCGGACTTCGGCTGGCGAACCCGGTCCGCGCCTTGTCGGCGTAGGCGGCAATGAACTGCTCCCGCCGCCACGAGAAGATCGAGCTGACCCGCATCACGTCCTGCGCGGTGTCCACCTGCACGCAGTGGCTGCGGCTCGCGCACTCGGCGGCGTTCTCGGCCAGCTGCTGCTCGAGCTTCTCAGGCGTGTAGGCCTCGCTGCGGAGGCGGCCGCTGCCCACGGCGCCGCGACCGAGCGCGAAGAACAGGCGTGGGTCGTGGAACGACGGCAGCACGGTCTGCTCGATCTGGTCGAGCGTGAGGGTCCGCCCAGCGAGACGGTGCGGCTGCCGCTCGAAGGCACCGGGAATCTGCCGGATGCTCCCCGGCGGGTACTCCCGCGAGCGCTGCGCGATCGGATAGTGCTCCACGACCGTCTGGAGGACGATGGCGTTGTATCCGTTGATCCAGAAGGCGGCCTGCTCCTGCGGCGATGCAGACCCGAGCTGCGCGTTCGCAAGCGAGGCGACGTACCCATCGAGCCGCGCCCGTTCAGCCTTGAGCGCACGGTAGTACACGAAGCCGTCGCGCACGTTCATGTCGAGCATCTGGTCGAGCACCTCGCGCCGCGGGTCGGCCCCGCCGGCCTGGGCCGCGGGCGTCAGGCCCGCAAGCGCCACGGCCAGCAGCACAACCGGGAGCTGAATCCGCCAGTCCAGCCTGATGCGACTCGTCGAGATCTGCACGCGTGTCCTCCGTTGCTGTCGAGCCAGGGCGATCCCCGGCTCCCGTGATCTAGAGACGATCGAGGAAGCCCAGAAGTGCGGCGTTGAAGGCGGCCGGCTGCTCCAGGCTGGCCAGGTGCCCGGCCTGCGGAAGCCGAGCAAGGTGCGCGCCCGGAATGGCCGATGCCATGGTCGAGCTCAGGGCGGGCGGCGTGAGCGTGTCCTCCTCGCCCACGATCACCAGGGTGGGCACCGTGACAACGGAGAGCAGCGGTGTCGAGTCTTCCCGCCCCGCCATCGCCCGCAGTGCCGCCTGCACCGCGCCGGGCTGGTTCGCCGCAATCATCGTCCGCAGCCATGCCTCGACCTTCGGCTGCGTCCTCATCGTCGTCTGGCCCAGGAGCTTCGGCACCATCTCGTCGGCCACTGCGGCGACGCCGTTCGTGGCGACCACGCCGATCAGGCGGGCACGATTGGCCCGCGCCTCCGGGGCGTCGGCATCGGCCCTGGTGTCGGCGAGGACGAGTCCGCGGAACAGGTCTGGCGCCTGGCGATAGAGCGCCAGCGCCACGTAGCCTCCCATCGACAGCCCGCCGATCACCGCGGGCTTCAGGGAGAGCGTCTCGATCAGGTCGGCGACGTCGCGGGCGTAGTCGTCGATGGTCTCGGCGTGCACGTCGTCAGGGGTGGTGCAGTCGAACCCGCGGAACTGCGGCATGATGACCCGCCAGCCGGAGCTGGCCAGATCGTGCTGCGGCTCCCACATGCGGGCACCGATCGGAAAGGCATGCAGCAGGATGAGCGTCCCGCGAATCGGACGGTCTGGCGGCCATCCGTATGCGTGCGGGTGCGCCTCGAGATACCGGAGGCGTGAGCAGGACGGCATGGCCCCATTCTGACGCACCCGCCGTGGTGCGGACGTGTGCAAATATTAGGGCGTGCTGACGCTGGCGTCTCTGGGGATGTTCGCCTACGGAACCTACTCGGCCATCTGGGTGGTGGTCGATCTCATCCAGGGCGCGCGCATCGAGTGGTGGGCGGAGGCGCTCATTCTCGTCTTCGGACTGCTCCTCGTGCTGGCAGCGGCGTTCGTACGCGTACGGCTGCCGGGCGGGCTCGCGGTCGCCATTGGCGCCATGCTCGCGCTGCAGGCGCTCGAGGTGCACACGGCCGCGCACCTCGAGTCCGGCCTCACGCCGCAGGTGGGCCGTGCCGTGCTCGCCTTCTTCCTCGTCGGCAGCGCGCTGGCCGACGATGGGAAGCGGCGGCAGGCACGGTGAAGGACTACTGGCCCGGGGTGCCGCGGCCGGCCTGCGCTGCGGTGGCCCGCTCCGTGGACGGGGGCACCATGCCCTTGGCGCGCATGTAGACCGCGCCGGTCCCGTACATCTCGTTGCTGTGGGTCACCACGTTGCCGAGGAGCGCCCCCCGCGCCACCTCACCCTGGCCCTGCTTGACCAGTTCCGTCAGGTTCTGCTCGGTGACGGCCGCGAACGCCTTGTCACAGAGCGCGAAGGAATCGGCCAGGGCCTTCTGGAACTCGGCCTTGGTCTTCAGTTCCTGCTCGAGGTTGTGCCCCTGGTTCGGGTTGGGCTGGCCGAGGGCGGCCGCGCACGAGCCGAACTGCGCGTTCGCCACGTGCCCGAAGAGCTGGCCATAGGTGCGGAGTTCAGCGGCCGGGCCCGGCTTGAAGGCAAAGTCGGCCTCGGGCATCTTGGACGCCATCTCGGTCAGGTTCTGCTTGACCGTGTTGTACGCACGATTGAGGTTGGACGACACCGTCCACTGCTGGCCCGCGGGCGGTGCCTGGGCATAGGACGGACCGGCGACACCGAACACGGCGACCACGGCAAGAACGACACGCTTCATCTGCACTCTCCTCGGTAAGGGGACGAACAGCTCAAGGACGTTAGCACATGACCTTCGACGAGTTTCAGGCCGCCGCCCGCCAGGATACCGAGCCAGACCTGTCGCCGCTCCTGCGCGCGCTGTGGCACGACGCCCGCGGCCGATGGGACCGGGCCCACAGCCTGGCCCAGGACGTGGAGACGCGCGACGGCGCCTGGGTCCATGCCTACCTCCACAGGCGCGAGGGGGACCTGGGGAACGCCGGCTACTGGTACCGGCGCGCCGGCCGGCCCGTGTGCACGGCGGACCTGACGGACGAGTGGGCCGACATTGCCCGCGCCCTGCTCGGGGCCTGCTGACGGTGCGGAACGCCTTCGCGGGGTCCGGCGCGGCCGGGCAGGTGTAGAGTGGAGAGCATGAGCATCCAGAAGCCAGACACCATCTCACGCCGGTCGCTGCTCGGGCTCGCCGTGGCTGCGGCGCTGCCGTGGGTTTCCGGAATCCGCCTCGCGGCGCAGGCGAAGCCGCAGATGACCGTCTACAAGTCTTCCACCTGCGGGTGCTGCTCGAAGTGGGTGGAACACATGCAGGCCAACGGCTTCGACGTGAAGGCCATCGACGTCGACGACCTGGACAAGGTGAAGCGCGAGCGCGGAGTGCCGCGCGCAGCCGAGTCGTGCCACACCGGCATCGTGAACGGCTACCTCGTGGAAGGCCACGTGCCCGCGGCCGCCGTGAAGAAGATGCTGGCAGAGAAGCCGGCGTTTGCCGGCATTGCGGTGCCCGGCATGCCCATCGGGTCGCCCGGCATGGAGGTGCCGAGCGGACAGAAGGACCGGTTCGACGTCGTCTCGTTCGACAAGGCCGGCAAGCTCACCGTCTACGTCAAGGGCTGAACGCCGATCGGCAGCGCGCGGATATCGCCCCCAGACGCCACGGCCCACGTTCGTGGCAGGGGAAACGTATCCGCGTGCGGCCGGTGACGTCCCCACCCACGTGACTCCCGCCCCGCTCGCCTGCTCCGTCCGCGACTGCCACGAACCGCTCCAGCGTGCTGGCCGCGCCTGGGTATGCGCCAGCGGCCATTCCTACGACATCGCCCGCAGCGGCTACGTGAATCTGCTGCAGCCGCAGGACCGGCGGTCGCCCGACGCCGGCGACTCGCGCGAGGCGGTCGAGGCGCGGGCAACCCTGCTCGCACAGGGCGCCGGCCGCGCCGCCATCGAAGCCGTCGTCAGTCAGGCGCAGGCATTGGGAATCGCGGGCACGGCGGTCGTCCTCGAGCTGGGCTCGGGCTCTGGCGAAACGCTGGCGCGGCTCGCGGAAGTGATGCCGGTCCAGGGTGTGGGACTGGACCTGTCTGCCGCGGCCGCGGCCTTCGCGGCACGCCGCTACCCTGGACAGACGTGGATTGTCGCGAACGCCGACCGCCGGCTGCCCCTGCTCGATCACAGCGTGCACCTCGTCGTCTCCGTGCACGCGAGGCGCAACCCCTCCGAGTGCCAGCGGGTGCTGGTGCCTGGCGGCTACCTGATCGTGGCGGTGCCGGCAGCCGACGATCTCATCGAACTCCGCGAGGCGGTGCAGGGCGAAGGGGTCCCGCGCGAGCGCGTGAGCGGGGTCGTGGCCGAGCACGGCGCGTGCTTCGAGGAGGTGACGAGGTCCGAGGCCCGGCAGCAGCTGACGCTCGGGCGGGACTCGCTGCTGCAGTTGCTGCGCGGCACCTACCGCGGCGTGCGCCAGAGCGAGAGCCGTCGCGTGGACGCGCTCGACCGGCTCACCGTCACGCTCGCCTCGGACGTCGTCCTGTTGCGCGCCCGGCCCGCGAGCCCCTCGTCGTAGGGCCCGGCTTCAGCCGGGCCTCGTCATCCGCCTGCAGGCGGACACTGCACGGGGTCAGTACATCGTGTAGGCCATGATGCGACCGCAGAGGATCACGATGGTCCACAGCAGCAGCGACACCGCACCCGCGAGGCGCGCCCCGGCCGGCGGCCGCGCCAGGTGCTCCCACGTCGCGGCTGATGGTTCGGTGACCCGGTGATAGTAGAAGGCATTCACGCCCGCCAGCACCATCGCGGCCAGCTTGATTCTGAAGAACACATTCCCCGCGGCTGCCGCAGCGTAGCCCGTGAACAACATCAATCCGGTTGCGCCCATCAGCAGGAAACCCACCGCAGCCCAGGGGATCAACTGCCGGTAGACACGCGTCACGGGCACGCCTGGCAGCACGACGCCGACGAGCCTGAGATCGAACCATAGGAGCGTGCCCACCGACAGCGCCAGGCCGAGGATGTGGAGCCCTACCACCACCGGGAACCCGTAGAGCGATTCGCGGACGAGGATCCCCACGGCAGACGACTCGAGCCACTGGAAGAGGACGGCCATCGTCATTCGAGCAGGATGAACACGCACGCCGTGACGGCCGCGCCGAGCCAGAGCGCGAGTCCGGCCGCGCCACACAGGCGTGCGGCCGCGGTGCGGCCGGCTGACGCGACCCGGGGCGCCGCAAACACCTGCACGAGCGCCGCCAGCGCCACCAGCAGGAGCTTGAGCTGGAACGTGCCGTTCACGGCGGTGCCTTCGGCCCTCGGCAGGAACTGCAGCGCGCCGGTGCCCGCGCTGATGACGAGGCCGGCCGCCAGCAGGCGCGCGGAGGGGCGTAACACGTCGAGCGGCGCGCGATCGCCGAACACGGCCCCGATCAGCGCAAGGTTGGCCACCAGGCCGCTGCCGAGCACCAGCGTGAACCCGACCAGGTGCAGCGCGCTGAGCGACGCCAGCCATGCCTGCGACTGGCCGATCGCCGTGGCGGCGGCAGACGACTGCAGCGCCTCAAGCACCGTGCGGGTGGCCTTCCGACCGACGCTTCAATCCCTCGGCTTCGAGCGCGAGGTAGCGGCGGTTGATGCCGGCGGTGAGCCGGCCAATCAGGTTGCCGATGATGCCGTTGTACTGGATGCTGAGCGTCACCCTGGATCCGGCCGCACTCGGCTCGATGGCGTGCCGCGCGAGCACACGCACGCCAGGGGCCCGGCTCTCCCAGTCGAACCCCCGCCCCTCGTGGAGCATGGTCACGATCCAGTCGGCGGCGGGCAGCCTGGGCTGCCACACGCGCGCGCGTGCACCGATCCGGAATGGGCCGGCGTTCGTCCGGCGAACGCTCGTCACCGACGGCGTCCACTCGTGCCAGCGCTCGATGTCGCTCATCACGGCCCAGACCCGGTCGGGCGGAGCCGCAATCTGCACGCTGACGCTGTAGTCCTTCACGATGCCCCTAGATTAGCCCCGAGTGACGTCCGGCACGTAACGCGCGGCCTACCGCCACTCCGGCGCATGGCGCTTCCGCCGCTGCCGGGTCTCCACCGACACGCTGGGCGTGAACAGCGCCATGACCTGCGCAAGTCCTACGAACGCGTAGATCGCGAACCGCGTGAACGCGCCGGGCTCCGGCCAGCACGTGGTGCCCGCTGCGAGGCACGCCTGCACGACCCTGTCGATCGCGGCGTGCTCCCGCAGGATCAGCGCCACCGCGCTTCCGAAGATGATGGCGGTTCCGGCCAGGTTGCCCAGGATCGGCTGCCCGCCTGCCCAGATCGGCCAGGCGACGATCAACCCGGCCAGCATCGGCACCGTGGCTCCCAGCACGATCCACCCCCAGTTCAGCCCCTGGATCGCCGCAGGCTCGATCACGTGCCCTGCTCAGACCGGTTCGACGATGACCGGATGGTGCATGGCGCGTCGGAGCCCCACCAGCAGCAGGACCACGCCGACCAGCGTGGCGAGCGCCACGCTGCCGAGTCCGGCGGTGACGAACAGTTCGAGCGCGGGCGACGCCGCGTGACCGGCCCCGGCAAGGGGGGTCGCCTCGCTGGTGCCCACGATGCCTGCCAGCGTCGTGAAGAACCAGTTCGCGAACGCGCCATAGAGGAGCGATGCCCGGCAGGCCCACACCTGGCCGTCCGACAGGCGGAGCCGGTCGATGAAGAGCCCGACCAGCAGCAGGAACATGCCGTTCATGGCGCCCTCGAGGTGACCGGCCAGCACACCGCGAGGGTTGGCAACGACGGCAGGTCCCGCCGCGAGCACCAGGCCGGTCAGCAGCGACAGCAGGAACAGGACCATGCCCCAGAACAGGAGTCGATCGTCGGCTCGCATGGCGGGATTCTACGCGACGCCCCAGGCGGGTCCACGCCGGTCACTGGAAATCTTCGGCCGTTGGCGTCGGTTTTCCGTAAAATGTCGCGCCGCTCCGTGGTGGCGGCAGTTCAGCAGTATTCCGGACGAGAGTCGAGGGAGGCTTCATGTATCGCAAGTACGTGCGTGGTGGAATCGTGGCGATGACACTGGCGCTCGGCGCGGCGGCCTGCGGCCAGCCGGCGGCCGAACAGGCTGGCGGCGGGGTGACACTGGCGGCAAAGGAAGGCCCGGACGTGCCGTACAAGCTGGGCACATTCGAGAAGGACGGCAAGGCATTCATGGGGCTGGTCCTCCGCGACACCCAGGTGGTCGACATCGCGCAGGCGAACGCCGCGTTCCAGGCCGGCAACGCGTCGGCGGCCAAGCTGGCCGTCCCGGACGACCTCAAGGCGCTGATCGCGCAGTACGACGCGGGCTGGAAGGACCGGCTGGCGGCGATCGCGAAGGCGATTCCAGCTGACGGCGCTCCCGCGTTCGTCGCCGCCTTCGAGGGGCTCAAGGCGCTCCCGCCCATCCGGCCGTCGCTCATCCTGAATGCTGGCGGCAACTACACCGAGCACACGGCCGGCATCGCCGCCCAGCAGCAGCGCGCGGGCGCCAGGCCTGAGGCGGCGGTCAAGGCGGTGGCCGCCCCCGGCATCTGGGAGCGCAAGCCGGACGACACGCGCGACAACCCGTATCTCTTCCAGAAGTCGCCGACGGTGGTGGCCGGGGCCAACGACCCGATCCTGATGCCGCGCGGCCGCACCAACATCGACTTCGAGTGCGAGTTCGCGGTGGTCATCGGCAAGACGGCCAAGTACGTGCCGATCGACCGGGCGGCCGATCACATCTTCGGCTACACCATCCAGATCGACGTCTCGGACCGCGGCGGGCGCGGCGACCGCAAGATGGGCGGGTCGGACTGGCTGATCGGGAAGAACCACGACACGTTCGGTCCCCTGGGTCCGGTCATCGTGCCGAAGGAGTTCCTGAAGGACGCGATGAACACGCGCCACACGTTCACGCTGAACGGCGAGGTGATGCAGGACTCGAACACCAGCCGGATGGATCACAACATCCACGAGCTGCTGCACTACGCGTCGAACATCCTCACGCTGGCCCCGGGCGACATCATCTCGGGCGGCAGCCCGGCCGGCACGAACATCGAGCGCGCCGAACCGCGCTGGATGCGCGCGGGCGACTCCGCCGTGTGCTCGATCGAGGGCATCGGCCAGCAGAAGCACTCGGTGGTGGCGGAGGCGGCGTCGACGAACTGAACCGCCGACGGACAGGCTCCAGGCTTCAGGCTTCAGGCTTCAGGCGGCGTCGGCTTCAGGGCCGGGAGCCGACCCGTCCCGGAGCCGGGAGCCCGGAGCCCGAAGCCTCCCGGCTCACATCGCCGGCGGTTCCGGAGCCGGTGCGAGAGGAACGATGGTGCCGAGCGCGGTGGCACAGAGCTTCTCGTCGCCGGCCTTCACTGCGAAGATGTCGCACCGGGTCACGGCCTGGGTGCGGCCGCTCGAGACAACCGAGGCGCGTGCCAGGAGCAGGTCCCCGGCTCCCGGCCGGACGAAGTTGATCTTGAACTCGGCCGTCACCACCGGACGCCCGAGCGCCATCGCGCCCGCGAACGTCAGGGCATTGTCCGCCAGGTAGCTGATCACGCCGCCGTGCGCAAAGCCGTAATGCTGGTTCAGCTCCGGCCTCAGCGTGACCGACATCTCGAGCTTCCCGTCGCCCGCCGACACCAGTTCGGCCCCAACCAGCCGGCTGAACGGCTGTGCCACCAGAATCTCCCGTCCCAGCGTCAGATAGTCCATGGCCGCAATCATAGGGCGGGAGGCAGGTGGGGCGGGTGGGACGGATGGCTGCATTCCGCCATTTCGCCCTTAAGATTGAGCGGTCGGGTCACCCGATCATTCCGGTCAGCCGAAAGGATTCATCCCGTGCGACGAGCACTTCTTGCGTGTTCAGCAGTTGTCGTGGCTGCGCTGGCTGCCGCCTGCGGCGGGGGCAGCACCCCGTCGAGCGAACCGGCTCCCGCCGCGGCCGTCACGCCGAGCGCCCCGGTCAACACCGACAAGAACGCCTACCCGGTCTTCGTCAATGTCGATGAAGGGGCCGATGCGGCGGTCCCGGCCGATCAGGGCGGGAAGGGCTTCACCGGCGACGGCTGGGACACCAATACCGACTTCGACCTCATCGGCGACCCCCGCGCCGTGAAGGGCGGCCTGCTTCGCGAGTACGTGCTCGACTTCCCCGGCACCCTTCGCCTGGAAGGCCCCGAGTCGAACACGGTCCTCAACTCGATGATCGGCTCCGGGGTCTACGAGACGCTGCTCGGCATCCACCCCACCAGCCTGGCCTACATCCCGGCGCTCGCCAGCCACTGGCAGATCTCGGCCGACAAGGGCACCTACCGCTTCCGCCTCAACCCGAACGCCCGCTGGTCCGACGGCCAGCCGGTCACCGCCGACGATGTGGTGGCGACCTGGGCGTTCAAGATGGACAAGGGGCTGCAGGATCCGAGCAACCAGATGGTGTTCGGCAAGTTCGACAAGCCGGTGGCCGAGAGCAAGTACATCGTCTCGGTGAAGAGCAAGGTGCAGAACTGGCGCAACTTCCTCTACTTCACGGGCATGCCAATCTACCCGGCGCACGTCCTGAAGACGGTCGACGGCGCCGCGTACCTCAAGGACTACAACTTCAAGCTGATGCCCGGCTCCGGCCCCTACACGCTCGAGGAAGCCGACGTCGTGAAGGGCAAGAGCGTCACGCTGCGCCGGCGCACCGACTACTGGGCCGAGAAGACCCGCCGCAACGTCGGCCTGAACAACTTCGACGAGATCCGGCAGGTCGTCGTCCGCGACCAGAAGCTCGCCTTCGAGATGTTCAAGAAGGGCGACCTGGACGACTACTACGTCAACGTCTCGCGCGAGTGGGTGGAGGAGATGAACTTCGACCGCGTCCAGCGCGGCCTCATCCAGAAGCGGAAGATCTTCAACGACAACCCGAGCGGGATCTCGGGCATCGCGCTCAACACGCGCAAGGCGCCCTTCTCGGACATCCGGGTGCGCAAGGCGCTCACGCTGCTGATGAACCGCGACGAGCTGATCAAGAGGCTCTTCTTCAACGAGTACGTCCCGCTGAACTCGTATTACGCCGGCGGCATCTACGAGAACCCCGACAACCCGAAGAATGCCTTCGACCAGCAGGCGGCGCTCGCGCTGCTGGCCGAGGCCGGCTGGAAGGACCGCGACGCGCAGGGGCGGCTCGTGAAGAACGGCCAGCCGCTCTCGCTCGAAGTCCTCTACGGCAACAAGGGGAACGAGAACTGGCTGACCGTGTACCAGGAAGCGCTGCGCAAGGTCGGCATCGGCCTCAACCTGCGCCTGGTCACGGGTGAAACCCTCTTCAAGCTGGTGATGGACCGGAACTTCGACATGGTCAGCATGGCCTGGACCGGCCTGCTCTTCCCGAACCCGGAAACCTCGTTCGGCGGCGAGTTGGCCGACCAGCAGAACAACAACAACATCACCGGCTTCAAGGATGCGCGGGTCGATGCCCTGCTGAAGGAGTACGACCTCGAGTACGACCAGAAGAAGCGCGCCGCCATCATCCAGGAGATCGACGGCATCCTCGCCAACTCGTACCAGTACATCCTCGGTTGGGACGCGCCATTCCAGCGCATTGCCTACTGGAACAAGTTCGGGATGCCGGACGGGGTGCTGACCCGCATCGGCGACTACCGCGACATCACCTCGACCTGGTGGGTCGATCCGCAGCGCGCCGAGGCCCTGCGGAAGGCGATGGGCGACAACGCCGTCAGCCTGCCGGTCGGCGAGACCGAGGTGCGCTACTGGCAACAGTTCGGTGAGCGCGAGAAGGCGGCCGCCCCGGCGAAATGACCGCGTACTTCATCCGCCGCTTCCTGCTGATCATCCCGACCTTCCTCGGGATCACGCTGGCCGTCTTCGTGGTGATGCAGTTCGTGCCGGGAGGTCCGGTCGAGCGGCAGATCATGCGCTACCAGATGGCCGCGATGACCGAGGGAGGCGGAGGCGGCGGGGCCGGTGCGTCCATCAGCGGGCGCGGCAGCATGGCGCTCCCGGAAGAGCAGATCGAGGAGATCCGCCGGTACTACGGCTTCGACAAGCCGGTGCACATCCGCTACGCGACCTGGCTGTGGAACGTGCTCCATCTCGACCTGGGCAACTCGTACATCTACCAGGACCCGGTGTGGGACGTGATCAAGTCCCGCTTCCCGATTTCCATCTTCCTGGGTCTCACGGGATTCCTCCTCAGCTACGTGGTCTGCATCCCGCTCGGCGTGATCAAGGCGGTGCGCCACGGTTCCACCTTCGACTTCCTCAGCAGCGTCATCGTCTTCCTCGGCTACGCCATCCCGGGCTGGGCGCTCGGGACGGCCCTGCTCGTGCTCTTCGGCGGCGGCAGCTTCTGGGACGTGTTCCCGCTCGGGGGCTTCCGGCCCGACAACTGGGAGTACCTGAGCGTGTGGGGCAAGATCACCGGGCAGCTGCACCACATGACGCTGCCGGTCATCTGCTACATGATTGGCGCCTTCGCCACCGAGACCATCCTGACGAAGAACTCGCTCATGGAGAACCTCGGCCAGGACTACGTGCGCACGGCATTCGCCAAGGGGCTCAGCGAGCGCCGCGTGATCTTCGTGCATGCCCTGCGCAACTCGCTCATCCCGCTGGTCACCGGCCTCGGGCATGCCATCAGCCTGATTCTCGCCGGGTCGTTCCTCATCGAGCGGGTCTTCAACATCGACGGCATGGGCTACCTGGGCTACACGGCCATCCTGCAGCGCGACTACCCGGTCGCGCTCGGCATCCTCGTGATCAGCAGCCTGCTGATGCTCATCGGCAACATCCTGTCCGACATCATCTACGCGCTGGTCGACCCGCGCATCCGCTTCCAATGAGCCGGTCCGAGTCCATCTTCAGGAAGCGCCTGCGGAAGTTCCGCCGGCTCAAGCGCGGCTACTACTCGTTCCTGCTCGTGGCCGGGCTGTATCTCCTGTCCTTCGCGCTGCCGCTCATCGCCAACAGCAAGGCGATCATCGTCCACTACGACGGCCAGTACTTCTTCCCCGTCGGCTCGTACCACGCGGCAACCGACTTCGGCATCCAGGCGATCGGCGAAGCCGACTACCGCGAGGTGAAGAAGCACTTCGAGGCCGAGGGCAAGGGGAACTGGGTCCTGATGCCGCCCATCCCGTTCGGGCCGAACGAGGCACTGCTGGACGACTCGGGAAGTCCACCGAACCCGCCCTCGTGGTCGCACCTGATGGGGACCGACGACCGCGGACGCGACGTCCTGGTGCGGCTCGCGTACGGCTTCAACATCTCGATGACCTTCGCGATCGTCGTCACGCTCTTCGGCGAAGGGCTCGGCATCGCCATCGGCGCCATGCTCGGCTACTTCGGCGGGAAGCTCGACATCCTTGGCCAGCGCGGCATCGAGATCTGGTCGTCGCTGCCGTTCCTCTACACGATCATCATCATCAGCTCGGTGGTCGTGCCGGTCTACCTGCCCGGCCACTCGCAGCTCGCGCAGCCGTCGTTCTGGCTGCTGGTGGTGATCATGTCCGCGTTCAACTGGATGGGCATCACCTACTACGTCCGCGGCGAGTTCTACCGCGAGAAGGTGAAGGACTACGTGGGAGCGGCCATGGCTGCCGGCGTCTCCGACTCCGGCATCATCTTCAGCCACA
>WBZO01002244.1_pt1 | contig 25835 bp, 21 predicted proteins | sample 5204261 | NCBI WGS metagenome assembly WBZO01 (sample SAMN12412400, study PRJNA552823) | activated sludge metagenome | isolation source: activated sludge from anammox sidestream of wastewater treatment plant... | place: USA: North Carolina | collected 2017-09
GGGAATTTTGTGGCTTTTCGCCGTTCAGATGATTCCTGGCATGGACATAGACCTTTCGTCGGCGAACGTCGGGTGATACAAGTCACCTGGCTTAGAAGTTGGGAAGATTTGGAACGCAAGGAAAAGAGGGGCAGAACATCACTGTTTCTGAAGAGATTGCTACCCTTTACCAATAGCTATTAGATGCCTTAGATCTGGTTTTTATATCAGGTCATTATTCCTTATCTTCCATCAGAACAGTTATAACACTGATATAAAAGAGAAAATGGTGGGCCCGGGAAGAGTTGAACCTCCGACCTCACGCTTATCAGGCGTGCGCTCTAACCACCTGAGCTACGAGCCCATTTGCTACCGACCTATAGTAAATCAAATAACAAAAGAAGGTTGTTTCTAGGGTGGCTTGGAGTAAAAGTCAACGATTTTACAGATTTTTTTTATGCTTCCCTGGTAACGCGGTTGCGGCCGTTATGTTTTGAAGAATAAAGGGCATCATCAGCACGTTTTATAAGGGTTGGCAAAGTATCATCATCAGGGCGGAAACGGGAAACGCCTATAGAAACGGTTATACTGCCGAACATCTCGCCAGTATCTTTACGTTTCAATCCCTTATCCGCAATGCCGCTTCTTATCATTTCTGCCACTTTAAGCGCACCGTCTATAGGCGTTTCCGGTAAAAAGGCTACGAATTCCTCACCCCCGAACCGCGCCACAACGTCACGGCCTTTTAGCGTGTCGGTAAGGGTGCGCGCTACAATTTTAAGCACCTCATCGCCCAATAAATGGCCGAACTTATCATTGAACATTTTAAAATGATCTACGTCGATCATAAGCAGGCATAGCTCACTATTATTTTCTTTAGCTACAAGCATTTGCTCATCAATAAGGCGCTCAAAAGATTTCCGGTTAAAAACACCGGTTAAGAAATCCCGTTGCGCTTCTACTGTAACCTGCTGGAGATTCTTCCTTAAGCTGTTGATTTCCCTGGTTGATTCCTCAAGTTTATGCGATATGGTTTCACCGCTTTCCCTAAGCTTGGTGGTTGCTTCGATAATTTCCTTAAAAATAGCTTTTACATCATCATTATCGCCAAATTCACGGCTTATATTTTCCAGGTATTTATCGGTATCTTTATTATAAGTTTTTGTTTCTCCACTAAAATCACTTACTATTTTAAGGGCTTCCGTTAAAATTTTCTGGGTATTGATGGTGGCGTCATCCAGAACTTTCTGGTTACGGTTAGAAATTATGTATTTATGATAGAGATATGAATTATTATCATCAGTAAAGCCTAAGTCATTGCTTACTATGGCATCTATTTCCTTAATAAGTGATTCATTTTCTCCCATGGCATAGTGAAACCATACGGCATAATTCTCTGGGGTTGGCTGCACACCGCCTTTATTCAGCAAAAACAACGTTTGCTTAGCCAGTTGGGTATAATCTTTTTCCATATTTTGGTTAGCCATTAAAAACTCTGTCAATTACAAGTATAATAGACCTTCCATCCTATCTTTTTATAGTTAACAAAATGTTTAACCACAGATATTTTTTGCTTTTACAGGACAATTTTCGCCCAGATACTGTCGATTCTATCTATAACATCCTGTTCCATATATATTTTCTCTCCCCACTCGCGGGTGGTTTCGCCTTCCAATTTATTGGTGGCGTCTATCCCAACCTTTCCTCCAAGCCCTGAAACAGGTGAAGCAAAGTCCAGATAATCAATCGGGGTATTTTCAACCAGTGTTAAATCCCGCACCGGATCAGCCCGCGTGGAAATCGCCCAGATCACATCTTTCCAGTCACGGCAGTTAATGTCATCATCCACCACTATCACCCATTTGGTGTACATAAATTGGCGAAGGTACGACCATACGCCCATCATCACCCGCTTGGCATGCCCAGCATAGGCTTTCTTGATAGAAACCACCGCTACACGGTATGAACAGCCTTCTGGCGGCAGCCAGAAATCCACTATTTCAGGAAATTGTTGTTGCAATAGCGGAATGAATACTTCATTCAACGCCTCACCCAGCACCGATGGCTCATCCGGCGGGCGGCCTGTATAGGTACTGTGATAGATCGGATCTTTACGCATGGTCATAGCGGTTATGGTAAAAGTCGGGAATTTTTCCACTGAATTATAATAACCGGTATGGTCGCCATAAGGGCCTTCATCGCCATATTCATCAAGCGACACGTAACCTTCCAGCACAATTTCTGCTTGGGCAGGAACTTGCAAAGGAATGGTTTTACAATCAACCAGTTCCAGTTTTTTACCACGCAGCAAGCCAGAAAACTGATATTCAGAAAGCGTATCAGGAACAGGAGTCACCGCGGCTAAAATAGTCGCCGGATCAGCGCCGATTACCACCGCGCAGGGCATCGGTTCTTTCTTTTCTTTTACCCAGCTGGCATGGTGCTGCGCCCCGCCGCGATGCTTAAGCCAGCGCATCAGAGTTTTGTTCTTGCCGATTACCTGCATGCGGTAGATGCCAAGATTGTAGCTGTCATTACCTTTTGTTACTACCAACGGCCAGGTTATCAGCGGTGCCGGTTCATTCGGCCAGCAGCTTTGAATCGGAAGAATCCCCAAATCAACATCATCACCAGTCATTACAATTTCCTGACAAGGTGCTTTACTCACTATTTTTGGGTTCATCGCCATAGCGGTTTTGAGCAGCGGCAACATCTCCCACGCTTCCTTAAAGCCGCTGGGCGGCTCTGGCTGTTTCAGGAACGCCAATGTTTTTCCTAACTCACGCAATTCTTCCGGCTTTTTACCCATGCCTTTCGCTACACGCTCAACAGTGCCGAAGAGGTTGATAAGGACGGGAATTTTTTTCGTATTTTGTGATTCACTTTTACTGGATACGCCGTACGAATTACGATTTACGCCTTCATGAACTACATTCTCAAACAATACCGCTACACCACCAGTTTTTACCAAACGCGTGCCGATTTCGGTCATTTCCAGATAGGTGGATACCGGCTCTTTCACCCGCTTGAGAAGCCCGTCTTTTTCAAGGTCAGCAATAAATTCACGTAAGTTTGAATAGGGCATAAAACTACGCCGCTTTTAACATTTTTGTTTTTTCTGCCTGCTGCACCAATAGCTTTTCCGCGGTTATATTTTCTTCCAAAGCAAAGCCCAAATCATAATTCGGGTTGAACGGGTCAATTTTTCCTGCTGCTTCTCGTGCTTCGTTATAGGCCTTATTAGCATCTTTCCAGCTTTGCGCTTTGTCGCTGGCGAGAATAGCAAAAACCGCCGTGTCATAAGCTATCATTTTCGCAAGGTCGCTTTCTGCTTTTTTTATAGCCTCTTCAGTTGCGGCGGGATGTTTACCATTTAATTCCTTCAGCGTTTCAACCTCCACAGATTTTACGAAAGTATGGGTGCTTACTTTAGTTTCTTTCGCGCCTGCCCTCATAGTAAAAGCACCTTTGGAAATAGGCAGGATAATGCCGTTATCAGTGGTCGCGTACAGGGCTTTTTCCAAAGCTTTTGCAGTAGTTGCGGCAAGGCTTGCATCCACACCGTCACGCTGCATAAGCTCACCGGAATATTTCACACCATAAGAAAGCCCCTCCACAAACGCCATCGGGTTGAATTGCAGCACGCCCTCTTCTTTCCATTTGGCAAGCAGGTCAGGCGCTGTGCCGCCAGTACCGAGCTCCACCGCTTTGCGCCCGTCACCCAACGTTCCCACCGAGTAAGAAGTGCCTTTACCCGCCAGTTCAATATCCGTATAAAAATCACCCATAATGTTGGATGAAACAAGCAGCGTATCCTTAAGCCCGCCAGTAAAATATTTTGCTGCTGCTTCGCTGGATTTAAGCGTTTCAGCTTTTACACTCGGATAGTTTTTGCCGATTTCCGCAACATCTTCACGGGCGGTTTTGTAATATTCATTATCATCAAACCCGAAAATCACGGTTTTGCCGCTTAGTTTTGCATCTTCAAACACATTTTTAATTGATTGCTTCATCCTGTTCCTATCCAGCACGGTGATAAGCGCATTATCATCACCTAAATCCCGGGATAAAATCTCCTTGCCAGCTCCATCGAACACCTGCACTTTACCGCCTTTGAACTCAAAAGGCTTGTAGTGGTCTTTGGTAGCAGAAAGGCGGATGATAGAGGAATTTGCCGGAGCTTTAAACCCGCCGTTCGCCTTCACCATTTCCCAAAATTCTTTCACCGACTCAGCATATGACTGGTTGAGCGACACCATAACTGTTGCTTCGCTTGGTGCTTTATTGGCAAGTATCGCATGGACATTATCAATCAAAAAACCTGTGGCAAGCTGCGGAACATCACCAACCTTCACCACATTTCCTGCCTTGTCTTTTTCCAGCGCATAGGGCGCAATTTTACTGCTAGCACCGAGCGCGTGGAGCTTGCCTGAAAGCATTTTATTAAGCGCCACGTCATAACCGGCGATCACAGTTGCTTTTGCCCCGTGCATTATTTGTTTCGCCTGCGTAATTTTATCTTTATTGGCATCCAGAAAACCTGCCACCTGTTCCTGATTAACTGTAAACAGGCGCAGGCTGCTGCCCTCACCCAATTTTTCGCTCACTTCCTGAGTTTTTCCATCAGGTGCGGTGTATATTATCTTCATGCTGCCGCCGTTTATCCTGCCATCTACCGTATTTTCCTTGGCCGCAGGCATAGCCAGAATTTCAAACGGCGTATCCTTACTCCACACTGCAGGTTTATAGGTTGAGCGCGCAGCCAGTGCGTCTGACACACCACGCTCCAGCGTTACTTCCAGCACATCACGCCAGCGGGCATTAGGGCTGCCGATTTTCTTAAGCGCGGATTTCACTGCCACTGCGAATTTTTCCATATTCTCAGAAGAAATTTGCGGCTGGCATTGCGTGCGGAGTTCAGCAATTTTTTTATTTAATTCTGCCTCCTGCCCTTTGTCACTCAGCGTAAAATTAAGGGCATTATTCTTTTCTAACTGCGAGATCGTTGCATACATCTGTTTGTCAGACGGCGTAATCCCCGGCCCTTTCAGATAAACTGCTTTTTTATCCTCTTTTACCTGCTTGATAGCATTATCCACCGCTTCACCATTGGTAAGAACCCTTGAAGCCAGATCCATCGGCGCGTTTTTCTGTGCCAAACCTAGTTTTTCCATAAGCGGTGCGAGCGCATTCCAGGCCGCCAGTGCACCTTCCTCCGGCGGAGTTACGATCAGATTATATTCTTTTGCATTATTTGCGCTCATATTATCACTTTCAGTTAAAAGTTAGCTTTATGGCAGCAAAACTAGATTAACTGCCTCCCAATATCAAGAATTATGTAATCGCATAAATTTATTTGGATTAACCTATTGCAATGCAGCAAAAGTGGCGGTTTCCTTATAAAAATACTGGACAAATGAAGCATCGTTACCTACAAGGAGGGCAATAAAAAATATAATCTAAAAAAGGAGTATAAAATTATGTCTGCTGATAATGATGTTGTAATAGTTGGTGCGGTTCGTACCGCAATCGGAACTTTTAACGGTGTGCTTAGCTCTGTTCCTGCCCATAAACTTGGCGAAATAGTGATAAAAGAAATATTAAACCGCACCGGAGTTGCAGGTGCAGACATCTCCGAAGTTATATTAGGGCAGATACTAACCGCCCACGCAGGGCCAAACCCAGCCCGTCAGGCATCGCTTAACGCAGGCATCCCTAAAGAAACTCCAGCATGGGGCATGAACCAGCTTTGTGGTTCCGGCCTGCGCGCTGTTTGCCTTGGTTATCAAGCAATCAAAAATGGTGACAGCAGCATAGTTATCGCCGGCGGGCAGGAAAGCATGAGCCAGTCACCACACGCCATACAGCTTCGTAATGGGGTAAAAATGGGCAGCGCAACAATGGTTGACACCATGCTGTATGACGCCTTGGTTGATCCTTTCCACAACGTGCATATGGGCGTTACCGCTGAAAATATCGCCAAACAATTCGGCATAAGCCGTGAAGAGCAGGACGCATTCGCCCTATCATCACAACAAAAAACTGGCGCAGCAATGAAAGCCGGAAAATTCAAAGATGAGATTGTTCCGGTAGTTATCTCTGGCCGCAAAGGTGACGTAACTATTGATACTGATGAACATCCAAAACCAGACACCACCGCAGAATCTTTGGCAAAATTGAAACCGGCTTTCGACAAAGCAGGAACGGTAACCGCCGGGAATGCTTCCGGCATCAATGACGGTGCAGCGGTTATTATGCTTATGACACGTGCTGATGCAAATAAACGCGGTCTCAAAATTATGGCAACCATCAAATCATGGGCGCATGCCGGTGTTGACCCTGCGATTATGGGAACTGGCCCAATCCCTGCCAGCAAAAAAGCCCTCGCCAAAGCGGGCTGGAAAATTGAAGATTTAGACCTGATTGAAGCTAACGAGGCTTTTGCAGCGCAGGCAATTTCTGTAAACCGTGAAATGGGCTGGGATCTTTCCAAGGTAAACGTAAATGGCGGCGCTATTGCCCTTGGCCATCCGGTTGGCGCATCCGGCGCACGCGTGCTTACCGGCCTGCTTTATGAAATGGCGCGCCGTGATGCGAAAAAAGCCATCGCCACACTATGCATCGGCGGTGGTATGGGCGTTGCTATGTGCGTGGAGAGAGCGTGATTAGTGGATAGTGAATGGTGGATGGTGAATAGTGAAAATAGACTCTAGACTGGTTCAAATCATTGAGTAGGACAAAATGGCTATTCAAAGTTATCGTGAGTTAGAAGTGTGGCAAGTGTCTATGGATTTGGCAAATCAAATTTATGATATTACGGAAGCATTCCCAAAAAACGAACTTTATGGTTTGACTAGCCAGATTCGCCGTGCCGCTATTTCCATTCCATCAAACATTGCAGAAGGTAGCGCAAGAACCGGAACAAAAGAATTATTGCATTTTATAAACATATCTCGCGGTTCACTTGCAGAGCTTGAAACACAGTTGATTTTAAGTGAAAGACGGAAATATACAGATTCAGAAACACTAAAAAATTTGTTAGCAACGACTGTTAAGATAGGAAAAATGCTAACAAGACTTTATCAATCTATAGAAAGGAAAATATCATGACTAAACCATCCACAATCCACCATCCACAACCCACCAGAATTGCAATCGTAACCGGTGGTACACGAGGCATTGGCGCAGCTATTTCTATAGGTCTAAAAAAAGCTGGATATAAGGTAGCGGCTAACTACGCTTCGCGTGATGACGTTGCCGAAGCCTTCAGCAAAGAACAGGGAATTGCTGTGTTCAAGTGGGATATTTCCAACTATGAGGCATGTGTTACTGGTGTAAAAAAGGTTTCCGAAACACTTGGAGGTTCTGTTGATATATTGGTGAACAATGCAGGTATTACACGTGATGGCGCCATGCATAAAATGACCCCAACCCAATGGGAAGAAGTCATTGATACCAACCTTAACTCATGTTTTTATATGTCAAGAGCTGTGATTGACTCAATGCGTGATCACAAATTCGGCCGCATTATCAATATCAGCTCTATGAACGGCCAGCTTGGCCAATTCGGGCAAACCAACTATTCTGCCGCTAAAGCTGGTATTTTCGGTTTTACTAAAGCTCTAGCGCGTGAAACTGCCGGTCGCGGCATAACTGTAAATGCCATTGCTCCCGGATATATCGCAACTGACATGGTAAAAGCTATTAAAGAAGACATCCTTAAACAGATTATTGCCGGAATTCCTGTTGGCCGCCTTGGCGAACCGGAAGAAATAGCCCGCGCCGTATTATTCCTTGCTGCTGATGACGCTTCATTCATTACTGGTGAAACCATGTCCATCAATGGCGGTCAACACATGGAGTAAGACAGTCAAGCCAAGGTTATCATTTCTTTTTTATAACTTTGGTACGGGCAGCAATATAGTCCATAAGCGCAAGAAAAACGCCGGAAATAACAAATACTACATGGATTACTATCATCCATTTTATTTGGGTTTCCGGCGTTTTTTCTACATCCATGAATATTTTCAATAAATGAATACCGGATATGGCCACAATCGAGGCTATAAGCTTCAGTTTTAGGGTAGAAAAATCAACGCTGCCCTTCCACTCCGGGTTATCCTCATGTTCATCGGTATTGATTTTAGAAACAAAATTCTCATACCCGGAAAAAATAACTATCAGCAGTAAATTTGCAGCTAATGACAGATCTATCAGGGATAATATCCCTAAAACCACATCATTTTGTGAAATATTAGGCAAAGCAGCAAACAAGTGGATCAACTCCTGCATAAAGCTGATAAGAAGAAGCAAAAGCCCGGAAGCCAGCCCCAGATACATCGGCGCCATAAGCCAGCGGCTGGCAAATAAACTGCGTTCTATAAATTTTTCCATGCTCATTTCCTATTTTTTTATTGCCTAGGCTATTTATAGTGAGTAATGCCATATTTCAAGTATCCATCCTCAAAAATATCAATGGTCTGAATAATGAAAAAGCAGGCAATAAAGAATCTGTCAGAACAAGCGTTGCTGGAAAAATTGCAGCAGGCGCAAAAGATAGAGCGCGCGCAATTACTTGCCTCCCTTGATACAGGCCTGGAAGGCCTTACCGATGATATTGCCGAGGAAAGATTGATAGAAAATGGCAAAAACATTGTGGGTGGGGATACGCTTGCTGCCTGGTATATCCAGCTCATACATTGTTTTTTGAATCCATTTAACTTCGTGCTTACCATCCTTGCCCTGATTTCATGGGCAACCGGCGATATGGAAAGTGTGGCGATGATGGCTATCATGGTCGCCATCAGTGTTGGTATTAAATTTTTTCAGGAATACCGCTCCGGCATAAAAGCTGAAGAACTAAAAAAAATGGTACGCACCAGTGTTACCGTAAACCGCATTGATGAACATGGAAGCAGCCGTAAATTTGACATAGATATGCAGGATCTGGTTGTCGGCGATATAATACACCTCTCGGCAGGTGATATTATTCCCGCTGACGTGCGGGTGCTTGCCGCCAAGGATTTGTTCATTTCCCAGGCAATGCTTACCGGTGAGTCACTACCTGTAGAAAAATTCGCAGAAATCGGCTCACCATCTTCCGGGGGCATGGATTTACATACTATCGGCTTCATGGGAACTAACGTAGTAAGCGGCAGCGGCTCGGCAGTGGTGCTTTCCACCGGACGTGACACTTATTTTGGTTCGCTCGCCCGTACCATCACAGGGGAAAGGCCGCAAACCAGCTTTGATAAAGGTGTCAACCATATCACATGGCTGATGATAAAATTCATAACCGCCATGGCGCCAATGGTATTTTTTATCAATGGTTTTTCTAAAGGTGACTGGACACAGTCATTGCTGTTTGCCATTTCCATCGCCGTTGGTCTTACCCCTGAAATGCTGCCGATGATTGTGACCTCCAACCTTGCCAAAGGCGCGATAGCTATGGCCAAACGCAAGGTTGTAGTGAAACGCCTAAATGCAATTCAGAATTTCGGTGCGATGGATGTTTTATGCACTGATAAAACAGGAACCCTCACCCAGGATCATATTATTTTACACGACCACCTAGACATCGAAGGCGAACCAAGCCACGAGGTGCTGGATTATGCCTGGCTCAACAGCTATCACCAGACCGGGCTGCGTAACCTGCTTGACAGCGCGGTAATGGAAGAAGCCGAAAAAGAATATCCTGACGGTAAAAGGATCAATGAACTGAAAAACTGGCAGAAAATTGATGAGATCCCCTTTGATTTCCAGCGCAGGAGAATGTCGGTAATTGTTGCGCAGCCTGATGGCAAACATATTCTTATCTGCAAAGGTGCTGTCGAAGAATTACTTAGCATCTCAAGCCATTACACCCATAACGGGCAGGTTCTGCCGCTTGATGAAAACACCCGTGAGAAATTCCGCAAACTCTCCCAAAACCTCAATGAAGACGGCTTCCGCGTTCTTATAATCTCATATAAAAATATTGCTGCCTCACAAAATGTTTATGATAAGCGCGATGAATCAAACCTTACCATTAAAGGCTTCCTCACCTTCTTAGACCCTCCAAAGGAAACGGCAAGAATAGCCCTTAGCGCACTTAAAGAATATGGTGTGGATGTTAAGGTGTTGACTGGCGACAACTCAACTGTAACCCGTAAAATCTGCACCGATGTAGGGCTTGATATAAAAGGCGCGGTTGACGGCTCGCAGCTTGATAAGTTATCCGATGCCCAGCTTTATGAAATAGTCGAAAAAAATACCATTTTTGCCAAGCTTTCGCCCATGCAGAAATCACGGATAATAAACGCGCTGAAAGCCGCCGGGCATACTGTAGGATTTTTAGGCGACGGGATAAATGATGCCCCTGCCCTGCGTGTTGCTGATGTAGGCATTTCAGTGGATACCGCTGCCGATATTGCAAAAGAAGCCGCCGATATTATCCTTCTGGAAAAAAGCCTTGTTGTGCTTGAAGAAGGCGTTATCGAAGGGCGCAAAGTATTCGGCAACATTGTAAAATATCTGAAAATGGCGTTATCCAGCAATTTCGGCAATATGTTCAGCGTGGTAGGAGCAAGTATTTTACTGCCGTTTTTGCCGATGCTGCCAGTGCAGATACTTATCCAGAACCTGCTTTATGATATTTCACAGATCGCCACACCGTTTGATAAAGTTGATGATGATTACCTGCGTAAACCGCGTAAATGGGAAGCCATCGAACTTAAGCGGTTCATGCTGTTCATAGGCCCTGTGAGTTCTATTTTTGACTATCTAACTTTTGCCTTAATGTGGTTTATATTTTCCGCCAACACCATATCACAACAGGCATTATTCCATACCGGCTGGTTCGTATCTGGCTTACTCACACAAACTTTAGTGGTTCACATGATACGGACAGAAAAAATGCCATTCATCGGCAGCAGGGCTTCAAACGCGCTACTCATCTCCACCGCTATCGTAATGACCATCGGGGTTATCCTGCCCTACACCACCATCGGCAGCGCAGCGCAATTAACACCTCTTCCTGTACAATATTTTATCTATCTGCTGGCAATTCTACTTGGGTATTGCCTTCTGGTCACTGCCATGAAAAAATGGTACATAAAACGCTTTGGGCAGTGGTTATGAGCATGATAAACAAATACACTCTAAAACGCGCTATGGATATTACCGGTGCATTATCCGGCATCATAATATTAAGCCCGGTTATGCTGATTACCTATATTGCTGTGTGGGCAACCATGGGAAGGCCGGTTATATTTTTTCAAACCCGCCCCGGCCTGCATAAGCAACCATTCAGAATCATGAAATTCCGCAGCATGAAAAATGCAACCGATGCAAACGGCAATCCGCTTAGCGATGCGCAAAGGCTGACGAAATTCGGCAATCTGATGCGCAGCCTCAGCATCGATGAACTGCCGCAATTATTCAACATCCTGAAAGGTGATATGAGCATAGTAGGCCCCCGCCCGCTCCTGTTTGATTTTTTCCCGTATTACAGCGAAAAAGAAATGAGAAGGCACGAGGTAAAACCCGGCATCACCGGACTGGCACAGGTAAACGGCCGTAACAACCTGAATTGGGATATTCGCCTGCAAATGGACATAGAATATGTCGATAACTGGAATATAATGCTGGACATAAAAATTATACTGAAAACCATTTTGATAGTTATAAAGCGTGAAGGCGTTAATACCAGCGGCCACGTGACTTTTCTCAGGCTTGACGATTACCGCAAGGACAGCAAAAAAACTCCTTAGATAGCAACAAAAGATAGCAACAAATAATTATATATCATATAGTTATGGCAAATTTACTGTTTCTCTGTAAAAATTAAAAAATAATTAATGACTCTCAATAATTTTTATGTTACAAGGTTACAATTCTTTTACTAAAATCATATAAAATTAGTTATTTTTCAGGAACATGTGCGAATAAAACTTGACTAAACTATTTTTTAATGATTATGTAACCTTCTGGTTTAACGTGTGTATTTATATACCATTACGTATCAAGGCTAGAACTAAGCAAAATTGGTAATAGAACCTAATCCGCCTAACCGCAAAATGGGTTGTTTTATGAATAATGATGCGCTTTATACTTTTGCTATACCTAAGGATATTTCTTACGGAAATACCATAGCTTTGCCGTCTTCTATAATACCTCGCCCGGAAATACGTTATGAGGTAAGCCTTACTCGTGATCCTATCCTTATTGCCCAATATAAATCACTGCAAAGAAAATTACGCAAAGTAGATGAAAGATTCATAGGATTCAGGATTCCAAGCACCGCCCTTCGTGACGATTATGAAGACGATAACGACCAGTTCCTGCTGCTGCATGACGGGCTTAATGTCCAAGGCGGTATCTCCATGCGTGTATCAACCCCTAAAAATCCGGTTATCCTCAATCTGGAGCAGGAAATACCTTTATCAAAGAGCCAGTTTTTCTTTTCACTGAAAGATAACCTGCCGGAATTTGAACTGAACCGCTATGCTTATGCTGAATTTGATGACTTGACCATCCACCCTTCATTCAGGACAAAAGAGTATCTTATTATGATATTTCAAGCATTGCTCGAGCATTGCATAGATTACCGCATACGCTACATGTTTGGCATAGCTGATAAAATTAGGGCAAGACTTTATATACAGTTGTATAAATCTCTAAATCTGGACGGGCAAATATATGAAGGTATAGACATACCGGTGTGCCGAGAACATGAACACAGAAAGAGATATTTGCTATACGCGGATACTAAGAATTTTCATTCCGTACCAAGCGACCCAGAGGCTAAAAATCTGCTAAACCCTATCGAAAATTACGCGTTTTATTAATCTATAACCCGTGACATAATTTCCAGGAACTGGGCATCTATATTTACGTCCTTATCCCTTGCGTTTTTTAGGTTAGCTTCCATTTTTATATGCCCTGCATCATCGGTCACAAAACCGATCATGCCGCCGCGTACTATAAATTTATTAATACTGCTTACCGTAAGAGTTTTTGCTGAACCTAAGGCAAGCAATATATTATCTATATTATCCTCCTGATCCGCCGGTATATAAAAAACATCACAACCTGTTATATCGCGCAATGCATCGAATCTCTTTACTGTAACCTTATTATCAGATTTATGCTCCTCCAGATATTTTGCCATTAACTGCCCAACGCTCTCATTCAGCGGCACGCCCTGTTTTTCGTAATAGCAGATTCTTTCCAACTTACGGAAATGCTCCCCTATGGTAACGAATTTGCGCATGTTCAAAATGTACGAAGCCCTGATTAATTCAGGGGTCATCTCAGCAGCATAACCTGGGGTAGCCAATAAGAATAATGCCACCACACCCAAGCATAAATTTTTCCAATTTAATTTTATAGCCATATATCAAGCCAGTTTATAAAGCCAGTTAATCTCAATAGCGAAATGCAATACGACCATATACGGCACGTGGTATTTCATTTTGCGGGCTATTCAATGTGCCGCCAAATTCCGGGTGTTTATCATCCAACAAATTCTGCCCGTCAAGCGACAATTCTATATTATTTGTCGCTTTCCAGATAATTTGTGTGTCAAAACGGAAATACGCCCCTACGTCTTGATTTGATAATTTACCAACATAATAACCGGTATTAATAAGGCGTATATCATTTGGTAAATATAACTGCGAACGCAGCATAAATTTATGATGCGGGATATCCCCAGATTTCCCTAGGAAAGATGGATCCTGACTAGAATCTTGATCCAACAATAAATTTATATAACTGTAACTACCTTTTAAACTCCAGATAGAAGTTACATCCCAACTTGCACTTTCTTCAAAACCATAAGCTTTACCAGAACCCAATGTATCTATTTGGAAAGGAACGTAAAAATTACCACCGCCAGCACTTTGTAAACTTAACGGTTCAAATGTTGTAAGCTTCTTATAATCATTAATAAATGCAGTAGAATCAAACGTTACTTTCTGCCCTAATTTAATCCTGTGACCTAACTCATACGCAATCAAATCTTCTGAATCCAGATCATTATTCATTTGCTGTTGCACTATAAGCCCAGGCGACAACGATGCTATATTAAAAAACCAGCTTTTTTCAGCTATAGCAGGCGTTCTGACTGCCCGTGATACTGCCGCCCAGACAGTTTGTTTATTATCCGGATACCAGGCAAGGCGCGCACTTGGTTCAAACTCAAAACCGGTAAAACTATTATGCTCAAACTTTGAGCCAAGGGTAAAATACAGCTCCTGCGGGGATAGCGCATAGGTATCCTGTAAAAACGCACTGAAAATTGTCTGGCTATTAATATCTTTAGCGATGGTTACATCCTGAGTCCCGGTAATATCTATATTGATAAGGCGTGCTTCTGCCCCCCACATCACTGAATGGCGGTCACTTGCTTTCCACGAAGTTTGGTAATCGAAATCAAATGTATAGAGATTCTGCTTAAGTGAAGTATAGTCTATATGCTGAAAATCGAGATAGCTCTGGAACCTTGACTGCATAGCATCACTATGTTTTTCTTCCAGCCTGGCTAGTATATTGCCCCCTGCATAATCAAATGTGTCTTTGAACAGGTTTATACCGCTTGGGTCTGCGAAAGATGGGCTGAAGTGGAAAAAATTATCAGATCCGGTGTAAGCATCACCCTGTACGGTAATCTTCCTTGCTCCTGAAACATTCCAGTCAGAACGGAATCCGGTCTTTGCGTTGCGCCAGGCATTATGCCCGCTGGAATTATCAGAAAGCGGTGTTGACGATCTATCAGCAAATTCGGCATAAGTACGGTAATAGGCATCATTAGAAATTTTCCCACCATAACGCATATCGGTAACCAGCGTATCATGTGTTCCGGAAAGCGCACTAATATATGCCCCCTGGGTGGCAGAAGAGTTTTTCGTGATAATATTGATAATACCATTTACCGCATTAGCACCCCATTGCGTTGCCCCCGGCCCCCTTATAATCTCAATACGTTCCACATCTTCCAGCGGAATATTCTGGGCATTCCAATAAACCCCTGCAAATAATGGGGTATATACTGTGCGCCCATCGACCTGCACCAATAATTTATTAGCAAATGCACCGTTAAACCCGCGTGATGAAATAGCCCAGTCGCTGGAATCTATCTGCGCTACATCCAACCCCGGAACACCACGCAAAACTTCTGCTATGTGGGTTGCGCCTGATGCCTTTATATCATCATTTGTTATTACATATATCGCGGCCGCCGCGCGGAACGAATCCTCAGGTTTCCTTGAAACCGAGGTTACTATATTGCCAAGGGCTTCCAAAGGGATATTGCCAATATCATCTATAGCGGGCTTATCCGCCGCGAACACATTAACAGGAAAAGAAACTACACCTAATAAAGCATAGACAATATATCTGTTCATATACCATACTCCTTGACTGACGAAGTTAAAGCGTAGGTAAGGAGATTGCACAATAATAGTAAATAAAGTTTTAACAGAACTAAACAAACTCACTAAAAAACCAACAAAATTATAAAATACGGTATTTTAGCAACAAAAATTATATATTAAATTTTTTCTTAATTTCGTCTATTTTCATGCCGCATATTATAGTGCCGCCCTGCTCTATTTTTACTTCCATCCCTAGTTTCTTATAAAATTCTACAGCAGATTTATCTGATACGACTAATAAATATTTATCATCTAAATTTTCTTTTCTTAATATTCCCAGAGCTTTCCCAACAGACTCTTTAATTAACTCTGTGCCCAGACCACAACCACGAAATTCCGGGGCAACTGCCATCCAGCCCAGCCAGATATTTTTTCTGTCTTTTATAATGGAAATTTTATCTGTAGCGGCAGAATAAATCCCAATCTTCCGCGCATAACCGCCAGTAACGCTATAAGCCCCGCTTACTCCAACCACTTTCCCGTTTTTATCCAAAGCAACCACATACTGCAAAATACGCTTTGTATTTACACCTTCTATTACCGGGGAAAAAACATTCAAAAACATATTGGCAAGCCAACTACGCTGGGCAATGCTTATCCATTTAAAAGACTGGCTCACCGTTTCCAAGCCATGCATATCATCAGGTATATTCTTCTCACATAGACTAATTACATCCCGCAGGTGCTTTTTACCATCAAAATCTATTATCCTTACCCCATCCATAAACCCGGCCTTTTCCCTGAAAAATTATTTTATACCCAATAAAACTATAGTCATATCTTTATTTTAGGACTAAACAACTGCTCATGAGAAAATTATGAGCCTGTCAGCACTAGCAGAACTAATAAAAACCCAAAGAAAAACATGGCTACTCGCATATATAGCAACAGCCATGCTTCCTATTGCCCTTATTTTTAACAGGGTTGCAACAGAAATTATGGTTGCGGCCATAGGATTATTATTCCTTACAGAGAGTTCCCGCAGCAAGCAATGGAAATGGCTGGCTGATCCGGTTATGATTATTGGTTTAATGGCTTGGCTGTGGCTATTATTTTCCTCTGCTCTGCACAGCTCCTTATACCCTTCAGCATTCGGCATTGCCATTGCATGGGTGCGTTATATACTGCTCTATGCTGCATTAAAAAACTGGGTGCTGGCAAAGAAAGAATATTTATTTTTACTCGGAAAAATTCTTATATCGGTATTGATACTGGTGCTTATTGATACGTTGTGGCAGCATATTTTTTCTGTATCACTGACCGGACACCCAATAGGAATTAACAAACGCCTTACAGGGCCTTTGGACAGTGTAAAGGTCGGCATATTTTTAGCAAAGATTTTATATCCGATAATTGGTATTTATCTGGCATATTCTGTAACAATACATAAAAAACAAAACTCTATTTTCGGCTTGTTTGTGTTTCTTGCTGCCATGGCAACTATTATGCTAAGCGGGGAAAGAACCGCCTTTTTCAGTACATTGATGGCATTTTTCATAGTCCTGCTTATGCTGGCTATTTTTAATAAATCTTTCCGCACAATAGCCATCTCCTTATTATTACTTCTTTCTTTAGAGTCTGCTATACTGTACAAAACCCAAGGTTTTGTGCAGGAGCGCTCTCACCAATTCTATGAAATAATTACTAACTATCAGGCTTCCGAATATGGGCAGTTACAAAAAGCCGGTATTATTATCGGGCTGGATAATTTCTGGACAGGGGCAGGATTAAAAAGCTTCCGTATAATCTGTGAAAAAATGTTTGCAGAAGGCATTATAACGACCAGTAACCTGCATCCCCATAACATATACATAGAATGGTTTGCTGAAACAGGAATTATAGGAGCCTTGTTATTTATCGCCATGGTTATTTCTTTATTTATGCAAACAACCAGGAAATTTTTATCCAATAATGACACAGCCCAGAAGATCGCCTGTTCTTGCGCTCTGGCAACACTTATAGTCAGTTTCTTTCCTTTCATGCCAACCCAAAGTGCCTTTTCCAACTGGCCGGCTATTTTGCTGTGGTATTCGATAAGTGTTGCGATAGCCTCTATTAATGCTATAGATGCAAAAAAACATTATAATACTGATGGTATGGATACATAAATGCAGAAAGAAATAAAAATTTCTGATTTGAAATTAGCCATAATTGGACTTGGCTATGTCGGCTTGCCGCTGGCAGTGGAATTCGGGAAAAAACGCTCAGTCGTAGGGTTTGATATAAATGAACAGCGCATCAAAGAGCTGAAATCAGGGCATGATTATACGCTGGAAACCTCAAGCGAAGAATTAGCCTCTGCCAAATTTCTTTCTTATACCGCGGATATAAATAGCCTTAAGGAATGCAACTGTTTTATTGTAACTGTCCCCACCCCGATAGATGAATATAAGCGCCCAGACCTAAACCCGCTTGTAAGAGCCAGCGAAACTATCGGGAAAGTGCTGAAGCCGAACGATATAGTTATTTATGAATCAACTGTATATCCCGGTGCGACCGAAGAAGACTGCGTTCCTATTTTAGAAAAACACTCCGGACTAAAATACAATAAGAAAGGCGGTTTTTTCTGCGGGTATTCACCGGAGCGTATAAATCCAGGTGACAAGGAACATAGAATTACCAACATTAAAAAAGTAACTTCCGGCTCCACCCCTGAAATTGCGCAGGTGGTAGATGCACTTTATAAAGAAATTATCATTGCCGGCACTCATCCGGCGCAATCAATAAAGGTAGCCGAGGCCGCCAAAGTTATAGAAAATACCCAGCGCGACCTGAATATCGCCCTGATAAACGAGCTTTCCATTATCTTCAATAAAATGGGAATAGATACAGAGCAGGTTCTTCAGGCTGCGGGCAGCAAATGGAATTTTTTACCCTTCAGGCCGGGGTTGGTTGGCGGGCACTGCATTGGTGTTGACCCTTATTACCTGACCCACAAAGCGCAGGCTATAGGCTATCATCCGGAAATTATCCTGGCCGGAAGAAGGTTAAATGACGGAATGGGCGCATATGTAGCTTCACAATTAATAAAAGCCATGTCCAAAAAGGATATAAATCCGGCCGGTGCGAAAATATTGCTTATGGGCTTTACCTTTAAGGAAAACTGCCCTGACCTGCGTAATACCCGCGTTATTGATATTGTTACAGAGCTTAATGATTACAACTGCAAAATTGATGTTTATGACCCGTGGGCAGACCGGAAAGAGGCCTTAAGCGAATACGGTATAGAGCTTATAGAAAAACCACAAAATTCAAGCTACGATGCGGTTATAATCGCAGTTGCCCATAAGCAGTTCAAGGATATGGGAGCGGAAGAAATAAAAAAGCTTACAAAAACCAGTTCCGTTATTTATGACCTGAAATATATATTACCAATCTCAAGTTCGGATTTAAGGCTGTGAGTGAATATAATAAAATACTGGCTCAATTGCCTTCTTCTCCTAAATGCTGGCTAATAACCGGAGTGGCCGGGTTCATCGGCAGTAATTTACTGGAAACCCTTTTAAAGCTTGAGCAAAAAGTTGTTGGTCTGGATAATTTCATTACCGGCCATCAGCACAATCTTGATGAGGTAAAAAACAATGTATCACCGCAGCAATGGCAAAATTTCCGCTTTGTAAGTGGCGATATCCGTAATCTGGAAGATTGCAGGAATGCTGCCCATAGCGCTGATTATGTGCTGCATCAGGCAGCACTCGGCAGTGTCCCCCGCTCGATAGAAGACCCGATACTAACCAATTCCTGTAATATCGACGGCTTCCTGAATATACTGGTGGCCAGCCGTGATGCTGGCGTTAAAAAATTCATATATGCGGCCTCCAGCTCCACCTATGGTGATCATCCGGAACTTCCAAAGGTTGAAAATAAAATCGGCAAACCGCTTTCCCCATATGCAATAACCAAATATGTAAATGAATTATACGCTGATGTTTTTGCCCGCGCTTATGGAATGGAAACAATCGGGCTGCGTTATTTTAATGTTTTTGGAAAACGTCAGGATGCAAACGGTGCTTACGCCGCAGTGATACCTAAATGGATAGCCAGCATGATTAAGGGGGATCCGGTTTATATAAATGGTGATGGCGAAACCAGCAGGGACTTTTGTTATATCGAAAATGTAGTGCAGATAAATTTGCTCGCTGCCTTATCGGAAAATCCGCAAGCGGTAAATCAGGTATATAATGTTGCGGTGGGCGAACGCACCACTCTAAATGAGCTATATTCCTACCTGCGCGATAATTTACAGCAAGAATATCCGCATCTTGTAGGTTCAGAGCCGGTTTACAGGGATTTTCGCGCCGGTGATGTCCGCCATTCCCTTGCCGATATTTCTAAAGCCAAAGATCTGCTGGGATATGCGCCGAATTATACAGCAAAAGACGGGCTTAAGCTGGCTATGGGCTGGTATAAAAACAATATAGCAAAAACTTCCAGCGGAATATGATTATCTCGCGACTACATAACAGCATTTCTGTGCAGCAGATACAAAAGCTCTGGCAGCACTTAAATCCACGTCGGCGAGTGCAATGCGCCTTTCTTCTGGCGCTGATGCTGATAAGCGCGCTTACAGAGGTTATAAGCATCGGCGCGTTACTGCCGTTTTTAAGCACCCTTGCCGCGCCGGAAAAAGTTTTTTCCTACCCTCTAGTACATGCTCTGGCAGGTAATTTCGGCATCAAACAGGCTGATGAAATTTTATTGCCGCTGACTGTTATATTCATATTAGCTGCTATCATCTCCGGCTCAGTACGCCTGTTATTGCTGTGGGCAACAACCAAATTCACCTTTACTGTCGGGGCAGACCTAAGCTCGGAGATATACCGCCGTACCTTGTACCAGCCCTATAACGTCCATATAGCGCGCAACAGCAGTGAAATAATAAGCGGGATAACCAATAAAACCCATGACCTGATATTCCATGTAATACTGCCATCCCTTACTATAATAAACTCCCTTGTTTTGCTGGTTTTTCTATGCAGTGCGCTGCTTTATGTAAGCCCACTGGTGACTCTTGGTGCTGCCGGAAGTTTTGGCTTATGCTACATCATACTGGCAAAACTTATGCACAAAAGGCTGGTAAAGAACGGGCATATCGTAGCAAAAGAACAGACAAATAATATCCGAATACTGCAAGAAGGGCTTGGCGGCATCAGGGATGTACTTTTGGATAACACCCAATCACTTTATTGTGACATTTACCGCAACTCAGATATGGCTATGCGCCGCGCACAGGGCATAAACCTGTTCATAAACACCTGCCCGAGATATGCCATGGAATCAATCGGCATTGTTACGGTTGCTATCATATCATTTATCCTAAGTTACAATGGTGGCATCGCAGCGGCACTTCCTACCCTCGGCGCACTGGCACTTGGTGTACAACGGCTTTTACCAGCCTTGCAGCAATCATATAATTCCTGGTCGCTTATAATGGGAAGCCAGGCAACCCTGCGTGACACGCTGTTACTACTGGAACAGAAATTGCCGGAATATGTTGATGTAAAAACATTGCCGCTTATAGAATTCAATGAGCAGATAAAACTGGAAAATGTAACCTTCAGATACGCAGCCAACCAACCTGATATACTCAACATAAATAAGCTGGTAATTCCAAAGGGCGCAAGGGTCGGTATTGTCGGCAGCACCGGAAGCGGCAAAAGCACCCTGCTTGATGTTATAATGGGACTGCTTTTGCCAAGTTCCGGTTTATTTAGCGTGGACGGCAAAAAAATTGATAGCATCAACGCCATCTCCTGGCAGCGTAACATCGCGCATGTACCGCAGAATATATATCTTAATGATGGCAGTTTTGCAGAAAATATCGCGCTCGGCATTCCTGTTCAGGAAATAGACATGGAACGGGTGAAAAAAGCTGCCCGCCTTGCCCGTATTGCCGATTTCATCGAAAGCGGCAAAGACGGCTATCAGGCGATGGTCGGTGAAAGAGGAATAAAACTATCCGGCGGACAACGGCAAAGGGTGGGTATCGCCCGTGCGCTCTATAAAAATGCAAAAATTCTGGTTCTGGATGAAGCCACAAGCGCACTGGATAATGATACAGAAGCAGCCGTTATGGAATCGATTGAAAATTTACATGAAAATTTAACTATACTTATAGTAGCACACCGTTTATCAACACTTAAAAAATGCAATTTTATAGTGAAATTAGAAAATGGGGAAATATGCCAGAGCTAAGTATATTATTACCATCTTTGCGCTATGAGGAAGTTACAAAACGTATCGCAGAATTTGCCCGCACCAACCCTTACGTTGATTATGAAATAATTGTGGTTTCCCCTTTCGCTGTTTCCGGAAACAAAGTTGTCCACCTGCCGGAAACCGAGAAAAAAGGAGTAATTTTTGCCATGAACGAAGCCTATAAAAAGGCTTCAGGAAAATACATCGTTCCCTGGTCGGATGATGCCGCACCATCTGATAATTGCCTGAAAAATATTCTGGATTTTGTAAAAGCAAATGAAGGAAGCACTCCTTTTGTTGCCGGTTTTGCTAAATATGACTCCAGAGGCAGCGGCTTCGGGCAGTGGAGTGTTTACGGAAAATTATATGTTGGCTGGTTGTGCGCTTCAAAAAACACCATTGAAAAAATTGGCGGTTTCTTTGATACCGCATTTAAGAATTACTGGGCTGACCCTGACTTCTGCCTGAGAGTTTGGGATAATGGCGGAAGGGTTGAAATCTGCCCTGATGCCGTAATCAAGGTACAGCAGATAAATGACGAAGTAAAATCAGGAAATATAAATTCATGTTTTGAGCGTGACACACAAACCTTCTTCGACAGGTGGCATGATAAATTAGGTAAAGGCACAAAGAAAATATGGTGGCGCATTAACTGCGAAATACCTAATTCCTACTCCGGCTATATCCGCCATTTCTTGCGGAACATTCCCTATCTTAAGGAAATAAAAGACTGTATCTCTGCAAAAAAATCCAGCAACTAAGGCGTAACCATGGAAATAACTACCAATTCAACTTCTTCATCAAAGCTTAATCTGGCAATGATTCTGGTGTTTTTGGCTGCCCCATATTATTACATAAGATACGGCGTGTTTGATTTTTCCAAAGGAACAAGTTTTTATATCGCCGATTTTTTTCTTATCAGCGCATGTTTATTAATATCCGTAAAAACACTTCAAAACCTTAAAAGTATCTTTCAAAATAAACAACTCCTACACATACTGGTTGCCGGAGGTGTTTTCGTATCACTTTGTTTATTATCCGGTGTTACAGCTAAAATTTCTGGCGCTAATAATAATGTAAACTGGACAACTCTTTTAAGCGGAACAATCCAATATGGCTTTATATTACTGGCTCTGCCCATAGTGGCATTTTTCTATATTTCGCAAAACAACCTACGGACAGCCATACGCTACATAGCCATAGGTTACCTGCCGCCTATGATAATAAATATTTTACTAGCGCCCGAGGAAGCCTTCCCCTACCTGCGTGAAATGTTTTTTTGTGCTAATCGTGCCCTTGGTACTTATGGAAATGCTAATTCGTTAGCTGAAGTTTTACTTATTACAGTACCATTTTATGTTTATCTGGTAGCGACAGAAACCGGCTTCTGGAAAAAAATCGGATATATAGGGCTGGTAGCGTTTCTTGATTGCTTATTCCTCTCCGGTTCTTTTAGCGGTTTTCTTACTCTTATTGCCATTACACTTGCAAATATAGCCTTGATTGCTTTCTGGAAAAACCACCCGCTTCGCCCACATATAAAAAACATAGTTAAACAGACCGCATTAATTGCTTCTATCTTTATATGTTCATATCTGCTTCTATCCTTATATGCGCCTTATGTAGTCGGCAAGGTTAATGAAAGAATTATTCCACAAAAAGAGCAACAAATTGAACAAACTGCTCTTGAACAAACAGTAAACACCAGAATGGAGCTTAATTATCGTGGGTTGGAATTATTGAAACAGCGCAGCGGTGGGTTATTTTATGGGCATGGGTTAAGGCAGACCGCAAATCTTCCCGAGTTTAATTTTGGCGGCAATGGTTTAGATATTCATCTGATATATTTGCTTTTATGGGTAGAAGGTGGTTTTATTCTAGGCGCAACTTTTGGTATCTATAGTTTATTATTGTTGCGTAATTGTTTTAACCTGGCAAAAACCCATCCGGCGGAGGCAATAACCCTGGCAACCGCAGTTCTTTCTATGGTATTATTCGGACTCTTTCTACCGCATAATTATTTGCGTTATTTATGGATACCGCTTATACCTGCTTTTATCACCATTAAAAATGAATAAATTGGGAAATATAATGAGAAAATTAGATGTTTTATTTGTAAACGCCGAATCTTCAAAGGTTGCCTATCAGAGTTTAGCAGATTTATATTCAGCGATTGAGCCTCCTACCTGGGCATTATTACTAGCAGAGTCATGTCGCTCCAAAGGATTTGGTGTAGGGATTTTAGACTGCGCTGCAGAAATGCTAACCATCGATAAAGCAGTTAAACGAATTGAAGAGGCGTCTCCGCGCCTTATAGTCTTTGTAGTTTATGGACAAAATCCGAATTCCGGTACAACTAATATGATTGGCGCAATTTCTTTAGCCGAATCTTTAAAAGATTCTTTTCCAGAAGGGAAAATTTGTTTTGTTGGTTCACATACTAGTGCTCTGCCCCGCGAAGTTTTAGCCTGCAAGCCAATTGATATTGTATTACTAAATGAGGGTGTTTATGCGTTACATAATTTGTTAAAAAGCAATCTGAACAGTGATCTATCTAATATAAAAGGCATTGGCTATAAAAAACGTATGCAAGGTCGTGATGATATTCTCGAGATTAATTCCCCTCAATGTATTGTCCCGCAAGAGCGTATGGATGAAGATTTGCCGGGATATGCTTGGGATTTATTGCCATACAACAAAAATCCTTTAGATCTGTACAGAGCTCATTTCTGGCATGCTGGATTTAACCACGATAATAGAACGCCGTTTGCGGCTATTTACACATCTCTTGGCTGTCAGTTCGCATGCGATTTTTGTATGATAAATATTGTTAATAGAATTGATAATGGCGACGATATTAATGCTGCTGATTCTCGCGGAATGAGGTTCTGGAGTCCAGTATGGGTTGAAAGAGAAATGAAAAAACTTGCGGATATGGGAGTAAAAACATTGCGGATAAGTGACGAAATGTTTTTTCTAAATCGCAAATTTTATACTCCTATACTTCAACAAGCTATAAATAATGATTTTGGTTTTAATATGTGGACATATTCACGCGTTGACACTGTTCGTAGGGATTCTTTAGAACTTTTTAAACGTGCTGGAGTTAATTGGCTTGCTTTAGGGGTTGAAGCTGGAAACCAATTGGTAAGACAAGAAGTATCAAAAGGCTCCTTCAAGGAAATAAATATTAGAGATGTTTGCAATACTATAAGAGATTCTGATATTAAAATAATAAGTAATTATATTTTTGGATTTCCTGATGACACCTTGGATACCATGCAAGAAACTCTTGATTTAGCATTGGAGCTCAATACAGAAATGGCTAATATGTACCCTTGTCAAGCCCTTCCAGGGAGCCCTATGTATCATATAGCAAAAAAGAATGGGTGGGCTTTACCTAAAACATATGAAGGATATGCCTTCCTATCTTACGATAGCCACCCCCTCCCAACAAAACACTTAAGTGCTGCACAAGTAATAAAATTTCGTGACGAAGCATGGCATAGATATTTTACTAATCCTGCATATTTAAACCTTATTGAGAAAACCTTTGGAAGTAAAGAACGGGCTAACGTAGAAGATATGGCAAGTATAAAACTAAAACGTAGATTGCTTGGTGATTAAGCAGTTTTAAGCAATTCAAAGAATGCACCTGCTGCTTTTTCTAAATTATCCCGCCAATCAATTGAAGAAGACTTATCAGCACCATCCGTAATATATTTTACACAAGCAAAAGAAACATTCTCTCTTAAACATACTTTTGCCAGTGCATACGCCTCCATGTCTATAATATCACAATTAATAGGACAGGTATCTTGTAAAAAAGAATCTCCAGAACCGCACACTCCATGTGGCAAATGTTCAAAGTATCGCTTAAATTCGATTAACATAGGTTCTTTTTCATAAGGTGTATGCCCTAAATCAAACCCTAGACCAGTTAAGTCCATATCTCGTTGTATAAATCGATCTGCTGCTACTAATGTACCGGTAGAAAAATTATGGCTCCCCGCAGAACCTAAATTCAGTACTTTATTTACAGGATTTGAGCTATCTGCTAGTCTACGCATTAGATGATAGGTGGCATTAACCTTCCCGATACCACAGTATAGAACCTCAAAATCAAGTGTTTCTAATAATTTTTGCCCTTCATCCTCCAGGGCCATAACAATAAGAGTATTTTGCATTATTCCTCGTAATCAATTAAAGACCTAGGTAATAATCCATTCCAAGTAAAATTAT
>WBZO01002246.1_pt1 | contig 25821 bp, 19 predicted proteins | sample 5204261 | NCBI WGS metagenome assembly WBZO01 (sample SAMN12412400, study PRJNA552823) | activated sludge metagenome | isolation source: activated sludge from anammox sidestream of wastewater treatment plant... | place: USA: North Carolina | collected 2017-09
GCGCCCGCGGCGCCGGCCACGGCGAGCCCGAGCGCGACCCAGGGGAGCCACCGGCGGACACGGCCGCGCGGCGTGAGCCCCAAGGCCTTCTTGATCTCATCTTGTTGTCTGCTCACCTCTGACGCTTCCAAGCAAGGCGACTTCAGCGCCCCGGCCGCGACGTTGGCCGTCACGGCAGCAGTTCGCGTGAAGACACGTGCGAGTGATCCCTAGATACCCCGCAGAGCGGAGCCCTGCAGCACAAAGTTCACTCTGGCGCCATGATGGCGGTGACGGCGCCTCGCCTCAGCGGCAGCGCTGGTAGCGCTGCTCGGTGGCCTTGGCGCTGCACACCACGGCCACGCCCTCGCAGCTCAGCAGCCACTTGTGCAGCTTGCCGCACTCCGGCAAGCCCTCCAGCCAGCCCTGCGTGGCGGAGCACCCGAGGGAGATGGCGTTGCACGCGCCCCTGGCGGTGGACTCCTTGGTCTCCTGGCCGTCGCAGTCGTAGTCGAAGCTGCCGTCGCCGCGGTGCACGGCGCGCGCCTCCACCGGCGAACCCGGCGGGTAGGGGTGCGCGTCTCGGTTGCCGTCGAAGCAGTCCTTGGAGTTGTCGACGTAGCCCTCCGGGGCGTCGCAGGCGGTCACCGCCTGCGCTGCGTCACCGTAGCCGTCACCGTCCGCGTCTCGGTACCACGTCCTGGGGACGCAGCCGTCCTCTTCCGAGCCGCCGCCGCCCGCCACGCCGCCCCCCCCCGCCGCGCCCGAGAGCCCCGCCGCGCCGCCCGAGCCGGCCGCGCCCGAGAGCCCCGCGGCCCCCGACAGCCCCGCCCCGCCGGCGGCGCCGCCCGCTGCGTCGTAGTCTTCCTCGACGATGAAGCTCCGCGTGGAGCAGCCGCCGAGCGTCGCCACCAGGAGGGCCGCGAGCGGCCAGCGCTCACGGTTCTGCAGCCAGCCAAAGCGAGCGAAGCCTGTCGTCGTCATGAAAGGCTCATGAGCCTAGCACGAGCTTCGCCGAGCGACCATTTGCCCACCCCGCGCCAGGGGGGGCCGCGCCTCTTGGGTCGTCAAGCGTCCCTCGGCGCGCGCTCGGCCTTCGGGACCGCGGCCGCGAAGCGCTCCTCGAAGGCGCTGGCGGGGCGCGCGTCCGAGAGCCGCAGCTCGAAGCGCGAAGGGGGACGGAGCTCGAGCTTCTCGGCGAGCTCTCGCTGCTCGCGCGGCGCGAGCCCCAGCGCCGTGAGCGCGGCGGCGTCGAGCGTCGCTCCCTCCCTCACGCGCAGCCCCTCGGGGCCGACCTCCACCAGCCGCGCGAGCGCCTCACGCTCCATCCGGCTGAGCCGCGCCCCGTCCACGTCGTAGTCGAGCCACGCCTCGTAGCTCAGCGGCGCCACGCGCTGCATCATGCCCGCCATGACCTCGCCGTAGCGGCGGATCTCGAGCTGCGCGTGAGGGTCCACGCGCAGCTTCAGGAAGTGCATGAGGTTGTGCAGATCGATCTTCCAGTACCACTGAGTGTAGGTGGACAGCGGCAGCTCGATCCTCGCGAGCTCCCGCGCCATGCCCTCCCCCGTCATCCACTCGTAGGCCTCCCCCGCCTGCTGGCGGGACCGCTCCCAGCGCGCGCAGACCTCCTGGTACTGCGCTGGCGTGACCGGCGCGCCGCTGCGGCCTTGGTGGTTGGTGGCGCTCTGGAGCTGGAGCTCCTCGGCCGCCGGCGTGTAGTAAAGGAGCGGGATCAAGGAGTAGCGCCCGCTGTACTCGTTCACGCTGGCCGTCCGGTGACGGATCCACTGGCGAGCCACGAACATGGGCATACAGCAGTGAAACTTGAGCTCCACCATCTCGCTGGGCGTGGTGTGGTGGTGCCTTCGCAGGTAGCGCAGCAGCCCGCGGGTAAGGCTCTGCTGGCGCGTGCCGTAGCCGTAGCTGACGCGCGCGGCGCGCTCCACGCAGCCGTCCGTCCCCATGTAGTCCACGAGCGCCACGAAGCCGTGGTCCAGCACGGGGAAGTAGAGGCCCAAGATTTCATCGGCAGCAGGCGAGCTGGGGCGTTGCGGCATGCAGCCCCTCTAACCCAGGGGCGCAGAGGCCGGAAGCGGCAGCCGCCCTGAGGCCGAGGCGACCGCTGGCTGCCCTTCGCTCGGCGTGCCATGGTCGGGCCCAGCGCTCACCCCGCGAGGCTCCCCGCATGAACCTGGTCGCCCCCATCCTCGACTACCACGCGGAGCTGCGCGAGCTTCGTCGCCAGCTCCACGCGCACCCGGAGCTCCAGTTCCAGGAGCACCAGACCGCGGAGCTCATCGCCGAGCGGCTCAGCCGCTGGGGCATCGAGGTCCACCGCGGCCTCGGGGGTACGGGCGTGGTCGGCGTCGTGCGCGGCGGGGACGCGCCGCGCGCCCTCGGCCTGCGCGCGGACATGGACGCGCTCCCCATCACGGAGCGCAACCACTTCGAGCACGCCTCCACGCAGCAGGGGCGGATGCACGCCTGCGGCCACGACGGACACGTCGCCATGCTGCTCGGCGCCGCGCGGCTCCTGTCCACGCGGCGCCGCTTCGACGGCACCGTCTACCTCATCTTCCAGCCCGCCGAGGAGGGCGGCGGCGGTGCCCGTGAGATGCTCCAGGGCGGGCTCCTCCAGCGCTTCCCCATGCAGGCCGTCTTCGGCATGCACAACTGGCCCGGCGTGCCCAGCGGGGCCTTCGCCATGCGCGCGGGCCCGGTCATGGGCTCCTCCAACGACTTCCAGATCACGCTGCGCGGCCGCGGCACGCACGCCGCGCTCCCTCACGCGGGCGTCGACCCCATCCCGGCGGCGTGCCAGCTCGCGCTCGCGCTCCAGACGATCATCAGCCGAGACAAGAACCCCACGACCACGGCGGTGTTGTCCGTCACCCTGCTGCACGCCGGGGAGACCACGAACGTCGTCCCGGACCACGCCACCCTCGGCGGGACGGTGCGCACCTTCCAGGTCGAGGCCATCGATCTCATCGAGGCGCGCCTGCGCACCCTCGCGGAGCACACGGCCGCCGCCTTCGGCTGTACGGCAGAGGTGCACTTCCGCCGCAACTATCCGCCCACCATCAACCACCAGCGCGAGCTCGAGCTGTGCCGTGAGGTCGCCCGGGAGCTCGTCGGCGAGGCCCAGGTCCTCGACTTCGAGCCCACGCTCGGCGCAGAGGACTTCGCCTACTTCCTACTGGAGCGCCCGGGGGCCTACGTCATGATCGGCAACGGCCAGGGCGAGCACCGCGCGGCGGGCCACGGCGATGGCCCATGCTTGCTGCACAACGCCAGCTATGATTTCAACGACGCGCTGCTGCCCCTGGGCGCCTCGTACTGGGTGCGCCTGGCGGAGCGCTGGTTCGCGACGGGCGACGCCGCCGCCCAGGCGCCGCGCTGAGCGGCGGCGGTGACGTCCGGGGTGTCCTCTGCGCGGACCGAATGCTAGAAGCCGCGCCATGCTGAAGAAGGTCCTCATCGCCAACCGCGGCGAGATCGCCGTCCGCGTCGCCCGCACCCTGCGTGAGATGGGCATCACCTCGGTGGCCGTCTACTCGGAGCCGGACCGGGAGGCCCTGCACGTGCGGAGCTGTGACGAGGCCTACGCCATCGGCCCAGCGCCCGCGGCGGAGAGCTACCTCCGCATCGACAAGCTGATGGACGTGGCCCGGCGCGCTGGCTGCGACGGCCTGCACCCGGGCTACGGCTTCCTCTCGGAGAACCCCGCGCTCCCGGAGGCCTGCGAGGCCGCCGGCATCACCTTCATTGGGCCGCCGGCCAGCGCCATGCGCGCGATGGGCCTGAAGACGGCGGCGCGCGACGCCATGAGCGCCGCGGGCGTGCCCATCGTCCCCGGCGGGGACGCTACGGACGCGGAGCAGGCGCGCGCCACCGCCGCCCAGATCGGCTACCCCGTCATGCTCAAGGCGCGCGCGGGCGGTGGCGGCAAGGGGATGCGCCTCGTCCACAAGGAAGAAGAGCTGGCGCCAGCCTTGGAGCGCGCCCAGAGCGAGGCGCTCAAGGCCTTCGGGGACGCCACGGTGTACCTGGAGAAGGCCATCGTTGCGCCACGCCACGTAGAGATCCAAGTGCTGGGCGATCGACACGGCAACATCGTGCACCTGTTCGAGCGCGACTGCTCCATCCAGCGCCGTCACCAGAAGGTCGTGGAGGAGTCGCCCTGCCCCGCCATCGACGACGACATCGTCCGCAAGATGGGCGAGGTCGCCGTGCAGGGCGCCAAGGCGGTGGGCTACTACAGCGCCGGCACCTTCGAGTTCTTGCTGGGGCAGGACAAGAGCTTTTACTTCCTGGAGATGAACACGCGGCTGCAGGTGGAGCACCCCATCACGGAGCTGGTCACCGGGGTGGATCTGGTCCGGGAGATGGTGCGCATCGCCGCGGGGGAGCCCTTGGGCTACGATCAGTCCTCGCTGCAGCGGCGCGGCGCCGCCATCGAGTGCCGCGTGTACGCCGAGGACCCCAGCACCGGGTTTTTGCCGAGCCCCGGCACCATCCACCAACTGCGCGTGCCGGCCGGTCCCGGCGTCCGCGACGACGGCGGCGCCTACGAGGGCTGCACCATCACCGCCAACTACGATCCCCTCGTCTCCAAGCTGAGCGTGTGGGCTCCCACGCGGGCCCAAGCGGTCGAGCGGATGCGCCGCGCCCTCACGGAGTACGTCGTGGGCGGCATCCGCACGAACCTCTCGTTCCATGAGCGGCTCTTCCAGCACCCGGACTTCGTCGCGGGCCACTACGACACGGGGTTCATCGACCGCCACCGTGAGGCGCTGCTGGGGCCTGCCCCGCTGGCCCAGGGTGACGCCGAGCAGCTCGCCGTCGCCTTGGCGCTGGTGGCCCACCACCAGGACGCCGTCGCCTCCGCGCCAGGCGCGGGCGCCGCCACCGCCGGGCTCTCCCCCTGGGTCAGCGCCCACCGTGCGCGGCTCGCCGCCAGCCACTGAGTTGCTGTAGGCTGCGCGCATGACAGCGCTGCGCGGCATCAAGGTCCTCGATCTCACTCGGCTGCTCCCCGGCCCCTTCGCCACCCTGGTCCTCGCGGATCTGGGCGCGCAGGTGGACAAACTGGAAGACGCTGCCGGTGGCGACTACCTGCGGCACACCCCGCCACACGCCGCGGACGGCCAGAGCGTGGGCTACCACGCGCTCAACCGCGGCAAGCGCAGCTTCGTCCTGGATCTGAAGCGCCCGGAGGGCGTGGCCACGTTCAAGCAGCTCGTGCCGCACTACGACGTGGTGTTCGAGCAGTTTCGTCCGGGCGTCCTCGACCGTCTCGGGCTCGGCCACGACGTGCTGCTCGAGCTCAACCCGAAGCTCGTGATCTGCGCCCTCACGGGCTATGGCCAGACGGGCCCGCTACGTGACCGCGCAGGCCATGATCTGAACTACATGGCACGCGCCGGCCTGCTCGGCTTGATGGGGCCCACGGACGGCCCGCCACAGCTCCCGAGCTTCCAGCTCGCGGACGTCAGCGGAGGGCTCTGGGCGCTGGTGGGGATCTTGGCGGCGCTGCGCGAGCGCGAGCTCACCGGCAAGGGCAAGGTCATCGACATCGCGATGGCAGACTCCGTGCTCCCCTTCTCCACCATCCAGCTCGCTCGCCTGTTCGGCGGCGAGCAGCCGGAGCGCGGCAACGAGATCTTGACCGGGGGGATCGCCCCGTACCAGTGCTACCGCACCAAGGACGACGGCTTCGTCACGCTGGGCTCGCTCGAGCCCAAATTTCTCACCACCTTTGCGCGCGCCACGGGGCTCGACGTGGACATGTCCGCGCTCTTTCCGGGCTCACACCAGGCGGCGCTGAAGGCGCGCTTCGCGGAGGTGTTCGCGAGCCGCACGCGCGCGGAGTGGGAGGCCTTCAACCTCGAGCACGACTGCTGCGTCGAGCCCGTCCTCGGGCCGGAGGAGCTGCTGACGGATCCTCAGCTCCAGGCGCGTGGCGTCTTCACCAAGACCGAGGTGGCGGGGCAGCCCATCGTGCAGTACCGCACGCCCGTGACGCCGCGGGAGGTCGAGGCGGCGCCCGGACCAGCGCAGGGCGCGCACACGGAGGAGATCCTGCGGGAGGCCGGGCTCGCGCCGGCGCGCATCCAGGAGCTCCGTGAGGCTGGGGTGGCTCGCTGAGCGCGCGCCTACGGCGACTTCTTGCTCAGCTCCTCCACGAACTCCCAGTCTGCGATCAAATGCTTCTTCAGCAGCAGGGAGAGGAGCGCCGCAAAGAGCCGCTCCCAGCGGGCCTCCTCCCCGAGCACCTCGCTGGCGTCCGCGCCGTCCGCCGCGGCCCGTAGCGCCGCCACCAGATCACGCGCCGTGAGCTGCGCGGCGGGGGCGTCGGCTCCAGACGGCAGCGCGACGACCGGCGCCGCGGAGACCTGCGCGGGGCGCGCAGGGAGGCTGAGCTGGGTACCGTCCAGCAGGGTGAGGGTGAACATCCTCACCGGCGGTCCCTTCGGAGGCTGCGGCATGTCCGTGCGCCGTGAGGCGAGCGCCGCGAGATCCACCTCGCGCTCGCGGTGCACCTCGATGCTGGGGGCCTGAGATGTGGGGCGCGCGGCCTTCGCCGCGGCGAAGGCCGCGCCGACCTCCACGGGCTCCTGCCCTGCGTCGGCCGCCGGGGCTGGCGCCTGCTCCACGGCGCTGGGCTCGGGGGGCGGCAGCCGCTCGCTCGCGGGCGGGGGCGCCGGAGCCGCGGCGCCGCGCTGACCCTCCAGCTCTTCTTCGAGCTGCGCCTCCGACAGCGAGGCGGAGCGCTGTTTGTCCCCGTAGTAGATGCGGATGGCGGCGCGGATGTCCCCGGGAGGCGCGATCATGGCGCGCACGTGCAGCCCGGAGGCCTGCGCTACCTCCAGCCGCGCCTGCTCGTGGGTGGGATCTTCCATGGCGACGTAGAGCGTCTCGCCGAGGCCACGGACGCGGCGCACGAAGATGGGGACGAGGCCATGGCGAGCGGCCAGCGCGCGGGGCACCAAGTTGAGCAATTGGCGAGAAAAATCGATATGGTAGAGGGACACCCACGGCACCGCGAGCTGCTGACTGAGCACTTGGGTCACCTGCGTCTCGCTGACCAGCCCCGCCTCCACGAGGAGCGTCCCGAGGCGCCGGCCGTCGCTGGCCTGCCGCGCGAGGACCTCCTCGAGCTGCTCCCGAGTGATGATCTGGGCCTCTACCAGCAGATCCCCCAGGCGAACGCGCGGCGTCGACATACCCGCTCAGAGGTTAGCCCAGTCTGCCAGGCGAGGCACCTTCCCGGCAGCCTTTCAAAAGCTGACGTGACAGCACATACTGGCCACCGCGCCCCGGACACCCTCGCGACGCTGCCCATGGCCCCCGACCTTACTCTGCGACCCTGCCCCCAGTGCGGCGCTTCGAGCCGGCCGGATCACCAGTACTGCGCTGCCTGTGGCTTCCCCATCGGGAGCCTCGGGAACAACGAAGACAAGTTCATCGGCAAGACCCTACCGGGCGGCTACTACATCCTCGATCTCATCAGCGTGGGCGGGATGGGGCGGGTGTATCGCGCCGAGCAAGCGGCGCTCGGACGGACGGTCGCGGTCAAGATCATCCACCCGCACCTGCTGTCGGACGAGAACTCGGCGCTGCGCTTCATGACGGAGGCGCGCGCCGCCAGTCAGCTCAACCACCCGAACTCCGTGGCGGTGTTCGACTTCGGGCGCACGGAGGACGGGCAGCCGTACCTGGTGATGGAGTACCTGCGCGGCAAAGATCTCGCGCTGGTCGCCTATGAAGACGGCCCCTTGCCGTTCCAGCGCATCGTGGGCGTGCTGCGCCAGGTGCTCACGGCGCTGGCGGAGGCGCATGACCTCGGCATCGTCCATCGGGATCTGAAGCCCGAGAACATCATCGTGGAGCCCCAGCGCCGCGGCGGTGACCACGTCAAGGTGGTGGATTTCGGGCTCGCGAAGGTCCAGGCCAAGAGCGCCGCCCCCAGCGTCACCAGCCCTGGGATCGTGTGCGGCACGCCGGACTACATGGCGCCGGAGCAAGGCCGGGGCGAGATGATCGACGGCCGGAGCGACCTGTACGCCGTCGGCGTCATCTTGTTCCAGCTCCTCACGGGGCGCGTGCCCTTCGAGGCCGAGGGCCCCACGCAGACGGTGATGATGCACCTGTCGGTGCCCACCCCGGATCCTCGGCAGGTGGCGCCGGAGCGCAACATCCCGGCGGCGCTGGTGGAGGTCGTCTTCAAGGCGATGGAGAAAGATCCATCGCGCCGCTACCAGGACGCCTCGGAGTTCGCGGAGGCGCTCAAGGTGGCGCTGGAGCTGTCGGAGAGCCGCCCCTCCCTCGCGCCGCCGCACGCGCAGCAGCGCTCGGTCTCGAGCCGCCCGCTGATGACCTGCCCGGGCTGCCAGCTCACCGTCCCCGCCAGCAACTTCTGCCTCGAGTGCGGGGTCCGGCTCCCCGCTGCCGAGCCGCGCTCGACGCCCCCGGGACAGCCGCTGCTGCCGCTCGCGCTGCTGGGCCGCGAGGAAGATCTGGCGTGGCTCGGAGATCGCCGCCAGGAGGCCGCGCGCGGCGTCGTCGGCGCGCGCCTCGTGGGAGAGCCAGGCGCCGGCAAGACGCGCCTCGCCAAGGAGTTCTTGGCGCAGAGTCAGCAGCAAGGCGCCTTCACCGTGCTCGTGACGCCGGACCCCTACTGGGCCGAGAGCGCGTACCACGGGCTGCGCAGCGCGGTCCGCGGCCTGCTGGAGCTCGATCAAGAGCTTGCGGGGCTCGAGGCGCTGACGTCACGCGCCAGCGTCGAGGCGCGCCGCGGGCTGGAGGTGCTCTTCTCCTTCGACGCCACGCCCCTGCACCACACCCCCGCGGAGCGCCGCGACGTGCTCACCGAGGCGCTCGCCTTCGCCCTGGCGACCGCCTCCCAGGGCGGCAAGACGCAGGTGGTGCTGGCCATCGACGACCTGCACCACGCCGACAGCGCGACGCGCCAGGCCCTCATCGACGTGCTCGCGGATCCGCCCGCGGACGCGCGCGCGCTCATCGTGGCGACGCAGGCCCCCGGCTTCGAGTCCGGCTGGGGCGCGGCGCACGCGGCGCGCGTCCTCGGCGGCCTACCGCCCCCCGTCGTCGCCCGCGCGCTGAGCGGCGCTGGGATCTCACGCCTCCGCCCCCCAGAGGACGTCACCGGGCGCGGAGTGCTCCCGCTCTACCTCGAGCAGCTCATCCGCCTCTCCCTGGAGGGCGGGGAAGACCCTCCGGCGCGCCTCGCCGACCTCGTCTCGGTGCGCCTGGACGGCCTCGAGCCAGACGCGCGCCGCACGCTGCAGGCGGTCGCCGTGCTGGGGGACACGGCGACGGTGAAGGACATCACCACCCTGCTGCCACGGCTGCTCAGCGCGGAGAGCGCGCTGGCCGCGCTCCAGCGGGCCGGGATGGTCACGCGCCAGAGCGGCACCTACGCCACCTCGCACCCGCTGCTACGCGAGATCATCCTCGGCAGCACGCCGGCGGCCGTCCGCCGTGAGCTGCACCAGCGGGCGCTGGAGCTGAGCGAGCGGCAGCAAGCGCCGCTCGAGGCGCGCGCGCTGCACGCCTTCTACGCGGAGGACTCGTTCCAAGCCCTGCTGCTGCTCGAGAACGTCGCGCGGCTGGCCCAGGCGCGCGGCGACGGCGCCGCGGAGATCTTGGCGCTCCAGCGCGGCCTGCAGCTCGCCCGGCTGGAGATCTCCCGAGGGGAGCTCGATGATCCGCTCCGCGCGATGCTCATCTTCGGCCGCAAGCTGGGCGTCGCGCTGACGGGCAGCGGCGACTACTCGGACGCCGAGGGCGTCTTGCGGGAGGCGCTGGACGTGGCCGACCAGAGCGGCTCGGAGCGCGCGCGTGTCCTCGCGGCCCTCGCGGAGGTGGCCCATGGCCGGCAGCGCTCCGCCGAGGCCCTCAGCCGCCTCGATCAAGCCATCGATCTTGCCTCGCGCGCGGGCGAGGCGGAGCTGGCCGCCAGCTTCGAACAGCTCCGGCGCTCCTGGGAGTGAGCCGCCACCGGCCATCATGAGCGGACCGGAGTACGCCCCCCTCGGTCGTGAGCCGGCGCTGGTGGCGCGCTGGGATCTGGACAAGACCTACCTGCGGACCGAGTTCGACACGCTGGGGGAGCTGCTCAGCACGGCCCTCGAGCGCCCGGACCAGAAGCGCGCCGTCCCCGGCGCCAACACGCTGCTGCGCGAGCTGCACGAGGCGCACGCCTGGATCCACATCTTGAGCGGCAGCCCGCGCCAGATGCGCAGCTCGCTGGAGGAGAAGCTCCGCATCGACGGCGTGTGGTGGGACGAGCTGACGCTGAAGCCCAACCTGAGCAACCTCTTTCGGCTGCGCCTGCGCGCGCTGCGCGATCAGCTCGGGTACAAGCTGCCCATGCTGCTCGAGGCGCACCAGCGCGACCGCGCGCGGCTGCCCGGGACACCCTGGGCGGAGGTGCTCGTGGGTGACGACGTGGAGGCCGACGCCTTCATCTACTCGCTCTACGCGGACCTCTGCGCCGGGCAGCTCAGCACCAAGGAGCTGACGCGCATCTTGAAGGCCGGCAAGCTGTACGAAGATCAGGCGACGCGGATCTTGACGGCGCAGCGTACGTTGGGCGCCACCGTCGGCAGGCAGCGCATCTTCATCCACCTCGATCGCCAATCGCCGCCCAGCCGCTTCGACGCCTTCGGGCCCAGGGTGGTGCCCTTCTACAACTACCTCCAGGTGGCCTTCGTGCTGCTGGAAGACGCGCTGCTCGGCGCCGACGCCACCCTGCGCATCGCGACGCGCTTCGTGCGGCGGCACCACTTCGACGAGGACGCCCTGGCGCGGAGCTACAAAGACCTGATGCGGCGCGGGCACGTCGACGGGTCGGCGCTGCGGCCGCTGCGCGCGGCGCTGGAGCGCCTGTCGGAGCCGGAGCCCGCCGTCCTGGCGCTGCCGGAGCGGATCGCCGGCTACGTGGCGCAGCCCCCGGAGCCCACCCGGCGCCTCCCCCGCCCGCTCGACTACGTCGCGCTCGCCAGGAGGCACCGCGGCGGGAGAAACCGCGGCGCGCGCGGCTGAGGCGTGGCGACGACCTCCCCAGCACCCGCCGTCCCCGGGCGTGGTAGTAGAGTCCCCGGCGACGCCCCCAGGCGCGCCCCTGCCGCCCCCCTCGAACGATGACCGCTCAGCTCCTCCACTGCGTTACCGATCCTTCTCCAGAGTTTCACGCGCTGCTCTCGCGGCTGACCGATCGCGGGCAGAGCGATCTCGGGCGTGTGGAGCCGGAGGTCCGCGAGATCATCGCGGAGGTCACCGCGCGTGGTGACGCCGCCCTCTCGGAGTACGTGCGCCGCTTCGAGGGGCGCGCCCCCGCGCCGCTCTTCACGCGGGACTACGGTGGACTGCAGGCGCTGCGATCCTTGGACCCTGAGGTGCGCGCGGCCCTGGAGTTCGCCGCGGCCAGGATCCGCCGCTACCACGAGCGCCAGCGCGAGCACCTAGGGGGCTTCGAGGAGCGCCACGACGAGATCTTGCTCGGCAGCCGCGTCAGCCCTCTCGATCGGGTCGCCGTCTACGCGCCGGGCGGCAAGGCGCGCTACCCGAGCAGCGTGCTGATGAGCGCCATCCCCGCGGCCGTGGCCGGCGTGCGCGACATCCTCGTGGCCACGCCGGACGCCGCGCCAGAGGTGCGCGCCGCCTGCCATTTGGCTGGCGTGCATGGCCTGCTCGACGCCGGCGGCGCCCAGGCCATCGCCGCGCTGGCGCACGGCACCGAGAGCGTACCCCGCTGCGACAAGATCGTCGGGCCCGGCAACCTCTACGTCACCGCCGCCAAGCGCCTGGTCTTCGGCCGCGTGAGCATCGACGGGCTGGCTGGCCCCAGCGAGATCTTGGTCATCGCCGACGACAGCGCCTCGCCCCGAGTGGTGGCGGCCGATCTGCTGTCGCAAGCGGAGCACGACGAGGCCGCGTACCCCCTGCTGCTGTCGACCAGCGCCGCGCTCGTGTCGGCGATCGACGCTGAGCTCGTCCAGCAGCTCGGCTCGCTCCCACGTCGAGAGGTGGCGGCGGCCGCGCTGCGGGTCAACGGCCACGCGCTCGTCGTGTCGGAGCTGGAGCGGCTGGTGCAGGTCGCCAACCAGCTCGCCGTGGAGCACGTCGCGCTGCACACGCGCCACGCGCGGCAGCTCTGTGATCGCATCGTGCGGGCCGGCGCCGTCTTCATCGGGCACGCCACGCCCGAGGCCGCGGGGGACTACGTGGCGGGGCCATCCCACGTCCTGCCCACGGGCGGGGCGGCGCGCTTCGGGGCGCCGCTCGGCGTGTATGATTTCGTCTCCCGCTCGTCCCTCATCGAGTACAGCGCGGACGCCTTGCGAGCCCACGGTGAGCACATCCGCGCGCTGGCGCGCAGCGAGGGGCTCGAGGCCCACGCCCGCGCCGTGGAGGTTCGCACGCACGGCACGCCGAAGGGGTGACGCTGGCGCCCGGCTCAGCCTGGCTGGAGATAGCCGCGCTGCACGAGCTGGAGCAGGGACTGCGCCACGTCCAGGTCGAGGCGCGGCGTCGCATCGAAGACCTCACGGAGGCTCGACGAGCCCGTCGCGAGCTGCATCAGCTCGCGCAGCTTGGGGTCCAGCGCCACCAGCGGCGCCGGGAGCGGCGACCGTGCCACGAGCCGGCGCTCCAGCGGCGGGAGCTTCGCCAGCACGGTGGCCAGCTCGTCCTGCTGGCGGAAGCCCTCCATGAGCACCTCCTGCACTCCATGGTCGAGCGGCTCCGGGAAGACCCGGGCGTCCGGCGGCTCCAGCTCGAACACGCCCTGCCGCCACGTCAGCATCCTGAAGATGGCCTTGAGCGCCGGGAGCAGCGGGGCCTGCTGGATGGCGGCAAAGTGCAGGCTGCCCTGGCGCAGGTAGATCTTGCCGGTGAGCGAGGCCGACCGCAGCGTCAGCACGCCGTCCTTGCGCGAGGTACCAAAGAGCTGGAGCAAGTCTGGCAGGGGGATCTCCTCCAGGGAGCCCGCCATGCGCGGCGCCTCTTCTTGGGCAGCGGTGACCAGCCGGGGCGCCGTCCGGCGGAGCTGACGGCTGGAGGGGCTCCCCGGGCGCGGCGTGGGGCGCACCACCTTCAGGATGTTGGTGCCGATGAGCACACGATCTCCCTCGTGGAGCACAGCCCGCGTGATCTTCTCACCGTTGACGAAGGTACCGTTGGTGGAGCCGAGGTCCTCTACCGTGAGCACGCCCTGCGACATGCTGATGCGCGCGTGCTTGCGCGACACCATGTCTTCCACGAGCACCATGTCGAGATCATTGGCGCGCCCGACGACGACGACCTGCCCCTCACGAACGAGGTACTCTCCCCCTTGATACTTCCCTGAAATGAACTTCAGGCCAATCGCTGGGGCCCCTCTCGATTCACTGGAATTCGGCGGGCGGTCGTCGGTCATCCGTCTAGGCGTGGCGCCGCGAAGCGGCCTGCCACACCTCCAACCATAGGCGTCCTCGCCGAGCACGGTCAAGCCGGCCTCCGGCGCGGGCACCGACCCTCACTCGGCGTGGACCGCCTCGCTGATCGGCGCCGCCTCCTCCGTCCTGCTCACGAGCACGGGCTTGGCCGCCGGCAGCACGACGACGAAGGTCGTCCCTGAGCCCTCGGCCGAGCGCGCCTCGATGACCCCACCCATCTGCTGCACCATCCTTTGACTGATGGCGAGCCCGAGCCCCGTCCCCTCCGCCTTGGTGGTGAAGAAGGGCACGAAGACGTGGCGAAGCACCTGCGGCGCCATCCCGGGGCCGCTGTCCTTGACGGCGATCTCCACGTCGCCCTCCGGGGCCGTGCCGCGCTCGGGTGAGCGCGCCGCACGCCGCGACACGCTGATGGCGATCTCCCCACGCCCGTTCATGGCCTGCTGTGCGTTGCGGATGAGGTTGATGAGCACCTGCCGGAACTGCTCGGCGTCCGCGCGCACCAGCGTGGGCTCGTCCGGCAGCTCCACGCTGAAGGTGGTGTCTACGTTGGGCTCCGTGCTGAGCACCTGTAAGGTCCGGCGGATGACGGCGTTCACGTCCACCGGCGCCGGGTTGCTGCTGCTCGGGCGCGCGTAGTCCAAGACCGAGCCCACTACGCGGTCCAGACGATCCACCTCTTCGAGGATGATGGACACGAACTCCTGCGAGGCGGGGTCGAGCTCCTGCTCGGCGCGCGGATCTCCGAGGAGCTGCGCGGCGCCCTTGATGGCGCCGAGCGGGTTCTTGATCTCGTGCGCGAGCCCCGCCGCCATCTGACCGAGCGCCGCGAGCCGATCACGCTCTTGTAGGCGCCGGTACTGGCGTGAATTCTCCACCACCAGCCCGATCTGCGCGCCCAAGGCCTCGAAGAGCTGCTGCTCGTCGTCGGAGAAGGCGTCGCGCACGCGGTCGTCCATGATGAGCAAGAAGCCGACGATACCGTCCTCGCTCCGGAGCGCGACGCACACCGCGAGCGCGAGTGGGCCGAAGCGCGAGGCCGCGGTGACGACGCGGTGCGCGGCCTCTAGCTCCCGCCCCCCGAGCTGGCGCTGCTCGACGTCGCGGGTGAGGGCCTCGAGCGAGACGAGGCCCTCGGCGTCCAGCCGCTCGATGAGCGCGCTCGAGTCCGCGCCGTCCAGGTGCGCCGGCGGGGTCGGGCCGAAGGAGGCGACGAGCTGCAGATCCGCCCCGCCCGGCTCCCGCAGGTACAGCGCCGCGCCCGTGACTCGCCGCGACTTCTCGAGTGCATCCATCACGATGTCCGCCATCACGTCGATCTGCAGGACGTGCGCCAGATCTCGCTTGGCGGAGGCCACCGCGCGCTCCACGTCCACGCGCTCTCGGAACAGCACCAGGTGCGTGTAGCCCTCCACCTTCTCACGCAGCGGCTCGAACAGCACCAAGATGACGATGGCCGCGAGCACCGCGCTCAGGTACATGGTGTTGAAGCCACCGACGAACACCACGAAGACATAGAAGATGCCGGCCAAGCAGAAGGCCAGCGCGGTGCTCACCAAGAGCCTGCCCACGATGTCGTAGACGTCCACCAGGCGCGCGCGGGTGAGCGTCTCGGAGAGCAGGAACACGAAGACGATGCCCAGCACCGCACCCACCGGCGGCAGCGGCGCTCCGATGAACCACAAGAAGTCCGCCAGGCTGAAGACGGTGGCGAGCGAGCCTATCATCACCAAGAAGCGGACGCGCCGGCGCGTCTCGCGGGAGCTGGTGCGCTCCGCGCGGCGCCAGAGCGCGGTGAGGCCCGCCGCGATGAGGCCAAACACGTAGAGGAAGATGGCGCTGCGCACCAGCCGGTGCTGGTGCTGCGGCGTGAGCACCAAGATGAGCATGGGCAGGGCGAGCGCGCCGGCCACCCTCAGCAGCTTGGAGCGACGCTCCGGCTCCTTGAGGATGGCGTCGAACAGGTGCAGCGCTGCCTGCGGCAAGATGACGGCCAGGAGCGCCATGAAGCGCACCCAGAAGTCCATCCGGACGAAGTGGTAGAGCCACTGTGCCAGGTACCAGAGCCCCCAGTCCGCCGCGAAGGCGGCGAAGAAGAGCTTGGCCTGGCCCACCTTGCCGCGGAGCAACGTGGACACGGCGATGGCGAGCGCGAGCACCCCGCAGAACAGCGAGGTCTGAGTGCGTAGATCGGTCTCCACCGGCGGCTCAGCGCCTCCAGAGCGCGGCGGGCGGCGCGCCTCGCCCGTCGCTCACATGCCGACGGCGCGGGTCCGGCGCCGGGCGCCAAGGATCGGGCGTCGGCTTGTGCGGATCGCCCTCTGCGCACGCGCTCGGTGGGGCTCCCCGCCGCTCCGGAGGCGTCGGGGGCGCAGCGAGCTCGAGCGAGCGCGGCACCAGCGCCTCCCCGCCCGCCTCGCCCTCGGGCGCGAGCGTGGCCGCGCCCTCCGCGTCCTCGAGCGCCGCCGAGAGCGTCTGGCGCTGCGAGCGCGCGAGCTCCGCCTCCGCCTCGGCGGAGTCCAGCGGCTCGAGCGCGCAGCCGACGAGAGTGAGCGTGAGCAGGGCCACGCGACCAAGGTGCCTCATCTCTCGGGATCCTCCTCCAAGCCGACGAGCAGCCCGTGCTGCTTGACGAGCTGACTCAAGCGCGGGCGCTTCATGCCCAGCAGCGCCGCCGCCCGCGTGATGTTGCCCCCGGCCTCCGTGAGGGCCTGCGTGATGCAGTCGCGCTCGAGCGCGCGCTTCAGCTCACCCAGGCTGACGGCGTGCTCGCGGATCTTCCCATAGGCGGCCGCCGAGAGTGAGGAGGTCGCCTCCGAGGGGCCCTGGGCCTCGCGCGCGGCGCCGCGCATCGGCCCCTCGCCGACCGCGGCGCTCTCCTCCGCGAGCCGGAGCGCCTCCACGTGCTCCCACAGCGCCGCGCGGTCGATCACCTCGGTGTCCGTGAAGAGCGCGGCGAGCCGCAGCACATTGTCGAGCTCCCGCACGTTGCCGGGCCAGCGGTGGCGCGCCAGCAGCTGGAGCGCCTCCGGGCTCAGGCGCTTGGGCGGCTCTCCCCGCTCCTCCGCCACGCGCCGCAAGATGCCCTCACACAGCAAGGGGAGATCGCTCAGGCGCTCCCTCAGCGGCGGCACGCTGAGCACGATGGCGCTGAGGCGGTAGTACAGATCTCGACGGAACTCTCCGCGCTCGACCAGCTCCTTGAGGTTTCGGTGCGTGGCGCAGACGATGCGCACGTCTACCGGGATGGGCGCGCCGCCGCCGACCCGCTCGATGGTCCGCTCCTCCAGCACGCGCAGCAGCGCCACCTGCGTACGCGGAGAGATGTCGCCGATCTCATCAAGGAACAGCGTGCCGCCGCTGGCGCGCTCGAAGCGCCCGCGGCGCCGGGCGGTGGCGCCCGTGAAGGCGCCCTTCTCATGCCCGAACAGCTCTGAGAGCAACAAGGACTCCACGAGCGCCGCGCAGTTGACCTTGACGAGCGGTCCCGCGGCGCGCTCGCTCGCGGCGTGCAACGCCTCGGCGAGCAGCTCCTTGCCGGTGCCGCTCTCCCCCGAGAGCAGCACCGTGGCCGAGCCCCGACCCACGCGCCGGACCGAGGCGAGCAGCGCGCGCACCGCGGGGTGCTGCCCGAGGAAGCGCCCCGTCCCTCGCTCGAGACCACCCTGGCGCTCGGGCGGGGTGGAGGGCGGCGGCGCCTCGGGGGCCGGCTCCAGGCGCGCCAGCTCCAGGCGCGCGAGCGCTCGCAGCTCCGCGCGGCCGAGGTAGCTGTCGTGCAGCTCGACCGGGAGCTGCGCGAGCAGCTCGTCGCGGAGCGCCAGGGCCGCGCGCAGGTGGCTGCGCGCCGTCTCCTCCTCGCCCTCCGCGAGGTAGATCTCCGCCGTGAGGGTGTGCGCGTCGCGGAGCAGATCTTCATCGCCGCTCTCCCGGCACGCGTGGACCGCCTGCAGCGCGCGCTGTGCGCCCCGATCCCCGCGGGCCCGCGCCAGCAGCGCCTCCAGCAACGCGATCTCCGCGCGCGAGAGCGCCGTGTTGGGCTGCGCGCGCGCTTGCTCGAGCTCGCTCGCGGCGCGGGTCAGCGCGCCCTCCTCGATGGCGAGCCGCGCCGCCAGGCGGTGGCAGTCCCCGAGCTTGTCACCGTCGCTGGCACGCCCCGCCGACTGGTGCGCCAGCCGCAGCTCTCGCTCGGCCTCGAGGTGCTGGCCGCGCGCCAGGTGCACGCGCGCCGCCACCAGCGCCACCTCCGAGAGCCGCGAGGCCGGCGACCCGGGGCCGAGCGCCTGCCGGCCGAAGCGCAGCGCCTGCTCCGCCTCCGCGACGAGCCCGAGCCGCAGCCGCAGCTCCACCAAGTTGACGACGTCCCGCGCGAAGCCCAGGCGATCTCCGAGGCCGCGCCGCACCTCGATGGCCCGCTCCGAGTACGCGAGGGCCTGGGCGTAGGCGTGCCGCTCGAGCGCCAAGACGGCGAGGTTGCTGAGCGCAAAGCCCACCGCTCGCCGCTCACCCCGCTGCTCGGCGTCCACCAGCACTGCGTCCAGGATGGGACGGGCTTGCTCGTGGTTGCCCCCGGACAGCAGGGCGATGGCGCGGTTGATGCGCGCGCGCAGCTCCGCCAAGTCTTCCTTCTCCAGGACGGCGTCGCAGACGTCTTGGGCGAAGTGCGCGTCAGCGCTCTCCCACTGCCCCTGGGCCAGCAGCAGCTTGCCGAGCAGGTTCCGCGCCGCCAGCCGCACGCGCGCGGAGCGGGCGCTCGCCGCCACCTCGTCCGCCAAGGACTGCGCGCGCTCGAGCTCCCCGCGGGTGTAGCTGACCTCCGCCAGCTCCACGGTGGCCTCCCAGCGCTCCTCCGCGCCTCTGGCGAGCCGTCGGCTCTGCTCCAGCGCGGCGTAGGCCGTCACCAGATCCCCACGTGCCAGCGCCGCGCGCCCGAGCAGCAGCGCGGCGCGCGCGGGCTCTACGGCACCCGCGGCGCGCTGGGCCCAGTCGAGCGCCACGTCCGCGTCCCCGAGCTGCAGCGCCAGCTCCGCACCCCGCAGCCGCACCGGGCCCGCCTCTGGGAAGCTGGCCACGACCGCCTCCCAGCGCTGCCACAGCTCCGGGCGGCTGCTGGCGTCGTGCACCAAGCTCAGCCCGCGCTGCGCGGCGTGCTCGGCGGCCTCGGCATCCCCCGCCAGCGCCCAGAGCTCCGCGGCGCGCAGGCTCGCCCAGGGATCCTGCGGGAAGGCTGCGAGCAGCGCGACCGCCACGTGGCGCGCCTCCTCCAGCGGCAGCTCCGCCCACGGCGCCGCGAGCGAGAGGAGCCCCGCAGCGTGCTCGAGCGCGCCCCGCGCCACCAGCCCGTCGACCGCCGCGCCGTCGTCGAGCAGCCTGAGCTGCGCGAGCGGCCAGCTCCGCCGCGAGAGCGCGAGCCTCGCGAGCAGCCGACGCTCGCCCTCCCCGAGCGGCACCGGCTCGAGCTGCGCGCGCTCGGCGGCCCACCGCACGGCGCGAAGCCGCGCCTCCAGCGCACCGAGCGCTGGCGCCTCCGCCAGCGGCGCCGCGGTCAGCGCTACCTGCCACCAGTGGCTCAGCTCCTCCTGCGTGAGCGTGGCCGAGACCTCGACCTGCGGGAGCGCTGCGAGCTCCACGCGCGGGGCTGGCACGACCAGCACGAGCGGGCTGCGCAGCGGCCCGCTCGCCAGCGCGAGGGCGCAGGCGAGGTCCCAGCGGGAGGGGGACGCCATGGGCACCACGAGCCCCACCCCGAGGGCCGCGGCGCGCTCGGCGAGGAGCCGGGCTGCCTCCGCCGGCTCCTCCCGCGCGAGCTCCACGCCGAGGCGCTGCGCGAGATCCAGCCAGCCACTGTCCACCACCACGGCCGCCCGCACCACCGGCCGTCCGCTCCAGGCCCCAAGCTGGCGCTCCACGTGCTGGCTGAGCGCCAAGAGCGGCTCGCCCTCCGTCAGGTGCACCACCAGCGGGGTGCCCACTGGCAGCTCTCCGAGCCGCTGGGCGAGCCGCAGCAGCCCGGCCTCGCGTGGCGGCGCCAGGCCAGGACGTTCGGCGCGGCGAGCGGGCTCCACGCCGCTAGTGTAAGGGCTCGCCCCGAGGGCGTCCACCGAGGCGCGCGCCCGGCGCGCCGAGCTCAGCGCGCGCTCAAACGCTCGAGCACGCGCCCCGGAGCAGCCGCGGGCGCGCGGCGCTCCAGCCGGAACGCCGCGCGCGCCGCGTCCACCTCCTCCGCGCCGCGCCGGCGCTGGTGGAGCCACGCGAGCGGCTGCCCGCGCGCGACCCGCGCCCCCAGCGTGACGGCCAGCTCGAGCCCCACGGCGTGATCGACCGTGTCCTCGGCGCGCCGGCGCCCCGCGCCGAGCCTCACCGCCAGCAGCCCGAGCGCGCGCGCGTCGATGGCCGTCACCACGCCGGCGCGCTCCGCCAGCACCGGCACCTTCGAGCGCGTGCGCGGCAGCAGCGCTGGGCGCTCGATCTGCCGCACGTCGCCGCCCTGCGCCCGCACCATCCGCGCCAGCACCTCGAGCCCCGCGCCGCCCTGACGCAGCCGCTCGAGCTGCGCCCGAGCGGCCGCGCGAGAGCGCTCCACACCCGCGACCCGGAGCATCTCCGCCCCCAGCTCCAGCGTCAGCTCCACGGTGTCCGCCGGTCCGCCGCCGGCGAGCACCTCGATGGCCTCGCGCAGCTCGAGCGCGTTGCCGATGGTGAGGCCGATGGGCGCGTCCATGTCCGTGACGAGCGCGCTCACGGTCTTGCCCGCCTCCGTCCCCACGCGCACCAGCGCCCGCGCGAGCGCGCGCGCCTCGGCCGGGCGGCGCATGAAGGCACCCCCGCCGCACTTCACGTCGAGCACCAGCGCGTCGATGCCCTCCGCCAGCTTCTTGCTCAAGATGCTGGCCACGATCAGCGGCACGTTCTCTACCGTCGCCGTCACGTCGCGCAGCGCGTAGAGCTTGGCGTCTGCAGGCGCCAGCCGCGGCGTCTGCCCGATGAGGCACACCCCCACCTCCCGGACGATCTGCTCGAAGCGCTGGGCGGACAGCCTCACGTCGAAGCCGGTGATGCTCTCGAGCTTGTCCAGCGTGCCGCCCGTGTGCCCCAGCCCCCGACCCGAGATCATGGGCACCGCCGCCCCCGCTGCTGCCACCAGCGGCGCCAGGCACACGCTGAGCTTGTCGCCGACGCCGCCGGTGCTGTGCTTGTCCACCTTGGGGCGGCGCACGCTCTCGAGCCGCAGCACGTCCCCGGAGTGCAGCATGGCGCGCGTGAGCGCCAGCGTCTCGGTCTCCGTCAGCCCGCGCAGCCACGCCGCCATGAGCCACGCGCTCATCTGGTAGTCCCGCACCTCGCCCGCCATCAGCGCCTGCACCAGCCGCTCGATGACGGCGGGCGAGTGCTCGCGGCCGTCGCGCTTGTCGCGCAGCGCGGCGACGATGTCGAAGGCGGGGGGCGGAGGGCGGCGCGCCATGACCCCAGCATGCCGCCCACGGCACCCGCTGGCGAGCCCCTCGCCGGGGAGGGCTTCGCAGGCGGCCGCGGCGCGCTATGCTCGCCCGCCGTGGCCACGCTACGAGTCGGACGCCCCGCCGGAAAGTTCACGCAGCACCGCAGGCTGGACCGGCTCCGGGAGCTACTGACGCGACACCCCAAGGGGCTCACGCTGGCAGAGCTCGCGGAGGAGCTCGGCGTCACGGAGCGCTCGATGCGTCGCTACCTGCAGGTGATGAAGGAGGAGTTCTCGCTCGAGACCTCACGGCTGCGCGGCGGCGGCCCCCAGCTCTGGCGCATCCCCAGCGCGGAGCTGCCGCGCAAGGTCGATCTACGACGCACGCAGGTCTACGCGCTGCTCGCGGCTCGGCGCCTGTTCGAGCCCATGCAAGGCTCCGCGCTCTACGAGGAGATCTCGGCGGCGGTCATCAAGCTCACCAACGTGGCGCAGCGCCCCGGGCGCGGCCCCAACGCCCTGGGCGCGGACGCGCGCCTGGAGGACCGCTTCATGTACCTGCCCTTCGCGCCCAAGCACTACGCGGAGCGCACGGAGGAGCTGGACGAGCTCTTCCAGGCCGTCGCGGACCTCAAGCCCTTGCAGGTGCTCTACCGCAGCAGCGGCAAGGGCCGAGAGAAGCGCATCGTCATCCACCCGTACGCCATGGTGCTCTACCGAGACAGCATCTACTGCGTCGGCCTGCACACCGAGCACGGGGACGTGCGCACCTTCGTCTTGGACCGGATGCGGGACGCGCAGTGTCTCGTGACCGAGCGCTTCGAGCTCCCAGCGGACTTCAAGGTGGACGACTACTTTCAAGGGGAGCTGGGCGTCTGGCGCAGCCAGGAGCGCCACAAGGTGGTCATCGACTTCGACGCCGCCGGCGCGGAGTACGTGCGGATGCGCCGCGTCCACCCCACCCAGCGGCTCGCCAGCCTGCCCGGGGGCGGGGTGCGCCTGAGCATGACGGTGGGTAACCTCAACCCCGTGGCGAGCTGGGTGCTGGAGTGGGGCGCGCGCGCGCGCGCGGTGGAGCCGCCGGAGCTGGTGGAGCGCATCGTCCGTGAGCTGGAGGAGGCGCGCGCCGCCTACGGTGGGGGCAAGCGCTCCGGCGCGGCTCAGCGCGCGCGGTAGTGCCGGTAGTACGCCAGCACCTTGGCCACGTAGCTCTGCGTCTCTTCGTAAGGGGGGATGCCGCCATAGCGCATGACGGCGCCCTCACCGGCGTTGTACGCCGCCACGGTGAGCGCCAGATCCCCATTGAAGAGGTTGGCCAAGATGCGCAGGTAGCGCACCCCACCGAAGATGTTCTGGCGAGGGTCGAACACGTCCGTCACCAGCATGCGCTGCGCCGTAGCAGGCATGAGCTGCATGAGCCCGCGCGCGTTGGTGCGCGAGACGGCGCGCGGATCGAAGTCGCTCTCCACGCGGATGACGGCGCGGATGAGCTCCACGGGGATCTGATACAAGCTGGCGGCTTGGTGCAGGTGCGCGTCGTAGCGGGTGAAGCGCTCCGGTGAGGTGTCGCTCGGCATCACCGGCGTGGCGGCGCTCTTCTTCTTGGGGGCCGCCTTGATGTAGAGCACGGACCCGCGGGACGGCTGGTTGGTGAAGGAGATGACGCCGTCCGCCCCCTCCGCGCGGTAGATGTCCGCGCGGGCGACGCCGACGCCCAGCGCCCCGAGCCCGAGCAGCGAGGCCAGCACGAGCGAGATCCGAGGGTGGGAGTGCGAGCGCGGCAAGGCGCCCACAGCATAGCAACGCGGCGCGCCGCCGAGCAACTTGCGGCGCGCTCGCAGGGGTGCGCACGCGCGCAGTGGGCGCGCTCCGAGCCGCGCCGCTCAGCGTCGGCCGAGCTGCTCCTGCGCCCAGGCCGCGAGCCGGGGCCGCTCGATCTTGGCGTTGTGGCGCGGGTCCACCGGCAACCCCGGCGAGAACAGCACCTGCTCCACGTGCTGGCTGTGCGCCTGCCCGCGCAGCAGCGCGAGCAGCTCTCCCTCGAGCTCCGCGCTCGGCGTGACGCCCGGGCGGAGCTCCACGCAGGCGATGGGCCGCTGGTGCTCCCCGTCCGGGACGCCCACCAAGCCGCTGCGCCGCACCTGCGGGTGGCTGTCCAGCAGGGACTCCGCGCGCATGGGCAAGAGCAAGCCGTGGCGTGAGCGCACCCCATGGCCCGCGCGCCCCATCACCCAGAGCCGCCCCGCGGCGTCCTTCATGCCCACGTCGCCGAGGCGGTGCCAGGTGGCGCCCTGCTCGTCGTAGGTCTTGTTCTTGGCCGTGCTGGCGGGATCCTGGAAGTAGCGCGGGCTGACGTTCGGGCCGCTGACGATGAGCTCCCCCGTCTCCATCGGCGGCAGCTCATCCGCGGCGCGCGTGCTGGAGAGCTCCCCCTGGCGCAGCGGCACGACGCGCACCGTCACGCCAGGCAGCGCGCGGCCCACGCAGATGCCTTGCCCCACGGTGCGCAGCGCCTCGTCCGCGAGCACCTCCTTGGAGCTGAGCTCGGTGGAGGGCAGCGCCTCGGTGGCGCCGTAGTTCGAGCACACCTGACCGCCCTCCCCCATCACCTCGACCAGGCGTGCCATCAGCGGAGGGAAGACGGGCGCGCCACCGCCGATGACCCGCACCAGGCTGGACATGGGGCGGTCCTCTCGGTGGGCCGCCTCCGCCAGGCGCTCGAGCAGGGCCGGCGAGGCAAAGAGCGAGCGCACGCGGCAGTCACGGATGACCTGCGCGATGGCGCTACCGTCCACGTCTGCCGGGCCCTGGCGTGCGAAGTCGATGGGGGGGACCACCGCCGTCCCGCCCGCGCTGAGCGCGATGCTCATGAAGGCGGGGAAGGCCACCAGATCCACGGGCACCTCGTCGCGCTCCGCGAAGCCCCAGCTATGGTGCGCCACGCGGTGCACCGCGCAGTAGGTGGAGTGCAGGTACTCCGCCGGCTTGGCGGGGCCCGTGCTGCCCGTGGTGTAGAGCACGGCCGCGGTGTCTTCGGGGGTGACGGCGGGAGGCAGCGGCTCGCTCGGTGGCTCCCGTCGCAGCGAGGCGAGCGTGTGCGCGCCGGGGAAGCGCCCACCGACCACCACCGCGCGGCGCAGCAGCCGGGGCCCCCAGCCGAAGAGCATGCGCCCGGCGTGCGCCAAGGGGATGCCCACCATGGCTTCGGGCCCGACGCGTCGCAGCCGCTCGCCCACGTTGCGGTAGCCTACTGAAGGATCGATGAGCAGCATGGTGACGCCCACGCGTGTCAGCGCCGCGCCGATGACGGCCGCCTCGAAGGAGGGCGGCGCCATGTAGTGCACGCGCGTGCCCTCCGCGATACCCAGCTCGCGCAGCCCCACCGCGACGGACTCCACCTCACGCGAGAGCTGCGCGTAGGTGTAGCGGCGGTAGGAGAAGCGCCCTCCCCGCTCGCGCCGCGGCTCGATGACGGCCACGCGCTCCGGCGCCTCGAGCGCGACCCGGCGCACCACGCTCGCCAGATTGAAGATACCGTCGTCGAAGAGCGTCATGCGGCGCGCCCTCCGACGCCCGGCAGCGTCGCCAGAAAGGCGCGGATCCTCCGCGCTACCTCGTCCGGCTCCTCCAACATCACCAGATGCCCTCCGCCCGCCACGCCACCACTCGCCTCCGGCGCGAGCGTGCCCACGAGCCGCGACGTGGCCTCGGCGGGGAGCACTTGGTTCTCCTCCCCCCAGAGCAGCAGCGTGGGGGGCTGGTGCTCCGACCGTGGGAGTGAGTCCAGCCGCTCGTAGGACTCCATGTCCTCCAGCACGGAGAGCAGAGAGGCGAGCTGCCCCTGGGACGCGTGACATGCCACCAGCGGCGCGTGCCCGGAGAGCCCCTGGCGTCGCCCGCTCGAGCCGAGCTGAGTGCTGAGCACGGGGCGCGCGCTCCAGCGCGGCAAGCGCAGCCGACCCAGCAGGCCGTAGACGAGCCCCGCCGTCCGGGGTAGGGACCGTCGAAAGCGCAGGAAGGGACCGAGCCTGCCGGCCTCCAGCGTCCGGCGCGTCAGCGGGTTGACGAGCACCAGCGCGCTCACCTCACCGGGGTGCTCCGCCGCCCAGCGTAGCGAGAGCGCGCTGCCCATGCAGTTGCCCACCAGCACGGGGCGCTCTACCCCGAGCTGGCGGAGCAGCTCTCGCGCGGAGGCGACGTGCTCGGGCAGCGTCACCGGCGCAGCAGGATGCTCGGAGGCGCCGTAGCCCAACAGGTCGAGCGCGATGCAGTCGTGGCTCCCGGCGAGCCGCTCCATCAGCGGCACCCAGATGGCGTGCGAGGTGCCCCCGTTGTGGAGAAACACCAGCGGCGGCCCCTCCCCCCGACGAGCGAAGGCGAGGCGGCGACCCAAGACGGTGCGGGTTTGCATCGGCGAGGATGATAGCGCAAGCGCCTCGCTCACGGGACCCGCGCGCACCTGCCGCCCACGGTGGAGCTGCGGGACTCCGGCTCCGCGATGCCGCGGCCGGAGGGGTAGAGGTAGAAGGGGTTGGCGAGGTACGAGCTGCCGCGGTAGACGCGGGTGTGGCGGGGTAGCTCGGTCACGGTGGCGTAGTCGGTGAGCAGCGGCTTGGGGAAGGGGTCTTCGTGCCAGTCGTACACCCACTCGAGCACGTTGCCCATGACGTCGGATTGGCCCCAGCGCGCGTTGCCGCCTGGCACTGAGCCTACAAACGCTATGACGGTGACGTCCGTGCACTCCCCGGTCTTGGTGAAGTTGGGCCCCAGACGCCGAGCGTGCGGTCTTGGTCCCGCGCTGCCTCATTGCCCCAGCCCTACGTGCCAACGTCGGGTGAGACAGCTCCGGCTCGAAACCTATGTACCGATGGGCGGAGAATGGATCCCCGATCGTGCCGAAACCAGCCCGTATTCCTGACCGTGACCCCGAGCCGCAGAGCG
>WBZO01002247.1_pt1 | contig 25800 bp, 29 predicted proteins | sample 5204261 | NCBI WGS metagenome assembly WBZO01 (sample SAMN12412400, study PRJNA552823) | activated sludge metagenome | isolation source: activated sludge from anammox sidestream of wastewater treatment plant... | place: USA: North Carolina | collected 2017-09
CAGCTTGGTCATGCCAAGGCCGACGCCTAACCCCGCGTTCGAGCGGACGTCCGCAAGCGCGCTTCGCTTGCTTGCGGTGCCCTCCTCGCTACGCTCGTCGGCCGCCGCTCAACACGAACGTTGGGGCCCCAGCCGCAAGCGCCATCGCAGCGGTATCATCGTGTCGTTGACGAGGTCGGAGGCCTCAAATGTCAAGTCAAATTGACGTGCTGGAAGCCGAGGCGCTGAAGCTCACCCCCGAGGAGCGTGCCCGCCTGGCTGATCGCTTGATCGCGAGCCTTTCCGACAACGCCGAAATCGAGGACGCGTGGGCTGCTGAAGTCGAGCGGCGCATTGCCGAAATTGAGGCCGGGCGTGCCCGCGTGGTTCCGGCTGCCGAAGCGATCGCACGCGCCCGTGATGCACTGAAGTGACGCCATCCGTCAGTTTCGAAGCTGAGCGCGAGCTGATTGACGGAGCCCTGTTCTACGCGCGAGAGGCAAATGCCGAGCTCGGACTTGCGTTCATCGCCGAGTTCGAGCGCGCTATTGGCGTCCTTTGCAACTACCCGCGTCTTGGCCCTGTCTGGCGCGGCAGCACGCGCCGATTTCCTCTCCGGCGCTTCCCGTACAGCATCATCTATCAGCTCAAGCCCGAAGAGGTTCGGGTCATTGCCCTCGCCCATCAAAGCCGCCGGCCCGGCTACTGGCGTGGTCGCAAGTAGGCGCTCTTCGCGGCGTGCAGCGGAGCTGAGGCCCAATCGCGCGTTCGAGCGGACGCCCGCACGCGCGCTTCGCTTGCTCGCGGTGCCCTCCTCGCTACGCTCGTCGGCCGCCGCTCAACACGAGCGCTGGGCGTCAGCAGGCACGACTCGCTAGAATGCATGTGCCTCAACCGTTGGAGGCCCTATGAAGTACAGCATCGAATGCGAGCGCGAAGAAGACGGCCGTTGGTTGGCTGAGGTACCCGAGCTCCCCGGGGTAATGGTGTACGGCAGCACCGCCGAGGAAGCTCAGGCCAGAGCCCAGGTGCTTGCGCTTCGCGTTCTCGCCGAGCGCCTCGAGCACGGAGAGGCGCGTCCGGTCGATATCAGTATTTCGGTCGCCAATGTATGAGTCAGTGGCCTTCGTCGAAGGCCACTCGCGTACTCGCCGCCCTCCCGCGGATCGGATGGCAGATCAAACGCCAATCAGGGCCACATCGCACTCTGTCTCGGCAAGGCTGGCCAGATTTTGTGTTCGCTTTCCACGACCGCGACGAGATCGGTCCTCGAATGCTCGCGCGAATCGCTAAACACACCGGTTTGGGGCCCGAGGACTTGTGGGTCTTCGCAATACCGACGCCGAAGCGGCCCATGCAGCAGAGCCGTTCCGGCGGGCTGCGCCCGCCTCCACGGGCCGCTGAAGAGCGACGTTAGGGAGCACTATGCATCGCAGCGCTTGTCGATCGAGACTCGCCTATATGCTCGTACTTCTGAGCATGCACTCGCATTCCGTCGCCCAGCCGAATCCTTGTCATGATCCTGCAGTGAAGCTCGCCGTTGGCAGCATCGTAACTACCTTCGCGGTCGGCATAGAAGCTTGCGGCGAACTCAAGCCTGAAGCCAAGCCCGGTTATGTCGCTCAGTTTGAAGCGGTTCGTTCTGCAAATCTCGCGTGCTTCGAAGCCTTCAAGGCGACAGCTCAATACATCGCCATGACTTCCAGTGCCAAGGTTCAGTTCTCCAAACTCACTCCCACCGAGGTACAACGGTTCTGCTCTGACCTGCCCGCTGAACTCGACCGGTTTCCGCAGATGTTCCAGCGACTTTCCCGGTAACAAGGCCCTTTGGCACCTTCCGTGCTCCCCAATACCGGGTTCGAGCGGCCGCGCCAAAGCGTGGTTTGCTGTTCGCGTGGCGACGTGCTCTGCCAGCGGCCGCTCGGGCGCGTCGCTCAACCCGGACGTTAGGGCGCTGAGATGACGATGCGCTGGTCCAGTTCGCTCGCTCTGCTTCTTCTCGCGTCACATGCTGCTGCGCAGGAACTCTACCAGCACCCCGAGACCAACTTCGTGTTCTCTGCCGTGATCGAGGCATTCGCTCGCGCACATATCGAGCGCTATTCCGACAGCCGGCTCGGTGTCAAAGTGGAATACGTAGCAACAGGTTTGGGGAAAGCCGACTTCTACCTCTTTGACAACGGGATCCCAGACATCGCTGATGGGATCACCTCTCAAGCCGTTCGCGAAGCATTCCTCTCCGCAGACGCGGAGGTCGAAAAGATGGCGTAACTCGACCGCTACCTCGAGTTAGAACGTATCCTCCCCCGCGGCACGCCATTCGAGCTTCCGAATAGAACCCCTCGGTTTCACGCGTCCTTCTACATGTTTCGGCCCAATCGTGACAACGCTGAACGGGTCAACTCCTGGATACTCGTTACCGGCGCGCGCGCCCACTTCCTCAAAGTGCGCTACACGTACCCTGCATCACGCATAGTAGAGGGACAAATAGAATTCGAGAGGCTACTGATCGGCTTTTTCGCTGCAAACCGTCAATGAGCTGCGAAGGCCACCAGCACCCTAACCCCGCGCTCCAGAGGGGCGCCGGCCAGCGAGGCTGGCCGGCACCCTCGCCGCTTCGCTCCTCGGCGTCCCCTGAACGCCGGCGTTGGGGCGCCGTGAGACTGCCGCGGAGGCCGAAATGGCGCAGACGATCGAGCTAGAGACCGATCGCCTGCGCCTGCGTCAGTGGCAAGAAGGCGATTTCGGGCCGTTCGCCGAGATGAACGCGGACCCACGGGTCATGGAGTTCTTTCCCGCTGCGCTGTCTCGTGCGGGAAGCGACGCTTTGGCACAACGTTGCCATTCGCTCATTGCCGAGCGCGGCTGGGGCCTTTGGGCAACGGAGCTCAAGTCGACGGGCGAGTTTGTCGGCTTCGCCGGCCTGCATATCCCGTCACCCGAATTCCCCTTCTCTCCCTGCGTCGAGGTGGGGTGGCGGCTGGCGTTTCGGTTCTGGGGCCGTGGCTATGCCACGGAAGGCGGCCGCGCTGCGCTCTACGTTGCGTTTCGTCTTCTCAACGAGAAGGAGGTCATATCCTTCACGTCCGTGGGCAATGTCCGGTCCCGTGGCGTAATGGAACGTCTCGGCATGCGTGCAGCGGGCCTGTTCGATCATCCGAATGTTCCGGAAGAAACCGAGCTGCGCCAACACTGCCTGTATCGACTACCAGTGCGAGACTATGACGCCCAACAACCACCTGCACCGGGCGCTCGACCGCCGGCGCTTCGCTTGCCGGTTTCGCGCCGGTGAAGCGTAGCGTTGGGCGTCACATGAGCTGAGTGCACGCATGCAGCTTCCATCTGCGTCCAGCATCCGCGAGAAATTTCAATGTCCAGGTACCTCATTTCCTCAGGGTCCGCCTTTGAGCGGGAGATTGGCTACTCGCGCGCAGTAGTCGCTGGCGACTGGATCTTCGTTTCGGGCACTACCGGGTTCGACTACTCCACAATGAGCATCGCCGAAGGGCTGGTGGACCAAACCGAACAGTGCTTGAAGAACATCGCCTCCGCCCTCCAGCAAGCTGGTTCCAGCCTTGCGGATGTCGTGCGCGTCACCTACGTTCTTCCGAAGGGAACGGAGTTTTCGGAATGCTGGCCGATGCTTCGCAAGTACTTCGGCGAAGTGCGACCCGCCGCCACGATGATCTCCGCCGGTCTTGCAGATCCTCGAATGCGAATCGAAATCGAGGTCACGGCGTTGAAGCAATCAAAGCCTTGACCCGCGCATTTGCCGCTGACGCCCGACCGTGTCATCCGCCGGACAGGCGCCAGCGGCCTTCGTCCGCTGGCGCCTGCCGCTGACGGCAATGGTTGGGCGGACGCGCCGTCGCCGTATATTAGAGAATGGACTACTCGGCTGCAGTACAGGAGATCTGGCGCCACCACGCTCTCGGCGACGCAGCACGTGACTATGTCAGCCTCGTGCGGTATGCGACCCTGGCAGCATCCAGCCACAATACGCAGCCTTGGAAGTTCAAGGTAGAGCGCGGCAGGATCCTGATTCTCCCGGACCTGTCGCGACACTGTCCCGCAGTCGATCCGGACGATCATCACTTGTACGCAAGTCTGGGCTGTGCCACCGAGAACCTGCTCTTGGCCGCACAAGCAGCCGGTTTACGGGGCCACGTTTCCTACGACGCATCCACCTCGGGCGTGCAGGTAGACCTCGAAGAGGCGATTCCATTCCGCTCAAGCCTCTTCGAGGCCCTTCCGAGGCGCCAGTGCAGCCGGGCCGAGTACGACGGCACGGAACTCTCCGGTGAGCAACTGAGGCTGTTCGAGGAAGTGGCGCAGGGCAGCGGCGTCTCGCTCATGCTTCTGACGGCCAGGGAGCAGAAGGAGCAGGTTGCCGAGTATGTGGCCGCGGGCAACACGGCCCAATTCGGCGATGCCAACTGGGCTGAAGAGCTGAAGACGTGGATCCGCTTCAACGCTCGCGACGCTGTGCGCACGGGTGATGGCCTGTATGGCCCGGTAATGAGCAGCCCTGACGTGCCCCGCTGGCTTGGAAGCCTCTTCATGCGCCTCGCGTTTTCGGCGCAGCGCCAGAATCGGAAGGACGTCGCGCACATCCGGAGTTCCGCGGCAATAGCAGTGTTCTCCTCCGATGCCGATGACAAACCGCATTGGATCGAGGCGGGGCGATGCTACGAGCGCCTCGCCCTTCAGGCCGCCGCTTTGGAGCTCCGCACTGCCTTCATCAACCAGCCGGTCGAGGTGCCCGCTCTCCGTCCGCAGTTTGCTGCGTCCCTGGGCATCGGCAATCGGCGGCCGGACCTCGTTGTCCGGATCGGTCGCGGGCCCGAAATGCCGCGCTCGTTGCGTCGGCCGGTGGAGCAAGTTCTTGTTTGAAAGCGACAGGTGACATGCAGCGACCTGAGCGCCGTCCACCCTGGAGCTGCACCTGACGAGGTCCGCGCTAGCTCGAAACCGCGGCTCTTGCGGGTGATCTCGGTGTTGGCCAGCGCGGCAACCCATCCTGCCTTTGGCGCTTGAAGAAGCCGGAAGAGCCCTCACTCTCGGACTCGCCCGGTTCGCACGATCGTCGAACCCGGAAACCGACCAACGACTGACACCAAGAGAGTTCCATGCACGATCAAGACAATCCAATGGCAATCCGGAAGCTCGCGCGTATCGTCGGCAAGCCTGGACACGGCGATCAATTGCGCAGGGCGTTGATCAAACTCGAGGAGGCCACGCGAAAGGAGCGGGGGTGCATGGAGTTTTCGTTCTTCCAGGCCGTTTCCGATCCGGACTCGTTTGTTCTTCTGGAACATTTTGTAGACGAACCTGCGCTCAAGCTGCACATGACGCTCGAGCACACACGCACCTTCTTCAGCACGAACGCCGAGCTGGTTGGTGCCATCAAAGCCATTGATATCCCGAGTCTCGGATAGTCCGTCAGCAAGGGCACCAGTGCCGGCTGACCCGTCGTGGCAACCGACACGCCACCGCCGGCCGCGCCGGCTTCCGCGCGCGGATAAACTCAAACACTCGGCGTCACTTGATCTGCCAGTACGCTTCGACTCACTGGCGAAGCCGGTGCACCAGGGGGGATAGACATGCTCGAGCTCGCGACTCTGATCTCGCGCCACGCGCGCACTCGTCCCGATGCGACGGCCGTCGTGTTCGGAGACGAGCGCCTGAACTACGCGCTGTTCGGCGCGCGGGTCGCGCGCTCGGCCAATCTGCTGCGCTCGCTCGGGATCGGCAAAGGCGACAAGGTCGCCACGGTGCTCGGCAACTCGCTCGAGGCGCTCGAGCTCGTCTGGGCGGTTCCCGCCGTGGGCGCGGCGCTGGTGCCGCTCTCGCCGCTCCTGACGTCCGTCGGCCTCGCTAGCCTGCTGCGCGATTCGGACGCCAAGTGCCTGGTGAGCCAGCACTCGATGCTGCCGGCGCTCGGGGCAATGCGCGCCGAGCTCGCGGGCCTTCTCCCTGGACGCGTCCTGCTGACCGACGGCAAGTCGGGCGACTTCGACGACTACAACGCGCTCGCCGCGGCCCACCGCGACACGTTTGAGCCGGAACCCTGCGGCCCCGAGGATCTCTTCAACATCATGTACACGAGCGGCACGACCGGGCTGCCGAAGGGCATCATGCACAGCCACTACGTGCGCTCGATGTACTGCCTGCTCATGGCCTCCGCGTACCGGATGACGCCCGAGTCGCGCACGCTGCACGCCGGCGCGATCGTGTTCAACGGGGCGTACGTGACGATGATGCCGACGTTCTACCTCGGCGGGACCTACGTGCTGCTGCCGCAGTTCGACGCGGAGACGACCATCGCCACGATCGAGCGCGAGCGCATCACCCACATCATGCTCGTGCCGACACAGATCATCGCGATACTGGCGTCGAGTCAGTACCGGCCGGAGCGGCTTGCGTCGCTCGAATGCATCGTTTCTCTAGGCGCTCCGCTCTTGCAGGAGCACAAGAACCGGCTGAACGCCGAACTGCCCCATCGATTCTACGAGCTCTACGGTTGCACCGAGGGCTTCATCACCATCCTCGATCGCGACGAGGCGGTACGCAAGGCGGGCTCGGTCGGCCGCCCGACGCAGTACTTCGAGATGCGGATCGTGGACGCCGAAGGGCGCGACCTGCCGCCGCGCGAGATCGGCGAGATCGTCGGCCGCGGACCGATCAGGATGCAGGGCTACTACAAGCGTCCCGATCTCACCGCGCAGGCGATCCGCGACGGCTGGGTCTTCACCGGCGACGTGGGCTACGCCGACGAGGACGGCTACCTCTATCTCGTGGACCGCAAGAAGGACATGATCGACTCGGGCGGGATGAAGGTGTACCCGAAGGACGTCGAGGAGGTTGCGGCGCGGCACCCGGCCATTCGGGAGGTCGCGGTGTTCGGCGTGCCGCACGACAAGTGGGGTGAGACGCCGCTCGCGGCCGTGATCCTGCGCGAAGGCGCGACAGCGACCGCCGAGGAGCTGTGCGGCTGGATCAACGAACGCGTGGGCGCTCGCTACCAGCGCGTCTCAGAGGTGGTGATCGTGAAGGACTTCCCGCGGAGCGCCGCGGGGAAGACGCTCAAGCGCGAGATGCGCGAACCGTACTGGGCAGGGCGCGAGAAGAAGATCTAACACTACCGGCTATCGAATACCATGCGACTCGACCTGGACGACGCGCATATTTTCGCCTCGAGTCCGGCGACCACGGTCGAGTTCTTTCAACCCATGTTCGGCGCGGTCGTCGCCCGGGACGCAGTGGTTGCCGGCGTGCGTGGTATCCGCCTGCAGGCCGGACGCGCCGCCGTCATGGGCGACGACCAGCCCCCGAAGGCGCCCCGGGGCGGCGCGTTCCATCACCTTGGGATTGAGATCGACGACCTCGTCAGGGCTAGTCAGTCACACAGAAGTCGCGCGGATTCGCCTTTCGAAAGCCGGCCCAGGACGACAGACCTTTCACGTACGTCATGGTCGCCGGGCCGGACGATCTGCTCATCGAGTTGCTTGAGTGCCGCGAGCCGGCTCGGCGGCGCATTCATTCAGACGACTAAAGCGGTCCTAAACGTGGATGACGCCGAACCCCTCCCTCAACCGGACCGCCGCAAGGTGCGCTTGCAGGTACCCTCCTCGCTGCGCTCACCGGCCGCGGCCCAGGCGCAACGTTGAATGTCACAAGCAACCGAAAGGTTATCGCCATGAACGCAGCCGAACTGCGAGCAGCGCAGGCTCCTCTGAAGGAGCGCTACAAGGAGGTCCCGGACGCGGCGTTGATCACGCTGCGTGCGCAGGGGCGCGCCGGCGAGGGCGTCAGCTGCAAGATCGAGACGGGAAAAGCTCTCGTCGTCGCAGGCCTGCACCCGGCTACGGGTGGCTCGGGCCTGCAAGCCTGTTCCGGGGACATGCTTCTGGAAGCCCTGGTGGCCTGCGCAGGCGTCACGCTCAATGCAGTCGCCACATCGTTGGGCATCGTGCTGCGCGAGGCGGTGCTGAAAGCGGAGGGCGACCTGGATTTCCGGGGCACGCTCGGCGTCTCCAAGGAAGCCCCGGTCGGGTTTCAGAACATTCGCCTGCAGTTCTTGCTGGACACCGATGCCACGGAAGAACAGCTGGCCACTCTGCTGCGCCTGACCGAGCGGTATTGCGTCGTGTATCAGACGCTGAAGAGCCCGCCACGCATGGCCGTCGTCAAGAGGGTGTCGTCGCGCGAACGGTGACGCCCAGGCACCCGCTGGAGGCCGACGGCCTTGTTCGGCATCGTCGTCAACTCGAATGTTGGACGCCACGATGAGCACGCGCCACGACCAGCGTCCGATCGAAACGCCGTCGTCTCCGTCGGAGCGTGCGTCGTCGGCGGTTACGGTCGTTGTCTCGGCGTTCGCGTGGGCCGGTGCCCTGGGCGTGATCGGCAGCGCACTCTACTGGATGGCCACCTCGGCGATCGGCCTCTTCGAGCGTGGTTCGTGGCTTGCGCTTGCGCTCCTCGGCGTTGCGTTCGTGTTCGCCATCGCTTGGCTTCTTCGTTCGCCTGTCCTCGGCCGCCTGTGGTTGTGCACGGCTTTCGTGCTTGCCGTCGTGTTCCTCGCGCCGTTCATTGCGCGCGTTCTGTAGTGACGGCCGCGCCGCCAGCCACGCGTTCGTGCGAAGGTCGGCAAGCGCGCCTCGCCCGCGTGCCGCGGCCGCCGCCCGGCCCGGTCACCGGAGGTGATGACCTCGCCTCGCGATGAAACGTTCATCGATTGCCCGGCAGCCGGCAGCCCTTGCGCTCTCCGCATTGCCTCGCGGCTGTACCGGCGGTGCGGCGCGCATCGCCCACGACGTCGAGTCGGGAGTAGAGGTGGCGAGAGAGTCCACCATCGTGGAACTGGCGCAGGAGCATGGGTCCGTGTTGGTCATCGGGGTGCGATGATGTCGTGCGCCGCAGGCGGCGGTGTCGCGGATGACGCGCCGGGCGCACGGGACGGAGCCATGAGCAGCGCTCAGATCGACTACGACAGTATCGCCGAGATCTACGACTGGTACGTAGACGCGGACTACGACATCCCGTTCTTTCTGGAGGAGACGGCCGACGTCGGCGGGCCGGTGCTGGAGCTGACCGCAGGCACGGGGCGGCTCTCGCTTGCGCTGATCCAGGCAGGCGTCCAACTGACCTGCGTCGACGGATCACGCGGGATGCTGGCGGTCCTGTCGCGGAAGTTGAAGGATCGCGGTCTCACGGCGGAAGTCCTGTGTGCCGACGTCTGCCGACTCGACCTGGGCGCGCGCTTTCGGCTCGCCCTGCTGCCGTTCCAGTCGTTCATGGAGATCACCGGCGAGCCGCGCCAGCGCCAGGCTCTTGCGGCGGTGTTCGCATGCCTGGTCCCGGGCGGCCGCTTCGTCTGCACGATGCACAATCCCGCCGTGCGCCGAACCCAGGTGGATGGGACGCAGCGCCTGGTTGGGCGGTTTGCGATATCGGGCGGGAGCCTCGTCGTCTCCGGCGTCGAACGGGGCGGGCGACCCCTGGTGAAGCGGCTTCAGGTCTTCGAGTTCTTCGACGGCGACGGGCGGCTGCGCTCGAAGCGGCTGCTGCCGATGGCGTTCGAGCTCGTCGAAAGGGATCGTTTCGAGACCATGGCGCGGGAGGCGGGATTCCACGTCCTCGCCCTGTACGGAAACTACGATCGCTCGGCGTTCGATGCGGACCGCAGTCCGGTGATGATCTGGATCCTCCAGAGGGCACGCGTGCAACCGTCCGCCGCAGCGCACGAAGCGCAAGCGGCGCGCCGCCGGACTCGGCGCTCGTCGGGCGTGGCGCTCGCCGGCGCCGCCTCGTCGGTTCGGTAATATGCGCGCTCACCCGCGGAGTCGAGACGGACCCCCGCCGCCCGGCACGCGGGCGGCGCCACCGCGCCGACGCCCACCAACGCGAGCATGGAGAGTTGAGCAACGCCGATGAGCACCTACCGCGAGCACTATTTCCCCAACACCGAGCCGCTCGCCCCCGACGAAATGCGCATCATCGCGCTCGGCACCGGCCGCCCGTTTCTGCGCCCCTGCCAGGCGAACGCCGGATGGCTGATCGAACTGGGCAATGGCGAGCGCTTCCAGTTCGATTTCGGCTACGGCACCCAGACCAATTTCGGCGCGCTGGAGATCCCCTACCAGGACATGACCGCCTACTTCGCCACCCACCTGCACACCGACCACGTCGGCGACTTCGCGCAGATCTGGATCGGCAGCTGGGCGGGAGGACGGACCAAGCCGCTCGAGGTGCACGGCCCTTCGGGTCCGGTCGCGAAGTACGGCATGAGGCATTTCGTCGAGAAGCAGATGGAGTCCTACGCCTGGGACACCGACACGCGCGTCGGCTTCCTGCCGGCGATCGGCGCGCAGGTCAACGTGCACGAGTTCGACTACTCGAAAGTGCACGTCGTCTACGAGCGCAACGGCGTGAAGATCACCAGCTTCCCCGCGGTGCACATCTACGACGGCCCGGTGAGTCTGCGGCTGGAATGGAACGGGCTGTGCTTCGTCTATTCCGGCGATACCACCCCGTCGTACTTCATGGTGGAGAACGGCAAGGGCGCCGACGTCCTGGTGCACGAGACCTTCAACACCGTGAGCCAGCTCATGGCGCGCTCGGGCTACGACGAGCGCACCGCGCGGGGCATCGGCACCATCGCGCACTCCGACCCCGCCGAGGCGGGCAAGGTGCTCGCCGCCTGCAGTCCCCGCCTCGCGGTCGCCTTTCACTTCTTCAACGATTTCGACACGGCGCCGGAGATGGAGGCGGCGATCCGCCAGCACTACCCGGGGCCGCTCGCGCTCGCCCGCGACCTGATGGTGATCAACGTCACGCGCGAGCGCGTCCTGACGCGCATGGCGGTCACGAGTTCGCACGTCTGGCCGAACAAGGAGCATCACGACGCCTTCCGCAAGGCCGAGCGCAAGGAGCGGATGAAGATGTCGTCCTGGCTCTCGGAGAAGCAGGTATTTCCGAAGTTCTGACATTCCGTTCCACGAGAGGCCACGACTCCGGGAAGCCCGCCATGCGGAAATCGTTTTCGACGCTGCTCGCCATCGCTGCAGGCGTTCTTGCGGCGCCATTCGCCCTGCCGTCCGCGGCGCAGGATCAGTACCCGTCGCGCGCGGTGAGGCTCGTCATCGGCTTCGCCCCGGGAGGCGGCAACGACATCCTCGCGCGGCTGCTGGCCGAGAAGCTGAAGGCCTCGCTCGGCCAGTCGTTCATCGTCGAGAACCATCCGGGCGCCAACGGCTTCATCGCCGCCGAACAGGTCAAGCGCGCCGCGCCCGATGGCTACACGCTGCTCGTTGGGCCGAGCGGCACGATGGTGATCAGCCCGGCGCTCTACACCAAGCTGCCTTTCGATCCGGTAACGGACTTCGCGCCGGTGAGCATCGTCGGCCTGTTTCCCCTGGTGCTCGCGGTGCACCCCTCGGTGCCGGCCAGGACGACCGGCGAGCTGATCGCGCTGGCGCAGGCGAACCCCGGCAAGCTGAACTACAGCTCGCCCGCCCTCGGCTTCCAGCTCGCCACCGAGCTGTTCGCGCAGCGCGCCGGGATCGTCATGAACCACATCCCCTACAAGGGTGGCGCGCCGGCGGTCAACGCGGCGATTGCCGGCGAAGTCTCGCTCACCTTCGCCGATAGCGCGGCGGTGATGCCGCAGGTCAAGGCGGGCCGGCTGCGCGCCCTCGCCGTCTCGAGCGCCCGGCGCCTGGGCGCGGCGCCCGAGCTGCCGACCCTCTCCGAGTCGGGGATGCCGGGATTCTCGATGGGGCTCTGGTCGGCGATCTTCGCGCCGGCGGGGACCAGCACGGCGATCACGCAGAAGCTGCAGCAGGCGATCGCGCAGGCCGTGGCCTCGCCCGACCTGCGCGAGCGCCTGACGAGCCTCGGCGTCGAGCCGGTCGGCAGCACCGCCGAGGAACTCGCCGCGACGATGAAGGCGGAAATCGCCGAGTACCGGCAGGTGGCGAAGACGCAGAACATCCGGGTCGAATGACGCCGTCCGTGCACGCGCAGCTTCGGGCGTCATGGCCTCGCCTCGCGATGAAGCGTTCTTTCGCCTCGGGGCAAGTGATATCCCTCGCGCTCTGCGCGTTGATTTGCGGCTGCACCGACGGCGCGACGCGCATCGCGTACGACATCGAGTCGGGCGTGACCGCGTTTGAACGGTCGGATGCGCGCACTTTCGAGGTGCGCCACGTTCCCGAGCGCATGCCCGACGGGTGCGCGGGCGCATACACGGTTCAGTTCAGCGCGCGCTCGTCCCTGATCATCTGGTGCATGGACTCCGCTGGTGGTAAGGTGACCTCGAGCCACGCCACCACCTATCACCTTCGATTCGTGCAGGTTCCCCGGACGTTCAGGCTCGACAAGGCGGCGGGAGAACCCACCGTCATCGAGCTGGCGAAGGAGAATGGGGCGGTGGTGGTCACGGGGGTGCGGTAGTGTTCTGCACCAGCGGGTTGATGTCGCGGGTGACGCCCGGCCGCGGGCCGAACCCGACGCACGGGCGGGGACGCTTCGGCCGGTCGTAGCGCGCCGGGTCGCGCGATCGTCGCCCCGCAGGTCGTTGAGGTCCTCGGAGAGCCGCGGAGATGGGATCCATGAGCCAGCCGCAAGCACCGCCTCGCATCTGGCAGCTCGTTCTCGGATTCGCCAACACTGCCGTGCTTCACGCCCTGGTCAAGACCGGCGTGATCGAGGCGCTGCGCGCGGGACCCAGGCGCCTGGCGGAGCTGGCGCACGCGCGCCAGCTGAACGCCGACGTGCTCTACCGGGCCCTCCGCTACGCCGCGGTGGTCGACGTGGTGACGCAGGACGGGGAGCAGTACGCCTTGACCGAAACCGGCCGGATGCTGCTCGAGGACGTGCCCGGCAGCTTGTACATGGCCCTGCTGCTCGGCGGCAGCGAGCCGTGGCAGCGCGCCTGGCAGAACCTCACCCATGCGCTGACGACTGGCGACAATGCGTTCGAGCAGGCGATGGGCGCCCGTTTGTTCGACTACCTGGACCGGCACCCCGAATACGGGGCCCCCTACAACCGGTGGATGACCCTCTCCACGAGCATGGCCGCCCGCGCCGTCGCCGAGGCCTACGACTTCTCCCCGTTCGCGACAGTCTGCGACGTCGGCGGCGGACAAGGCGTCCTGCTGCGGACCATACTGGAGGCGAACCCGCAACTGCGCGGCGTGCTCTTCGATCAGGAATCGGTGGTGAGGGACCACGTGCTCGCCGACATGGCCGGGCGCGTGGAGGTGCAGAGCGGCAGTTTCTTCGAGCGCGTGCCCGCTGCGGACGTGATTCTCCTGAAGAGCGTGCTGCATGACTGGAACGACGAGCGCTGCCAGGTCATCCTCGACCATTGCCGGGCGGCCATGCAGCCCGCCTCGCGTCTGCTCGCCATCGAGATGGTCGTCTCCTCGCCGCCGGACCAGATGACGGCGTTCTACGACCTGCACATGCAGGTGCTGCTGGGCGGGCGGGAACGGACGGAGAGCGAGTTCGCATCCCTGTTCCGGAAGGCCGGCATGCGATTGCGCCGGTGCCTTGCGACGAAATCACCCATGAGAATCATGGAAGCATCGCTGTGATCCGGATGCGGGCCGACGTGCGACCGGAGCGGACGAGCGGCGTACGGGCGCCGTGCGGTCGCGGCGCTGGTGGCGCCCGGCGCTCGGCCGCGGCCCTGTGGACGCGTCGGGACGCACGGACGGCGCTGCCGGATCGAGCATGAACGTCAAGCGAATCGTCGCCAACATCGCGGCGTCCGAGCCATCCGTGGCGGACACGTTCTACCGCGGCATCCTCGGCCTCGATCTCGCCCTGGATCATGGCTGGATTCGCACCTATGCCGGCGCCGCCAGGACGACGGCGCAGGCCAGCATCGCCAGCCAGGGGGGCTCGGGCACGCCGGTGCCGGACCTGTCCATCGAGGTGGACGATCTCGATGAGGCACTGCGCCGCGTTCGGGCGGGCGCGATTCCAGTGGAGTACGGCCCAACCCGGGAGCCGTGGGGCGTCCGCCGCTTCTACGTCAAGGACCCGCTCGGCAGGCTCGTCAACATCCTGCAGCACGACGCCCCTTCCCAGGCCATTGGCGCGGACGGAGCGCAGCGGTGACCGGGCAGCGGGTTTCGCGCACTGCCGATGCGATCTTTGGCACGGTCTTTCTCCTGGCGGGCGTCGCAATCCTGCTCGCCGCGTGGCCAGCGACGCCGGTCGGCGCCGTGATAGCCGCTGCCCTGGTTGGAGGCCTTGGCGCCGAAGCGATCGTCAGCGCCGTTCGGGGCAGGCGATCGCTCATTGCACGCATCGGCCCGCTCCCGTGAACGAGGTCGCGCCGAGCCCTTCCTCGGGCGAGCGCCGTTCCGGCCGGGCTGCGTCCGCCGATGCGGGCCGCCGGACTGGAACGCTGCGAGCCTGAACGATGAGCGCGAGGACAGGCTGGACACACCGTCTACCTGCTGGAAGGGACGATCACCGACCATCGGAACGGCGTCGCCACGGACTACGGTCCGGGCGTGGGCGGGCCTGAGGACCGGAACACCACGCACTGGCTCGAGAACAGGGAAACGGTTCCGGCGGTCGAGATCTCGGTCGACATCGTCAGGCAAGGCTGACCTCGGTCCGGACGGCCGGCGCGGAGCGGCCCGACACGCGGCGCAGCCGGCCGCGCTCGGCCGGCCTTGCCCCCGGTCGCGCGCCGGCTCGCCGCGGCGTTGCGCTACCCTTGCTCCGACCCACCTCCACACCAGGAGTCATCACATGCGTACGGCGCTGTTCCTGCTCTCCGGCCTGTTCTTCATGGCCGCGCTGCTCATTCTCGCGAAGCTTTTCTCCGAGCACTTCCCCTCGGCCCCGAACTGGGCCCTGGTCATCGGCCTCGCGCTCTGGCTGGCGGCCACCGGCGTCAACATGTGGATCGGGGTTTCCAAGGCGGGCTACTCGGTGGCCGAGGAACTGCCCGTCCTGCTCCTGCTGGTTGCGGTGCCGGCGGCCGCGGCGGCACTCGCGCGCTGGAAGCTCCTCTAGGAAGGACGCCCCGGAATGCACATGGGCAGGAACAGGCTGGAGGCGTTCAGCGACGGCGTGCTCGCGATCATCATCACGATCATGGTGCTCGAGTTGAAGGTTCCGCACGGCGACACCCCGGAGACGCTCGCGCCGCTCGTTCCGGTGTTCATGAGCTACGTGCTCAGCTTCGTCTACGTGGGCATCTACTGGAACAACCATCACCACATGCTGCACACCGTGTCCCGGGTGACCGGAGGCATGCTCTGGGCGAACCTGCACCTGCTCTTCTGGCTGTCGCTGTTCCCGTTCGTCACCGGCTGGATGGGCGAGAACCACTTCGCGGCGCTGCCCACCGCGCTCTACGGCGGCGTGCTCCTGGCCGCCGCGATCGCGTACTGGATCCTGCAGCAGGTGATCATCGGCGCCCAGGGTGCGGACTCGCCGCTCGCGGCCGCGGTCGGCAGCGACTGGAAGGGCAAGCTCTCGCCCGTGCTGTACGCGCTCGCGATCGCGGCCGCTTTTCGCTGGCCCTGGGCGGCACAGGCGCTCTACGTCGCGGTGGCGCTCATGTGGCTGGTGCCCGATCGGCGCATCGAACGGTTGCTGGGGCGATCCGCGGCCTGACGAGGCTGCGCCCGGCCGCTTCGCACGCGCCGCGACGCGGCGCGAGCGGAGCGCTGTGCGCTGCGCCGCCCCCGCCAGCGCGCGCAGAGCGCCGCCGCTTTCCGGGTTTCTCGTGCATACTCGCCGGGCCCGCGGGCCGGCGCCGCTTCCCCTGCCGCAGCCCGTGCTCCGGAAAGCAAACGACCATGAAACCGAAGATCACCATCTCGTCCCTCGACGCGGAACGGCTGGAAACGCTCCTGGAGTCGCTGCCCGGCAACGCCTTCCCGGGCCGCGACGCCCTGGAAGCCGAACTCGCGCGCGCGGACATCGTGGACCCGGCCGAGATTCCCCCGGACGTGGTCACCATGAACTCGACCGTGCGCTTCCGCATCGAGTCCTCGTCGCAGGAGTTCCGGCTGACGCTGGTCTATCCCAAGGACGCCGACGCGAGCGGCAGCACCATCTCCATCCTGGCGCCGGTGGGCAGCGCCCTGCTCGGGCTCTCCAAGGGCGACTCGATCGAGTGGCCGAAGCCCGGCGGCGGAGTGCTGCGCGTGCGCATCGAGGAAGTCACCTACCAGCCCGAGCGCGCCGGCGAGCACCACCGCTGAGCGCCGCGTTGCCCCACTCTCGGCGGGCCCGGGCCCGGCGCCCGGGAAAGCACAGGAGCACACCATGCGGATCGCAGTGATGGGCGCCGGCGGCCTGGGCGGCTACTTCGGCGCGCGCCTGTGCCGCGGCGGCGCGGACGTGCACTTCCTCGCCCGCGGGCAGCACCTCGCCGCGCTGCGCGCCGAGGGCTTGCGCATCGTCGGGCCCGAACCGCTCCACCTCCCGCGGGTCAACGCGACCGACGACGCGCGCGCGATCGGCCCGGTGGACCTCGCCCTGCTGTGCGTGAAGCTGTGGGACACGGAAGCCGCGCTCGCGCAGCTCCGGCCGGTGGTCGGCGAGCGCACCGCGCTCGTCTCGTTCCAGAACGGGGTGCTCAAGGACGACGCGCTGCGCGCCGCCTACGGCGCCGAGCGCGTGATGGGCGGGGTCGGCTACGTCGCGACCACCATCGAGCGGCCGGGCGTCATCCGCCAGACCGGGCCGATGCAGCGCCTGATCTTCGGCGAGTTCGACGGCGCGCGCTCCCCGCGCGCCGAGGCGCTGCTCGCGGCGTGCCGCGCCGGCGGCATCAACGCCGAGCTCTCCGAGGACATCCGGCGCGAGATCTGGCAGAAGTTCGTGTTCCTGGCCGCGCTCTCCGGCGCGACCACGACCATCCGCACCCCGATCGGACCGATCCGCTCGCATCCGCAGACGCGCGCGTTCCTGCTCGACCTGATGCGCGAGGTGGTCGCGGTCGGCCGTGCCCACGGGGTGAGCCTCGCGCCGGACTACGCCGAGGCGCGCCTCGCGCTCGCCGACGACGTCGCGTACGACATGACCTCGTCGATGCACCACGACCTGGAGCGCGGCAACCGCCTGGAGGTGCGCTGGCTCGCCGGCGCGGTGGTGGAGCTCGGACGCGCCCGGGGCGTGCCGACCCCTCTCAACCGCGCGGTCGCCGACATCCTCGCCCTGCACGCCGACGGCGCCCGGGCGCAGACCACCCGTGCCTGACCTCGCCTCCCTGAGCGCGCGGCTGGCGCCGCTCTTCCCCGGCCTGCTGGGCATCGCGCTGAAGGAGCTCTCGCCCGAGCGCGTGCGGGCGGAGCTGGCGGTGCGCCCCGACCTCTGCACCACCGGCGGCGTGCTCCACGGCGGCGCGATCATGGCCTTCGCCGACACCCTCGGCGCCGTGGGCACGTTCATGAACCTGCCCGAGGGCGCGCGCACGACGACGATCGAATCGTCGACGAAGTTCCTGCGCAGCGCGCCCGCCGGCGCAACCGTCGTGGGCGAGAGCACCCCCTTTCACCGCGGGCGCACCACGATGGTGTGGCAGACGCTGGTCACGACGAGCGAGGGCAAGCTCTGCGCGGTCGTGACCCAGACCCAGCTCGTCATTCCCGCGTGATCCGCGGGGCAGCGCGCGCGGCCCGCGCGCGCTGCCGGTCGATCGCCTGCGCGGCGCGCCCGCACGCCAGGGCATACCCGCTATACTCCCGCGCCCTCCTCACCGTGAGAACACAAAGATGAAGCGCAGCACCCTCTTCTGTCTCGCCATCGCGCTCGCCCTCCCGGCCGCAGCCCAGGATTCCGGCCCGACCCTCGGGAAGCTCCGCAGCGCCAACGAGATCGTGCTCGGCTACCGCGAGAGCACCATGCCGTTCTCGTTCACCGGCGGCGACGGGCAGCCGGCCGGCTACTCGATCGACGTCTGCAAGGCGGTGGTCGCGTCGCTCCGCGACCAGCTCAAGCTCGGGGCGCTCCCGATCCGCTGGGTCGCGGTGACGGCGGAGAGCCGGCTGCCGGCGGTCGCGCAGGGGCGCGTCGACATGGAGTGCGGGGCCACGACGATGACCTTCGCGCGCTTCGACCAGGTCGACTTCAGCGCACCGGTGTTCGTCGAGACCGGCGCGGTGCTGGCGCGCGCGGACTCGAACATCCGGCGCATCGCCGACCTCGGCGGCAAGCGCATCGCCGTGGGCGTCGCCACCACCGCCGAGCAGGCGCTGCGGGCGCGGCTGAAGGCGGACTCGATCTCCGCCGAGATCGTGGTGGTGAAGAACGCGGCCGAGGCGCTCGAGGCGCTGGACGCGGGCCGAGTCGACGGCTACGCGAACGACCGCATCCTGCTCGTCGGCTCGGTGGTCCAGGGCCGCGACGCGAAGAAGTACGTGATCACCGAGGACGACTATTCGTTCGAGCTGTACGGCCTCGCCCTGCGCCGCAACGACTCCGCTTTCCGGGTGGCCGTCAACCGCGGCCTCGCGCAGCTCTACCGCGGGCCGGGCATGGTGGAGATCTACAAGCGCTGGTTCGGGCCGTTCGGCCCGCCCGGGACGCTGCTGCAGGCGATGTACTACCTCAACACCCTACCCGACTGACCGCGGCGCGAGGCGCCACTCGGGGCGGCGCCCGATGCCGAGGACGGTCGGGATCGCGGCGATCATGATCAGCGCGGCCCCGGCGAACACCCAGCCCGGGTGGCCGCGGTCGAGGAAGAGGCCGAACATGAGCGGGCCGACCAGCCCGCCGACGTCCAGCCCGGAGTAGACGAACCCGTAGACTTTTCCGCGCGCGTGCTCCGGCGCGATCTTGCGCACGATGATGTCGCGCGAGGGCCCCATCGCGCCGAAGCCGAAGCCGGCGGCGGCCATCACCGCCATGAGCGACGCGCTCGGCAGCGACCCGGTCGCGATCACCAGCGCGAGCGCGGCCGGCACCAGCATCCCGACCACCGCCACCGCGGTGTGCCGGTCGGTGCGGCCGGCGACGAAGCCGCCGAACAGGATCCCGGCGGAGCCGCCGAGCAGGAACGCGGTGAGCCCGCCGGTCGCGAGCGCGAGCGGCACGCCGTAGAGCTGCGCGAGCGCGGCGGTCGCGAAGGTCTGGAAGCCGACGAGCGTGATCGCGTAGAGCGAGAAGAACGCGAAGCACATCAGGATCGGCCAGGACGCGAGGAGCCGCACGTCGGCCCGCAGCCCGCCCGCGGCCTTCGCCGCCGCGTGCGCGCGCGGCCGCTCGCCCGCGAGGTCGCGCTGCGTCACCAGCAGGACGAGCGCGCCGATCCCGATCGCGGCCGCGGCGACCACCGCGGTGCGCCAGCCGTAGACCTGCGCCAGCGGGAACACGAACACCGGCGCGAGCACCCAGCCGAGGTTGCCGACGATCCCGTGCACGCTGAACGCGTGGCCGAGGCGACCGGGGGACACCTTTGCGTTGAGCAGCGCGAAGTCGGCGGGGTGGAACACGCTGTTGCCGAGGCCGCCGATCGCCGCCGCCACGAACAGCCACGCGAACGACGGCGCGAGGCCCGAGAGCAGCGTGCCGGCCGCGACCAGCCCGAGGCCGAGGAGGAGGATCGTGCGCGCGCCGTAGCGGTCGACCAGGAAGCCGGCGGCGGTCTGGGCGATGCCCGACACGGTGTAGAACACCGCCATCACCGCCCCGAGGGCGGCATAGCTCACCCCGAACTCCTCCCTCAGCAGCGGGAAGAGCGGCGGCAGGACGAGCTGGAAGAAGTGCGACAGCCCGTGCGCGAGGCCGACGAGGCTGATGACTTTCGCGTCGGCGCGCAGCGTGGTGGTGGCGGCGGTCATGGGGTCGGTTCGCGGGAGGGGAAGCGGTGCGGCGGGAACCGGGATTGTAACCGCCCGCGCCGCTAGTTCGACTTGGGCCCGTCGAGCGCCTTGCGGCAAACCTCGCGCACCACCTCCGAGCTCGGGAGCTGCGGCGCGAAGTACGCCTCCTGCACCACCCGGACGGCGAGCTGCTGCTGCTGCATCGGCGCGCTGCGCCACTCCGGCCGCGCGAGCGTCTCGTTGATCGCGATCTGCAGCGGGAAGCCGGTGTCGCGCATGCGGATGGCGGTCTGGCGCGCCCCGAAGAGGTCGCCGCACACCGCTTCCATGGGCTTGTCCTGCGCGGGCAGGTGCGCGGGCAGCGCGGCGAGCAGCAGCACGGGGAACAGCGATGGTCTCATTGGCGCGCGATCCGAAGTGGCTGGCGCGATTCTACCGTGCCGGGGTCGACCGAAGGACTAGGCGGGCAAGCGCGGCCGGGGATGCTGGTATGCTGCCCTCGACCCAGGCGGTACGAACAACAAGAGCGAGGGGCGGGGCATGCGAGTGGGGATCGTATCGGTGTTCGTCGACTATCACCGGCGCGGGAGAAAGAATCCTCACTCCCTCCAGCCGCAGGTCGGCCCCCTGATCGCGGGGCTCCTGCCGCGCGGGATCGAGATCGAGATCGTCAACGAGACCTCGCACGAGCTCGACTGGCGGCGCGACTACGACCTCCTCTTCATCTCCGCGCTCCACTCGGACATGGATCGCGCGCGGCAGGTCTCGCACTACTGGCGCCGCCGGGGCGCGAAGACCGTGATCGGCGGATCCTTCGCGAGCACCTACCCCGAGCTGTGCGAGCCGTGGTTCGACGCGGTGGTCGTCGGCGACCCGGAAGGCACGGTCCCGCGCGTGTACGCGGATTTCTGCGCGAACAGGCTCCAGCGGCGCTACGTCTCCCCGCCCTACTGCGCCGACCGGGTGGCGACGCCGCGCTTCGACCTCTTCCCGGGCAAGCACCACCAGGCGCTGTGCTTCGAGGCGACCCGCGGGTGCCCGTTCACCTGCGAGTTCTGCGTGCTGACCGGGCTCGGCACGCGGCACCACACCCGACCGGTGGCGGCGGTGCTGCGCGACCTCCTCGCCGGCCAGCGCATGCTCGCCGGCCGGGTCCCCGCCTACAAGCGGCGGCTCGTCGGCTTCTGCGACAACAACATCGGCGGCGACCTCGCCTACCTGCGTGCGCTCTGCGCGGCGCTCGAGCCGCTCCGGATCCAGTGGTACGGCGCGGCCACGTTCAACGTCATCGCCAACCCGGAGCTCGTCCGCACGATGTCGCGCTCCGGTTGCCGCGGCCTGTTCGTCGGGCTGGAGAGCTTCAATCCCGCCGCGCTCGCCGACATGCGCAAGCACCAGAACGTGGTCTCGAAGATCCGCGCCGCGCTGGACCAGTGCCGCCGGCACGGCATCCTGATCGTCGCCGGGCTCATGGTGAGCCCGACGCTCGATTCCCCCGACGACATCCGGCGCATCCCCGGGCACCTCGACCAGTGCGGGCTGCGCGTCCCGACGTTCCTCGCCTTCGAGTCGCCGATTCCCGGGACGCCGCACTTCCACCGCCTCGCGGCCGAGCAGCATCCCCCGGCATTCATGCCCGACGTGCTGCTGCGGGACCTGGCCGGGTACACGCTGGCCGTGCGCCCCAGGAAGTGCTCGCCGGAGGCGTTCGTGGCCGCGTACAGGGAGGTCACGCGCGAGGTCTTCGCGCTGCGGCGGCGCCTGGCGAAGATCGCCCACGACGTCCCGCAGTACCTCGCGCGCGGCTACTGGCTGCCGGCGCTGATCGGGGCCGGGGACCTGCTGACGACGCAGGCCGGCGCGTACGACGCCCCCGACCGCACCTACATCGCCGGCACCGACCGCGCGCCGCCGGAGTCCGTGCCGTTCACGGACGCCGACTTCGACTGCGAGGCCGGGCGCCGCGCGCTGCTCGAACCCTGGCGCGTGACCGACGGGCGCGGCGCCCTCCTGCCCGAGTGGCGCGGCGCGCGGCGCGTGTTCGCGCCGCGGCGCGCCGCGGCGCGCCGGTCGGCCGGCGTCGCGGAGCCGGCGGCCCTGGAATGACCCGCGCATGAAGCGCTCCGCGCAGCGCGCCGCGCCGCGGCCGGACCTCGGGGGTCCGGACCTCGCCGAGCGCGTGCGCGCCGAGCAGATCCGCATGGTGTACCTGCACTCGCCGACGACCACCGGCGGATCGCTCGTGGCGGGCGCGTTCCTGATCGCGGTCATGTGGAGCGCGGTGCCGCACGCGGTCCTCCTCGCCTGGGGCGCGGCCCTGGCCGTCCACCAGGGTTTCCGCATCGTCAGCTATCGCCGCTATCTCGCCGCCAACCCGGGCCCCGCGGCCTCGCGCCACTGGGGCCGCCTGTACATCCTCGCCACGACGGTCGCCGGCTGCATCTGGGGCAGCGCGGGGCTGCTCTTCTACGTCCCCGATTCGACGATCTCGCTCGTCTACCTCTGCCTCGTGCTCTTCGGCGTCGCCTCGCTCACCATTCCGACGCTCTCGCTGTTCGCGCCCGCGTTCTACCCGCTGGTGGTGCTCGTGCTCGCGCCGTTCATCATGCGCTCGCTCTCGAGCGGCCACGTGGAGCAGGTGGCGCTGGCCGTCCCGCTGATCATCGCGCTCGTCCTCGCGATCACCTTCGGCCGCCGGATCAACCGCCTGATCGACGAGTCGATCCGGCGCGGGTTCGAGAACCAGGCGCTCAGCGAGATCGCCGAGCGCGCGCGGTTCGAGGCGGAGCGCTCGAGCCGCGCGAAGTCGCAGTTCCTGGCGACGATGAGCCACGAGCTGCGCACCCCGCTCAACGCGATCATCGGGTACTCGGAGCTCATGACGCGGCACCCGGCGCGCTTCGCGACCGCCGCCGCCAAGGATCCGCTCGAGCGCATCCTGCGGGCGGGACGCCATCTCCTCAACCTCATCAACGACCTCCTGGACATGGCGAAGATCGAGGCCGGAAAGACGACTTTCCGCTACGAGGACGTGGACGTCGTGGTGCTCGTGCGCGACGCGGTGGAGACCACGCGCTCGCTCGCCGACCAGACCGGGAACGCGGTGAACGTGCACGCGCCGCCCGAACTGCCGCTGCTGCGCACCGATCCGAAGCGGCTGACCCAGGTCGTGCTGAACCTCCTCTCCAACGCCTGCAAGTTCACCGACCACGGACGCGTGGACATCACGCTTGCGCGGGTCGCCGCCGGCGGGGACGGGTGGGTGGAGATCGCCGTCGCGGACACCGGCATCGGCATCAGCGCGGCGCGGCTGGAGCGGCTGTTCGAGGACTTTTCCCAGGGCGACGAGGCGGAGAACCGCCGGCACGGCGGGACCGGTCTCGGCCTCGCGATCAGCCGCCGCATCTGCCGCGCGATGGGCGGCGACCTGACCGTCGTCAGCGAGCCGGGCAGGGGCTCGACCTTCACCGCGCGGCTGCCCGAGCGCCCGCCGCCGGAGACCGGCGCCCCGGAGCCCGACCGCACTTCGTCCGCGGCGCGGATGAAGCTGCCGGGCCCGACCTCCGGCGTCGTGCTCGTCATCGACGACGACACGGCTTCGCGCGAGCTCACCGTCGAGCGCCTCGCCCGCCACGGTTACGCCACGGCAACCGCGGCGGACGGCCTGGAAGGGTTGCGACGCGCGCGCGAGCTCGTTCCCGCCGCGATCACGCTCGACATCGTCATGCCCGGCTACAGCGGCTGGTCGGTGCTCGCGGCCCTCAAGGCCGACCCGGAGCTCTGCGTCATCCCGGTGGTCGTCGTCGCGGCGCTCGGCGCCGAGCTGAACAAGGGCTTCGCGCTCGGCGCGGCCGCGTGCCTCGCGAAGCCGGCGGACCTCGATCGCCTCGTGAGCACGCTCGATCACCTGACCGGGCGCGGCGAGACGCGGCCGGCCGCCTGACCGTGGAACCTGCGCCGATGGCCCGGATCCTGTACGTCGAGGACAACGAGGACAACGCCGCGATGCTGCGGACTTGGCTCGAGCTCGAGGGCGACCTCGAGGTCCTCGTCGCCGCGACCGGCCCGCAGGGCGTCGAGTTCGCCGCACGCGAGGCGCCCGACCTGGTGCTGATGGACCTCTACCTTCCGGGAATGGACGGATTCGAGGCGGCACGCCAGATCAAGGCCGCCCCGGCGTCGCGCGGCATTCCGATCATCGCCCTGTCCGCGCACGCGCGCGACGACGACCGGCTGCAGGCGCTCGCGGCCGGCTGCGACGAGTTCGAGACCAAGCCGATCGCCTTCGACCGGCTGATCGCGAAGATCCGCAGCCTGCTCGCGGCGTGAGCCGTCCCTCCCGCGCGCCCCGGCCTTCACCCGCCGCCGGTCAGCCGGAACGCCTCCACCGGGTCGCGAAAGCCCTTGAGCGCGAGCGGCCCCATCGGCTCCAGGCGGAACGACGCCGGCAGCGCCGCCGCCGCCCGCGCGCTCGCGATGATCTCCCCGCCGCGCGCCTCGGCGCAGAGCCGCGAGGCGAGGTTGGCGACCGTTCCGACCACCGCGTAGTCGTAGCGGTCGCTGAACCCGACCGCGCCGAGGGTCGCGTAGCCGTACGCGAGCCCCGAGCCCACCTCCAGCCCGAAGCCCTCGCGCCGCCAGCGCTCGAGCGGCTCGCGGCAGGCCGCGAACACCGCGAGCGCGAACCGCGCCGCCTGCACGCTCGGCTCCGGCACCGGCTCCGGGTCGTTGAAGAACACCATCGCGCCGTCGCCCACGAAGCGCTCGATCGTGCCCGAGAAGCGCTGCGACTCGGTCCCGACCGCGTGGTGGAACTCGCGCAGCACGCGCAGCACGTCCTCCGGCTCGCAGCGCTCCGAGAACGCGGTGAAGCCGCGCAGGTCGAAGAACACCACCGCGATCTCGCGGCGGTGCGAAGCGAGGATCGAGTCCGCGCCGTCGAGCGCCACGCGCGCGGCGACCTGCGGCGCGAGGAAGCGCTTCAGCTTCGACAGCCGCTCGACCTCGGCGACCTTGTCCGCGACGCGCCGCTCCAGGTCCTCGTTCAGCGCCTTCAGCTCCGCGGCCTGCGCCTGCACCCGGTCGAACAGCTGCTTGACCCGCACCAGCGAGCGCACGCGGGCGAGCAGCTCGCTGCCGTTGACCGGCTTGCCCAGGAAGTCGTCGGCCCCCGCCTCCAGGCCGTTCACGCGCTCGGTGTCCGGATCGAGCGCGGTCACGAGGACGACCGGCAGCGCCGCGAAGCGCGGCTCGGCGCGCAGCCGGCGCAGGACGTCGAGCCCCGACAGCCCGGGCATCACCACGTCGAGCAGGACGAGGTCGGGCGCGGCGCGCGCAATCGAATCCAGCGCGGCCTGCCCGCTCGACGCCGTCTCGATCGCGTATCCCTCGAGGGTGAGCAGGTCGGCGAGCAGCTGGACGTTGTCCGGCTGGTCGTCGACCACCAGGATGCGTGCGCCGTCGGCGGGTGGGGTCGAAGCGTCAGGGCGCATAGCGCAGCCAGGCGCCGGGGGCCGGCATCGTGACGCGGGCGTCCCGCGCGCCCGGCTTCAGGCGCGCGAGGAAATCGGCGACGTCGGTGTTCGCTACCACGCGCAGCTCGCGCGCATCGTCCGGGAGCGGCGCGAAGAAGTCCTCCCAGTGCACGAGCACGACGGACCGGGGCTTGATCCGTTCGATCAGCGCCTCGGGATAGTTCTTCACCTGATTGAAGCCGGGCACGCAGAGGATCGCCACGTCCACGCGCCGCTCGTCGGGCGTGCCCCGGAAGAGCGGCGGGAACCCCAGCGGCGGAGTGCTCGCGGCGTCCTGGTAGTGGATGCGAAAGTCGACGGTCGTTCCGTCCGCGCCGAGGAAATCGATCAGGTAGGCGAGCGTCTGCCCTTCGCGCCAGCCCCAGGGCCGGGCGGGCAGTGCCTTCAGCGGCGCCTGGTACGCCCCGGGCGAGAACTTCCACCAGCCCCCGAAGATCGGCGCGTGCTCGGACTGGAGCGCCAGGACGCGCAGCCGC
>WBZO01002249.1_pt1 | contig 25766 bp, 24 predicted proteins | sample 5204261 | NCBI WGS metagenome assembly WBZO01 (sample SAMN12412400, study PRJNA552823) | activated sludge metagenome | isolation source: activated sludge from anammox sidestream of wastewater treatment plant... | place: USA: North Carolina | collected 2017-09
GGCGCGGGTAACGTGCGCACGGCCGCGATCATCGGTGTGCCCATGGCGGCGCCGATGGCGTGCCTGCGTCCATACTTGAGGGCATACACCAGCCGCTGCGCGCCGCCGTCAAACCGATACGCCGCGGTCACCGCGGCCAGCGGCGGCGCAGCCAGACTACGGCATCGCTGGCAGGTACCGCTGCCAGTAAGCGGATCCATACACGATGGGCACCGGGCGCGCCCGTCAACGGGCAGCGATGCGGTGCAGCGGTCACACACAAACGGGCCGAACGCGCCGCACAGGGCGCAGCGCCGCGGCGCCAGCAGGTCCACCACCAGCCCGCTACCCTGTCGCAGCACGGCACGCAGCCCGCCTGCCATCGGTTGCGGCCCTCCGTGCGGCTACAGGCCGCGCTCGCGGCAGATCGGCTCGGCCCCCTGGGAGCCCGTGGCCAGCGCGGTCGCCAGTTCGGCCCGGTCGCCGGCCGCCACTCCATGCTCCTGGAACCAGCCGAGGTTAGCCTCGATCACGAAGTAATACGGAGCAGCCGGATAGGTATAGGCCGGACGCTGCGGGTCATCCTCGGGGGAGACATTGGCCAGATCGGTGATGTCCACCACTGTGCCATCCGCCCCCAGCCATGCCAGGGACAGCGGAATGAAGGTGTTGCGGCTCCAAAAGGGACCGCTGGACTCTCGCGGCATGACAAACAGCATCGCCTGGTCCGCGGGCATACTCAGCCGGTGCATCATCCCGCAGGCCATCAGCTCCGCGGTGTCCGCGATCTCGACCCACAGGGTCACGTCGCCGCTGGCGGTGGTGAAGGTGACCGGCGCCAGCGGGCCGCGGGTGTACGGGTCAGGCTCCGGCTCGCCGGCGCGCGCGGCCGCCGCGCTCATGGCCAGCGCCAGCGTCACGGCCAGCAGCATGGTGCGTTGCAGATATCGCATCACAGGCCTTTCTCCCGACAGATGGGCAGTGCCCCGCCGGAGCCACCGGCCACGGCGGCTTGCAGGTCCACCCGGTCACCAATACTCACCTGGTTTCGCGCGTACCAGCCCTGGTTGGCCTCAATGACGAAGCGATAGGCGAGCGCGGGGCCGGAGTACACCACGGGCTGCGGGTCGTCCTCCGGCTTCACGGCCGGCAAGTCCGTCAGATCCACGATCCGGCCGTCGGCGGCGATCCAGGCGAGCGTTAGCGGAATGAAGGTGTTGCGGTTCCAGAACGGCCCCGTCTGGTCCGCCGGGAACACGAACAGCATGCCGTGATCGTCCGGCATGCTGCGCCGGTGCATCAGCCCGCAGAAGCGCAGCTCATCGCTGTCCGCCACCTCGACGCGCATCCTGACCGGCTCAGACCGGACGGCGTTCGCGCCGAAACTCACGGAAGCGAGCGCTGCTGCCGCGTGCGGAGCGGAAGATGGTGCAGACCCGCCGCGATCGGCGCTGCACGCCGCCAGCGTCACGGCCGCCAGCATCACCACGACCCGCCATCTGCCCATCGTGCCCCTCGCAACGCCGTCTCCAGGCTAGCACACCCCCTAAGCACCGGGCAGTCAGTCCGATCCACGGATACGGGTGCGACGCGCCCCGATCAAGGGTTTTCCCCAGGGGCAGTAGGGGAATCACCCGAACGAGACACACGGAAACCAGAATACCGACCGTAGAGCCTCTCCCCAGACAATACGGACGAACCAAGCCAGCAATGCGGGGACGCACGGAGCACCCGGGGCGTACCGCGCAGCAGTGGGGTGATGAGCATGGTGGCGATGTTAGTGGCCCAGCCGCAGGCGGAGACAGCGCCCGTCCACGCGACGGCGCCGGTGACCGTACCGGTGAGCGACCTGGCGGCCGAGCATCGCGGCGCGATGATCACGAAGCACATGCCCCTCGTCCGCTATGTTGCCGGCTCAATGTCGCGCCACTCCAACGCATCGACCATCATCGACTACGATGACCTGGTCAGCTATGGCACCGAAGGGCTGATCGAGGCCGTCGACACCTTCAACCCGGCGTTCAATGTGCGTTTCTCGACGTGGGCGGTCATGCACATCCGCACCACCATTCAGGATGCCCTGCGCTCCCTGGATCCGCTCCCGCGCTCGCTACGCTCCAAGGGCAAGGAGATTGACCGCGTGAGCTTTGACCTGGCGAACCGCATCGGTTACTGGCCCACCTCCGAGCAGATCGCCAGCGAGCTGAACGTGCCCATCACCAAGCTGCGCGCGACGATGCGCGACATCAACAAGACACTGGTGTCGCTGGATAACGTGGACGAGTCGAACGAGGACAACAACTACTCGTGGATGTCGTCGCTGGCAGACGAAGATCCCACCTGCGACCCGGAGGCGACGCTGGACACCAGCGAGACGCACGCCATTCTGCTGCAGGCCGTGGATGCCCTGCCGGAGCGCGAGGGACTCGTGATCACGATGTACTACAAGCAGGGCCAGAGCATGCGCGCTATCGCCGACCGGCTCGGCGTCTCCGAGTCGCGCGTCTCCCAGCTGCACGCTCGCGCCCTCAAGATGCTGCGCGAGCAGCTCAACGCGGCGCTTTACGACGCCCCGCGCGTGGTCGCCTGACCTCCCGGTCCCGTCAGCCCGCCCGTCGCAGCGCGCCTCAGCTCACCCTCTGAGGCGCGCTATCGCGTTGCGACAGCGGGCGGTGACGCCCTAGGCGAAGCGCTCGGCTCGAATCACGCGCCGGTTGTTGTAATCCTGCGTCTTGGCGTCAAAGGAGCCATCACAGGTGATCAGCGTGATCATCTCATTGGTGCTCGGGCCGACGATCTCGGCAACGGGGGCCGCGTCCGCCTTGTAGGTGATGTTCTCCTTGACGCGGTACTTCAGCTCCATCCCATCCGACATCTTGATCACGATCTCGTCGCCGTCCTTCAGATCGCGCAGGAACCAGAACACTCCTTGCTCGCCGGTGTACCAGTCCACGTGACCGGAGAAGACGGCGTTGGAGCCGAAACCGGGGCGGCCGGTGAAGTCGTACCAGGCGACGTTATCCTTGCCGTCCGGGTTCTCCATCTCGTTGCGGGCGTTGAGCCCCTTCACCTGCACCGGCGCGTTCACCTTCGCCCGGCCGATGAGGATGCGAGCGATACCGGCATCCTCCTTCGGCGCCGGAAACTGCGGCGTGGGGGCGGCCGTCGGGCTGCTCTCGGGCGATGGGGTGGTGGTGCCGCCGCTGCCCGCGGTCGCCTGGGTGGCGGCACTGGCGGCGGGGCTGGCTGCACCCGCCTGCTTGCCGTCATCGTTCTTCTTGTCCCCACCGCCGCAGGCGGCTGCCAGCACCAGAGCGGCGACGGACAAAGCCAGGACGAAACGCCGGCGGACGGAGAGGCGAGCGCGTTGATCAGCCATGGTGAGCAGGAACCTCTGCAGTGGAGTGAACCCAGGCGGGCAGGAGCACGTCCCACAACAGCCGCCGGTGGGGGCCCGTTTAGTATATCGGAGCGAGCCACCTGGCAGGTCAGCGCCGGGCCGGTCCGCGTAACCAGTTGATAAGGAACGGGGCAGCCGGCCGAAACCGTCTGCCCCGTTCGGATCACCCAGGATAGCCCGAGTGATGCGCTATCGCGTTAGCGCGAGCGGCGGGAGATGACGAGGCTACCAGCGCCGAAGGCGGCCGCCGCCAGGGCAAGGCCGAACAGGGCGAAGGCGGCGCCGTTATCAGCCGTGCCGGCGCCGGTGCGCGGCAGAGCCGCCGGGGCCGCCGGGGCCGCCGCCGGGCGCTGTGCGGCCGGGGTGCCAGCCGGGCGCTGCGGGGTGGCCGTCGCCGGGATGGCGGTCGGCGTGCGGACCGGCGTGGGCGACGGCGAAGCCGTCCGGACGGGCGTGGGCGACGGGGTCGCCGTGCGCGCCGGCGTCGGGGACGGGGTGGGCGTCGCGGCCTGAGCCGTCAGGTTCAGGGAGACGAACGCACCGGTCTGGAATGTGCCGGTCTGGGAGGCGGGGGCGCCGTTGACCGTGAAGGACACGGTCGCGCCGTCGGTGCCGCAGCCGGGTTGGGTCGTGGCCGACAGAACGTCAACGACGTAGCTGGAGGAGCTGCCAGCGGCGGTGACGGTCCCGGTGCCGCAGTTGTTGGTGCCGACGCGCGCCTGCACCGTCGCGCCGTTCGGGGCGGGTTGACCGTTGAGGGTCACCGTGCCGAAGAACCGCGTGGGCGGCGTGGGCTGCGCGGAGGCCGACCCAGCGCCGAGCACTGTGGAGGAGGCGACGAGCGCCAGGGTGGTAGCGCCGGCGACCATCCCCTTCCAGGAGAGCTTCATGGTTGTCGGTCCTCTCGTATGGGCTGAACGAGGTCCAAAGCGAGTGGTGTAGCTGCCGCCCGGCCGGACCTACCACCGGAGTGGCGGGTCCGGCCGGGCTTTGAGGGTCGTTACTGACCTACCAGGTCCAAGACCAGAGGGGGCGGATTAGGCCGCCGGCTGGTCGAGGTTGGCAGCAGCGTTGACGCAGACGAACACCGGGCGCAGGCGGGTCACGCCGGCCAGGTCGTTCGGGGCGCCCGGCTGCGGGCTGAAGCCACGGAAGGTGTTCGTGGCCGCCTGATGCTCCCAGATTGCCACGAGGGCGCTCTGCGGCGTCACGCGGGCCGCGTACGCTGCCGCAGCCTCGGTCACGGTCGGGGAAACGTTGTTGCAGCCGCGGGCCAGGGCGACGGCGCCGGACGGCACCGCACCAGTGACCTCAAGCGCGCGCACCGCGGTCGGGTTCTGGGCCAGGCCCAGGCCGCCGAGCAGCGCCGTGAAGTTCTGGGGCAGAACCGGCGACGGGGCGATGGTCGTGCCAAGCACGCCGGCCACGCCGTAGGCGCCCGGGAGGTCCGGAACGAACGTCGCGGAGATGTTCGTCACGCCCGGGTTGTTGCCGCGATAGGTCGCGCTGTTGCTCTCGCAACCGCCGAAGAACGAGCCGAGGTTCGGGCCGGTGCCCGGGAAGCCAGCGGCCGGCAGACCGGTGGTCGGGAAGAAGCCGCAGCGAGCGACAACCTGGTTCGCCGTGACGGTGAAGCCAGCAGTCGACGGGAGCGAGCCCGGGTTCGTGCCAGCGGCGCCCGTCCAGGAGGCGACCAGCGAGTTGTCGATGGTGAAGATCGTGCTGCCGTTCAGCACGGAGCCGGCATTGGCGAAGATCGGCAGACCCGTGGTCGGGTCAACGCAGAACAGGCCGGCGCCGCAGAGGACGACGCCGCGGTTGAACCGCGCGGTGGCGGTGCCGGTGGCGCCGACAACGATCGGGTTCGGGTTCAGCAGCAGGTTGACGCCAACCAGCGGCGCGATGAACGCGACGGACCAGTCAGCCTCGACCTCGACCGCACCCGCGGAGATCGGGGCGGGCTCGTAGCGCGCGCGGATCTCGACGAAGCCAACCTGCAGGCCGGCGACGGCGAAGGCCACGCCACGGCAGGACGGAGCCGCAGAGGCGAAGTTGCCGCAGGCGATGCGCAGGTTGGTGCGCAGGGCGCCAGAGGCATCAATCAGGGCGCCGTTGATCGAGGAGACCTCGATCGTGCCCGGGGCAGCCAGCGGCTGCGCGGTCAGCGCCAGCGCCGGATTGACCACCGGGATGACCTGGCACACGAGCGCCTGTGGCAGCACGCCGATGGCGATCGGGAACGTGCCGATCGGGCCGGGGGTCGGCAGCGCCGGGATGCCGGCCGGGCTCTCGCAGATGAAGCCGAGGCCAACCGGGGCATTCGGCACCACGAACACAACCGTCGGTACCTCAGGCAGGGCGACGGCCGGGTTGGCGCCATAGCGGATGGTCTCATCCAGCGGCATGCCAGCGATGCCCTGGAGGACTTCCACGATCGTGATCACGCCGGAGCAGGTTGCGCCGATGCACCCTACCACGACACCGCCGGGGACGACGGCGACGGCGTCAACGAGCACGCCGGTCGCCGTGGCGGCGACGACGGTGGCGCCGGTGACCGAGATGGTGACGGGCTCAGCAACCGCAACGACGGTGGCGTCGAGGATGATGGTGCAGGTCACGGTCGACGTCGTCGGCACCGGGCCGGTGATGGCGCCGCCGCCCGTGAGCGCGCAGTTCTTGGTGACGCCGGGCGGCTGTGCTGACACAGTACCGATCTGCGAGACGCCAAACGCCGCAGCCAGCACCGCGAACAGCCCCAGCAGGCCGAGTCGCATAGATGCCTTCAAAGTTTCCTCCTGTGATGCCGATACGTAGGTGCGCCTGTCTTTCGACGGTTTCGCCCCGGCGTTCTCGGAAGAGCGCCAGGGACGCTGCTTCATGCGCGTGCCTCCTTATCAGCCAATGCTCGCGCCCTGAACGCGCAGGGCAGTGTGGCCGGCGCTCCGCATGCGGAGCGTCTGCCCGGTCCACCTGTAGGAACGTACCGCCACGGGAAAGGTTAACCACCCGCCGCGCGATTTCTGGGATCTTCCCTCGCCAGGCGGGCGCCGGCGGCACGAGCGCCTGTCTGCCCGCCTTTCGGGCAGGTGCACCCGCGGCATCGTACGGGATCGCCGCCCAGAAGCGCAACCTTTGTGTAATACTGCCGCCTGCACGCGCCGCTCCCCGTCGCTCACCGTCAGTGATCGTACCTGGCAGCGGATCTACCGCCGCGTCCCTATTGGTGGTACTTCCGTTTCTTGCTGCAATTTCGTCCCTGCGCCATCTCCGCTGGCTCGTGGACGGCTGCGGCGGGCGGCGCGGGGCGGCAGCGTAGAAGGATGGCGACGGCCCGGCGTGGCGCCCCGCCCGGGCCAGAGCGGCGAACGGGAGTGTGGCAGACGCGGCCATCGAGCACCGTCCCGGCCGGCGACCTGGCAGCTCGATACTCCGGCCGGTGCTTCCTACGCGCCACCTGGGGCGGGGCGCCCCCTCATCGGGAATCCGTATCTGCCCGCAGGCAGCCGAACGCCCCCTCCTTCTCGTGGAAGGAAGGGGCGCTGGTACAGGCATGCTGCTTACAGCGGATGCAGGGCGAGGACGCCGGCGCGCCCGCCGGCGCTCCAGACAGCTACCGCGGCGGCGGGGGCGGAGGCGGCGGGGGCGGAGGTGGCGGACAGCTGCCGCGCGGGCAGGTTGGCGGCGGCGTAGTCGTGGGCGAAGCGGTAGCCGTTGCCGTTGCGGTGGCCGTGCTGGTTGGCGGGGGCGGTGGCGGGGGCGGCGGCGGACAGCTGCCGCGCGGGCAGGTTGGCGGCGGTGTCGCCGTGGGCGAAGCGGTGGCACAGTATCGACTGTTGCACGGCGTGCCGGTTGCCGTCGCGGTGGCGGTGGGGCTGCCGCCACCGGCCGCGGCCTGGACGGCGGCGCCGGCGTTGATCCGGCCGTAGCCAAACTGGTTGTCGCGGCCATTTGCCCCCAGGTCTACCACGTGGGTTTGGATAAGCTGGCGCACTTGCGTGTTGCTCAGCCCGCCGTTGGCAGACCAGATCAGGGCAGCCAGCCCCGCGACATGCGGCGTCGCCATCGAGGTGCCCGATAGGCGCAGGTAGCCGCTGGGGTCACACAGCTCACACGTGCCGAAGGGCACGGTGCTGTAGATGCTGGAGCCCGGCGCCGCGACGATCACCTCCGGGCCGAAGTTCGAGTAAGAGGCGAAGCCATCCGACGAGGTGGTGGCCGACACGGCGATCACGCCGGGAATGGCAGCGGGATAGCCGACGGGGCCAGATTCGTTGCCCGCGGCCGCGATCACGACCCCGCCCCCTTGCAGCACCTGGTTGACGGCGGAGGTGAGCATCGGTGAGGCGTCGGGGCCGCCGAGGCTGAGATTCATGATCTTGGCGCCATCCTGCAGGGCACGGACCAGCGCGGCGGCGACGTCACTGTCGTAGCCACTGCCGTTGCTGTCCAGCACCTTGTACGGCGCAACGCGCGAGCCCCAGGCCAGGCCGGCCATACCTTCGTTGTTGTTGCCGCGGGCGGCGGCAATCCCGGCGACGTGGGTGCCGTGGCCCTGGTCGTCCGTGGGGTTGTCGTCGCTATTGACAAAGTCCCAGCCGGGGGCAATGCGGCCGTTCAGCTCGCCGTGCGCCGCCACGCCGGTGTCGATGACGGCGATGATGACCGAGGACGAGCCGGTCGTAACATCCCAGGCCGCCGGCGCGTTGATTTTCTGCGGGCCCCATTGCTGGGCGCCGTAGCCCGGATCATTAGGGGTGATGGAGATACGGCGGCGGAAGTCCGGCTGGACAAACGCCACATGCGGGCTGGCGCGCAGCGCGCTGAGCACGCCGGCCAGCGTTTCGCCGGGGCGGACACGTACAATACTGGCGTCGATCTCCGGTACGTAGCGCAGGTCCTCACCGCCGGCGGCCGCGGCGACCAGCGCACGGGCGGCGCCCGGGCGGTACTGGACGATCAGCCGGTCGGTTTCCCAGCCCTGGGTAAACACGGGCGCGGGCGGTGTGGCGCCCTGGGCGCTACCCAGGGCGGGTGTGGCCTGGCGTGGCAGCGCAAGCAGCGCCACCGCGATCACGGCCGTCAGGGCGCCGATGCGCCACAACCAGCCGCGGGCCAGGCCGGAGCGACGAAAATGACGGGTCATGCCATCCTCCGGGGATACCTACTGAGACACATCGTAGAGCATTGGTGCGCCGTTGTGTGCAGGGGACCCCACCTCCTTGCGCGGGCGCGGTGTAGCAGCGGGGGACAGGGACGCGGCGGCTGCCGCCTGCGCGGCGTTGCGTCCCTGTCAGGCTCCGTGATACCGTCCGAGAGAGTGTGACATCTGTCGCATGTATGACAGTCCGCGCCACACCCCGTGGGCGTGGATAGAAACCTAGCACACCATGTGGCAGCGGACCGTCGGGCCGTGGCCACCCGCCGGCCGGATACCTCTCCCATCCGGGCTGTGGCAGTCATCGAGTATCCCTCCCCACTGCGCGGCCCCGCTCCGCTCCTCCCGGCTTGTGCCTGACCGCGGGCGGCCGTTAACCGCGGGCGGGAGGTTGGCCCCCGCGCGCGAGCAGCGAAGGGAACAGCCGGCGGGCCACACGACCGGCGCCGCCCGGCCGGAAGGCGCCGTGACCGGAGACCAGCACGGGATGCAGGTTGACACCGCAGCCGGCAGCCAGGCGACGGACGAACGCGCCATCGTGGACCGCGCCCGCTCCGGTGACCGTGCTGCCCTCGGTGAGTTGTATGACCTGTACCTCACGCCAATTTATCGGTATGTGCTGGCCCGCGTCGGTAGTACCGGCGAGGCCGAAGATCTCACCGAAGAGGTGTTCCTGAAGGTCATTGAACACATCGGTCGGTTTGAGTGGCAGGACGTCCCCTTCTCGGCCTGGATCTTCCGCATCGCCCGCAATCAGGTGATCAGCCACCACCGCAAGCACGGCGGCAAGACCGCCGGTGTCTCGGCCGATAGCCTCGAACTGGAAGACCACACCCCCGGACCTGACCACCTCGTCGAGCAGCAATTACTGTTGCGCGATGTCTACGCCGCCTGTGAGCAGTTGCCGGAGTTGCAGCGGCAGATCGTGTCGCTGCGCTTCGCGGCGGGGCTGTCCGTGCGCGAGACGGCGGACACGTTGGGGCGCACGGAGAACACCGTGAAGGTGCTCCAGCACAAGGCCATCGCGAAGTTGCAGAAGCTGCTCGGCCAGCGCTAGCCGGCGCCGCTACGGCAGGGTGAGCGTACCCATTGGGATGAGGACGCTATACCGCCACGCCCGCGAAGGGGCGCGAAGCGCCGCTACGGCAGGGTGAGCGTGCCCATTGGGATGAGGACGCCATCGGTCAGGAAGATGGTCACGCTCGATCCGGAGAGGATGACGAAGCGGCTGCCCTCACCCGGCGCATAGCGGATCGTGACGCGCGATCCCGGTGGCGTCCACTCGATCCAGCCCAGCTTGCCCCCGAGTGCTGCGAATGCCTGGTCCACCGGCGCGGTGGGACCGTGGTATACCAGCGTGTGCTGCCCCGCCGCCAGATCCAGCATGGCCACCCGCGCATTCGGCGCCACTACCGGCGAGGCGGTAGCGGACGGCTGCGGCGGGCGCGTGGCCGTGGCCGGCTGTGTCGGGACCGGCGAGGCGGTGGCGGACGGCTGCGGCGGGCGCGTGGCCGGCTGTGTCGGGACCGGCGAGGCGGTGGCGGACGGCTGCGGCGGGCGCGTGGCCGTGGCCGCCGGCTCCGGCGTGGCGCTCGGCTCCGGGGGCCGCGTGGCGGTCGAGGGCGGTGTCGCCGTGGCGGACGGCTCCGGCGTGGCGGAGGCCGCGATGACGGTGGTGGTGGGGGTGACGCTGGGCGCCACGGTGACCGTAGGAACGGGTGTCGCCGGTCCCGGCGAGGCGCCGCCGGCCGCTGGAGAGGCCGGGGCCGTAACAATCACGGTGGTAGGCGCGGGCGTGCGCGCCGGAGACGGCGACGCAGCAGGCGAAGCGGTGGCGCGCGCCTGGGCTGCGACCGCCACCTGCTGGATATCCTGCCGCGTTTCCGTCGCGCTGTTCAGGGCAGACTGGGTGGCCTGGCGAGCCTCGACAACCGCAGGCGGCGGCGGGCTGCCGGGCTGGGCGGCGGCGATCTGCGCCTGCTGCTCTTGCACGGCCTCGCCGGCGGCGGCGATCTGCGCCTGCTGCTGGCTGACGCGCTGCTCCACCTTCTGTGCCTCGGCGGCGGTGACGGCGTTCGGGTCCACCTCGCGCCGCGCCTGACGAAGCTCGGCCTCGTAGGCACGGGTGGCGGTCACCACCTCGGCAAACTTGCCCCGCTCCGCCAGCTCGCGCACCTCTTCCGCCCGCTCATCGGCCAGAGCCAGATGGTCGGTGAAGCTGAGTGCCAGCAGCACACGCTCGGTGCCACGCTTGATGGTGTAGTTCCAGTCCCCGGGCAGGGCGTCCGCGCTGGTCGTCGCGGCGACCGGCACGGCGGCAACGGCCACCAGGGTGAGCGCTGCCCCGGCCGTGGCCAGCGGGCGAATGGAAGGCAGCTGCAGCCAGCCGTGCCGCGGCAACTCCGGCGGCGCAGCGGGCGCCTGATGGCGGGCAGCGGCGGCCAGCATCCGCTCGCGGGCGCGCCGGGCGAACGCCGGGTCAGGCTCGGCCGCGGCGAGCCGGGCACGCAACGCCAGCGCCGTCTGCAGCGCCGGCTCAAGCTGTACCGTGTGCGCCGGATGCGCGGCAAGGCACGACTGAACACTCGCCCCTTCATCGAGAAGGGCGAGGCATCGTGCCAGCACCTCGTCGAACCGCTCCGCCTTCCGGCGGCGCCACCGCACACCCACGCCACACACCTTCACGGCTGTCAGACACGCTTGTGCCTCTGACGGCCGTAGCTCCACCGTAGCAAACCGGGAATTGACCCCGCTAATCTAGACAACGCAGGCCGGCGGGCAAAGTTAACGGTTTCCGGCCGGCTGCGGCCGGTTGCCCCCAGACCGGCCGGTCGACCGCGGGCGGGGGTCCGCTATACTTGTGGCAAAGCCTCGCCCTCTCGTTCCAGGGCATACCGGAGTCCCCATGCGCATTCTGCTTCCCGCCATCGCGGGCGCGGCGCTGCTGGCCAGCGCCTGCGGCTCCGATGGTGACCGGCCGGTCCGGTCCATCTACGTCACGGTCGAACCGACGCCCGTCCCCTCCGCCACGGCCATCCCGGAGGCCAGCGGGCCCAACGTGGCGGAAGCCTTCGCGAAGGCATGTGCGGCGCGCAAGGCGCAGCCGGCCCCGCAGGCGCCAAAGACGGTCGAGTACCCCGCCGATGCGTTGCTGGTGTCGGTGTTCCCGCGCGATCTGCTGCTCGACGAACGAGCGGTCGCCGAGGCCAAAGAGGTCTCGGACGGCTCCACGATCACCGCCCAATGGAACCGCACCTGGGACCGCCCCTCCACCGGAAACGGCGCGGCCACACGCATCACCAACAACGTGATGCTGTTCCTCACCATGGACGAGGCCAAGCAGGCGTTCGATTCCACCGCCGCCGGCGATGGTGGCCGTACTGCTATCGAAGGGGCGCTGAGGGTGCGCGGCGCGACGCCGGAGGGGATGTGCATCACGCCGGTTGATATCGGGCCAATGGGTGTGGACCAGCAGGCCGCCTGGCGGGCCGAGTACATCCGCGGCCACGAGACCTACACCACCTATTGGGTGTACCTGCGCGTCCGCAACGTGCGCGCCACTCTCCAGACCTTTGCCCAGGTGAGCAGCGCCACCGAGCAGCCCCAGCTGTTTGAGGAGACCAAACAGCTGGCCGCCAAGCAGGCCGCCCACCTCAGGACCTTCCCGGCTAATACCAAGCCCGAGGATGTCAAGCTGCAAGACCCGTAGGGGCCGCACCGGCACGATGGGTAAGGGCCCGCGGTCATCCACCCGCGCGGCGGCGGTAGAACAGGTAGCCACCGGCGCCGGCGCCCGCGAGCAGCACGACGGCCACCACGGCCGCGATTGCCGCGCCGGAGCCGCCACCATCTCCGCCGTCGCCCTCGCCACTGGTGGGCGGGGCCGGTGAGGCGGTAAACGCCGGCGGTGTGGCGGTGGGCGCCGGTGACGCGCCGGGTGAGGGGGTCGCGGCCGGCGACGCTGCCGGTGAGGCGGCCGGTGAGGCCGTGGCCGTGGCGGTGGGAGACACGGCTGCCGTGGGGCTGCCCGCGGCCGGCGTTGGGGTGGCGGCGGGAGAGGCCGTGGCGGTCGTAAACGGTGGCGGTGTCGGGCCCGGCGGTGGGGTGGCGGTCTGGCCCGTGGCCGTCAGGTTTAGGCGCAAGAAGGTGCCGGTGGCGTATGCGGCGCTCTCCGCTGCCTGCACACCGCCGACCTTGAAGATGACGTTGTCTCCATCGATGCCGCATCCGGGGGTCTGCCCGGCACTGCGCACATCGACAACGAAGCCAAGCGGGATCTCGTCGCTCACCCGGCGCACCTGGCCCTCGCCGCACAGCGTGCCGTTGACATACGCCTCGACCACGGTCCCGGCCGGGGCGGCGCGACCATCGACCGTCACGGTGCCGAAGGCGCGCATCGGCGGGGTCTGCGCCGCCGCCACCAGGGTGATGAGGGCAGCCAGCGCGGCTACCAATGAAGCTAGCATTCGCATGAATCACCGTCCGAGCCACCGTCCGCGCGGTGGCCGCTCTTTGCATCTTCCCGGTCCGCCGGGGAAACGAACAACATCCGGGCGGAGGATGCGCCGGCGGGCAGCCGCCCAGCGCGTGATACCATGCCCGTGAGACAGCGATCCCTGTCCCGGGAGGTTCACGTCCATGCGGACGCGGGTGTTACTGTTTGCGGCGCTGCGCGAGGCGGCGGGCACGCGTGAACTGCAGCTCGAGCTACCAGCCGGCGCCTCTGTGCAGCGGTTGAAGGATGAGGTGGCGGCTGCGCATCCGGTGCTGGCCCGGCTGCTGGTCAACGCCGCGGTGGCGCTCAATGAGGAGTACGTGCCCGGCGATCGCTCCATCCACGACGGTGACACCGTCGCCCTGATTCCCCCCGTCAGCGGAGGCCAGCATGATCTATGAGATAACGAGCGACCCGATTGACGCGGCGGCGCTGGTGGCGGCTGCGCAGACCGATGAGGCGGGCGCGGTGTCGGTGTTCCATGGGGTGGTGCGCAATCATAACCTGGGCCGGCGGGTGCTGTACCTGGAATACGACGCCTACCCACCGATGGCCGAGCGCAAGATGCGAGAGATCGCGGCGGAGGTCCGCACCCGCTGGCCGGTAACGGGCATCGCCATGCGCCACCGGGTGGGCCGGCTGGAGATCGGCGAACCGAGCGTGATTATCGCCGTCGCCAGCCCCCACCGCGCCGACGCCATCGAGGCCTGCCATTACGCCATCGACCGGCTGAAGGCGATTGTCCCCGTGTGGAAAAAAGAAGTGTTCGCGGGCGGTGAAGAGTGGCTGGAGGGCACCGCCATCGACCCTGAGTCTGCCCAGGCCATGGCGGACAAGTTCCCCAGCGCCACACCCTGACCTGCCAGCCCTATCCGGCGACCCGCACCCGGTCGAAGCAATCGGTGCAGTACACCGGGCGGTTTTGCCGGGGAACAAACGGCACCGCCGTCGCCGCGCCGCAGCCGGCGCACGTCACCGGCGTCAACTCGCGCAGCAGCGAATGGGCAGAGCGGCTGCGCCGGCGGGCGGCGCGACAATCCGGGCAGCGCTGCGGCTCGTTGAGCAGCCCCTTATCCAGGTAGTACCCCTGTTCACCGACCGTGAAGAGGAACGTCAGCCCGCAGTCGCGGCACACCAACCGCTTATCATCAAACATGGCCCCGGCCCCCGGCCCCACCCCAAGCGCCGTCTGCGATTGTACGGAGCCGGATTCGGGCGCTGCAAGCAGCACGTTGCAGCATGAGCGAGGTAGATGACGGAAGAGGGTTTTCACGGTAGTTATGCAAGTGCCCGCCTACCACAGTATTGCTCTGCCTGCGGACATCCGCTCCAGCTTGTCCGGCCGCACGGTGAGGAGCGCGAACGCCACTGGTGCGCCGCGTGCGGCCGGATCCATTACGTCAATCCCACCCCTGTGGCGGCGGTGCTGCCGGTGCATGAGGGACGGGTACTGCTGCTGCGCCGCGCCATCGCGCCGCGGGCGGGCACGTGGGTGTTCCCGGGCGGCTTCATAGAGTGGGGGGAGACGGCAGAGCAGGCGGCCATGCGCGAGGCGCGCGAGGAGGTGGGGATTGATGTGACGCTTGCGGGCGTGATCGGCGTCTACTCGCGCCCCGGCCCGGGGGTGATCATCGCCGTCTGGCAGGGAGCGGTGGCCGTCCCCTCCGCCCGCCCAGGACCTGAGGCCTCGGAAGTGGTGTGGTTCTCCCCAGAAGACATCCCCTGGGATGACCTGGCATTCGACACCACCGAGCAGGCGCTACGCGACTGGGTGGCACGGCGCGACCGCTGAGCAACGCTCCGGCATCCTGCTGGGCGAAGATGTCGTGCGCTGCGGCGACTCCGGCGCAGGGCCGGGAGCGCGAATCGCGACCGTGCGGGTCAACCCATGGCAAGCAGAGCGCCGAGGGGCGGAACTCCTCCGCCCGCACACCCGCACGATGGGGTTTGATTTCGCGACGCTGAGGAAGGCCACCAGCGTGGGCAGGGCGGAAGACCGCGGGTGTGCCGCCATCCGTCTAGCGCCGTGGCCGGCCGCGGGGGTCGCGGCGCTCTCGTTCACGCTCTCGCTCCTCGCCCCGGTGGAGGCCGCGGTAGTCAGGCGCCTGGATGCGAAACAGATCGCTGACCTTCATGTCATGCATGCGCGATACCCAGGCGTCGGGCAGGGTTTCCAGGGGACGGCCAACGGTGATCACCGTCGGCAGCTTGCCGTTGTAGCGGTAGTTGAGGATCTGGAACAGCTTCTCCTGCGCCCAGGGGGTAGCGCTGTGGACACCGAGGTCGTCGAGCACGAGGAAGGGCGCCGAGCGGATCCGCTCCAGCAGCTTGTACTGTTCGCCGTCATCGTCCCGGACGCCGGCGCGCAGCTGGTCCAGCAGATCAGGGACGACGACGAACTCGACGCTGCGGCCCAGCTCGCGCCAGCGATGAGCGACGGCGGCCGCCAGGTGCGTCTTGCCGGTGCCGGTATCGCCCAGCAACACCAACCAGCCCTCCGGCTGCTCCGCGTGCTGGCGGGCGGTGTCCAGGGCGCGCAGCAGGTTATTCGGGGTGCGCGGGCCGGCGCCGGGCGGCACGGGGGTGAAGGTAGCGAAGGTCATCTGGCGCATGATGCCGAGGTTGAGGATGTCTGCCGGGCCGCCGCGGGCAGCGCTCTCCTCCAGCGGGCATACCTGGGAGAACAGTGGATCGGTCAGGCGCGTGCGCAACCGCTCGTCCAGCGCCTCCACCGGCTGCGCCGAGGTGAACACCGTGGGCAATTGGGCGCTGTAGCGGTAGTTGATGATCTGGTACAGCTTCTCGGCCGCCCACGGAGTGGCTGCCTGGGCGCCGAGATCGTCCAGCACGAGCAGCGGCGCGGCGCGCACCTGGTCAAACAGGCGGTCGTACGGCTCCTCCGCATCCGGGCGGTAGGCAGCGCGCAGGTGATCGAGCAGGTCAGGCACGCCGATGAACAGCACCGGCCGGCCGCGCTCGATGCAGCGGTTGGCGATGGCGGCAGCCAGCAGGGTCTTGCCGGCGCCACTGCGACCGGTGAACACCAACCAGCCCTCGGGCGCCTCGGCAAACACCTTGGCGCAATCCAGGGCGCGGGCAAAACGGCGCTGATGCTCGGGATCGGGTGAGCGTCCCTGGGGCAGCACCCCGGCAAACGTCATCCGGCGCAACTGGCCGAGGTTGCTGTAGCGCTCCAGGCGCGCGGTCCGCTCCGCCGCCTCCTCGCGCGAGGCGCACTCGCAGGGGGTGGCGCGGCCGAACTCCGGATGGCCAAGCGGCACCCGGCGGCGGATGAAGCCGGTGCCGTGGCAGCGCGGGCACGGCGGCAGACCCTCCGGCTCGGCTTCCGGCTCTGGGGGCTGCGCATCGGGGCGGTCGTCAATGACGTACCAAGTCCCGGTATCGTCCCTCGAGGTCGCGCCGGGAGTGCCCCGGAAGATCTCGTCCAACCGTCGCATCAGACCGGCCCTCGGCGCGCCAACGCTCCAAAATGCGGACGATGTAGCGCCAGCTACGTTTGTTCAAGCTTACCGCCTCGGTGAAGGCAGCGGTGATCCAGGCGGCCGGGTAGCCCGCTTCCACCTCGCGCAGCTCATCGGCCAGCAGTGGTGAGATGGTGCCGATGTTCTCCTCAAACAGGGCGTAGATAGAGGGCGGTGGCACATCCGGCAGCGGCTCGGGCGCCGGACCGGGGCTCAGCCCCGGCAGCCGGCCGGCCGCCAGTGCCTCACGTGCCGCGTCGGTGTTGACCAGGTAGAACTGCTGCTCACCGCGCTGGGCGCACAGCGCGGTTCCCCGGCGCACCGCCGCCTCCAGCCCGCGGCACAGCGCCGCCTCCACGCCGCCGGACCCGGCCAGCGCGGCCAGCAGCAGCCGCAACGGCCGCTCGCCGGCGAGCTCGGCCCGGCTGATGACGCGCGGATACCCCCGCCGCCTGCCCAGGGCATAGAACAGGTAGGCGGAAACCGCCAGCTCTACCGGGTCGTCGATCTGCGGCAGCACTTCGGAGAAGAACGTGTTCGGCACCACCGTGGCATGACCGCCAGCGGGAAAGCCGGGAAACGGGCGGCGATCCGGCTCAGAACGGCTCGTCATCGCGCACCATCAGATCTTCAAACTTCGCCGTCTTGTGGATGAATCGTAGGTCCACGGTGCCCACCGGCCCGTTGCGGTGCTTGGCGATGATCACCTGGGCGATGCCGGCCGGAAACGACTTGGAAGGCCGGTCTGGGTTCTGGTTCTCCCAGTCCTCCCGGCGGGTATAGTAGTCCTCCCGATAGATGAAACCCACCACGTCGGCGTCTTGCTCGATGGAGCCGGACTCGCGCAGGTCGCTGAGCATTGGGATGTGCGGCGTGCGGCTTTCCACGGCGCGCGATAGCTGCGAGAGGGCGATCACCGGAACATTCAACTGGCGGGCAATGGTCTTGAGGGTGCGGGAGATCATGGAGATCTCCTGGACGCGGTTCTCGTTGCGGGAGCCGCTGCCCTGCATCAATTGGAGATAGTCCACCACGACCAGGTCGAGCCCGTGCTCGCGCTGGAGCCGCATGCATTTACTGCGCATTTCCGCCACGGTGAGGAGCGCAGTGTCGTCGATGAAGATATCGGCGGCGGCCAGCACTCCCATGGCGTGCATGATCCGCCGTTCCTCCGCCTCGGTGTGCTCTCCGAGTCGCAGCCGCATGCTGTCCACGCCGGCTTCAGAGGCCAGCAATCGCTGGGCAAGCTGGTCGCCGGACATCTCCAGCGAGAACACCGCCACCTTGGCCTTTTGCCCCACCGCCGCGTTGCGCGCCATCGCCATGGCCAAGGCGCTCTTGCCCATCGAGGGTCTGGCCGCGAGTATCACGAGGTCAGACCGTTTGAGGCCGCCCAGCAGCGTGTCGAGGTCCATGAACCCGGTGCGGATGACCTCGGGTCCGCCGAGCGGCTCGGGGCTACCGTCACCCGCCTCCTCGAGGTACTTCTCCAACAAGGTGCGGATATGAACGAAGTCGCGCAGCGCCTCACCAGAGCGCAGCCCCATCAGCAGCGCCTCGGCGTAGCCCAGCGCCGCTTCTAAGTCTGACCCGCCCTCGTAGGCTCGCTGCGCGATGCTGCCGGCGGCCGAGATCAGGCGCCGGTACACGGCATCCCGCGCGACGATCTGGGCGTAGTACTCGACGCCGACGATGGTGGCAAGATCGGCCACGATCTGGGCGAGATAGGCGACGCCCACCGGCTCCAGCCGGTCACGGCGCGCGAGCTCGTGCGCTACCGTCACCTGGTTGATCGGCTGGTTGCGATCCCACAGAACCTGAATCGCCTCGTACACCCAGGCGTTCTTCTCGCGGTAGAAGTCATCGGGGCGGAGAATCGGGCCGGCCTTGAAGATCGCGTCGCTGTCCACCAGGCAGGCGGCAAGCACGGCCTCTTCGGCGGCGATGTCATGTGGCGGCAGTTTCTCGAGTACCATCGCGCCCGGCGTCCCGTTGCCTGCCGCAAATCGCGGACTCCTATCGTCCGCTGGTGATACCGGCGATGACAAGCGGCATGTGTCAGCACGCCCGCCGGTGATCCGAAGCGCGGGCGCACTGCCCTATTCTGCCGGGTATGACGCGCTGGGAGCGTGGATGTTATGTGGGAACCGGGGGCAGACAGGCAGCCGGCGCCTAGCTGCTCCTCATCCTGCTCATCACGACCAGAACCCATCTTGGCCCGGATATCCGTTGCCGGATGTCGCGATCATCCGTGTGACTCGGTAACCATCGCTTCGACGCTACCGCGCAAGGTCAGCCCAGCATGCGCATCGACGGCCTCGATCAGGTCGTCTAGTTCGAAGGGCTTACCCAGATAGCCCTGGGCGCCGGTGGCAAGGGCACGGTCCTGGGCATCGTAGCCGGCGGTCATCACCACGACCGGGGTCTGCGGGCCGGCGGCGCTGCGCAACTCTTCCAGCACCTGCCAGCCGTCGACAACGGGCATATTGACATCGAGCAAGATCAGCGCTGGACGGCCGGCACGTACGGCAGCCAGCGCCTCGCTGCCACCGGCCACCGACTGCACGGTGTACCCCTCGGCGGCTAACGCTTCCTCGATGACCCGCCGGATGGCGGCATCATCATCGACCACCAGCACGGTGCCGAGGCCGGCGTCCGCGGCCTGCATTGCGCACATGACGACCTACCCCCTGGGGCTTGTTGCGCACCAGCGCGCGCTCAGGATGCCACAGGGGCAGGGACCCGGCATCACCCGTTTGATACCTCGCCTTGAGAGGCAGCCGGCGCGCCACTACCGGCCACCGAACCGGCCGCCGATATGATAGGGTGAAACCGATTGATACTGAACCTTGCGAATCCGGCAGAGCGCCGCGATCGTCTCACCAGTGTCTCGGACAAAGGAGCATTCTTGGTCGCCGAACGAGAACCACCCCCGCCGGTGGCGGGGGACGCGCCGGCCGCACGTTCACCGCGCCGGGCGCGGACACGCAAACCCACCGTACCCACCAGCCCGGCCCCCGTGGCCACGCTCCCCGGCGTGCCCCTCGCCGAGGGATTCCGCCACCTCAGCCTCAGTGAGTCCACCCTGGCGCAGCTCGCCGCCATCGGCTGGAGCGCTCCCACACCGATCCAGCACGAAGCAATCCCATCAATGCTCGCCGGTGACGACGTCGTGGGCCGCGCCCGCACCGGCACGGGCAAGACGGCCGCCTTTGGCCTGCCAATCCTCGAGCGGCTCGATGCCAGCAGCACCGCCGTCCAGGCGATTGTGCTCGTGCCCACGCGCGAGCTGGCGGTGCAGGTGACCGCGGAGATCACCCGGCTGGGCGCGCGCTCCGGGCTGCGCGCCATCGCGGTTTATGGCGGCCAGAAGATCAGCACACAACTCGTCGCCCTGGCGCGCGGCGCCCAGATCGTGGTGGGCACGCCCGGCCGCGTCCAGGATCATATGCAGCGCGGCACCCTGCGGCTGGACAGCGTACGCATCGCCGTCCTCGATGAAGCCGATGAGATGCTGGATATCGGCTTCGCCGAGGATATGGAGCGCATCCTCCGCCGCACGCCCAAGGAGCGGCAGACGGCGCTGTTCTCTGCCACGCTGCCACCCTTCATTCGCCGGATGATTATCCGCTACATGCGCGACCCTATCTGGGTCAACGTCATCGACCCTGATGCCGCCCCCACGGTGGAGACGGTCGACCAGATCGCCTACGACGTCAGCGAGCGCGACAAGGTTGAGGCGTTCGTCGAGGTGTACAACGACATCGAGGATGATGACGAGCCGCGCATCCTCGTCTTCCGGCGGACGCAGATCGGGGTTGACCGGCTGGCCGCAGCGCTCAAGCGGCGCGGTGGACAGGTTGCCGGGCTGCACGGCGGTATGCGCCAGCCGGAGCGCGACCGCACCATGACCGCCTTCAAGAGTGGCGAGATCGACGTGCTGGTTGCCACCAATGTGGCGGCACGCGGGCTGGACATCCCTGATGTCACGCACGTCGTCAACTACGACGTTCCACAGAACGCCGAAGAGTATATTCACCGCATCGGCCGCACCGCCCGCGCAGGCAAATCCGGCCACGCCATTACCTTCGTCGGCGAGTGGGACTACGACGCCTGGGGCGCGATCTGCACCGAGATCGGCATCAACCCCCGCAAGGCGGATCTCAAGCTCTACAAACGAGGCGAGTAGGGGCAGGGGGATCCTCCCCTCACCCCCTCGCCTCTCTCACGGCGGCGGGTGAGGGGACGTATCGCGCTTGCGGTCCCGGCCTCTCCGCTTCGCATCTCCGGCGCCATAAGGTCAACGGGCATCGCCGGACAGCCCCCAACCCGCTCTCTGAGACGGTGAGGGAGTCTGCCTGCCCCGATGCCCTACTCCCGCTCATACCAGCGCGCCATCAGCCAGCCAACTTCGACCAGGCGGGCCATGGTCTCTTTTCCTTCCTGGCTGGTGACACCGGCGGCGCGGGCCAGCGAGTGCGCGAGCACGGTGATCCGCGCCACATCGCGGCCGCTCAGCTCCACTGCAGCGGCTGCCTGGGTGTAATCTGCCTCAAGCTGGCGGGCAAGGCGCAGCACGCCATCCTCGCCCAGACGCTGCAAGTACTCCAGCCCGGCGCGATCCTCGCGGTCGTTCTTCAGAAAGCTCTGGATTTCGTCAAACAATTCATCCGGCATGGGCCGCGGCCAGGCCGCACTGCCTCCCCATGGACACTGTCTCCCCGTATTGTACGATCCCCCTGCATTCCAGCCGCACGCAGGCGAGGCGACGATGACCGCCGGCTTCCCCGCTCCCACGCACTACACGTACCTCATTGATCCACGCTTCACCGCCGACCTGGAGGACTTGTCCCCGGCCACGCGCGAGCGGGTCTTCAGAGCCATCAGCCGGCTCAGCGACAACCCAAAGCACCCCAGCCTCAACAGCAAGAAGGCACGCGCCAGCAGCCGTGGGGACATCTGGCGGGCGCGAATCGATGACGCTAACCGCCTGCTGTACCAGTGGGCTGATGGCTGCATCTATCTGTGGCGGGCCGGTAATCACGACATGACCGACGAGGCGCGCAAGCTCGATGAGCCTGACCTACGCCGTGCCCAGCCAGCACCCCGGCCCGCCGTTCAGCCGGAGCAACGAGCGCCGGCGCGGCCAGCGGCGCCCCCAGAGCACGCGTTGCCCGGCGTGCTGCACCACTTCGACCCCATCACCCTGCGGATTCTCGGTGTGCCTGAGGCGGCGGTCGAGGCCGTCCGTGCGCTGCCCGATATCGAGGGGGTGTGGGATCTGGACCTGCCCGCCGATGTCCAGACCACGCTGTATGACATCTTCACCAACCCCGAGATTCCCGCCGCGGAAATCCTGTTCGATCCGGCACGCCTGCTGTACCGCGAGACGGCCGACCGGCTGGAGGGCTACTGCAAGGGGCGGATCAAACGCCTGCTGCTGAACCTGGAACCGGAGCAGGAGCAGTTCCTGAAGATCCGGCCGCGCGGTCCGTTCCTGCTGCGGGGTGTGGCCGGCTCAGGCAAGACCACCATCGGCCTGTACCGGGCCAAGACGCGGGCTGAGCAACGCGACCTGTTCAGCAGCGGCGGCCGGGTGCTGTACCTCACCTACAACGCCACCCTGACCAACGCGGTTGACGAGTTGTTCCGCGAGCTGTACGGCGAGCTGCCGGCGGGAATCGAAGTCAGCACCGTCGATCGGTGGCTAATGCGGTTCCTCCGCGACCGTGGACGGCCAGCCCAGATCGACAGCCAGCGCACCGACCCGCTGCTGGATCAGGCGATCCACGCGGTGGCGCAGATACGGCGCGAGCCCGTGCTGAGCCGGGGGCGGCCGTGGTTCGCCAATGAGTTCGAGAAGGTCATCGAAGGACGCAGCCTCACCAGCCGCGCTGCCTATCTGGAGGCGGACCGCGCGGGCACGGGCAGCGCCCTGGGCGCGCCGGCGCGGGAAGCGGTATGGGCGGTGTACGAGCACTTCCGAGCCGCACGGGAGCGCGCAGGGTTCGATACCTGGGGCAGTATGCGGCTGGCGGCGCTGGCTGAGCTGCGCGGCACGCCGCCGCCGCTGTACGACGAGGTGATCGTCGATGAGGCGCAGGACCTGGTGCCGGCGCAACTGCTGGCGGTGCGGCTGCTGGCAGCCGGTGAAAGCCTGTTCTTGCTGGCCGACGCCGCCCAAAGCATCTACTACCGTGGCATCTCCTGGCGCGATGCTGGTATCGAGATCAGCGGACGAACGCGGGTGCTGCGCACCAATCACCGCAACTCGCAGGAGGTCCTGCGTGCCGCCGCCTCACTGATCGCCGCCAGCTCCTCCTTGCGCAACACCGACGAGTTCATCGCCCCGGAGGCCAGCCGCCGGCGCGGACCGCGGCCACAGGTAGCCGAATGTGAGCGCGAGCAGGAACAGACGCGCGAGGTGGTGCAACGCGTGCTGGACTTGTGCAGCGGCGAGCGCAAGCAGCGCTATCGCCCCGGTGATGTGGCGGTGCTGGCGCCTACCTCCGCCGTCTGTCAGGAACTGCACCATGCCCTGTTTCAGGCTGGTATCCCGTGCCGGCTGTACCGGAATCAGTTCTCTGTGCTGGAAAACGAGGTGAAGGTGATCACCATCCACTCGGCCAAAGGGCTGGAATTCCCGGCGGTGGTGATCGCCGGGCTAACGCATGGCGGCCGGCAGAGCCGTGACTTCCCCTACACCGTGCCGGCGGACGCCGGCCCCCGCGATCGCCAGGTGTTGCTAGATGAGCAGCGACGCTTGCTGTATGTCGGGATGACGCGCGCTGCCGAACGGCTTTACCTGATCACCGTCCGCGGCCTGCGCTCGCCATTTCTCAACGATATCGAACCGGGCAGCCTGCGCACGGAGCAACGGACCCCTGCGGCCGTGACCACGCGGTACACCGCGATAGGAGCGGCCAGCAACGCCACTCCGTACAGATAGCCTGCCAGGACATCAGACGGCCAGTGCGCCCCTGCCCATACCCGCGCCGGGCCGGTGGTGAGGATCACCACCACACACAACACGCGCACCGCCCAGCGGCGGGGGCGGCCGGCGATCTGCCCGGCCACCACGAACAGCAACCCGTACAGCAGCACCGCGCCGAGCACATGCCCGCTGGGAAATGAGTCTGCATCGGTGCCCGCCGCCACCCGCACCGCCAGCCCCAGCGGTGGCCGGTCGCGATGCACCAGCAGGCCCACCGCGTTATCCACCAGGCCGGCGGCCGGCAACAGCAGCATGGCGAGCGCGGCCGGCCACCAGCGCGCCAGCGCAAACACGGACAACAGCACGGCCCACATCAGCACCGCCCCGGCCGAACTGGTGAGCAGGTCCACAGCTTCAATCAGGAGGCGCGCTGGTCCGGGGTCAGCACGTTGCACGGCGCGCAGCAGCGCCTTATCCCCCGGCAGAAGCGGGGTGAAGATCGCGTGCAGCGTTAGCGCCAGCGCCGCCACCAGGGCACTGCCCGCCACCACCGGCAACCGCGGCGCCAAACGAGCAGGTAACACGCTCCCCATACGCTCAGCGTGGCAGCCGGCAGGCGGCCCAGCATCGGCGGCACGGCGTAGTCCGCGGCACAATAGCGGGTTAGCGGGCGCAGGTGCTGCCTGCTTCGTGTGTAGCGCGTATCCGCTTGTTCTGTATCCGTCCTATCACCCGGTGTGAGTATCAACAGGCCGGGCTCCCCGGCAGCACCCTCGTAGAGAGGCTGGATGGCGCCGGCGGCCCGCCGGCCCGGGGGAGGGCAGGATGTCTGGCTCTTGGTGGCGGTTTCCCGGCAGGATGCTGTTGATCCTGATGATGGCGCTGGCAGTGGCCGCCTGTGGCGATGACGATAAGGAGAGCGACCAGGGCGTATCCGGCGGGGCCACGACCGGTGGAGAGCGCCTCGGCGGCAGGGTCGCCGTGCTCGGTACCTGGGGCGGGAACGAGCAGGACGCGTTCATGGCGATGGTGAAGCCGTTTGAGGACCGCACTGGCGTCAAAGTGGAGTACGAGGGAACGCGCGACCTCAACGCCGTGCTCACCACGCGCGTGGCGGGTGGCAACCCGCCGGATGTGGCGGGGCTGCCTGGTCCCGGCCAGATGGCGGAGTTCGCCCGGCAGGGCAAGCTGATTGACCTGGCGACCTTCCTGGATATGAGCGCCATGCAGCAGCAGTATAGCCAGGACTGGTTACGGCTGGCGCAGGTGGATGGCAAGCAGACCGGCATCTTCATCAAGACGGCGCTGAAGGGGCCGATCTGGTACAACCCCAAGACCTTTGGCAGCGTCTCCGGCGGCACGACGCCCAAGACGTGGGACGAGCTGATGGCACTCTCCGACAAGATCGCTGCGAGCGGCACGACGCCATGGTGCATCGGCCTGGAGAGCGGCGCGGCCAGCGGCTGGCCGGGGACAGACTGGATAGAAGACATCGTCCTGCGCCAGGCCGGCGCCGATGCATACGACCGCTGGCACCGGGGCGAGCTGAAGTGGACATCCCCGGAGATCAAGCGCGCCTGGGAGACCTGGGGCCGGATCACCAGCAACGACAAGATGGTGTACGGCGGCAAACAGACGATGCTCACGACCAACTTCGGTGATGCCGGCAACCCCATGTTCCAGAATCCACCGCGCTGCTACATGCATCATCAGGGCAGCTTCATCACCGACTTCTTCGTCAAGGCCAATCCCGGACTCCAACCGGGAGAGGGCTACAACCTGTTCCCGTTTCCGTCATTCGGTGGCAATGGTGACGCCCAGGTCGTGGCGGGCGACCTGTTCGGCATGTTCAAGGACACGCCCCAGGCACGGGCGCTGATCCAGTACCTGACCACGCCGGAGGCGCAGCAGATCTGGGCCAAGCGCGGCGGCGCGATTTCCCCCAACAAGCAGGTGCCGATGAGCGTCTACCCCGATGACATTACCCGCCAGATGGCCCAATCCCTGGTCGGCGCCCAGACCGTCCGCTTCGACGCCTCCGACTTGATGCCCGAGGCGATGAACAACGCCTTCTGGAAAGCCGTCCTCGACTTCGTGCAAAACCCCGGCAACCTCGACAGCATCCTCGCCAATCTGGACAAGGTGCAGCAGGAGACGAAGGGTAGGTAAACCGACGCCCAGCATCCGGCCCGCACGACCAAAGGGAGCACCCCATGGACCGCTGGCTACAGGCGCTGATCGTGGTGGTGGGGGTACCGGCGGCGCTGGTGGGCTACATCACCGTGGTGGAAGGAGCGATGCGGCTGCTGCCGGAGCGGGCG
>WBZO01002250.1_pt1 | contig 25766 bp, 25 predicted proteins | sample 5204261 | NCBI WGS metagenome assembly WBZO01 (sample SAMN12412400, study PRJNA552823) | activated sludge metagenome | isolation source: activated sludge from anammox sidestream of wastewater treatment plant... | place: USA: North Carolina | collected 2017-09
GCTCTTCAACCAGGCGAAGCGCTCCCACTCGCGGCCCTGGGTCTGGAAGTAGGCCTCCAGCATGGGCAGGCTGCACACCGTGGGCCCGGAGTTGCCGTGCGGGCGCAGCGCCAGGTCGACGCGAAAGACGAAGCCGTCCTCGGTCGTCTCGCCGATGAGCGCGTAGAGCCGCCGCGCCACGCCCGCGAAGTACTCGTGCGCGGACACCGGGCGGATGCCGTCGGTGCGGCCCTCGTCCTCGTAGACGTAGACGAGGTCGACGTCCGAGGAGACGTTGAGCTCGCGGCCGCCGAGCTTGCCCATGCCGACGATCCAGAAGTCGATGCGCTGCCCGGCCTCGTCGCGCGGCTCGCCGTGGCGCGCGTCGGCCTCGGCCAGCGCCTGCGCCAGCGCGCGTTCGAGCGCGAAGGCGGCGAAGTCGCTCATGGCGCCGGTGATCTCCGGCATCGGCGCGCCTTCCTCGACGTCCAGCTGCGCCAGGCGCTCGAGCACGAGCTGGCGCGCCACGCGCAGCGCCGCGGGCAGCGTGCGGCCGTGCTGCTGCAGCGCGTCGACGAGGCTGCTCAGGCGCGCCTCGTCGGGCAGGCCCGCGGGCAGCCAGGCGCGCTCGGTGGCGTAGCGGCGCCGCACGCGCTGCACGAAGCGGCTGTGCTCGGCGCGCACCGCTGGCTGCTCATCCATGGCGTAAAGCCCCTCCGTCCCGACCGCCTGCGGCGCAGGCGGCGCGGTGCGCGATTCTGCCCAAGCGCCCACGCGCGACGCGACCCGCTCCAGAATGCCCGTATGAAGATCGCCGCCTTGCAAATGGTCTCGGGCACCGACCGCGACCGCAACCTGGAGGCCGCGCGCGCGCTCATCGCCACGGCCGCCGCCGCCGGTGCGCAGCTGCTCGCCCTGCCCGAGTACTTCTGCCTCATGGGCCGGCGCGACGAGGACAAGCTCGCGCTGGCCGAGACGCCCGGCGACGGGCCGATCCAGCACATGCTGGCGCAGGCCGCGCAAGAGCACGGCCTGTGGCTCGTCGGCGGCACGCTGCCGCTGCGGGGCGCCGGGCGCGAGCGCGTGCGCAACGCCTGCCTCGTCTTCGGGCCCGACGGGAAGCAGGCGGCGCGCTACGACAAGATGCACTTGTTCGCCTTCGACAAGGGCGACGAGCGCTACGACGAGGGGCGCACGCTGGAGGCCGGCGCGCAGCCGGTGGCGCTGCAGGCCGGGGCGCTGCGCGTGGGCCTGTCGATCTGCTACGACCTGCGCTTCCCCGAGCTCTACCGCGCCCTGATGCGCCCGGAGTGCGACCTGCTCGTCGTGCCCGCGGCCTTCACCCACACCACCGGGCAGGCGCACTGGGAGCTGCTGCTGCGCGCGCGCGCCGTCGAGAACCAGTGCTACGTGCTCGCCGCCGCACAGGGCGGGCGCCACGAGAACGGCCGCCGCACCTGGGGCCACAGCATGATCGTCGACCCCTGGGGCGAGGTGCTGGCCTGCTGCGAGGAGGGGCCGGGCATGGCGCTGGCCGAGCTCGACCCCGGGCGCATCGCCGCCGTGCGCGCGCAGCTGCCGGCGCTCGCGCATCGGCGGATGTAGCGGAACGCGTCCGCACGCGTGCTGCCGCCGCGTATCATGCCCCGCGCCCAGGTCCGGGCGCAGCCGATCGGGAGAAGACGATGGCCCTGATGGATTTCATCAAGAAGCAGTTCATCGACATCCTCGAGTGGACCGAGAGCGGCGACGGCACGCTCGCCTGGCGCTACCCGATGGCGGACAACGAGATCCAGTACGGCGGCTCGCTCACCGTGCGCGAAAGCCAGATGGCGGTGTTCGTCAACGAGGGCAAGGTGGCCGACGTCTTCGGCCCGGGCATGTACAAGCTGACGACGCAGACGCTGCCCGTCCTCACCTACCTGAAGAACTGGGACAAGCTCTTCCAGAGCCCCTTCAAGAGCGACGTCTACTTCTTCAGCACGCGCCAGCAGCTGGACCGCAAGTGGGGCACCAGCCAGCCGGTGACCATCCGCGACAAGGACTTCGGCGCCGTGCGCCTGCGCGCCTTCGGCAACTACGCCTGGCGCATCGGCGACGCCAAGCTCTTTCACACCAGCGTCTCGGGCACGCGCGAGCGCTACACGGTGGAGGACATCGACGGCCAGCTGCGCGCGCTCATGCTGCAGCACATCAGCGACGCGGTAGCCGCCAGCGGCGTGCCCTTCCTGGACCTGGCGGCCAACCAGGTCGAGTTCGCGGCGCAGCTCAAGGCCGCCACGAGCGAGGACTTCGCCAAGCTCGGCCTCGTGCTGGAGTCGGTGACGGTGCAGAACCTGAGCCTGCCCGAAGAGCTGCAGAAGGTGCTGGACCAGAAGATCGGCATGGGCATGGTCGGCCCCGACATGGGCAAGTTCATGCAGTACCAGACGGCGCAGGCGATGCCGCAGTTCGCGCAGAACGCCGGCAGCGGCGGCGTGGTCGGCGACGCCATGGGCCTGGGCGCGGGCGTGGCCCTGGGCCAGGTCATGGCGCAGCAGCTGCAGGGCGGGCTCGCGGGTGCCGGACTGAAGCCCGACGAGATCATCGCCACCCTCGAGAGGCTGGGCGAGCTCAAGGCCAAGGGCATCCTGAGCGAGGACGAGTTCGCCGCCAAGAAGGCCGAGCTGCTGAAGAAGCTGGTCTAGCCGCCGCCGCAGACCGGTGAGCTCGCCGCAGCGCGCCTACCGCGCCGCGTGCCCCAACTGCGGCGCGCCGGTCGAGTTCGCCTCCGCCGCCTCGGCCAGCGCGGTGTGCGGCTTCTGCCGCAGCACGCTGCTGCGCGAGGGCGACGCGCTCAGGCGCATCGGCGTCAGCGCCGAGCTCTTCGACGACCACAGCCCGCTGCAGCTGGGCGCGTCCGGCAGCTACCAGGGCCTGGCGTTCACCCTCGTCGGGCGGCTGCAGTACGGCTACGCCGAGGGCAGCTGGAACGAGTGGCACGCGCTCTTCGACGGCGGCCGCAGCGGCTGGCTGAGCGAGGACAACGGCGCCTATGTCTTCGCCTTCGACGCCGCCTGGCCGGGCGACGCGCCGGCGGCGGCCGAGGCCGTGCTGCAGCTGCCGGTGGGGCGGCCGCTCTTCGTCGACGGGCGCGCCTGGACGCTGGCGTCGGTGGTGCGCGCCCACCTCATCGCCGCCGAGGGCGAACTGCCCGCGCCGCCGCGCCTGCAAGGCGAGTTCGTGCTCGCCGAGCTGCGCAGCACGCAGGACGAGGTCGGCAGCCTGGACTACGGCGACGCGGCGCAGCCGGGCTGGTCGATCGGCCGTGCCGTGCGCCTGGCCGAGCTGCAGATGAGCGGTCTGCGCACAGGCCCGAGCGAGAAGCAGCTCGGCGGCCGCAGCGTCGAATGTCCGGGCTGCGGCGCCTCGCTGCCCATCCAGCTCGCGAGCACGCAGACGGTCGCCTGCCCGCAGTGCCATACCGTCACCGACGTCTCGCAGGGCGTGGGCGGCGAGCTCGCGCACTACGCCCAGAACAACGCCGGCGAAGGCGGGCTGATGCCGCTCATCCCGCTCGGGCGCACGGGCCAGCTGGCCCTGGGCAGCGAGGGCGCCGAGCCCTGGCAGGTGGTGGGCTACCTGGAGCGCTGCGACCTGCCCGCTCCCGACGACGACGAGGCGCAGGTGTTCTGGCGCGAGTACCTGCTCTACCACCGCGAGCTGGGTTTTGCCTTCCTCGTCGATTCCGATGAGGACGGCTGGAGCTGGGTGCGCCCCATCACCGGCACGCCCAGCGGCCGCGGCAAACGGGTGAGCTGGCGCGGCAACACCTACGAACACCGTGCCACCTACCGCGCCAAGGTGAGCTGGGTGCTGGGCGAGTTCTACTGGCGCGTGCGCCGCGACGAGGAGGCGCAGGTGAGCGACTACGCCGGCGTCGGCAAGGCCGCCGCCAGTCGCCTCAGCCGCGAGCAGACGGCCGGCGAGGTGGTGTGGTCGGCCGGTCGAACGATCGCCTCGGACGTCGTCGCCAAGGCCTTCGGCGTCGCCGACGCCGGCCTGCTACGCCGCGATGTGACACCCGTTTCCGGAGACGCGGTCGGCAAGGGGCGGCAGATCGTGTTCATCATCGTCGTCCTGCTCATCGTGTTCGCGTTCGAGATGTGCAGCGAGTCGGTCGACGGCATCGGTTCCGGCAGCAGCAGCGGCGGCTCCTACGGCGGCTTTTCCAGCGGCGGCAGCCACAAATAGGGTTCACGACAGGAGGTCAGGCACCATGATGGGAATCGAGTGGCTCAAGCCGGCGGTCTTCTTCGGCTCGATGATCTACGCGCTGATCGGCGTGCTGGTCTTCTGGCTGTGCTTCGTGATCATCGACAAGCTCACGCCCTACGACCTGTGGAGCGAGATCGTCGAGCACAAGAACGTCGCGCTGGCGATCGTGGTGGGCGCGATGTGCATCGCCATCGGGCTCATCATCTCGGCCGCGGTGCAGGGCTGAGGCGCCGCCGTGGACGCCGCCGCGCAAGGCGGCCCGCAGCGGCCGAACGCGCCGCCTGCGCCTGACGCAGCGGACGCAGCAGACGCAAGGATCGCGCCGGCCGAGCTGGCGCTGCTGGCCTCGGTCTTCGTCGTCGCCGCCTGCGGCCTGGTCTACGAGCTCGCGGCCGGCGCGCTCGCCAGCTATCTGCTGGGCGACTCGGTGCTGCAGTTCAGCACCGTCATCGGCTGCTACATGTTCGCGCTGGGCATCGGTTCCTGGGCCAGCCGCTTCGTCGTGCGCCAGCTGGTGGCGCAGTTCCTCGTCGTCGAGCTGCTGGTGGGCCTCATCGGCGGGCTGCTGCCGGCGCTGCTCTTCACCGCGCACAACCTGCTGCCCGCGGGCGCGCTGGCGCCGTTTCGCGTGCTGCTCTACGCGCTCGTGCTGGTGGTGGGGGCGCTGGTGGGCCTCGAGATCCCGCTCGTGATGCGCATCCTCAAGCGCCACTTCAGCGCGCGCTATGCGCTCAAGAACCTGGTCTCGCAGGTGCTGACCTTCGACTACCTGGGCGCGCTGGTGGTGGCGCTGGCCTTCCCGCTGCTGTTCGTGCCGCAACTGGGCCTGGTGCGCACCGGCGTCTTCTTCGGGCTGCTCAACGCGGCGGTGGCGGTGTGGGCGCTCGTCCTCTTTCGCGGCGAGCTGCGCCATTGGCGCGCGCACGCGCTGGCCTGCGCGGCGGTGATGGCCATCCTGGCCGCGGCCATGGCCGGCGGCGGCTGGCTCACGACCTGGGCCGAGGACCGCTTCTACGGCGAGCCCATCGTGCTGCGCGAGAGCAGCGACTACCAGCGCATCGTCGTCACCCACGGCCGCGGCGGCGTGCGCCTCTTCCTCAACGGCAACCTGCAGTTCGATTCACGCGACGAGTACCGCTACCACGAGGCGCTGGTGCACCCGGCGCTGGCCGCGCACGGCGCGCCGCGGCGCGTGCTGGTGCTGGGCGGCGGCGACGGCATGGCCGTGCGCGAGGTGCTGCGCCACCCCGGCGTGCAGCAGGTGACGCTGGTCGAGCTCGACCCGCGCATGACGCAGCTCTTTGCCACGCAGCCCATGCTCACGGCGCTCAACGCCGGGGCGCTGTCCAGCCCCAGGCTGCGCATCGTCAACGACGACGCCTTCGGCTGGCTGGAGCGCAGCGCGGACTTCTTCGACCTCATCGTCATCGACTTCCCCGACCCCAGCAACTTCGCCTTGGGCAAGCTCTACACCACGACCTTCTACGCCCTCGTCGAGCGCCACCTGGCCGCCGGCGGCTACGCCGTCGTGCAGACGACCTCGCCGCTGCTGGCGCGGCGCAGCTTCTGGACCGTCGTCGCCACGCTGGAAGCGGTGGGCCTGCAGACGACGCCGTATCACGCGCACGTGCCGAGCTTCGGCGAGTGGGGCTTCGTCATCGCCGGCCACCGCCCCTACCGCCTGCCGCAGGCGCTGCCGCCGGGACTGCGCTTCCTCACGCTGCAAGGCCTGCCCGCGCTGCTGCAGTTCCCGCCCGACATGGCGCGCCTGCCCATGCCGCCGAACCGGCTCTCCGAGCAGTCGCTCGTGCACACCTTCGAGGCCGAGTGGGGCCAGGTGCATTGAGCCCGCCGCGCCGCTGCTTCCTGCGCGCGGCCGCGGCCTGGCCGCTGGCGGCCTGCACGCCCGCGCCGCCGCCGCTGCCCCCCGGCGGCTGGATCGGCGCGGCGCACGAACGCGGCCACCTGCTGCGCGCCGCGCCCGCGCCCGACGCACGCCGGGCCGTGCCGCGCCGCGCCACGGTGCTGGTGCTGGGCGCCGGCATCGCCGGGCTGGCCGCCGCGCGCGGCTTCCTGCGCGCCGGCGTCGACGACGTGCACGTGCTGGAACTCGAGGACGAGGCCGGCGGCAACAGCCGCGGCCACCGCATGGGCGGCATGGCCTGCCCGCGCGGCGCGCACTACCTGCCGCAGCCGCAGCCGCCGGCCGACGAGGTGCTCGAGTGGCTGCACGAGATCGGCCTGCTGCGCCACGAGGCCGGGCGCAGCGTCGCCGACGAGCGCCACCTCTGCCACGCGCCGCAGGAGCGCCTGTGGTTCGAGGGCGCCTGGCACGAAGGCCTGCTGCCGCCGGCCGACCCGGCCTCGTCCACGCTGGCGCAGTACCGGCGCTTTGCGGCCGCGGTCGCAGCCGCGCCGCGCATGCACATCCCGGCCCATCGCACGCCCTGGTCGGCCGCGCACGAGGCGCTGGACGGACAGCGTTTCGACGACTGGCTGGACGCGCAAGGCTTCGACGACGCGCGGCTGCGCTGGTATCTGGACTACGTCTGCCGCGACGACTACGGCGCCGGCAGCGCCGAGGTCTCGGCCTGGGCCGGCCTGCACTACTTCGCCAGCCGCCACGGCTTTCACGCGCCGGGCGAGGCCGACGCACCCGCCGAGCCCGTCTTCACCTGGCCCGAAGGCAACGCCTGGCTGGTGCGCAAGCTGCTGCCGCCGCTGCAGGATCGCGTACACGGCGCACGCGTCGTGCTGCGCGTGCACGAGGAGCGCCACGGCGTGCAGGTGCTGGCGCGCCACGGGCAGGGGCTCGAAGCCTGGCGCGCCGGCACGGTGGTGCTGGCGCTGCCGCTCTTCGTCGCCGCGCGCGTGCTGCAGGCGCCGCCGGCGGCCCTCGTGCAGGCCGCCGCCGGCACGCGCTACGCGCCCTGGCTGGTCGCCAACCTGCAGCTGGACGCACCGCTGCGCGAGCGCCCGGGCTTTCCGCCCGCCTGGGACAACGTGCCTTTCGGCGGTGCCATGCTCGGCTACGTCGACGCCATGCATCAAAGCCTGCGCCCGCTCGCGCAGGCCACGGTGCTGAGCGTCTACGCCGCGCTGCCCGCCGCGCAGCGGCAGGCGCTGCTCGACGCCGACTGGCGACCCTGGGGCGAGCGCGTGCTCGCCGGTCTCGACGCCGCGCACCCGGACCTGCGCGCGCGCGTGCAGCGCATGGACCTCATGCGTTACGGCCACGCGATGGCGATCCCGCGCCCGGGCCTGCGCGCCAGCGCCGCCGCCCGCGCCGCGCTGCGCGGCGGCCGCGGCCGCGTGCGCTTCGCGCACGCCGACCTCGCCGGCTACTCGATCTTCGAGGAAGCGTTCATCGCCGGCAGCGAAGCGGCCGCCGCACCCTGCCGCTGTGCGTGAGAAGGGGCTGCGTGTCGCTGCCTGGCGACGAGGCGGACGTGGCGTCTTGTGGCAAGCTGGCGCCTTCATTGCGCTTTGGAGCCGAGCTCATGAGTGCCACCCTGGAGTCCCTGCAGGCCCAGATCCTGTGCTTGTCCAAGGCCGATCGTTCGCGCCTGCTGGAGCGATTGATCGCGAGTCTCGAGGTCGATGCCGCCGCGGAAGCACAGTGGGAGCGAGTGGCCGAGGCCAGGGATGAGGAGCTGCGATCCGCAGCCGTGACGCCCGTCACCCTCGAGGACGCCATGGCTCGCCTGCGCGCGAGCTTGCCGGGGTGAATGTCGAGCTTCACCCGGCCTCGGTACACCGCGTGCACGCAGTCGACTGGGTTTCCCGGGCACCGGAGTCGCCCCTTTCCTGCATCCCACACGAGGATCCTTCGCATGCAATACCGTCGTCTTGGCCGTGCCGGCGTGCGCGTGAGCGCGCTTTCGCTGGGCTCCTGGGTCACTTACGCCAACCAGGTCGACGGCAAGGCCGCGGCCGAGATGCTGGCCGCGGCCTATGACGCGGGCATCAACTTCTTCGACAACGCCGAGGTCTATGCCCTCGGACAGAGCGAGCTCATCATGGGCCAGGCGCTGCGGCAGCTCGCCTGGCCGCGGCTGAACTACCTCGTCTCGACCAAGTTCTACTGGGGGCTGGACCGCGAGGGTCGCGGCGCCAACGGCCGCAACACGCTCAACCGCAAGTACCTGATGCAGGCCATCGACGGCAGCCTGCGCCGCTTCGGCCTCGAGCACATCGACCTCGTCTACTGCCATCGCCCCGACGCGCACACGGCGATCGAGGAGACGGTGCACGCGATGAGCGACATGATCACGCAGGGCAAAGCGCTGTACTGGGGCACGAGCGAGTGGGCGGCGGCCGACATCCGCGCCGCCTGGGAGATCGCCGAGCGCCACCACCTGCACAAGCCGGTGATGGAGCAGCCGCAGTACAACCTGCTGCACCGCCGCCGCGTCGAGCAGGAGTACGCGCGGCTGTACGAGGACATCGGCCTGGGCCTGACCACCTGGAGCCCGCTGGCCGGCGGCCTGCTCAGCGGCAAGTACAAGGACGGCGTGCCCGCGGGCAGCCGCGGCACGGTGGCGAGCTACGCCTCGCTGCGCGAGGAGCTCGTCGATCCGGCGAAGAACGCGGCCGTCGCCGCGCTGGCGCCGATCGCCGCCGAGCTCGGCGCGACGACGGCGCAACTGGCCATCGCCTGGGCGGCGAGGAACCCGCGCGTGAGCACCGTCATCACCGGGGCCTCGCGCCTCGAGCAGCTGCAGCAGAACCTGGGCGCGCTCGCCTTACTCGACAAGTTCACGCCCGAGCTGCTGGCGCGCATCGACGCGATCACGAGCCCGCTCGCGGCCTGAGCGGTGGCGCCGGCGGCGCGCGGCCGCGCTGCAGCTGCTGGCGCTCGCTGTGGCCGGGCGCGAACGCGGCCTCCAGCGCCTGCAGCAGCGCCTGCGCGCGCGCGCTGTTGTCGGCGCTGAAGTTGCAGACGTAGACGTCCAGCGTCACCGCGCGCAACTCGGGCCAGGTGTGCAGCGCCAGGTGCGACTCCGCCAGCAGCACGACGCCGGTGACGCCGCCGTCGCCGTCGAAGCGGTGAAAGAGCTCGCCCACGGCGAGCAGTCCGGCCTCGGCCACGGCCTGCAGGCACAGCGCGCGCAGCGCCGGCGGGTCGAAGCAGAGCGCGGCACCGGCGCAGGCGTGGAGATCGGCCGTCAGGTGCAAGCCCTGCATGACGGCGATGATACGAAGCGCGGTCGCGGCCGCGCGGGCGCGCGCTCCTACAATCCGGGCTTCCCCCAAGGCCCGATCGCGCCCTTGCGCGCGCCCTCCCGCATGTCCTCCCCCACGTCCGACGCCGCCGCCACGACGGCCCCGGCGCCCGCCTCGACCCGCGACATGGCCAACGCGATCCGCGCCCTGGCGATGGACGCCGTGCAGCAGGCCAACTCCGGCCACCCGGGCGCGCCCATGGGCATGGCCGAGATGGCGGTGGCGCTGTGGAGCCGCCACCTGCGCCACGACCCGGCCGCTCCGCACTGGGCCGACCGCGACCGCTTCGTGCTCAGCAACGGCCACGCCTCGATGCTCATCTACGCGCTGCTGCACCTGAGCGGCTACGCGCTGCCCCTGGACGAGCTGCGCAACTTCCGACAGCTGCACAGCAAGACGCCGGGCCACCCCGAGGTCGACGTCACCCCCGGCGTGGAGACGACCACCGGACCGCTGGGCCAGGGTCTGGCGAACGCGGTCGGCATGGCGCTGGCCGAGAAGCTGCTCGCGCACGAGTTCAACCGGCCCGGCCACACGGTCGTCGACCATCGCACCTACGTCTTCGTGGGCGACGGCTGCCTGATGGAAGGCGTCAGCCACGAGGCCTGCGCACTTGCCGGCGCGTGGCGGCTGAACAAGCTCGTCGCCCTCTACGACGAGAACGGCATCAGCATCGACGGCGAGGTCGCGCCCTGGTACGTGGACGACGTCGGCAAGCGCTTCGAGGCCTATGGCTGGGAGGTCATCGGCCCGGTCGATGGCCATGACGTCGATGCACTGGACACGGCCATCGCGCAGGCCCGACGCTCGGCGACGAAACCGGTGCTGATCCGCTGCCGCACCACCATCGGCCGGGGTTCGCCGCACCGCGAGGGCACGGCCAAGGCGCATGGCGAACCGCTGGGCGCCGACGAGATCGCCCTCACGCGCGCGGCGCTGGGCTGGAGCGAGCCGCCATTCGTGATCCCGGCGGAGATCTACGCTGCCTGGAACGCGCGCGCCGAAGGTGCCGCCGAGCACGGCGAATGGCAGGCGCGCCTGGACACCTACGCGAATGCCTACCCGGAGCTTGCCGCTGAACTGCAGCGCCGCATGAGGGGCGAGCTGCCCGCGGGCTTCGCGCAGACCGCGGTCGACGCCGTCGTCGCCGCGCACGGCCAGGCGCAGACGCTGGCCACCCGCAAGGCGAGCCAGCTCGTGCTCGAAGTCTTCACCCAGGCCATGCCCGAGCTGCTCGGCGGCTCGGCCGACCTCACCGGCTCCAACCTCACGAACACGAGCGCCACGCCGGCGCTGCGCTTCGACGCCGAGGGCCGCCCCAACGGCGGCCGCCACATCAACTACGGCGTGCGCGAGTTCGGCATGGCCGCGATCATGAACGGCATCGCGCTGCACGGCGGCTTCATCCCCTACGGCGGCACCTTCCTCACCTTCAGCGACTACGCGCGCAACGCCGTGCGCATGGCCGCGCTGATGAAGAAGCGCGTCGTGCACGTCTTCACGCACGACAGCATCGGCCTGGGCGAGGACGGCCCCACGCACCAGAGCGTGGAGCACGCCGCGGCGCTGCGCATGATCCCGGGCCTGGACGTCTGGCGCCCGGCCGACAGCGCCGAGACGGCGATCGCCTGGGCCATCGCCCTGGGCCATGCCAATCGCCCGAGCGCGCTGCTGCTGTCGCGCCAGAACCTGCCCTACGCGCCCAAGGCCGGGCTGGACGAGATCGCCAAGGGCGCCTACGTCCTCTCCGAGCCGGCCGAGGTCGGGCTGAAGAAGAAGGCGCAGGCGGTCATCATCGCCACCGGCTCGGAGGTGCAGCTGGCGCTGCACGCGCAGGCCGAACTGGCGCGGCGCGGTCTTGCGGTGCGCGTGGTGAGCATGCCCAGCACCAGCGTCTTCGAGCGTCAGGACGCAGCCTACAAGAGGCGCGTGCTGCCTGCGCATCTGCCGCGCGTGGCGGTGGAGGCCGGCGTCACCGACTTCTGGTGGAAGTACGGCTGCGCCGCCGTGGTCGGCATCGACCGCTACGGCGAGAGCGCGCCCGCGGCCGCGCTGTTCGAGCATTTCGGCTTCACGGCGAAGAACGTGGCCGACACCGTGCACAAGGTCTTGTCCAAGTAAAGCAAGGAGTTTTCCGTCATGGCGATCAAGGTTGGCATCAATGGCTTCGGGCGCATCGGGCGCATGGTCTTTCGCGCCGCGGTGCAGAACTTCCAGGACATCGAGGTCGTGGCGATCAACGACCTGCTCGAGCCCGACTACCTGGCCTACATGCTGAAGTACGACAGCGTGCACGGCCGCTTCAAGGGCGAAGTCGCGGTCGACGGCAGCACGCTCATCGTCAACGGGCGGCGCATCCGCCTCACCGCCGAGCGCGACCCGGCGGCGCTGAAGTGGGGCGCGGCCGGCGCCGACATCGTGATCGAGTCCACCGGCCTCTTCCTGACCAAGGAGGCGGCGCAGAAGCACCTCGACGCGGGCGCGAAGAAGGTCATCATGAGCGCGCCCTCCAAGGACGACACGCCCATGTTCGTCTACGGCGTCAACCACAAGACCTACGCCGGCCAGGCCATCATCAGCAACGCCAGCTGCACCACCAACTGCCTGGCGCCGGTGGCCAAGGTGCTGCACGACAAGTGGGGCATCAAGCGCGGCCTCATGACCACCGTGCACGCCGCCACCGCGACGCAGAAGACCGTCGACGGCCCGAGCAACAAGGACTGGCGCGGCGGCCGCGGCATCCTCGAGAACATCATCCCGAGCAGCACCGGCGCGGCCAAGGCGGTGGGCGTGGTCATCCCCGAGCTCAACAAGAAGCTCACCGGCATGAGCTTCCGCGTGCCGACGAGCAACGTCTCGGTGGTCGACCTCACCGTCGAGCTGCTGAAGGAGGCCGGCTACGACGAGATCTGCGCCGAGATGAAGGCGCAGAGCCAGGGCGCGCTCCAGGGCATCCTCGCCTACACCGAGGACAAGGTGGTGGCCACCGACTTCCGCGGCGAATCCTGCACCAGCGTCTTCGACGCCGACGCCGGCATCGCGCTGGACAAGACCTTCATCAAGGTCGTCGCCTGGTACGACAACGAGTGGGGCTACTCGAACAAGGTGCTCGAGATGGCGCGCGTGATCGGAGGCTGAGGCCCGCGACGATGACCGACGGCGACGCGCTCTTCGAATCGCGCCTGCACTCGCTGCCCTGCGTCTCGCGCGGCAAGGTGCGCGAGAACTACGCCGTCGGCAGCGACCGCCTGCTGATGGTCGCCAGCGACCGCATCTCGGCCTTCGACGTCGTCATGGGCGAGCCCATCCCGGGCAAGGGCGCGCTGCTCACGCGCATGGCGCTGTTCTGGTTCGCGCGCCTGGCGCACGTGCTGCCCAACCACCTCACCGGCGAGGATCCGCTGGCGGTGGTGGCGCCCGACGAGGCCGAGCAGATCCGCGGCCGCGCCATGCTGGTGAAGCGGCTGCGCCCGCTGCCGATCGAGGCCGTGGTGCGCGGCTACCTCGCCGGCTCGGGCTGGAAGGAGTACCAGACGCACGGCCAGGTCTGCGGCGTGCCGCTGCCGCCCGGGCTCGGGCTCGCCAGCGCGCTGGCGCAGCCGATCTTCACCCCGGCCACCAAGGCCGAGGCCGGTGCGCACGACGAGAACATCAGCTTCGCGCAGGCGGCGGCACTGATCGGCGAGGCGCGCGCCGCGCAGGTGCGCGACATCGCCATCCGCCTCTACACCGAAGCGGCGGCCTACGCACTCGAGCGCGGCATCGTCATCGCCGACACCAAGTTCGAGTTCGGCCTCGACGAAGCCGACCGGCTCGTCCTCATGGACGAGGTGCTCACGCCCGACTCCTCGCGCTTCTGGCCGGTCGACGGGTGGCGCAAGGCGCAGGAGCGGGGCGAGAACCCGCCGAGCTTCGACAAGCAGTACCTGCGCGACTGGCTCGAGCAGGTGCGCATCGACGGCAAGCCCTGGAACAAGACCGCGCCGGCGCCGACGCTGCCGCCCGAGGTCATCGCCGCCACCGCCGAGCGCTACGCGAGTGCGGCGCGGCTGCTCACCGGGGCGTGAAGCTCAGTCCGCGACCAGCGGCGTGAAAAGCGGGTCGCGCAGGCCGCGTGGGCGGTAGGCCGAGACGCGGCGCGCGATCTCGGCGATGTGCGCGGGCGTGGTGCCGCAGCAGCCGCCGGCGAGGTTGAGGAAGCCGGCCTTGGCGAAGTCCTCCATGAGCGCGCCGGTGACCGGCGGCGTCTCGTCGAAGCCGGTCTCGCTCATCGGGTTGGGCAAGCCGGCGTTGGGATAGCAGCTGACGAAGGTGTCGCCGGCCACGCGCGCCAGTTCCTCGATGTAGGGGCGCATCAGCGCCGCGCCGAGGGCACAGTTCAGGCCCACCGCCAGCGGCCGGGCGTGGCGCACGCTGTGCCAGAAGGCCTCGACCGTCTGCCCGGAGAGGATGCGCCCCGAGGCATCGGTCACGGTGCCGGAGATGATCACCGGCAGGCGCTCGCCGCGTTCCTCCATCAGCTCGTCGAGCGCGAAGATCGCGGCCTTGGCGTTGAGCGTGTCGAAGATGGTCTCGACGAGGAAGAGGTCGCAGCCGCCGTCCATCAGCCCTTGCGCCTGTTCGCGGTAGGCGTCGCGCAGCTGGTCGAAGGAGACGTTGCGCGCGCCGGGGTCGTTGACGTCGGGGCTGATGCTGGCCGTGCGCGGCGTGGGGCCGAGCGTGCCGGCGACGAAGCGCGGCTTGTCCGGCGTCGAATGGCGATCCGCCGCGGTACGCGCGATGCGCGCGGCGGCTTCGTTCATCTCGCGCGCCAGGTGCGCGAGGCCGTAGTCCTCCTGCGCGATCGAGGTCGCGCCGAAGGTGTTGGTCTCGACGAGGTCGGCGCCGGCCTTCAGGTATTCCTCGTGGATCGCCGCCACGAGGTCGGGCCGCGTCAGCACGAGCAGGTCGTTGTTGCCCTTGAGGTCCTTCGGATGGCCGGCGAAGCGCGCGCCGCGGAAGTCGGCTTCGCCCAGCTTGTGCTGCTGGATCATGGTTCCCATGGCGCCATCGATGATGACGATGCGCGTGCGCAGCAGCGCCGGCAGCGCGGCAGCGCGCGCGTAGGGGAAGGGTTTCGCCGGCCGTGCGGCGGGAATCGGGGTGTTCGTCGGCGCGTCCATCGGCGCATTGTCGGCCCGCGCCGCCAACCCGCGACGGCGCGAGTCAATGCGCGGGCGGACTCTTGCTCTCGGGCCCGGCGAAGAGATTCTCGGCGGACACTGCCTCGGCCGTGCCTTCGGCACGCACGCGCCTGCGCCGGGCCCGCATCGAGGCGCGGCTGTGCTGCTGCGTGCGCTGGTCGACGAGCATCAGCACCAGCGCCACCGGGACGCCGGCGCCGGCGACCAGCGTGATGATGACCTCGGGCAGGAAGCGTGCATGCGCCGAGACGACCTGGCTCTCGAGGCCGGAGGCGCCGATCACCAGCTCCTGCGCGGCGATGGCACAGGCCCCGAGCACCAGCGCCGCCAGCAGCCGGCGCGAGGGCCGGTCGGCGCGCGAGCCGCGCCGCGCACGCGTCACCAGGTGGCCTGCGAAACCGAGGCCGATCGCGTGCAGCAGCAGCGCGAAGACGAGCGGTTCGGCACGCCAGGTGAGGCCGGGCTCGGCGCCCACCGACCAGATCACGCCCACCTGGACGACCAGGGCGACCGGCGCCGCGATCAGCGCGGCCACCAAGCGGTGCCATCCGACCTGGCGCAAGGTGGCCAGGACGACGATTCCGGCCGTCGCGGCGGCACCCAGCAGCAGCGTGCCGAAGACCTTCACCGGGTGGTAGCCGACGGCGAACACCAGGCCTTGCGCGCCGATGTCGATCACCATCGCGCTCCACAGCGCCGCGGTCAGCGCCGCCGCGCCCAGCAACAGCTCGCGCCACAGGCGCAGCGGGCCCTCGAAGTGCACGCGCCGCAGGTACTCGAAGAAGGTGCGCGCGCCCAGCAACGCGATGCATGCCGAGGCCACCCACAGGAGCACCGAGGAATCACCGACGGATGGCATGAGGCAAGAAGGCTCCTGGCATGGGCGGGTTCGCCGCAGCGTCGGCGAGCGGCGAGGCATGGAGCATATCGGCCTGCCCGGCCGGCGTCAGCCGCCGATCCCGGGGGAATGTGCACTTGCTGACACAAATCCGATGCCGCGACGCTGCCGCACCTCCGGCTTGGCGCGATGCTCGCTCTCGAGCTGCGCGAGGAAGGCGTCGGCGTCGAGCGCCTCGCCGAGGATTTCCACCTGCCGCTGCACCGCGGCGAAGTCGCCGGGCACGAGCTGGTCCAGCGCCTGCAGCCGCTGTCGCTGCTCCTCCGTGAACGCCCCTGCATCGCCGTCCAGCGCCTCCGTGACGAACATGCGCTCCCGCTGCGCGGGGGTGAGAGGCAGGAAGCGGATCTTGAAGGTGAAGCGCCGCAGCGCCGCCTCGTCCAGCTCCTCGAACAGGTTGGTGGTGCAGATGAAGACGCCGGCAAAGCGCTCCATGCCCTGCAGCATCTCGTTGACCTCGGTGACCTCGTAGTTGCGCTCGGCGCGGCGACGGCTGCGCAGGAAGCTGTCGGCCTCGTCGAGCAGCAGCACCGCCTCCTCGGTGCCCGCCTCCTCGAACATGCGCGCCATGTTCTGCTCGGTCTCGCCGACGAACTTGCTCGCCAGGTCGCTCGCCTGGCGCACCATCAGCGGCCGCTGCAAGGCTTGCGCGATGTGCTCGGCGAGCGCCGTCTTGCCCGTGCCCGGCGCGCCGTGCAGGCACAGCGTGCCGTGGCCGCGCTGGCGCAGGGCCTCGACGATGCGCGGCACGGCAAAACGCGACTCGACGTTGAGCAGCGAGAGGTCGTAGGCGGTGACCACCGGCCGTGCCGCCTTCTCGCGCCCGCCCTCGCCGAGCGCACGGTCGGCGTTCCCGAGCTGGCGCAGGATCAGGCCCTCGACCTGCGCCGGCGGCTTGTCCTCCCCGACCAGGCGCGCAAAGCGCACCGCGGTGCGGATCTGGGCCGGCGTGAGGCCGCGCCGCGCCGCCAGCCGGGCCGGGAACTCGTCGCCCACCGTCACACCCTGCAGCGCGCGCGCCACCAGGCCTTCGCGCGCGCCCGGCGGCGGCGACTTCAGCAGCAGGTGGTACTGGAAGCGGCGCCGGAAGGCCGGGTCGATCTGCTCGATGCGGTTGGTGATCCAGATCACCGGCACCGGATTGGTCTCGAGGATCTGGTTCACCCAGGCCTTGCCGCTGACGCTGGCCGAGGCCGGCGCGTCGCTGCTGTCCAGCCGCGCGATGAGTTGTGCGGCCTCGCTGCTGATGGGCGGGAAGACGTCCTCCACCTCGTCGAAGAGCAGCGCCACGCCGGCGCTGCCCTTCAGGAAGGCCTGGCTGATCTGCAGGCTGCGGTAGCGGTCGCGGCCGGAGAGGCTGTTGCCGTCGCGGTCGGCGTACTCGACCTCGTAGAGCTCGAGGCCCGCGGCCTGTGCACAGACCTTGGCGAGCTCGGTCTTGCCCGTGCCCGGCGGGCCGTAGAGCAGCACGTTGACGCCGGCCTCGCGGCGTGCCGCGGCGCTGTGCAGGAGCTCGGTGAGCACCTGCACGTCCTCGGCGGCGAAGCCGAAGTCGGGCACGCCGAGCTCGCTCTTGGCGGCCGGACGCGTGAACACGGCCATCAGGTCGGCGGGGCCGGCGTACTCGCGCATGAGCACCGGCGGCAGCTGCTCGCTGACCTTCATCAGGTCGGCCAGATCGGTGATGTTCTGCTCCGAGATCAGGTTCTCGACCATGCCGATGCGCTCCAGGCGCGAGCCCGCGCGCAGCGCCTCGCCGACGTCGCGCTCGTCCACGCCGGCCACCGCCGCCAGCGCGGCGTAGGCCTCCTGCGCATTGGCGACCTTGAACTCGACGAGCAGTCCGCGCAGGTCGCGCTGGCAGCGCGCCAGCGTGCCGTAGAGCAGCAGCGCGCGCTCGGCCGGGTTGAGCTGCAGCAGGCCGGCCAGGGCATCGATGTTCTTCTGCACCAGCGCCGACTCCTGTTTCAGCCGCCGTGCCAGCCAGTCGCAGGTGTTGGAGAGCGTGGCCAGCAGGTCCTTGTGCGCGTCCTTCACGTACTCGTCGAGGTAGAAGAAGAGCGAGGCCTCGTCGTAGGGGCCGAGCCAGGCGCCGTAGCGCTCGAGAAAGGCCTCGTCGGAGAGCGCCTCGTGCCCGCGCCAGGGCGGGCTGCCCTTGCAGCGCTTCTTCAGGTAGCCGCGCACGCGCGCCAGCACCGGCAGCGGCCACACCAGGTGCCGCCCCACCAGCGAGAGCAGGCTGCCCCAGTCGCGGCGCAGGTTCAGCCGCGGCCCGTGCTGCTGCGTCAGCGTGAGCACGAAGTGCGAGCACAGCAGGTCCATGAGCGGCGCACCGGAGAGCCCCGGCGAGAGCACGCTGCGCCCGTCGGCCGTGCGCCGCGACGATGCTCTTGCCGTGCCCCGGGTCGTCACAGTGCGCACCGCGCTCACCTCCGTTGCCGTCGCGCCGATCTTGGCGCAGGGCTGCAGCGCCCGCAAGCCCTGCCCGCACCGGCCCCCGCAACGCATCGGGGGCCTGCACGGTGGACAAGGGCTGTCGCATACTGCGTCTTCACCGCGGGAGCGCCGCCGCGCCGACAGGGCATGAACCGTTCCGCCTCCGACCCCGTCCTCGCCGACGAACTGCTGCAGGCCATGGCCGCGCGCGGCGGCACGCGCAGCTATCCGGCGCACGCCGTGCTCGTCAGCGAGCACGACGAGACGGACTCGATCTACATCCTGCTGCGCGGCCGCGTGAAGGTCTACAGCAGCGGCGAGGACGGACGCGAGGTGGTCTACACCACGCTCGGTGCGGGCGAGTACTTCGGCGAGATGACGCTGGACGGCGGCCCGCGCTCGGCCTCGGTGATGACGCTGGAGCCGTGCACCTGCGTCGTCGTCAGCGGCGCCAATGTGCGCGACTTCCTCGCCACGCACCCCGACTTCGCGCTGCACCTGGTGCGCAAGCTGATCGCGCTCGTGCGGCGTTCGACCGACACCGTCAAGCGCCTGGCGCTGGACGACGTCTACACGCGCGTCTCCAAGCTGTTGCGCGAGCTCGCCGAGCCCGACGCGCAGGGCCGTCTGGTGGTCGGCCAGCGACTGACGCAGCAGGACATCGCCGAGCGCGTGGGCTCCTCGCGCGAGATGATCAGCCGCATCTTCAAGCAGCTCACCCTGGGCGGCTACGTCGCCAGCGAGGACCGGCGCATCGTGCTCTTGAAGAAGCTGCCCGCGCGCTGGTAGGCCACGGCGGTCGTGGTGCTGCGTCGCCCCGGCGAGGCTGCGTGCGGGCCGGGTTCTCAGGTCCTGCCGAAGGCGAGGAGCCGCCCGCGCGCATCCAGCAGTTCGAAGGCCCGGCCATGCTGCAGGAGCTGCAGCGTCTGCCCGGCCGCGGCGCGTCCGAGGAAGGTCATCTCCAGGTTGGAGGACTCCAGGCCCCATTCGGCCAGCTCGCGCGCGACCAGGTGGCGCAGGTACATCGGCGCCAGCGCCGCGGCGCGCACCTGCCACCAGCGCATGCCCGCGCGCGGCAGGCGCAGCGGCCCGCCGGCGATGGCCGCGAAGCGGCGCCCGTCGGCCGCCGTCACGAGGAGCCGGCGCTCGCGCACGCCGGCCGCGGCCGCGTCGATCTCGCGTGCGTGCCGGCGCATGCGCGAGACCGCGCGCCGCAGCAGGTCGTCCTCGTCGGCCTGCACCGCGAAGGCCACCGGCAGCGCGCGCACGACGAAGGCGTCCTCGATCTGTGCGAGCAGCGCGCCGCTCTCGTCGGCGATGGCGGTCTGCAGCAGCGCCAGCACCTCGGCCGGACCGATGCGCACCACGCGGGAGACGCGGCAGTCGATGTCCTGCCGCGCCTGCGCCAGGCGCGTCGCATCGGGCGCCAGCATCCGCGCGCGGTGCCGCAGCAGGCGCAGTTTGCGCGCGTTGACGCCCAGGTCGGCGAGCACGCGCGCCTGCAGCAGGTCGATCACGCCCTGCGCGTAGAGAACGGGGTAGTCGATCGCCTGCGCCCCCTCGCGCAGGTCGAAGAGGTCGGCGAAGCGGCGGCGCAGCGCGGTGCTCGGCTGCGTGCGGCTGGCGTAGTGGCCGCAGCGAATCGCCTGCAGGCGATGCGGGCGGCAAAGCGCCGGCAGCAGGCTGCGCCAGCGCTGCAGCCGGTAGCGCAGGCCGTGGTCCGGGTCGGGAAGCGCCAGCCAGCGCGCGCGCGCAGGCCGCGGCCGCGGCGGTTCCGCATCGTCGCGCGGCGCGGCGAGCACGCCGCAGCCATCGCCGATCGCCGGATCGCCCGGGGAGGAAGTTCGTCGCAACAGGGCAGCCATGCGGCCAGTCTGCGGCCACACGCCCGGCGCGCGTCGTGACCGGCGCCACGCGCGGCTTGTGACGAATGCACCTTCGCCGGAGTCCCGGCGTGCGCGCCTCAGCCGAGCAGGTCCTGCGTCTGCGGGTGCCGGCGCATGTAAGCGACGACGTAGCTGCACAGCGGCCGCACGCGCAGGCCCTGGGCGCGCGCCCAGTCGAGCGCGGCCTGCACGAGCGCCGCGGCGATGCCGCGCCCTTCGAGCGCGGAAGGCACCTCGGTGTGCGTGATCAGCACGACGTCGCCCTCCCGGCGATAGACGCAAACGGCCACGCCTTCGGGGTAGGCGGCCTCGAAGCGCGAGGCCTCGACGCGGTGATCGATCGCCACGGCGCCGGGAAGGGCCTCCGTCATCGGTCCTCCTCCGTCATCCGCGACGCCCGTGGCTGCAGCCCGGGCGGGCGGCGCGAGCAGCGCATCGGGCGCATCGGGCGCAATCGGTGCATGGGTCGCGTGGGCGCCAAGCCTTCAGGCCCGATCGACGCGGAACTCGTCCAGCGTGCGTCCGGCCTCGAGTGCGTCGCGCAGCCACTGCGGGCGCTTGCCGCGCCCGGCCCAGGTATTGCCGTTCTCGTCGCGATAGCGCACCAACGGCTTGCCCGCCTTGGCAGGCCGGCCGCGGCGGCCTGGTGGCGAAGCCTCCGCGCCGGCAAGGCCGAGATCCGCGGCCGTGATGCCGTAGAACGCGATCGCCTCGCGGATACGGCCGATGACCTCGTCCACTTCCCGGCGGCGCAGCTTCTCGGCCTGTGCCTGCAGTGCCGCGATCTGGCGCTGCAGCCTTTCGTAGGTTGTTCTTGCCATGGCGTACCAAATAAATGCGCGTGCCCTGGCACCATACCACGCCCGTCACGGTCTCCGCGGTCGTGGGGGTCCGCGCGCGCAGCGGCAAGCGGGCCGCGCCGGTCGCTGCAGAAAAGCAGGCCGCACCGTAGCATCCGCCGTTCGTTCCGAAACGCGAGTCCTCCCGATGAGCCGCACCACCATCTTCCGTGTCGACGTCCAGTGGGGCGATTGCGACCCCGCCGACATCGTCTTCTTTCCCAACTTCCAGCGCTGGATCGACGCCGCCAGCCTGGACTTCTTCCACCAGTGCGGGCTGCCGCGCTGGCGCGATCTCGAGGCCACGCGCGGCATCATCGGCACGCCGATGCTCGAGATCAACACGCGCTTCTACAAGTCGGCCACCTACGGCGACCGCCTGGAGGTGCACACCACCATCGAGCGCTGGGAGCGCAAGGTCTTCGTGCAGTACCACCGCGTCGTGCGCGAGAAGACGCTGCTGTGCGACGGCCGCGCCACGCGGGCCTTCGTGCAACGCATCGACGGACGCTTGCAGGCGATGGAGATCCCGGCCGACATCAAGGCCATGTGCAGTTGAGGCGGACGGTCGCGAACGGCCGTTGAGCGCGCGCGCCGGGTGCGCCGGCCGCGGGCGCTAAAGTGTCGACCCGCTGTCCATGGTCATGAGCGAGCGCCCGCCCCCTTCCGTCGCCGACCGCGCCGCACGACAGGCCGAGGTCGTCACCGCGCTGCAGCCGCTGCTGCCGGCGCACGCGCTGCTGTGGCAGCACGAGGACACCACGCCCTACGAGTGCGACGGCCTCACCGCCTACCGCGAGCGCCCGCTCGTGGTCGCACTGCCCGAGACCGAGGCGCAGGTGGGCGCGGTGCTCGCCGCCTGCCACCGCCTGCGCGTGCCGGTGGTGGCGCGCGGCGCCGGCACCGGCCTGTCGGGCGGTGCGATGCCGCACGCGATGGGCGTCACGCTCGCGCTGGCCAAGTTCAACCGCATCCTGAAGGTGGATGCGCTGGCACGCACCGCAGTCGTGCAGTGCGGCGTGCGCAACCTGGCGATCAGCGAGGCCGCGGCGGCTCACGGCCTGTACTACGCACCCGACCCGAGCAGCCAGATCGCCTGCACCATCGGCGGCAACGTGGCCGAGAACTCCGGCGGCGTGCACTGCCTGAAGTACGGTCTCACCGTGCACAACGTGCTGCGCGTGCGCGGCTTCACCGCCGAGGGCGAGGCGATCGAGTTCGGCTCGCAGGCGCTGGACGCGCCGGGCCTGGACCTGCTGCCGGCGGTCATCGGCAGCGAAGGGATGCTGGCCGTCGTCACCGAGGTGACGGTGCGGCTGGTGCCCAGGCCGCAGCTCGCGCGCTGCATCATGGCCAGCTTCGACGACGTGCGCAAGGCCGGCGACGCGGTGGCGGCCGTCATCGCCGCGGGCATCATCCCCGCGGGGCTGGAGATGATGGACAAGCCGATGACGGCGGCCGTCGAGGACTTCGTGCACGCCGGCTACGACCTCGACGCCGCGGCCATCCTGCTGTGCGAGAGCGACGGCACGCCCGACGAAGTGGCCGAGGAGATCGCGCGCATGCTCGACGTGCTGGCCGGCGCCGGCGCCACGCGCATGGAGGTCAGCAAGGACGAGGCGCAGCGCCTGACCTTCTGGAGCGGACGCAAGAACGCCTTTCCCGCCAGCGGGCGCATCAGCCCGGACTACATGTGCATGGACTCGACCATCCCGCGCAAGCGCCTGGCCGACATCCTGCTGGCGATCCAGCAGATGGAGCAGACCTACGGCCTGCGCTGCTGCAACGTCTTTCATGCCGGCGACGGCAACCTGCACCCGCTCATCCTCTTCGACGCCAACGACCCGGATCAGCTGGCGCGCTGCGAGCGCTTCGGTGCCGACATCCTCGAGACCAGCGTGCGCCTGGGCGGCACCATCACCGGCGAGCACGGCGTGGGCGTGGAGAAGCTGGCCAGCATGTGCGTGCAGTTCAGCCCCGCGGAGCGGGCGCAGATGGAAGCGCTGAAAGCCGCCTTCGACCCCGTGGGCCTGCTCAACCCCGGCAAGGTGATCCCCACGCTGCATCGCTGTGCCGAATACGGAAAGATGCACGTGAAGAAGGGCTTGCTGCCCTTCCCCGAGCTGGAGCGGTTCTGATGACCGATGCCGCACTCGACCGGCTGATCGACCGGATCCACAGCGCCCGCGCGGCCAAGGGCGCGCTCGATATCCGCGGCGGCGGTACCAAGGCCTTCTATGGCCAGGCACCGCAGGGCGAGGCGCTGGAAGTGAAGCCGCTGGCCGGCATCAGCAGCTATGAACCCAGCGAGCTGGTCGTCACCGTGCGTGCCGGCACGCCGCTGGCCGAGCTGGAAGCCGCCCTCGCCGAGCAGGGGCAATGGTTGCCGTTCGAGCCCCCGCATTTCGAACCCGGCAGCACCGTCGGCGGCATGGTCGCTGCGGGCCTGGCCGGGCCCGGGCGCGCCGTCGCCGGCGGCGTGCGCGACTACGTCCTCGGCGCCAGTCTGATCAACGGCCGCGGCGAGCTGCTCGTCTTCGGCGGGCAGGTGATGAAGAACGTCGCCGGCTACGACGTCTCGCGCCTGCTCGCGGGTTCGATGGGCGTGCTGGGCGTGATCGCGGAAGTCTCGCTCAAGGTCTTGCCGCGGCCCGTGGCCAGCACCACGCTGCGCTTCGAGCTCGACCAGGCGGCGGCGCTCCTGAAGCTCAACCAATGGGGCGGGCAGCCGCTGCCGCTGTCGGCCAGCGCCTGGTGGGACGGCATGCTCGTGCTGCGCCTTGCCGGCGCGCGCGCCGCCGTCGATGCGGCCTGCAAGGCGCTCGGCGGCGAACTCGTCGAGCCCACGCTTGCCGCGGATTTCTGGGCCGGGCTGCGCGACCAGCGCGACGAGTTCTTCGCCGGCGCGCGCAAGGCGGTGGAGGGCGGGGCGACGCTGTGGCGGCTCTCGGTGCCGCAGACGGTGCCGCCGCTGGCGCTCTCGGGCGAACAGCTGATCGAATGGGGCGGCGCGCAGCGCTGGCTGTGCACCAGCGCCCCGGCCGCGCCGCTGCGCGAGGCCGCGGCCGCCGTCGGCGGGCACGCCGTGCTCTTTCGCGGCGCCGACAAGAGCGCAGGCGTGTTCGCCGAGCTGCCGCCGGCGCAGGAGCGCATCCAGCGCCAGCTCAAGGCCGCCTTCGACCCCGAGGGGGTGTTCAACCGGGGCCGGCTGTATCCGTGGCTCTAGGCCCTGGCTTCGGGTCCTGACGCCAACTTCCGCGATGCTGCAGGTCGTCGATCCCCCGCCCGACCTCGGCGTGGACGTCGAGGCGGGCATCGTCGTGCAACGGCCGGCGGGCGAGAGCCGCTGCCCGGCCATGCGGCGCGCCATGCTGACCCTGCCGCTGGACGCCGCCTTTGCCGGCTGCTGGTGGAGCGACATCCCGCTGGCGCGGCTGCCCGGCTGGGTCGACACCCTGCACAGCCACCTGCAGCGGGGCGCGCGTGTGATGGTGCTGGACAATGGCAGCGTGTACGAGGTGCTGAAGAACTTTCCCCCCGCGGACGAGCTGCGCGCCCGGACGGCCGGCCGCGCCAGCAGCTTCGAATGGACGGCGTGGAACCATTGCTGGGCCGCGTCGTGGACGGTGGTGGCGTGACCCCTCCGCTACCACGCCCCGGCACGCCGGCACCGGCGCTGCTCGGACTGGCTCTGCTGCTGGGCTGCCAGCTGGCCGGCGAGTTGCTGGCGCGCGTCACCGGGCTGCCCTGGCCGGGGCCGGTGCTGGGCCTGCTGCTGCTCGTCGGGCTGCTGGCCGCGGGGCCGTGGCAGGGCCCCATCGGTGCCGCCTGCGAGGTGCTGCTGGCACACCTGTCGCTGCTCTTCGTGCCGGTGGGCGTGGGCGTGATCACCCACCTCGACGCCGTGGCGCGCCACGGTCTGGCGCTGGCCGTGGTGCTGCTCCTGTCCACCTGGATCGGGCTGGCGGTGACGGCGCTGGTGCTCAAGGCGCTGATGAAGCCGTGAACGAACTCGTCGAACTGTGGCTGTACCTGTCGGCCAGCCCGCTGTTCGGGCTGGCAGCCACGCTGGGCGTGTACGTGCTGGCCGCGCTGGCCTCGGCGCGCCTGGGCCAGCCGCCCTGGGCCAACCCGGTGCTGTGGACGGTGCTGGTGCTGGCGGCGCTGCTGCTGGCCAGCGGCACGCCCTATGCGGCCTATTTCGCCGGCGCGCAGTTCATTCACTTCCTGCTCGGTCCGGCGGTGGTGGCGCTGGGCTGGCTGCTGTGGCAGCGGCGCGCGGCGCTGCGCCGGCAGGCGCTGGCCTTCGGCGTGGCGGCCCTGGCCGGCGGCGCGGCCGCGGCCGGCAGTGCGGTGCTGCTGGGCCAGGCCTTCGGGCTGCCGGCGGACATCGTGGCCGCGCTGGCGCCCAAGTCGGTGACGGCGCCGGTGGCCATGGGCATTGCCGAGCGCATCGGCGGCGTGCCGGCATTGGCGGCGGTGTTTGCGGTGTTGACGGGCTTGATCGGTGCCGTCACTGCGCCCTATCTCCTCGACCTGCTGCGCATCGGCTCGCCGGCGGTGCGCGGTTTTGCGCTGGGCACCGCATCGCACGGCATCGGCGCGGCGCATGCGCTGCAGGTGCACCCCGACGCCGGCACCCACGCCGGCCTGGCCTTCGCGCTGCAGGCATTGATGGCCGCGCTGCTGCTGCCCCTGGCTCTGCGCGCGCTCTGATCCAATGACAAGGATGACGTCCCCCCGAAGCGCCTTCGGCGCCACCCCCCAGGGGGGCACCGCCAGCGGCCCGGCAAAGCCGGTTCCGCGGCGGTCGCTTGGTTGCCTTCGATTCATGCCGACACCGTGCCGCCGCGCGGTGTGACCATCTGACATGCAAACCAATCTCGCCCCCGAGTTCAAGGGCACGCGCGTCGGCGACGAGGCCGAAGCCATCCTGCGCAAATGCGTGCACTGCGGCTTCTGCACCGCGACCTGCCCGACCTACCAGCTCCTGGGCGACGAACTCGACGGCCCACGCGGGCGCATCTACCTGATGAAACAGCTGCTCGAAGGCGCCGAGGTC